>Ga0180430_10000588_pt1 | contig 39052 bp, 26 predicted proteins | sample SS_ome_9_FD_132999 | JGI IMG/M metagenome (GOLD analysis project Ga0180430, IMG submission 132999) | Hypersaline lake sediment archaeal communities from the Salton Sea, California, USA - SS_1_S_2 metaG | ecosystem: Environmental > Aquatic > Non-marine Saline and Alkaline > Hypersaline >...
CGACCGCCACGCTTCCGATATAGCCTGCTCCTCCTGTTACCAGCACGCGAGAGTTCACGAAAAAAGGAGAACGCGGGAACACCGAATGCGCAACCCGGAATTCCGAAACCCCCTCTTCTTGGCGAGGCGGTTTCAACGGTCGGACCGGCGGCGTTTCCATTGACAGTTCGCACTCTGCCGCAAGAGACTGCCCGCATGAACCCGCTCGCCCTCCGATGGGGCATTCTCGGAACCGGCATGATCGCGAACAAGTTCGCGACTGATCTCGCCTCGGCGAAGCACGGCAGCCTCCAGGGAACGGCCTCGCGCTCCCGCGAAACGGCGGACGGCTTCGCGGGCCGTCACGGGGGAGCGGCACACGCCGGTTACGATTCACTCCTCTCGGATCCCGACATCGATGCCATCTACGTCGCCTTGCCGAACACGCTGCACCGGGAATGGACGACCAGGGCGCTCGACGCGGGCAAGCACGTGCTCTGCGAGAAGCCGCTGGCCCTGCGTGCCGAGGAGGCGGAGGAATTGTTCGCCCACGCACGAAAGTGCGATCGGCACCTCGTCGAGGCCTTCATGTATCGCGCCCATCCCCAGACACAGCGTCTCTTTCGTCTGGTCGCAGGGGGCCTCATCGGAGAACTCCAGCTCGTGCGGGCCAACTTCACCTTCCGGCGCCCCGCCTCCCGCGACGACGCCCGCTACCAGCCCGACGAGGGAGGGGGATCCCTCATGGATGTGGGGTGCTACTGCACCGACTTCATCCGCACTCTCGCCGGAGAAGAACCGGTCGAGGCCCGGGCGGTCACCCACGCCCACGAATTCGGTGTCGATGACTATGCCGCGGGGGTGCTGCGCTTCGACGGCGGTCTGCTCGCCACCTTCACCTGCGGAATGACGGTGGTGTCGGATCAGACAGCGCACATTGCCGGGACGAAGGGGCGCATCGAGATTCCCCGCTTCTGGCGCGGTGAGGAGGGATTCACCGTTCATCCCCAGGGGGCCGACGCCGTTTTTCACTCGGTCGAGGAGACGCGCCCCATCTACGCGGTCGAAGCCGATGGATTCGCGGACCTGGTCTCCGGTGGCGAAAACTGGAATCCTCCGGCAAACAGCATCGGGAACATGCGGGTTCTGGATCGATTGCGAGGCATGTGAGGGATCTTATCTCGGCGAAGTGAAGCTCGCGGATCCTGATCATCTCTTCGGAGCGAAAACGGCGTCGTGTTCTTTCCGGTACCCTCGTGACCGCGCCGAGCCGATCCCATCCGGTTCTTCCCCGACAAGAGACCTTCCCGTACGCCCACGCAACGCCTCGGTGAAGTCACGAAACAAGATGAATCTACAAAGTCGCGTCGTTGCAGGGATCGCCTACCTGATGGCCGCGATCGTTCTCTACCTGGCATCTCCCCTGGTGGTCTATGCGACCGCAAGCCTCTTCCATGTGGATCGCGGAATCGACAATGCCTTCGCAGATTTTCTCGATGCGTTCTACGAGCCAGCCCAGAGACTCACCGAAGAGTGGGGCTTCTACGACCGCTTCATCGTCTGGACCCTGAAGATCACCGGACAGACCTGATCGAGATTCCCCGGTCACCCCGCCGCGCCCCGGAGCTCCGCTGTTGCGACTCCGGGTAGAGGACGAGGTGCCCCCGAAAAACTGAAGCGAATCGAATGAGGGTTTCTCCGGTTGTTGACGTTCCTCCCCCCCCTGGACCGGGTGTGAAGGAAACCGGCGGACGGTCAGGGCCGCACCATTCCGGGTTCAGCCGCCCTTCTTGTTCGAGCGATCGTAGTCGATCCGGAAGCCCTTGCCCCGCAGCTTGGCATCGCGGCACTTCTCGATCACGAGCTCGGCATATTCCGGACGAACGTCGACGAGGCTGAACTTCGGAAAGAGCCGGATCCGCCCCACCGCACCGTCCGGAAGATTGGCCTCCCGGTAGAGGAGACCCGCGAGATCTCCGGGATTCGCGCCCGCCCGTTTCCCGAGGTTGAGAAACAGGGTCGCCATCCCCTTGGTTCCCGCGTCTCTCGGCGCCTCCGGCCGACCTTCGCCGGATCGCCCGCGGTCTTGTCTCGCGCCCTTCTCCCGTGGAGGCCGGTCTTCCGCGATTTCCTCCCCCTCGCGACTCTGCAGATCATAGAAGAGCGAGAACAGGGCTCCCGCGATATCGGTCGCTGTGTGCCCCGCATCGAGCAGTCGGTCGATGTGCTCGGTGTGGCTCTCGAAGTCCCCTTCGTCGAGGGTCTCGCGCACCGCATCGAAGATCAGGTCCGCCCGCCGGCCCTCGACCTGCTCAAGAGTCGGGATACGCGAGCGCCGAATCTTCTGCCGGGTGTAGCGTTCGATCGCCTGGAGCCGATAGATGTCGCGGCCGAACACGAAACTGATCGCACGCCCCTCGCGTCCGGCGCGCCCGGTTCGCCCGATCCGGTGCACGTAGTCCTCGGGATCCTGGGGGAGATCGTAGTTGAACACCGCCTCGACCGCCTCGACATCGAGACCGCGGGCCGCGACGTCGGTCGCGACGAGCAGTTCGACCGAGCCATCACGAAACCGGTTCAGCACGCGCTCCCGCATCACCTGGGTGATGTCTCCATGCAGCCGATCCGCCGCATAGCCGCGAGAGAGAAGTGCCTCGGTGCACTCGTCGACGCTCTTCTTCGTGTTGCAGAAGACGATCGCAAGCTTGGGCGGCTCCATGTCGAGGAGGCGGGAGAGCACCTCGATCTTCGACCGCTGCCGCACCTCGTAGGCGACCTGATCGATCGCCTCGACCGTGAGCGCCTTGCGCGCGATCTCGATCCGCTCCGGATCGCGGCCGAATGTCTCGATGAGACGCTCGACGTGACGATTCATGGTGGCGGAGAAGAAGAGGGTCTGCCGGTCGCCGGGCAGCTTGGAGAGCAGTTCCTCCATCTCCTCGCGAAATCCCATGTCCAGCATCCGATCGGCCTCATCGAGAACGGCGAGCCGGGTCTCATCGAGCACGAGAGCGCCGCGGCGCCACAGGTCGAGCAGCCGGCCGGGCGTGCCCACGACGATCTGGGCTCCTTGACCGAGCATGCGGATCTGGCGATCCATCGCCGCTCCTCCATAGACGGGGGCCACCCGCAGTCGCTCCCCCAGGGGCGCGCCGAGAAGGTGAACCTGCTCGCACACCTGCACGGCCAGTTCGCGTGTCGGACAGACGATCAGCGCCTGGGTGCGGCGGATCGCAGGATCGATCCGCTGGAGGACGGGGAGGCCGAACGCCGCCGTCTTGCCGGAACCCGTCTCGGACAGGCCGATGATGTCCCTTCCCTCGAGCGCCACCGGAATCGCGAGCGCCTGGATCGGGGACGGTCTCTCGAATCCGAGCGATTCGACCGCTTCGAGCAAGACGGGGGCGAGTCCGAGCGAGGAGAAAGGGGGCGTTTCCATGGGCGATTGAGCGCCTAGGGTCGTCCCGATTGCCGAAAAGGCGAATGATCGTTTCCCCGCGCCGTCCGGCGAGGCGTCTCGCGCGACGATTTTTCTTGCCAAGAGGGTCACGATAGCGATCCGATAGGGTCAGGACGATGCCAGAGCGCTTTACCGAGGAACGGGTTCGAGAATTGTATGAAACCGTCGGCGAATTGCGGCGCAAGGCGGTCGCCTACGCCGAGGATTACACCGGGCACCTCGAGCAGGCCCCGGAGTCGTCGCACTTCAGCATCTGCAACCTCCTCCACTACCTCGCCCTGCGCCGCCACGATCTGCGGCCGCTTCAGGGACGCCTGAGCCGGCTCGGTCTCAGTTCGCTCGGCCGGCTCGAGGCCCATGTCGATGCGACCCTGTGCGCGGTGCTCGCCGCCCTCGCCCGTGTCGGGGGTTTCACCTTCGTTCGTCCGGAGGGCTTCAGCGGTGAGGAGGCTTTCGATTCCGGAGATGCTCTTCTCACCCGCCACGCCGCCGAACTGCTCGGAGAGGACGAGGGAGGACGGCACACCCGCATCATGGTGACGATGCCGAGCGAGGCAGCCGAGAATTCCGAGTTGATGCAACAGTTGGTCGCCGCCGGGATGAACATCGCCCGGATCAACTGCGCTCACGACGGGCCGGAGGCGTGGAAGGCCATGGTCTCGCACATTCGCGCGGCCGAAACGGCGACCGGCCGCCGCTGCCGGATCGCCTTCGATCTCGCCGGACCGAAATTGCGCACCGGCCCCCTTCGTCCCGGACCCGCCGTTTTCCGCTGGAGGCCGCAACGCGACGAACGGGGACGCACGACCGCGCCCGCCCGGATCGTGCTCTTTCCCCACGCCGGTCCGGACGAATCGGACCGGGCCGGCGGCCTTCCCGTCGATCCGGTGGGATTCGCCCTGCTGCGTCAGGGGGGGAGGCTGGAAACCCGGGACACCCGCGAGCGTCACCGCGTCCTCGATATCGTGTCGGTGGAGGAGGACCATGCCGTCGCCACCTGTGACCGCACCGGCTACGTCGAGCCCGGAACGACCTTTCACGTCACCGGAGAGAAGTCCGGCACCCTTACCGTGATGCCGTTCGCCGGATCTCCCGGCTCGATTCTCCTGCGGACGGGGGACACCCTCCTGATCCGGCGGGGTGACGATCCGGGTGAGCCCGAAGAAAGGGGCGCCGACGGAACGGTGACCCGGCCCGCCGCGATCAGTTGCGACTTCGCCCCCCTCTTCATCGATTGTCGCCCGGGAGAACCGATTCTCTTCGACGACGGACTCATCGCCGGAACGATCCGACGGGTCGACCCCACCGAGATCGAGGTCGTGATCGAACACTCCGCCAAGGAGCCCGCGCGCCTCAGGGCGGAAAAGGGCATCAACGTGCCGGATTCGAAGCTCGACGTTCCGGCGCTCACGAAGAAGGACATCGCCGATCTCCATGCCGTCGCCGCGGATGCGGACATGATCTCGCTCTCCTTCGTCCGCCACCCCGAGGATGTCGAGGCTCTCGTCGAGGAACTCGACCGGATCGGCGCCGGCGAGACCGGGATCGTGTTGAAAATCGAGAATCGCACCGCCTTCGCGAAACTCGCCCCCATTCTGCTCACGGCGCTGCGACATCCGCCCGTCGCGGTGATGATCGCGCGGGGCGACCTCGGAGTCGAACTGGGTTTTCAACGCATGGCGGAAGTGCAGGAAGAGATCCTCTGGCTCTGCGAGGCGGCCCATGTTCCGGTGATCTGGGCGACCCAGGTGTTGGAATCCCTCGCCAAGCGCGGCCTCGCCACCCGAGCCGAAGTGACCGACGCCGCGATGAGCGGACGCGCCGAATGCGTGATGCTGAACAAGGGCCCGCACATCGTCTCGGCCGTCGAGACCCTGGACGACATCCTCCGCCGCATGGAGGACCACCAGTCCAAGAAATCGGCCCGGATGCGGGAGCTGAAGGTCGCGGAATGGACCGCCGACTAGCCCGCATTCCTCAGAAAATTTCGTAGCGAGACGCGGCGCGGGCCGTGCCGGCAGGACGCGTGCGGGATTTCCCACCGGGCTGTGTGAAGACACCCTCCCCCGGGGCAATCCAAGCGCAACGCAGCGGGCGAGGGCCGCAGCAAGGCGCAGTAGAGAGTTTGTGAGAAATGCGGGCCACAATGACGGAGCGTCGCCGGAAACCGGTGGGACCATGATTTCGGGTTTGCGGGCTGTTCTTCGCCCATCGATCGTGATAGACCTGTGGGGCCTGCCGGTGGTCCGGCAGCATCTCTTTACCCATGTGGTATTTCGGCATCCGAGGGAAAGTTGCGCTGCTCGTGGTCTTCGCCACGGCGGCATCGGCATTCCTGATCGCCAAGATGCTCTCGACGCGGGCGGAACAGGTGCTCCGCGAACATGAACTGGTCGACCTCGGGGACGAGGCCTCGCTCCGGGCCTGGGAGATCAGCGGCCAGGTCCAGGGTCTCCGGGACGACGTTTTCGACCTCATCGTCGACGAACCTTTCCAGAAACTCGTGGCCGAGAGCGCTCCCGAGGAGGCGTTGCTCGAGCGAGCCCGGCTCACCTGCCGTCGCTACTGGAGCGAACACATCCGGATCGACCTCGTTCGCTTTCGCGAAGGAGAACGGCAGTCGACAACCATCTCGGAGAAGGCGAGCATCGCGGAGGACGATCTCTGGTTTCCGCCACCCGATGGCACCGCCGGAGCCGGTCTCCATCTGTCCGGTATCCAGCGCATACTCGTGACGCGTCCCGAAGAGCCCGGCATCGGGGAGTTGGCACGCTGGGAGCCCGTCATCTGGGCGGTCGCCCCACTGGACCTCTCCCGCCACGCCACCGGCGTCGAGACCCGCCCCACCTACCTGAGGGTTCTCATGACTCTCTACGATCCTCCTTCCCCGCGCCACTTCTTCGCGATGGAGAACGAGCAGGGGAAACAGCTGGTGCGCCACGACGAGATCGAGCCGGTGGAACGGGACAACGACAAGGTCTTTCTCGCCCTTGCCGACCGTCGCGAGATCCGGGAAGCCCTCGCCATGAGCACGGTTCCGAGCGGAATCACGAGCGCCCCCAAGGAGCGGGTCGACCGACTCGTGATCACGCAGAACCTTCGGCTGGCGAGTCCCTACCATTTTCAGGAAGGACTCCCGGGACCACGCCTCAGCGCGGCGATGGACAGCCAGCCGATCGAGGAGTTCGTCGACTTCTACGACCGGCTCGTGACGGCGTGCTCGGCCGACGGCCGTATCGGAGGCCTGCGACAGGGGGTCCTCGAGGTCCGCTTGCTCGCGCAGACGCCGGAGAAACTGTCGATCCTCCGGGACAAGGTGGTGACCGCGCTGATCGACGAGTACGGCGACGCCTACGACGGCGTGCGCTGGAGACAGGAGGTCGAGTGCGACGAGATACACGCCTGGGCGGTGCGACTCCTCATCGGCGACGGTCCCGAGCAGCGGCGCTACCTGATCCACTACGCCGTGATGGACGACGAACTCGCCTCCTCGATCGCCCACGAGATGGACCACCTGCGGAGCGTCGCGGCGATCGCGGCGGGAGGGTTCGGCGTGGTCGGGTTCGTCATGGCGATGTGGTTCATCCGGCCCCTGCGCCGCATGACGAGTACCGCCCAGCAGATCACCGAGAGCGAGCCCGAGCGTTTCTACGAGAATCTCCGGGAGCTGGCCCGGGGACTGGATATCAAGCGCCGCGACGAAGTCGGAGACATCGCCCGTTCGGGCAAGAGGCTCTTCGAGGAACTGATCCAGTTTCACGAAAAACTCGAGCAACGCGTCCACGACCGGACCCGCGAGCTTCGCCGGGCCAACGCCGAACTCGAGAAGGCCAACGACAAGTTGAAGTCCCTCAGCAACGAGAAGGACGCTTTCGTCGCCAAGATCAGCCACGACCTGCGGCAACCCCTCAATGCGATCTTCCTGCAGGTCGAGGCGCTCAAGCTGTCGGACCTCGACGAGATTCAGAAGGACGACGTGGAACGCATCCACCAGCATGCCGAACGCGAGTTGCGGCTCGTGAACGACATCCTCGAATATCAGAAAATCATCATGGGCGCGGAGTCTCTCCACCGCGACACCATCGATGTCGGCCGGGCCCTCGACGATCTCGCCACCGTTCACGGCCCGGTCGCTCGAGCGCGGGGAGTCGGGTTCTCCACCGCCTGTCCCCCGGATACCGGGCAACTCGTGGCGGACGAGCGGCGGCTCCGGCAGATCCTCGGAAACCTGGTCAGCAACGCCTGCAAGTTCACGCGCGACGGTGCGGTGACGGTGGAGGCGAAACCGCTCGACGTGGACGGAGACGCCTGGGTCGAGTTCACCGTGGGTGATACCGGGCGGGGCATGAGCCCCGAGGAGCAGGCAAAGGCATTCGAGCCCTTCGTCTCGAACAAGCAGGACAACGCGGGCGGCACCGGGCTCGGCCTTCCGATCTGCCGGGAGCTGGTCCAGCAGATGGGCGGCCGGATCGGCTTCGTCAGCGAACTCGGCAAGGGCACCCGGTTCTCGGTGAGCTTCCCTCGCGAACCGGTCGCGGCCCGGTATTTTCCCGAGAGAGACGAGATCGCGGCTTCCCCGGAAACGCCCGCGGAAGCCGATGCCGGACCGGCACAGACGCCCGGTTTTCCCTCCGGACGCACCACCGGCAACGTCCTGGTGGTGGACGACGATCCCGCGGTACGCTCCATGCTGGCCCGTCTCCTCGAGAAAGAGGGATACACCGTAACCACGGTTTCGAGCGGGGAGTGTGCCCTGGAGACAGCGCGACGGGATGCACCCGACATCATCACGCTCGACATCGTCATGCCCGGTGGAATGGACGGCTGGCAGGTGTTGCAATCCCTCAAGGGCGATCCCTCGACCGAGCACATCCCCGTCATCATGATCACCGTGCAGGAGGAAGACGACGAGAAGCTCGCCCTCGACGCCGAGGACTACCTCGTGAAACCGGTCGACGTCGAGCGGCTGCGCCGGGTCGTGGCTCGGGTCACGCGCCAGTCACCGCAACGCAATCTCCTGCTGGTCGACGACGACGAGCAGACCTTGCACGGATTGCAGCGCATCCTGGGACAGGCCGGCTGGGAAACGATCCTCGCGGCAAACGGGAAGGAGGCGCTCGCCGCCCTCGACCTCACGCGCCCCGCGGCGATCGTGCTCGACCTCATGATGCCCGAGATGGACGGATTCCAATTCCTCCGCAGGCTCCGCGAGAGCGAAAGCCTGCGCACGATCCCCGTTGTCGTCATGTCGGGCAAGGAGCCATCCGAGGAGGAACGCGACTTCCTGCGCGACCACGACACCACCGTTCTCGCGAAGGGTCCCGGCGCCCGTAGCGCCCTCCTCGAAGCGATCCGCCGAATGATCCGCGGCTCCGCTTGAGACCACATCTCCGCCTCCCGTTCCACGCCTGCGGCCCTCTCATGAAACCGCTCCTCCTCTTTCTCGCCGTCGCCCTCGTCCTCGGCATCGCCTTCCTCGCGACACTCTACCTCACGCAGGAGAGGCTGATCTATTTTCCCCGCAGCTATCCCGGCGATCACCCCGCCCTGGCAGGGGTCGAACAGGTCCCCTTCTCCGTCGAAGGGAAGCGGCAAGTCGGCTTTCTCCTCGGGGATCCAGGCGATGGCGCCCCGGCCCCCGAGCGGGTCTGGTGGATCTTCGGCGGCAACGGCTCCGTCGCGCTCGACTGGTATGGACTGGTTTCGAGAGCCCGCCCCGGCCCCGGCACGGCCGTCATTCTCTTCGATTACCCGGGATACGGATTCTGCGAGGGGCGACCTCATCCCGAACGGATTCAACGCTCCGTAGATACCCTCTTCTCTCTCCTCGCCAGTCGATGGGACCTGGCATCTGGCGATCTCGCGGAACGGTCGTCGGCACTCGGCCACTCCCTCGGTGCGGCGGTCGGTCTCGAAGCGGCCCGCCGCCACGAGTTCCCGCGAGCGGTCGGCATCTCTCCGTTCACCTCGATGTCGGAGATGGCACGGCGCCAGGTCGGCCCCCTCCTCGGACGCTTCCTCAGACACGACTACGACAATGTGGCCTCCCTCGAGGGCATGGCGGAACGGACCCCGTCACCGGAGGTCCTCCTTTTCCACGGCACCGCCGACGGTCTCATTCCCTGCGCGATGAGCGAGACGCTCGCCCGGTCCCATCCCGGGATGATCGAGCTCGTACTGGTGCCCGGCGCCGGCCACAACGACGTGATCGCCCCGCTCGAGCCCACCCTGTCGGCCTTGCTCTCCAACCGGTAGCCCTCCCGCCACGGCTTCATACGGCCGGGAATCGGGACCCCTTGTTCGAACCGGAACTTGCGTGGGGCCCCAACCCGGATAATGTTCTTGTGAATACTGTATGAAAAACCACGTAAACGACCGGGGGCGTGGCACGGTCACGACTCCGGCGAACCGGTTCGAGGCCACTCACGTCGAGGATGATGCCGGCGCGTGGGAGGAGATCGCCCGTACGGATCCGGACTACGAAAAAGCCCGTCCCGCGACGATACCTGTCTCCGACGACACGAGATCCATCCTCACGCAGAACCGGAGTCCCGACATCGGCTTCGAGACCAGCCTGAATCCCTACCGGGGCTGCGAACACGGATGCTCCTATTGCTATGCGCGCCCCTATCACGAATACCTCGGCTACAACGCCGGGATCGACTTCGAAACCCGTATCGTGGCCAAGGAGCGCGCCCCCGAACTGCTCGAATGGGAGCTGGCGAGAAAATCGTGGACCCCGCGCCCGCTCGCCTGTTCCGGGGTCACGGATTGCTACCAGCCGATGGAGCGCGAACTCCGGATCACCCGGGGCTGTCTCGAGGTGTTGCGGGAGTTTCGCCACCCGGTCGGCATCGTGACGAAAAATGCCCTCGTTCTCCGCGATCTCGAGATTCTCGCCGGTCTCGCCTCCCATCGCTGTGCCAAGGTCGTGCTCTCGATCACGAGTCTCGATCCGGAACTTGCCGGAAAACTGGAACCTCGAGCCTCGCGTCCGCAGGCCCGCCTCGAGGCCCTGCGCACCCTGGCCGAGGCAGGAATTCCCTGCGGGGTATCGGTCGCCCCGGTCATTCCCGGTCTCAACGACCACGAGATTCCCGCCATCCTGACCGCGGCAGCCGAACATGGGGCGGAGACCGCCTCCTACACCGTGCTGCGCCTCCCCCACGCGGTGAAAGACATCTTCGCCGACTGGCTCGACCGTCACGCACCGGGGGAAAAGGATAAAATCCTCGGCCGCCTCCGGACGTTGCGTGGGGGCCGCCTCGGCAGCGGGGCATTCGGCGAGCGCCTCACCGGTTCCGGACCCGACGCGGAGCGACTCCGCCAGTGGTTCGCGATTGCGGCGCGCCGGTCGGGACTGAATCGTCGATCGACGACCCTGTCGACCGCGGCGTTTCGCCGCCGCCTGCCCGGACAACCGGAACTCTTCTGACGCACGCTTCCCGGCCCACACCGAACGGCCTCCCGTCCCGATTTCCCGCCGCGAGATCCCTCCCGGCCGAGTTCATGGCTCCCCGTGGACGGGCGCCATTTTTTGCCGCCACCCGCATTTCCCTGTTGCCAACGGGCATCTTTGAACAACTATACGGCTCTTTAGAAAAAGCCTCAATTCCAACCCGTAGGTATCATGACCGACCTTGCCAAATACAGAAACATCGGGATTTTCGCGCACGTGGACGCCGGGAAGACGACCACGACCGAGCGGATTCTCAAGCTCACCGGCCGTATCCACAAGACCGGCGAGGTGCACGACGGGGCGGCCACGACCGACTTCATGGAGCAGGAACAGGAGCGCGGGATCACGATTCAGTCCGCGGCCACGACCTGCTTCTGGGACGACCACCGACTGAACATCATCGACACTCCCGGCCACGTCGACTTCACGATCGAGGTCTACCGTTCGCTCAAGGTTCTCGACGGGGGCATCGGGGTCTTCTGCGGCTCCGGCGGGGTGGAACCCCAGTCGGAAACGAACTGGCGCTACGCCAACGAGTCCGAGGTGTCCCGGATCATCTTCGTGAACAAGCTGGACCGGATCGGGGCCGACTTCTATCGCGTCGTCGACCAGGTCCGTGACGTTCTCGGCGCCAAGCCGCTCGTGATGGTGCTGCCGATCGGGTTCGAGGACACCTTCGTCGGCGTCGTCGACCTCCTCACCCGCAAGGCCTACCTCTGGGACGAGTCGGGCCAGCCCGAAAACTACACCGTCGAGGACGTGCCGGCCGACCTGACCGACAAGGTCGAGGAATTTCGCAACCTCCTCGTCGAAACCGCCGTCGAACAGGACGACGAGGTGATGGAAGCCTACCTCGAGGGCGAGGAACCCGACATCGACACGATCAAGAAGTGCATTCGCAAGGGAACGATCAACCTCGATTTCTTCCCGACCTACTGCGGTTCGGCCTTCAAGAACAAGGGGATCCAGCTCGTCCTCGATGCGGTGGTGGATTACCTTCCCAGTCCCACCGAGGTGAAGCCCCAGCCCGAGGTCGATCTCGAGGGGAACGAGTCCGGCGAGTTCGCGGTGGTCGATCCCGACAAGCCGCTCCGCGCCCTCGCGTTCAAGATCATGGACGACCAGTATGGCGCCCTCACCTTCACCCGCGTCTACTCGGGCAAGTTGCAGAAGGGCGACAGCATCCTGAATACCTTCACCGGCAAGACGGAGCGGGTCGGACGGATCGTGGAAATGCACGCCGATTCCCGCGAGGAGCGCGACATCGCCCAGGCCGGCGACATCGTGGCCCTGCTCGGATTGAAGAACGTTCAGACTGGACACACCCTGTGCGATCCCAAGGAGCCGGCCACGCTGGAACCGATGGTGTTCCCCGATCCCGTCATCTCCGTCGCGGTTGCCGCGAAGGACAAGGGCGCGACGGACAAGATGAGCGAGGCACTCGGCAAGATGGTGCGAGAGGATCCCTCCTTTCACGTCGAAACCGATGAGGACAGCGGCGAAACCATTCTCAAGGGAATGGGCGAGCTGCACCTCGACATCAAGGTCGATATTCTCAAGCGGACCCACAACGTCGAGGTCGAGGTCGGCAAGCCTCAGGTCGCCTACCGCGAGGCGATCACGAAGCGTCTCGAGGACAGCTACACCCACAAGAAGCAGACTGGTGGTTCGGGCCAGTTCGGTAAGATCGACTATGTCATCGAGCCGCTCGAACGGGGCGAGGGTTTCGAGTTCGAATCGAAGGTGGTCGGCGGAAACGTGCCCAAGGAATACTGGCCCGCGATCGAGAAGGGATTCAAGAATTCGATCGAGCGAGGACCGCTCGCCGGATTCCCCCTCGTCGATCTGAAGGTCACGCTCAACGACGGCGCCTACCACGCGGTCGACTCCTCCGCGGTCGCGTTCGAAACGGCCGCGAAGGCCGCTTATCGCCAGTCGACCCCGAAGGCGGGTCCGCAACTGCTGGAGCCGATCATGAAACTCGACGTCTTCACGCCCGAGGATCACGTCGGGGACGTCATTGGTGACCTCAACCGTCGCCGCGGCATGATCAAGTCACAGGATTCCACGCCCACGGGTGTGCGAGTCAAGGCCGACGCTCCCCTCAGCGACATGTTTGGCTACATTGGCGACCTGCGGACGATGACCTCGGGGCGCGGACAGTTCTCGATGGAGTTCTCGCATTACGCGCCCTGCCCGAAGAACGTCGCCGACGACATCATCGCCAAGGCGGCTGAGGACAAGAAATAACAGGGCCGATCAGGTCACAATTCACGAGAGAAAGCGGGCTCGATCGAGCCCGCTTTTTTCGTTCCCGGAACAGGCCCCACGCGAAGTCCGGCAATTGCCGGGCAGAAAAGAGAGGGGCGCGGATCGAGTGACCCGCGCCCCATCTCAACCAACAACCGAGAAAAAGATTCAGGCGGCAATCGGTCGCGTCCCGCTCAGGTCGAGTCGCACCCCGCCGTATCGCAGCCCCGCGGACAAGCTTTCCCGCTCCCGTCCCACGAAGGCGGAAATCACCGGAGCCGTCTCCGCGGTGAAGGCCGGATACAGGAAGGTCTCCCCGTGGATTCGCACCGCACACACAAAATTGCATCCGAAGCGATACATCTTCAGTTCGCAGGGAACCGGCTCGTCGGGAACGAGCGGTGCCATGCATAGGTAGTCGATCACGCCGCCACCGGAGGTGAGATCACACACCTCCCCGGTGGCGGGATACACCGCCACCGCGATGCCGCGATTCTCCGTTTCATCGAGCAGTCCCACGACGAAGCGTTCGGCGACATTCTCGGGAACGACATCGACGTGAAAACTCACTTCGCCGACCTCGCCGCTCGAGAAGTCGGCGCGATCGATGCGTTGTAGATCGAAATGATTCAACTGAGGTACGACAATCATGGCAGGTCAAAGGGCGGTTCGATTTGTCAGGCTTCCTTAACTTTTAAAAACAATACCGATCCGAATCCAGTATTTCAAATTAATTATTAAAATTATTGTATTTATTTTTATTGTCCCGGTTCGCTGCGGTGAACTTCCGGCCTTGTAGCAATTCTCCTTGATGCGGTCACCCTCTCATGCCGGATTGAAGGGATGCAGGACGAGCTGTTCGGGGAGGAAGACGAACTCGCAGAAGACGGGGCACAGCCGGGCGATGAGGATGGGATTCCGGCACACCGCGTCCGCCCACTCGCCGCCCGGATGCGCCCCCGTCACCTCGACGAGTATGCCGGACAACAGCACATTCTCGGCCCCGGCAAACTCCTGCGCCGGGCGATCGAGGCCGATCGCTTCACCTCGCTGATCTTCTACGGCCCGCCCGGCGTCGGCAAGACCAGCCTCGCCGAACTCATCGCGCAGCGGACTGAATCCCGCTTCGTGAATCTCTCGGGTGTCGAAAGCAACGTCGCGGAGATTCGCCGGTCGGTCGAGGCAGCCGCTCAATTCCTGCGCACCCGCGGAGAACTCACGACGCTCTTCGTCGATGAGATCCATCGCTTCAACAAATCCCAGCAGGATGTCCTGCTTCCCCACATCGAACGGGGAACGGTCCGCTTCATTGGCGCCACGACCCACAATCCCTTCTTCTACCTCAACAGCCCGCTCGTCTCCCGGAGCCAGGTCTTCCAGTTGGAACCGCTGGAGAACGAGGACCTGCGCGGCGTGCTGGATCGCGCCCTTCAGGATGAAGAACGCGGTCTCGGCAAAAAGGACATCCGGCTCGACGAGGACGCCGCCGAGCACTTCATCACCATGAGCGACGGTGATGCCCGGAAGATGCTCACCTCTCTCGAGCTCGCCGTCCTCACGACCGAACCCGATCCGGAGACGGGGGTGACCGAGATCTCGCTCGCGATCGCCGAAGACTCCATCCAGCGAAAGACGGTGGTCTACGACGCCGACGGCGATGCCCATCACGACACCATCAGCGCCTTCATCAAGTCGATGCGCGGTTGCGATCCCGACGCGGCGCTCTACTGGTTGGCGAAAATGCTCCATGCGGGCGAAGACATCCGGTTCATCGCGCGTCGCATCGTCATCGCCGCGAGCGAGGATGTCGGCATGGCGGACTCGAACGCCCTCCGGGTCGCGGTCGCGGCGCAGCAGGCGGTGGAGTTCATCGGAATGCCGGAAGCGCGCATCCCCCTCGCACACGCCACCGTCTACATCGCCACCGCGCCGAAGAGCAATCGGGCCTACGCCGGCATCGACGCCGCCCTGCAGGATGTGGCATCCGGGCGAACCCTCGCCGTTCCTCCCCACCTGCGCACGAAGACACGTAAGAAGATCGGCGAGACGAGCGGCAACTTCTCTTCCTCCGATGCCACCTACCAGTATGGCCACGATGCGGAGGAGGGCTACATTCCCCAGGCCTACCTTCCCGAAGGCCGCGTCTACTACGAGCCCTCGCCCCACGGAATGGAGCAGAGAGTCGCGGAACGCCTCGACCATTGGCGCCGGCTCTTCGACGAGGCGACGGGAGCGAAACCGCCAGGTGGGGCGTGAGCGACGACTCCTACTCGAACTCCCGCTCGAGTTCGTCGAGATAGGTCGTGATCCTGTCGTTCCGCCGCGGCATCTCCCGGGCCTCCATCTCGCGGCGGAATCGCAGGTAGTGATCGAACTCCTTGCTTCTCTGCGGGGCGGCGGTCGCTTCGTAGTGGTTGAGAACGTCGTAGGTCCGCACCATGCTGCCCCGAATCGCCTCCCGCATTTCCTCGAGTTCGGCCAGTTCCTCGGCCACCCCCTTCACCGGTCCCGCTCCGATTCGCTCGACGATCGAGAGATAACGGCTCACGAGCGGCCGGTAGAGGGGAAACCCGCGCGCGAGTACGACCTGGAGCCTGGAATGGGCGTGCATCAGCGCCTCCTCCGCATCCGCCCTCTCGCGCTGGGCGAGAAATTCCTGGAGACTGCCCTCCCACGGGGGAAGCTCTTCGGCCGCCCCTCCCGTCTTCGCACGGAGCCGGGCCAACAGGCCGCCTCGCTTCACAGGCTCCACCTTCCCGGCGACGTCTTCTTCCCGGATGCCCTCACACCGCACCCGGAGAGCCTCGTCGAGCGCGCGCTCCGTCTCCTCCAGAGTGAAGAACTCGAAGCTCTGTTTCTCGGCGAGGATCGCGATCTGCAGGGCCCACCACTTCTCGATGCCGCTCTCCATCTCGCGAAATCCGGGAAAGTGCTGCATCAGGAGCGATCCGAACGACGGAGGATCTCCGGACGCCAGGTCCGCCAGCACACTGCGGAGCGCGAGATGGCCGCCCGGCTGATCGAGAAGCGCATCGACCAGGGCGGAAGATGAAGCCCGGTAGATCGCCAGACCGAGGGGAGTGAGCCGGTCCGGCTCCTCGATCGAAAAAATCTCCGACGCCCCGAGCAGGTCCCCGCTGTCGAGGTATCCCGCGTAGAAGGCGCTGGGCCGGCCGTCTCGCTTGTGGGCGATGAGTTGATCGAAGCCGTGCACCAGCCAGTCGGGCGCCACGACCCGCTCCCCGACCTCCTCCGGATGCGCCGAGAACGGATGAAGCATCTGCTCGTAGAGCAGCGCCCGAATCAGGGAGCGAGTGAAGCGCGTTTCCTCGAACCGGTCGTGCAACCGGACACGGACGACCACGAGGAATTGGAAATCCGGTCCGACGATGACCTCCGTGCCGACGTCGCGACCGGCATAGACATCCTCGATACCGCCCGCGATATCGATGAGGATGGGGATGCTCCAATCGACGGCGCGCAGCTGCAGCAGAGTGCGGAAGTCATGCCGCACCTCGCGGGCATACGAGTCGAACATGGCACGAACCCGCGCCTCATCCGCCTTCACGCGGATCTGATAGTCCATTCCGCGAGCCCGCTCCTTGATCTCCGACACCGAAACCCGCGGGCCCGCCGCCCCCACCCGTGGACCCGCCGGCGCCGACTCCTGCGCGAGCGCGGGCGACAGTCCGGCCACCAGCAGCAGGGCCACGCTCCGCACTCCGTCGATTGCCTTCTTCGTCTTCGCCACACTCGCCATGCGCCTCCGATGCTCCACCACCGGCGATTACCATACCGGCAAGCCCGACCGGCGGGCAAGGGCCAAAAACAAACCGGCCGGCGGAATGCCGGCCGGTTACCAAGCGACCACAAAGTCACAGTATGTTGGGTCCTACTGGACCTCGATGGAGCGCGGTTTGCTCTCCTCGCGCAGCGGAAGCCGGAGCACGAGAATCCCGTCCTCCATCTTCGCTGACACACCCACTGGATCGACTTCCGGCCCCACGTCGAGGCGAAGGCGATAGCGACGGTCGAAGCGATCATCTCCGAGCGGTCGCCACCCCTCGGGCAGTTCGAAGACGCGGAAGGCCTGGACGTCGAGAACCTCGTTCTCCACCGTGGCCTTCACGTCCTCCTTGCGGACGCCCGGCAGGACGACCTCCACGGTCCAGCACTGCTCGTCGTAGCGCGACGTGTAGCACGGCTTGAAGAGCGGGGCTTCCCTGGCCTGATCGACCTCAGGACGGGTAACGCTGCATTCCTGGGTAATGGGATTGTCACAATTCATCTTGGGTATCGGGTTGATTGGTTTCGTTTCGGTTTACTGAATTTCGACGGTGACCGGCTTGCGCTCTTCGGCCTTGGGGAAGGTCAATTCGAGAATGCCGTTCTCGAGCCGGGCCCGCACGCGGCTGAAGTCGACTCCGTCCGGCGTCCGGAGAGTCAGTTCCGAGCGTTCCGTCCCGTTCTCCGACTCGCCTCTCCGGGAAACGGCGAGCCGGACGACCCCCTCCTCGGACGCGATTTCGAGCTGATCCCGGGCAATCCCGGGAACCTCGACACGAGCCACGTAGCTCTCGTCGTTTTCAAACCAACTCACGTCGGACTGTCCCCTGCTCCGGCTTCTCTCGCCGGCCGCGAAGAAGGGGGCGAACGCCGCGAAGGGATCGGGGAAAAAGGCGTCCCAGTCACCGACTCGGGAGCCCGGTTGCGCATAGCGAATGAGTTTCATGATTGTCTTCTCTTGGTTTGGGTTTCTTGACTTCTGCCGCACCACTGGCGGCTGCCCAATTCGACTGCAAACTTTGTGCCAGCGAAATCACGAATACCTCAACTCACTCACCATCAATTTTCTACGCTCTACTTTGGATTTTCTCGAAAAGGCCCGATAGAGCCATTTTGGCTCTTTTGTGAAGTAGCCCGTCCCATCCGTTGGTGTCAGTTTGTCTCATTTGATTCGATGACGGTTTGCCGGTTCATGGGTTGACCCGGGGGCAGAACCGCATCAGTTCCCGTAGCTCTCATCATGCTCACGACCTACCTCTTCGACATCGGGAACGTCATTCTCCGCTTCGACTACGGCCGCACGCTCGCCGCCCTCGCGCCCCGCATGCGATGCCGCCCCGAAGAAGCTCACGCCCGGCTGACCGATCTCGTCGAGCCCTTCGAGACGGGGAGACTTTCCGCCGACGACTTCCTCACCGAGGCCGTTTCACGAATCGAATTCCAGGGCTCCCCCGAGGAATTCCGCACCGCCTTCGAAGATATCTTCGAACGCAACGACCCCATGGTGCGGGTCATCGAATCGATCTCCGCCCGCGGTCAACCGCTCTTCCTCCTCTCCAACACCAACCCGATCCACATCCCCTACGTCAAGCGGCGCTACGATTCCGTCTTTTCCCTCTTTCACGGCGCCGTCTACTCCCACGAGGCGGGCTGCATGAAACCCGATCCCGAAATCTACCGGATCGCGATCGAAACATACGATCTCGATCCTCGGACCACTCTCTACATCGACGATCTCGAGGCGAACTGCGAGGCCGGGCGGGAAGCCGGTTTCCCGACGATTCACTATCATCCCGACGATCACGACGGGTTCCTCGCCCAGTGGGAAGGCCTCGCGTACTGACAAGGCCGGCGGAAGTCCACTCGCCTTCCCGGCTTGCCGGGCATTTCCTGCCCCCCCTCTCGACCGACGCTCCACCCGGCATCCGATTCGGCGAACCCGGCCTTGCCGCGCACGGAAACGCTCTCTACCCTGCCACCATGTCCCGCCCGTTTTTTCTGTTTCTCATCGCCCTTGCCCTGCCCCTCGCCGCGGCCGAGCGCCCCAACATCATTTTCATCATGTCGGATGACATGGGCTACTCCGACATCGGGTGCTACGGGGGTGAAATCGCGACACCGCGCCTCGATGCGCTCGCTCGCAGCGGTCTTCGATTCACCCAGTTCTACAATACGGGACGATGCTGCCCGACCCGGGCGTCCCTCTTGACCGGGCTCTATCCGCACCAGGCCGGGATCGGTCACATGATGGGCGACTACGGCCTGGCCGCCTACCGGGGTGATCTCAACCGAAAGAGCCTCACCATCGCCGAGGCACTCCGGTCCGCCGGATACCGGTCCTACCTCAGCGGCAAGTGGCACGTGACTCCCTACCGCGGAAAGGAAAAGGACCCCGACAAGTCGAACTGGCCGCTCCAGCGGGGCTTCGATCGCTTCTACGGCACGATCCACGGCGCGGGTTCCCTCTTCGATCCGAATTCCCTGACCCGGGACAACACCCACATCACGCCGGACAACGATCCGGACTATCGCCCCGAGGGAACCTGGTTCTACACCGACGCGATCTCCGACAACATGATTCGCTACATCGAGGAACACGCGAAGGATCATGCCGATGCCCCGTTCTTCGGCTATGTCGCCTACACTGCCGCCCACTGGCCGATGCATGCGCTGCCGGAAGACATCGCGAAGTACGAGCGCGCCTACGACGGTGGATATTCGCCCACCCGGGCCGGCCGGATCGAGAAACTCAGGAAGCTGGGACTGCTTCCCGACGACTGGGATGTCGCCGAGCAGATCGGGGACTGGTCGAAGGTGGAACTCAAGGAGTGGGAGGCCGCCTGCATGGAGGTCTACGCCGCCATGGTCGACAACATGGACCAGGGGATCGGACGCATCATCGACGCGCTCGAACGCACCGGCCAACTCGAGAACACCCTCGTGCTCTATTTCCAGGACAACGGAGGCTGCGCCGAAACATTCGGACGCCGGGAGCGCGTCGGGCCCCTCGAGCGCCCCGATGCGCCCACCCTTCCTCCGATGGATCCCGACGAATTGCAGACGGAGATGGTTCCGCCGCAGTCACGCGACGGCTACCCGCTTCGGCGCGGCGCCGGTGTCATGCCCGGTCCGCCGGAGACCCAGATCGGATACGGCCGCAACTGGGCCAACGTCTCGAACACGCCGTTCCGCGAGTACAAGCACTGGGTCCACGAGGGCGGCATCGCCACGCCCCTCATCGCCCACTGGCCCGCCGGCATCGACGGCGAGGGCGAATCCCTTCGCGCCACAGCGGGGGGCCCCCTCCACGACTCACCCGCCCACCTCATCGACCTGATGGCGACCGCCCTCGATCTCGCCGGCGCCTCCTACCCGGAGGAACGAGACGGGATCGCACTCACCCCGGTCGAAGGGATCACGCTGCGTCCCGCGTTTTCGGGCGAGCCCCTCCTGCGCGAGACGCCGATCTTCTTCGAACACGAGGGCAATCGTGCCGTCCGAGACGGCAAGTGGAAACTCGTCGCCAAGGGCGTGCGCGGTGCGTGGGAACTCTACGACATGGAGAAGGACCGGGCCGAGCAGAACGATCTCGCCGCACGGGAACCCGAGCGCGTCGAGGCGATGGCGGCACAGTACGACGCCTGGGCCGAGCGCTGCGGCGTGGTGCCGTTCGGATCGTGGAAGCGGGAGAAGAGAAAACGGTAGGCACGAAGACCTCGTTCCCCCTTCCACTCTCAGCCCAATCCCTCCGCGACGAGGCGGATCTGGCTCCGGTCGAGTTCGAGCGTCGCCTCGACCTTATCCACGCTTCGCTCCAGCCAGCTCTTCACCGTCTCCCCCGGCGGCACCCTGCCCTCGCCTTGCCGGTGCAGGAAGTCGTGGAGCTGGGAGTCCAGGCTGGGAATAGCGAGCGCGACGAGCATGGAGCCCTCCCCTCCCTCGATCGTGATGGCGAGCCGTTCGGATGCGGCGAGGCGCCCGCAGAGGTAGAGGCCGACCTCCTGGGCGGCCGCATGCAGTTGTGTCAGCTTGGACGGGGCCACTCCCACGAGGCGCCCGAGAGAATCCACCAGGGGAGGCAGCGCCACCAGGTGCACCGGATCCGGCGGAAGACTCAACTCGACAGGATAGAATCGGGGCCGCACGTCGACAACCGCGCCGGGATCCTGCTGCTTCTCCGACCGCTGCATCGGGATCGTGGTCTGGCCCGGGGCGGACGCACCAGAGGCAGGGAGAGCTCCGGCATCGGAACCGGGACCCGAGGGAAACTGGATCTCGGTGTCGCAAACCGGACACGACACGGTCGTTCCATAAAACGAGGCATCCCCGGAAACCTTCTGTCCGCACTGGGGACAATGCACCTTGACGATCACATCCTCCGAGGGAGAAGGGGCGGGATCGGCCGGCCCGATCGACGTGGGTGCCACCTCGAAGTCGTCGGGCGGAGAAACCGGGCCGATCATGGTCGGTGCCATCGCGCCCGGATCGACCGAACCGATCATGGTCGGCGCGAAGGCATCCGGGGCCACGCCGATCATGGTCTCGGGCATGTCGGAACCCGGACCCGAACCGGGATGAGTAAACTCGCGCACCGCCGAGATCTCGTCCGGGAAAGTCCTCGCCACGGAATGAAGCCCGAAGCTCTGAAACGTCCGCTCCACGTCGGGATGCAGACCGTAGAAGTGACAGTCTCCGCCGTTGGAGCGGGCGAACTCCGTCACGCCGACGAAGACCTTCAGTCCCTGGCTGGAAACGAATTCCACCGCCGAGAGATTGCAGATCAGCTTGTAGGCCCCGATCCGCAGAAGGGAGTTCATCTGGGCACTTACCTCCTCCACGGTGTAAGCGTCGATGCGCCCGCCCAGGGTCACGCGGGTGATGGTCGAATCGGTGGACACGGGTTCGATCGCGATATCCATGCTTGTTGCGGCGCTTTTCCCCTGTCCGATAGTCCGAGAGGAACCCTCCCGTCAACCGATTTTCGGGAAGCAGGAGTAATGCCAGCGGTCGAGAGCAGGGCCGGCTAGTCGGGAACGGTGAGGACGATATCCTTGAACCAGACCTCGCTTCCCTTCATGCTCTGCAACCCGATCGTTCCGCTGCCCAATCGGGAGCGCGGTTTGTTTCGGGGCGGATTCCATCGTTCCGGCTGCGTCCACTGCAGGATCTTTTCCCCGTTCACGAAACTCGTGATCGTCCTGCCCTCCACGACGATGCGAAGCTCGAACCACTCGCGGTCGCGAACATCCGGAAGCCTCGCCGACTGGATTCCGAAAATTGAGCCCGTCGAGTAATTGGCGGCATGATGGTAAATCTGCACCTCCAACGCGATCGCGAGTTCCCGGATCACCGGTTCCCGCAAGTGAACCCAGACCCCGGAGTTCGCCTCGGGCCCCGTTCGCACCTGCATTCGCAGATCGAAATCGGTCAAGTCCGGCGTCTCTGGTCCCTCCCCCGCGTAGATCAGAAGGCCCGCGGTCTCTGTTCCCTTGATCATCCCCCGATCCACCTCGAAGGCATCGGGTTCTCCGGAGATCTTCCAGCCGTCGAGAGTTTCGCCATCGAAGAGCGTGAGGACACGCCCGGAACCGGTCGCCGGGCTCCCATCGGCGACCGGCTTCGTCAGGCGCGTGGAGACTCTCGTCCCGGTCACGCCATTGACGTCGTGAAGGAACCCGTCGAGAACACGAGTCGATCCGGAGTCGGACAGATCAATGCGGTAATAGGAACCATTTTCGGAATCGATCGCAAGGACGTCCTCCCTGACCCGCCAGGTTCCCTCCAGCTGGGTTCGTTGACTCGCCCAGAGCACCGTTCCATCGGCATGGAGATCGAGCAGGTAGATCGGCAGCTCCTTTCCCTCGTTCGTCTGGTTCCACCGGCCGACGAGCCAGGACGGGCGGGACTCGGCAGCCGGATCCGCCGCGGCAGGCGCAGCCACCTCGACCGGGAGCGCGGCGTTTTCGTCCCGCGCCAGCTGCACCGAAACCACCCGTGCACCCTCCCGCTCGAGCGTCCCCAGCAAGGCGACGAATCCGCCCGACATCTGCTCCAGGGGGAAGAGGCAACGGACACCGTTCTCCCAGGTGATCAGCAGGTCCGTCTCCCGGAACCACCATTGCCCGTCGTGAATCGACCCGGCCGCGTCGAGGGTGCAGCTGCCATCGTCGTAGACGAGCACCCGGTAGGCCCTGTCGCCGGCTCCCTCCATCCGCTGCCACCATTCGCCGATGATCGCCGAGACACGCACCTCGGAGTCGGTTTCCGAGCCGGCGTTGGCATCTCCAGGCGCCGATGACATCCGGGACGTGAGTTCCTCTTCGCCCTCCACGGTCTCCGCATCCAGTTCGCGGAGGACGATATCCTTGAACCAGACCCTCATCGGATCCTTCGCATGAAGCTGGAACGCGAGAATCCCTTCCCGCGCGCCCTCGGGTGTCTCGTCCACCACATCGACCGTCTGCCTCCCGTTGATGAAGTGCTGAAGCCGATTGCCCCGGGCGACGATGCGATAGGCGTTCCAGGCCGGAGTTTCGCCTGTCTGTCCCCCGATCGCGCCGTCCAGGATCGCGGCTGGCTGGTCCAACAGACCCACGACTTCGATGGAAGGGCGGGCCCGGGTGGATCCCGGACGAATCACGACCCGTTCCCCGAGTTTCGCCAGGTATCCCCGGCCTCGCTCCTCCCAGAGCACGCCAAACCACCTCTCCTCGGTGTCGATATCCGCCTGGTAGCCTGACACGATAAAATTCTGTGGATCGACCAGTCGGCTGCGATAATGGACACCGCTGTTTCCTCCGATCGAAAGGCCGTCGTACGCGGCGACCCTGTAGCGCAAGGTGAGCTCGAAGTCTCTCACCGTTCCGCCCTGCCACACCAGGCACGTGTTAGACGTGAGGGTAGATACCGACGGATCTCGCGAATCGGGAGGAGCCGACCCGAGAATCGCTCCATTCTCGACACTCCAGTATTCCGACAGACCGGCCCAGCCGGTGAGGTCCGTGCCGTTGAACAGGGAAACCGCCCCCGGTGGGAGAGCCGAATCATCGGGGGGCGCGTCCGGAGCGGCAGACCCGACCGGTGCTGCCTTTGAAGATGAGGCCGGGACGAAGGCCGACGCGGTGTCGACGGATTCCGGCTGGGACGATTCCAAGGTCGCGCGAGTCTCTTCCGGCTCGGAAACCTCGTTCCCGCCGACAAATCGGTCGGGCGGTGTCCTCTCCTCGCCCCAATCCGCCTGGCCGGGGTCGATCCACTCCGGCGAGGAACGCGAAGCACCCTGCTGCCACAGCCACAAGCCCACTCCGCCCGTCGCGAGCATCAACAGGGCGACCACGGGCCAGATCCATCCGGGAATCGCAGGTGATTTTGCCGCTGTCGCCGGTTTCCCCCTCGAAAGCGTCGTCCCCCCTGTCCGCGTTCGGGGACGCCGTCCTCCCGGACGTTGCGGACGCGCCACGGTCGGCAAGGCCGGCACCCCCATTTCGGATTCTCCTTCCGCCGGCGCCTCCACGTGCACCACCGGCTGCGTCATGATCGCATCCAGGTCGCTCCGCAATTCCCCCACACTCTGATACCGCTGGTCCGGATCCTCCCGCATCGCCTTGGCGATGATTCCGTCATACCGCGGATCCAATCCCGGCACCTGCATCGAAGGCAGCTCGAACATCCCGTGCGGCACCTTCCCCGTCAGCATGTGATAGAGCATCACGCCCACCGCATACACATCGACCCGCTGGTCCACGTCCCGGCTCCCCAGGACCATCATCTCCGGCGCCATGTAGTGCATCGTCCCCATCACCACGCCACTCTGCGTCAGGCCGATCGACTCCCCCTCCCCACCGCGGGCCTTGGCCAGCCCGAAGTCCGCCACCTTCACGACACCGTCGTAGCCGACCATGATGTTCGCCGGCTTGATGTCACGGTGAATGATCCCCCGCTCGTGGGCGTACCCCAACGCATCGCAAACGTGCGCCGTGATCGCCATCGCTTGATCGGTGTGGAGCCGCCCATCCGCGGCGATCATCCGCGCCACGTCGGTGCCGTCGACGAACTGCATCACGATGTAGAGCAGGCCGTCCTCCGTTTCCCCGAAGTCGTAGACCGCCACGATGCCGGGATGCTCGAGCTTCGCCATGGCACGCGCCTCCTTCTGGAAGCGCTCCACGAAGCCCGCCTCCGTCTCGACCAGGTCGGTCGACAGGATCTTGATCGCCACCGCCCGGTCCAACGAGCTCTGCTTTCCCATGTAGACCGCGCCCATCCCGCCGCGGCCGAGCATTTTTACGATTTCGTAGCCCGAAAGCAGCGCCGCCAATTCCTCCGGCGTCGGCGGTATCCATTGGCGACCGCTGCTGCCCGTGCCCGAGCCGGAACCGCTTTGGGAATGGCCGCCACGAGAATGCCCGCCGGTGCTGCCCATCATATTGCGCCCAGGTCCGAGAGGTCGCTCTCCTCCCCGCCCGGCTCCGGTGTTTCGGTGGTGTCGCTCATGGGTTCGGCAAATCCGCGAAATCGTTTCGATCAAACTGTGGCACAGGATCAATCGGGAACAGTCAATACGATGTCCTTGAACCAGACCGGTCCCTTCTTGTGCCCTTGCAGCCCGATCAATCCGCGGTCGAGGCTGCGAGCGGGCTGATTCCAGTCCGCCGGCTGTTTCCATTGGATCACCTCGACATCGTTGATGAAGGTCGTGATCGTCTCTCCCTCCACCAGGATCCGCAGGGAGAACCAATCGCCATCGCGGATCCCCGTCGACTCCGCCGAATTGATTCCGTAAAGGCTTCCCGTCAAACGATCATCGTTTCCGCCATTGTAGATCTGCACCTCCAATCCGGGAAGACCGCCCCGACGATTCTCGGCGGCATGCACCCACACACCGGAATTTCCCCGCGTCTGCGTCTGCACCTGCATCCGAAGGTCGAAATCGGAAAACTGGGCCTCATCCGATCCGTCCCCCACGTAGAAAAGGCTGCCCGTAAATCTCGCGGTCGTCTTCAGGATGCCGTCCTCCACCGTGAATGCGCGAGAGTCGCCGACTACTCTCCATCCATCAAGTGACTCGCCGTCGAAGAGGACACGAGAATTCTCGGGTTGCGTGGGGATCCCCCCCTCGTCCCATTCCACGAGGAATCCCCCCTGCCATCTTCTGTCCGATGCGGAAAGATCGTTCCACTGGACCCCTTTGCTGCCCTTGTGATTGAAATAGCAGACAACGAACGGTGGCTCTACCTTTGCCCCTCTCTTGTCGGCATTGTCGGGAGAACCGGGTTTCCAGTAGGTGAAACCCCAGGACTCGTCCGTCACCCACTGCTAGGGACGATCGAGGCTCTCCTGGAATCCGCCGATGAAGAAGAGATCCCCGCCCGGGAGTTGCGAGGCAAAATTCCTGTTGATCCACTCCTCCTCCTCTTCCGTGGTAATCGTGGCGAGGTGTCCGCCCATTTCCTCGGCCCTCCTCTTCGCCTCTGGCCAGAGCACCTTGTCGGGAATCAGGGCATAGTGGGATGAGCGAAAACGCTGCGCCCCGGGGGGGGATACTCGGCGCTCTCCTCGTTTCTTCCCTCGCTACGGTCGTGGTTGCCAGGGCAATCGAAGCGTCCCGTGCCAACTGCACGGTTACCGGTGCGGCATTCGCCCTGACCAGGGTCCCGGTCAGTATCGAGGGATATCCGCGTGCCTGATCCAGCGGGAATCGGCAGGTCACACCGTTGTCCCAGGCAACCGACACAGCTTCGGCGTCGGTCCGCCACCTGCCTCCGAGGACCGCCGACGTCGTATCGAGTGTGCACTGTCCTTCGGGGCTCATCCTGACGCGGTAGGCGGAATCGCCCGCGTTCTCCACTCGCTGCCACCATTCCCCTGCGAGGAGACTCGTGATCGATTTACCCGGTGCACCCGGATCCAGGGTGAGCGAGGGACTCACCGAGTCCTCGAGCGTCCGGAAGCGCACTTCGTGCAGCGTGAACTCGCACTGGTTTCCATAGCGCCCGATCCAGATCCGATCCCGGTCCGATCCGGCCCAGTCTTCTTTGGTCAGCTCAAGATCCCTGGCAGGACCTTTCCAGGATGTCCGGGACTGGCCGTCGATCCACAACTCGATCGCCACCTCGTTACCCGGCAAAGACAACACCTGCAACTTCGCCCGATGTCGCTGCCCGCGCTCGATCGAACTGGGAAAGTACTTGGTCGGATTCTCCTCCTCTGATGCGTTCCGTCCGCCGATCGCCTCGATCGCTCCGAAGTGTTGTTTCTCATCCGGATCGTCCATGAATCGCTTGTTCAACAACCAGGTCGCCTGCCCCTCCTCGCCAGCCGGGAACGACACCGCAACCTGGCCCCAAGCGTTTCGCGAAGTGATCGTGAAGGAAAACTCCAGTTCGTAGTTCGAGTTGGCCGAGTTCGAGATCGGGACAAGCGAACGCCGCTGCTGCCCGGCGGTGGGCTGGAGGACCACCTCGCCCGATTCGAGACGGACGCCTTGCCCGAAAGTCACCGAATCGATATCGACCAAGGGCAATTGATCGACCCATTCGCCCGGTGCCGCGGCTGGGCCGGATGTCCGATTCTCCGATTTCTCGCCCCCTCCCTTTGCCTGCACCGGTTTCGAATCCTCTGCCGGCTTCGGAGCGCTGGGCTCCGGAGACTTCGCCATATCGACCCGATCAGCGACGGGCTCCCCTTTTTCCGGAAGCCTCTCCCGCACAGAGGAATCCACACTCTCTTGCGGCGCATCGATCGCCTCCCCCTTGCCGCTCCCTCCGTGAACCGGGGGCGCCTCGATCGGCTCTTCCTGTTGAACCAGTCCGGTAGAGTCGTCCCCTGTGGGTGCGTCCTCGCCGCGCCGATCGGAGAGAAACAAACCGGCCCCACCCACGGCGAGGATCCCGAAGGCAGCTACGGGCCAGACCCAGCCGGGAAGTCTCGATGAACTTGATGCCGGAGCGGGTCTTCGGTGAATCGGCCGGCTTCCTCCGGCAGGCGCTTTCCGTCCCCCCGGACGCTGCGGACGCGCCACGGTCGGCAAGGCCGGGACTTCCGCTTCGACCATTCCTTCCTCCGGCGCCTCCACATGCACCACCGGCTGCGTCATGATCGAGTCCAGGTCGCTCCGCAATTCCCCCACACTCTGATACCGCTGGTCCGGATTCTCCCGCATCGCCCGTGAGATGATCCCGTCATACCGCGGATCCAATCCCGGCACCTGCATCGACGGCAGCTCGAAGATCCCCTGGGACAACTTCCCCACCAGCATGTGATAGAGCATCACGCCCACCGCATACACATCGACCCGCTGGTCCACGTCCCGACTCCCCAGCACCATCATCTCCGGCGCCATGTAGTGCATCGTCCCCATCACCACGCCACTCTGCGTCAGGCCGATCGACTCGCCGTCTCCGCCGTGCGCCTTCGCCAGCCCGAAGTCCGCCACCTTCACCACCCCGTCGTAGCCGACCATGATGTTCGCCGGCTTGATGTCCCGGTGAATGATCCCCCGATCGTGCGCATATCCCAGTGCATCGCAGACATGCGCCGTAATCGCCATGGCATGTTCGGTGTGGAGCCGGCCGTCCGCCGCGATCATCCGCGCCACGTCCGTCCCGTCGACATACTGCATCACGATGTAGAGCAGGCCGTTGTCCGTTTCCCCGAAATCATGGACCGCGACGATGCCCGGATGCTCCAACTTCGCCATCGCTCTGGCCTCGTTCTGGAAGCGCTCCACGAAGCCTGCATCGGCTTCTTCGAGCGCATTCGACAGAATCTTGATGGCCACCGCGCGATCCAGGTTCACCTGACGACCCATGTAGACCGCTCCCATGCCCCCGCGACCCAGCATCTTCACGATCTCGTAGCCGGGGAGCATCGTGGCGAGTTCCTCGGCGGTGGGCGGAATCCACTTGTCGCCACTGCGCGCGCCGGTGCAGCTTCCGCTTTGGGGATGGCCGCCGGTGCTGCCCATCATGTTGCGTCCCAGGTCAGAGAGGTCGCTCTCCTCCCCGCCTGGCTCCGGTGTTTCGGTGGTGTCGCTCATTCCTACCCTGATGTAAGGAAACAGGCTGCACTTGTTACAGGAAAACTCGAAATTTCTTTGGATGCATCCGATTGTCTTGTCTCGACCCTCAAGGTAACCTCTTCCCATGAAGGAAAGGACCGCCTCGATGGGATTGCCCTCCGCCAGTTGATCGGGAATCCGAGGGCACTTGACTGAGCGAGACCATTCTTTCTGGAGTCGGCTCTCGATCAAATCTGTCGGCTTCCCGTCATTTCCCCTCCTTCACTTGCCCGAAACCCGACCGACACGATGAAACTCACCTCGCTTCCCAACGGCCCGTTTCCGACGACACGGTGGAGCCAGGTGGTGAAGTCCCACCAGGGTGACAGCGAGGCCCGCGCGGCCCTCGACAACCTGTGTCGCCGCTATTGGCGTCCGATTTACTCCTTCGCCCGGCACAGCGGATGTTCTCCCCACGACGCGGAGGACATCACCCAGGCGTTTTTCGCCGACCTGCTCGAAAGCGGCTACCTGCAACAGGCCGACCACGAGAGGGGACGGTTTCGCACCTTTCTCATCGTTCACTTTCGGTATTTCCTGTCCAATCACCGCCAGAAAGAGGGCGCACAGAAACGGGGAGGTCGAGCGGTGCACCTCCCTCTCGACGTCGATTGGGCCGAATCGAGACTCGAGTTGTCCGATCCTCGTCTCGCGGACCCGGACGTCTATTTTGACCGGCAATGGGCGCTGGACGTCGTGCGTCACGCCCGATCCGCGGTGGCCACACACTACGAGGCCACGGGCCGGGGAGCGCTCTTTGACGCCCTGAAATCCGGGCTCGCCCGGACTCCGGACGCCGGCCAGTATGCCGCCTGGGAGCGCGAACTCGACCTCTCCCCCAACGCGCTCCGCGTCGCCCTGCACCGGTTGCGCGAGCGATTGCGCGACGCGATCGAGGAACAGATTCTCGAGACCGTATCAAGCCAGGCCGATCTCAAGGATGAGATGCGTCATCTCAGGCGAGCCCTGGGAGATTCGATGGAGGATCGTTGATCCGTCGAGGCCCCCGGATTCGTGATTGCGCCTGCCGGCCCGATGTGATGCGATTCCTCCCATGGTCCGCCCTCTCCCGCTCCTCGCGCTCACGGTTTCCCTCGCAACTCTCGCCTGCTGGGCTCTTACCCCACACGCGCAGGCGGACGATCGCCCGAACGTTCTTTTCATCCTCGCCGACGACCAGGCGCCCGACACGATCGGCGCCTACGGCAACGACGTCTGCGACACGCCGAATCTCGACCGCCTCGCCCGCGAGGGTATGCTTTTTCGCCAGGCCCATCACCAGGGAGCCTGGGTCGGCGCGGTCTGCCTGCCTTCGCGAACCATGATCATGACCGGGCGAACCGTCTGGCACATCCCGGACCCGCGCGCGGGCCGGAAGCCGCGCCCGGGCCGGCCTCCCTACGTGTCGCCGATCGATCCGGCCAACACGGTCCCCGACCAACCGCAGTTCACGATGCCCGCCCTCTTCAACCGCGCCGGATTCTCGACCATGCGCACCTGCAAGCGCGGCAACAGCTACGAGGCTGCGAATGCCCTCTTCACGGTGCGTCACGACCAGAGCAACTACGGACCCGGCTCGGAGAACGGCAGCGAGTGGCATGGAGAGCGCGTCCTCGATTTCCTGAAGGAGCGGGAGGCGAGTGGCGCGTCCGATCCGTTCCTGGTCTTCTTCGGCTTCACCCATCCGCATGATCCGCGCACCGGCCCACCGGATCTCGTCGCAAAGTACGGGGCCGACAACGAGGGCCCGGCGGCGGAGCCGGATCCGGATGCTCCTGCGCTGCCGCGGAACTGGCTTCCCGCGCATCCCTTTCCCCACGGCCATCCGGAGCTGCGCGACGAGGTCGCCGTGCAGGGAGTGATGGAGAAGCGCGATCCGGCCACGGTGCGCAACGAAACCGGTCGCAACTATGCGTGCATCGAGAATATCGATGACGAAGTCGGCCGGGTTCTCGCCCAGCTCGAGGAGATGGGCGAACTCGACAATACCTACATCTTCTACACCGCCGATCACGGGATCGCCGTCGGAGCCCACGGACTGATGGGCAAGCAGAATCTCTACGAGCACAGCTGGCGCGTGCCCTACCTCGTTCGGGGTCCCGGGATCGAACCCGGCCTGCGATCCGATGCCCTCATCTATCTCCTCGATACCCTGCCCACGCTATGCGAACTGGCGGGAATCGAGATCCCGGAATCGGTCGAGGGCCGCAGCTTCGCCCCCGTTCTCCTCGGGGAGTCCGACACCCACCGCGAGCACGTCTACGGCGTCTACGCCGGCGGCACCCGGCCGGGGATGCGCGCGATCAAGAAGGACAACTGGAAACTCATCGAGTACGACGTGCTCGACGGCGCGGTCCGCGAGACGCAGCTTTTCGATCTCGAGCAGAATCCCTACGAGTTTCTCGCCGAGCACCATGATCCGGAGGTCATCGCGGTGACCGGTCACGAACCGAAGCGGTTCCAGCGCAACCTGGCCGGCGATCCGGCTCACGCGGAGAAACGGGCTGAGATGGAGGAACTTCTCCGCACCGAGATGGAGCGACTGCACGATCCGTTTCCTCTCTCTCCCCATCCGTAGCGCCGAGCGTGAGCGAGGCGGCGAGGGGCTTTCCTTCATCCGGCGGCTGGCTCTGGCTCCGTCCTGCCCTCGCTCACGCTCGGACCTACAACCGGACCGGACCCATCCGTAGCGCCGAGCGTGAGCGAGGCGGCGAGACGCTTTCTCTCACTTGGCGGTTTGCTCTTGTTTCGTCCGGCCCTCGCTCACGCTCGGACCTACAACCGGACCGGACCCATCCGTAGCGCCGAGCGTGAGCGAGGCGGCGAGACGCTTTCTCTCATCCGGCGGCTGGCTCTGGCTCCGTCCTGCCCTCGCTCACGCTCGGACCTACAACCGGACCAGACTCGTCTGTAGCGCCGAGCGTGAGCGAGGCGGCGAGACGCTTTCTCTCATCCGGCGGTTTGCTCTGGCTCCGTCCTGCCCTCGCTGCCGCTCGGACCCTCTTCAGCTTCAGTGGCCGGTCTCGCCACTCGCGAGCGCCTTTCGCCGGGCCCGGATCTGCTCGCCCCCATTGATTTCGGTAATCTGCGTATTGAGAGTACAGAAATCGTAGATCCATCCGACCAGGAATACCCCACCCGTCAGGAGCCAGATGATTCCGGTGAACCACTTGCCCATGTAGAAGCGGTGGATGCCGAGATACCCGACGACTGTCTGGAGAATCCACGCGAGCGAATAGTCGATCCGCCCCGCCTTGAAACGACGATCAGCGGTCCGGTCCATCCACGGAATGAGAAACAGATCGATCAACCATCCGATCCCGAACAGGCCCGCCGTGAAGAACCAGATGATACCGGTAACCGGCCTTCCGAAGTAGAATCGGTGGGAGCCGGTGAAGCCGAAGATCCAGAGGACGTAGCCGATGACCTTGCTGTGGGTGGAGTACGGTTCCATGGAGTCAGTCTACCCGTGGTGGGTCCGGTGGGCACGCCGAATCTCGCCCGCAGTCGCCCCTGTCCTCGCTCACGCTCGGACCTACAACTGGATCGTAGCGCCGAGCGTGAGCGAGGCGGCGAGGCGCTTTCCCTCATCCGGCGGCTGGCTCTGGTTCCGTCCCTGCCCTCGCTCACGCTCAGACCTACAACCGGATCGGAGCGCCGAGCGTGAGCGAGGCGGCGGCAAACCGGACTTGCGCGGAGCGGGCCGGCGGCGCTAGGATCCGCCTCCATGTTCACGCCGGAAGAGGAGGTATTTCGCTCGCATTTCGGACAATCCGCCACTCTTGCGGCGCGAGCACCGGGCCGCGTCAACCTGATCGGAGAACACGTCGATTACCTCGACGGACTCGTGCTTCCCTGTGCGGTCGACCGCCATGTCGTGATCCTTGCCCGCCCGTCGGAATCGGGGCGCTGCACGGTCGTCCCGACCGGCTCGCCGTCGCACTCTCCGGTCACGTTCGATGGGCGCGATCTCTCCCGGCGAGAGAATCCCGGGGAGTCCTGGGCCAACTACCTGATCGGCGTGCTGGCGGGGTATCGGGAAAAGGGAATCGCGGTGCCCCCTTTCGACGCGGCCATTTTTTCCACTCTTCCGTCCGGAGCGGGTTTGAGCAGCAGTGCCGCTCTCGAGACGACCGTGGCTCTGCTCGCGGAGTCCCTCGCCGGAGTCAGTCTGGATCCCATGGAGAGAGCGCTTCTCTGCCAGGAGGCCGAACACGACTACGCGGGCGTACCCTGCGGGATCATGGACCAGTGCGCGGTGGGATTGAGTCGCGCCGGACACGCCCTGCTTCTCGACTGTCGTGACCTGACCACGCGAGACGTCGCCTTTCCACCCGATCTATCGATCCTGATCGCCGACTCGGGCGTCAAGCACGCTCTCGGTGACGGCGAGTATCGGCAGCGGCGCGACGATTGCAGTGAGGCGATACGACGCCTCGGCACAGGTTCGCTCCGCGACACATCGGGGACCACCGTAGACGAGAACCGCGATACCCTCGGCGACCGGCTCCACCGGCGCTGCCGTCACGCCATCTCCGAAATGGAGCGCGTTCGGTCCTTTGTCGAGGCACTTGAGGCGAACGACCACACCGCCATGGCCACGCTCCTGCGCGCGAGTCACGACTCCCTCCGCGACGACTACGAGGTCAGTTGCGCGGAACTCGATCTTCTCGTCGAGGCCGCCTACACCTTCGGAACGGAGCGAGGGCTCGCTGGAGCGCGCATGACGGGGGGAGGCTTCGGAGGTTCCACGGTGAATCTCGTACGCTCCGAGGACGCTTCCGCCCTGCAGGACAACCTCGGGCGAGCTTTTCTCGACAAAACCGGACGAACGCTCCAGTCTTTCGTCACGCCGCCCGCCGGGGGCGCGCACCTGTTCACACACTGATCGACATCCATGACCCTGCTGACCTTTCTCTTCTTTACCGGACTCGTGGGCGTGCTCACCTTTCTGCTGACGCGCAAGGATGACCATGGCACCTCGACGGGCTATTTCCTCGCGGGCCGGACGCTCACGGGAGGTTTCATCGCAGGCTCGCTCCTGCTGACGAATCTCTCCACCGAGCAGCTCGTCGGTCTCAACGGCGCCGCGTTCACCGACGGGATCGCGGTGATGGCGTGGGAAGTGATCGCCGGCGCCTCGCTCGTGATCATGGCGCTGTTCTTCCTCCCCAAGTATCTCCGGAGCGGCATCGCCACCATCCCCCAGTTCCTCGAGTTGCGCTTCAACGGACTGACGCGGACGATCACGAGTTTCATCTTCATTTTCGCCTACGCCGGCATCCTTCTCCCCATCATCCTCTACACCGGCGCCACCGGCCTGATGGGAATCCTCGACCTGTCCTCCATCACCGGTATCGAGAACGAGACGGCCCTGCTCTGGATCACGGTCTGGTTCATCGGCATCGTCGGTTCCATCTATGCGATCTTCGGGGGCCTGCGAACCGTTGCGGTATCGGACACGATCAACGGCTTCGGACTCCTGGTGGGCGGCGTCCTGATCTGCCTCTTCGCCCTGAACGCGGTCAGCGACGAAGGGATCTTCCAGGCGCTGGAAACCCTCAAGGAGGAGCACCCCGAGAAGTTCAACTCGATCGGGGGTCCCGACTCCTCCGTTCCCTTCTCGACTCTCTTTACCGGGGTCTTGCTCCTCAACCTCTTCTACTGGACGACGAACCAGCAGATCATCCAGCGAACCTTCGGCGCCAGCACTCTCGCGGAGGGCCAGAAGGGTGTTCTCATCGCGGGTGTCTTCAAAGTCCTGGCGCCGCTCATCCTGGTCCTTCCCGGCATCGTCGCCTTCCACCTCTACGCGGATCGCGAGGGCTTCAAGGCGGATCACGCCTACGGCACGCTCGTCAGCGACGTGCTCCCCGGGAGCCTCGCCGGGTTCTTCGCCGCCGTCATGGTCGGGGCGATTCTCAGTTCCTTCAATTCCGCCCTCAACTCGACCGCGACGCTCTTCTCTCTCGGCGTCTACAAGCACCTCATCAAACACGACGATGCCGACGAGAAGAAGGTGATCGCAAACGGTAAGCTCGTCGGTGCCGTGGTCGCCATCCTCGCGATGTCGACGGCTCCCCTCCTTGCAGGCCAGGAAAGCATCTTCGGATATCTCCAGAAGATGAACGGTCTCTATTTCATCCCGATCTTCTCAGTCGTCTTGTCCGGACTCCTGTTCCGCCGGGCAGGCGCCCTCGCCGCCAACATCTCGCTCGCCGCCGGATGTGGAATCCTGATTCTCGGGTACTTCGTCCCGCCTTTCACCACGCTCGCCGAGACGATTCACGGATTCCACTTTCTCGGACTCGTCTTCGCCCTGCTGATGATCTTCCAATTCGTCATGAGCCGGATGAATCCGCTCCCCCAACCCTGGGAACACCGTCACTCCGGGGAGGTCGATCTGACCCCGTGGAAGTGGGCCTGGCCTGTCGGTATCGGGATCGTCGTTTTCGTCCTCGCGATCTACTTCGCCTTTGCCGATTTCTCCGTGTTGTGGGGCGATTGACCCTACCCGGGTAGAGGAAACTTTACGCGAAAAGCAGTTGTCAACGGAGCGTTTCCGGCGACAGCAAAGGGAGGCCCATGCCGAACGATTCCGCCAAACCGACCGACGCGCCGTCCCCGGCCCTGCAGGAGGACGACCTCCTCTCCCTGTGCCTGACCAACCGGCTCTTCGAGGGGATCACGGGCGAAGAGATCGTGGAATTCGATCCTCGGATCACCTTCGAAACCTACGAGGAGGGCGAGATCATCTTCGAGGAGGGCGCGATCGGGGACGAACTCTACCTCATCTTCTCCGGCACGATCAAGATTTCCAAGAAGGGCCGGGGCGGACGGCAGGAAACACTCGCCCACCTGAAGGAAGGCACCTTCTTCGGCGAGATGGCGATCCTCGACGGGGAGGGCCGCTCGGCCCGTGCCACCGCCCATACCGCCGTGCGAATCGGACGCATGGCGCGCGACGAATTCGACCGCTACCTCTCGCATTCTCCACGCACCGCCCGAACCTTCTTCCGCGTCATCGTCGGCCAGTTGCGGCGCGCCAACACCCACCTGATCGACGAGTTGATCAACGCGGAGCGGCTCAGCCTGATCGGTTCGATGATGGGGGGCATCGTGCACGACTTCAAGAATCCGCTCGCGACCATCTCGATGATCGCCGACTACCTCTCGGTCGACCAGGACCGCCAGGATCTCCGAGACCTCGGGGAACAGGCCCGCTCCAGCGTCAAACTGATGCTCAACATGATGCAGGAATTGCTCGACTTCTCGCGGGGCACGAGCCGCCTCCATGTCGCGGAGACGACCATGGCCAACGTGCTGGAGATCGTCGACAAGCAGTTCCTGCAGCGGCTCGGGGGCGGACCGGTCAAGATCGAACGCGAGATCGGCTTCGACGGCACCATCGAAGTGGATCGCGACAGGATCATCCGCCTTCTTCTCAACATCCTCAACAACGCCGTCGATGCGATGGCACGGGGAGGCACCCTCACGATTCGGACCGCGGAACAGGGTGAGAATTTCCTCATCGAGATCGAGGACACCGGGAAGGGCATCCCACCCGAGATCCTGGAGCGCATCTACGAGCCGTTCGTCACCCATGGCAAGAGCGGCGGGACCGGCCTGGGCATGGCGATCGCGAAGTCGGTCGTCGACGCCCACGGGGGCCGGATCTCGATCGACAGCACGGTGGGCGAGGGCACGACCTGCCGGATCGAGCTTCCCCGCCACCAGTGAGCCGACGGGCGGATCGTTGTCCTCCCGGTCATCCCGTCAACACCTTCTCCCGCGGCTGCTCGATCGAATCGAGCAGCGACTCCTCTCCATCGGGCGACCGGAACGTTCCCGTGGTCTCGATCAGGGAGTCGCGATACACCTCCGAATTCCGCATCAGCGACTCGTGCGCCTCCGCCAGGTGGTAGTGCGGAATGTTGGGATAGATGTGGTGGATGTTGTGGATGTCGTTCCCGTAGCCCAGCAGGACCCACCGCGTGAAAGGGGCGGCATGGATGAGCCGGGAATTGTCGAACTGTCCCGTTCCGAGGTTGGCGTGCTGGTAGACCTCTCGCAGCAGCATGAGGTAGGGGAAGACGTACATCAACGGCACGATCCAGAAGACGAGATAGTAGAGGAAGGCATCGAATCCGGTGAGGAAACGTGTCCAGCAAATCCAGAGCGATATCCCCGAGTAGAAAAGAAGACGGAGCAGGGCGAGGTACTTCGGTTCGACCGGTCCGGGCCGACGCGCGCGCCGGAAAAGGCCGCGGGGCAGGAAGGCCCACACCGCCACACCGAGGAACAGGGCTCCTCCCTGCCAGGCGATCAGCGCCAGGGGATCGTCCGCGGCCATCCCGATCCGGTTGGCGGCCACGACAACGATAAGATGGAGGATGCCGAGGGACGTGGGCCAGGGAGAGCGCTTCTCTTCGGGCCCCTTCTTGACCTTGGCCACCTGGCCGGTTGTCAGCACCCGGAAGAGGTCCGAGAGATTTTTCAGGACGAACGGGGGCCAGAAGAACTTCACGTAGTAGGTCCAGATGAACGACGAGCGCGGCATCGGGAAGCGTCCGTAGATCTCCTCGGCCTTCGATCCCGCCATGTTGGGATCGCGATCGGGATCGTTCGGGTGAAGGTGATGCCCCGCGTGCTTCGCCCGGTAGGAACCCATGCTGCTCCAGAGCGGGAAAAAGCAGAGCAATTCGGCGAGGATGTCGTTCCACAACCGGTTCGGATGGAGGAGGTTGTGCGAGGCCTCGTGGCCGAGGAGACCGATCCGGTGAATCAGGCACCCCGTGAAGAAGATCGTGAGCAGGACGACCGGTATCGCCAGGAGAATCCCCCACCACGCCGAAGGCAGGTTCAGGATGACAGTCAGACTCGCGGCGTGCAGCAGCCCGACACAGGCATACTCGCCCGCGACACAGGCGAGATTCCGATACGGGCTCACCCGGGTCCATTGCCGGAGATCCGACACCGGCAGCAAGCGTTGCGATTCCCCCTCCATGAACGGAATATTCCGCATTTCCCCCGGTTCGCAATTCTGCGAATCCGCCAGGGGCCTGTTTTTTGCCCATCGCCCCGACCGGCGTCGATCCCGATTTTCGGCTTTCCAGGCGCCACGCTTCCCGCCACCGTCGGAGAGACATGAACCGTATCACGTCCGCTCCCATCCTCGCGATCGGCCTTCTCATCGCCGTCCTTCCCTGTTCCCGGGCCGAAACACCCAACATCGTCACCGTTTTCATCGACGACATGGGATGGTCCGACCTCTCGTGTTTCGGCAACGACGAAGTCGAGACGGAGCACATCGACCGGCTCGCGGCGGAAGGAATCCGGTTCACCCAGTTCTACGTCAATTCCCCGATCTGTTCGCCCTCGCGGGTCGCGCTCTCGACGGGGCAGTATCCGCAGCGCTGGCGCATCACTTCCTATCTCAACAACCGCAAGAGCAATCGCGAGCGTGGCATGGCCCAGTGGCTCGATCCCGAGGCTCCGATGCTGGCCCGCGCCCTGCAAAACGCCGGATACGCCACCGGCCACTTCGGCAAATGGCACATGGGAGGGCAACGCGATGTCGATGAGGCTCCACCGATCAGCGCCTACGGGTTCGACGCCAGCCTGACGAATTTCGAGGGAATGGGGGCCAAACTCCTGCCCCTGACCTGGGAGCCCGGCTGGGAGAAGCCGCGCAAGATCTGGGGGAAGGCCGAAATTCTCGGTGAGCCGGTCACCTGGATGGACCGGTCGCGAATCACCGAGGGCTTCGTCACCGAGGCACTCGACTTCATCGATGCGACCGCCGGGGAGAACCGGCCCTTCTTCATCAATCTCTGGCCAGACGACGTCCACACACCGCTCTTTCCTCCGCTCGATCGCTGGGCCGACGGCCAACGGGGGCGCTACCTCGGCGTTCTCGACGCGATGGACGAGCAACTCGGCCCGCTCTTCGACCGACTCCGGGAGGACGACCTGCGCGAGACCACCATCGTAATTTTCTGCTCGGACAACGGGCACCACGAGGGCGCCGGACGATCCGCCCCCTTGCGCGGCGCCAAGA
>Ga0180430_10000589_pt1 | contig 38988 bp, 61 predicted proteins | sample SS_ome_9_FD_132999 | JGI IMG/M metagenome (GOLD analysis project Ga0180430, IMG submission 132999) | Hypersaline lake sediment archaeal communities from the Salton Sea, California, USA - SS_1_S_2 metaG | ecosystem: Environmental > Aquatic > Non-marine Saline and Alkaline > Hypersaline >...
CCTTGGCTTTTTTATCAAAGCAAGGTCTACAAATATGATGATTACCTATTACTAATACAGACTTATGATTTTGTCCGTCTATACAGCAAGTAAAACCAGTTCCAGGTCTTTTCTTAGTTTTAAAACTTGCATTTGAATAATCATTTACCTTTGGTTTAGGCCTACCCCTACAAGTTAATTCATGATTTCTACAAGCAGATTCAGATTTTCTTCTTTTTCTACATGTTTCACAAATCCAAACTTCTCTTCCTGATGATGTGGTATGTTTTAAAGCCATTTTGTTTCTATCCGTTTTTGGATAATTATATGAGTTTTCCTTTATTTATAAATGTTGCTATTTCTTGAAATCTCGATATATCTGAAAAAAGCAACCTTTATAAATATAGAGTGAGTTATTAAATTATCCTTAAAAAGGACGGACATAAAATGATACAAAACGATTTATTATTAAAATTATTAAAAGAACAAGAAGAAGCAGCAGCTAAGAATTATGCACATCTATATCAAAGAGATGCAATATCTTATGAAGATTTCCTACATTTAATTGAGGAAAATAAATCGTCTTATAATTATTTAAGACTGGAGATTAAAAATAAATAAAATGGTATACATTCCAAAACAAATTAAAGAAAGACAAAAAGATCTTGAAGCACAATTAAATATTGCTGTAATGTTTAACGATCAGAAAAGAGTTACTTATATTAATACTCAGTTAAGAATTATCGATGATAAAATTAATAATAGGGAGGAAGCTAACAAATGAGCAGAGCTTTATATGTCACTATAAAATATTCTAGTATTGAAGAAATATATTATGTTCTGACATATGATAATAAAAGTTATTGGAACATAGTATACGATTCTAAAATTAGAGAACAGGCTGAAAGAATACAAAAAGCATTTGCTGATGAAGGATTGGAGATAATTAAAAATGATTAACGTAAAAGAAATGATCGAAGAATTTGAAAGAGAATATATTTGGGCTCCTTTGAGACACGGAATATTAGCAGTTGGTTGCTTAACAGGTGATACATTTCATTTCACTGAAAAAGGATTTTATTTATATGATGTAGCACAAACTGAATACACATTAAATGAAATGTCTGAAGAACAATTAAATCATTTAGCAAGACATTTAATAGAATTTCAAATACTAGTTAATCAATTTATGGAGGATAAATAAAATGAAATTACTAGGATTTAAACAAATAAAAGCATATGATAGTATCACACCAGTTGATACTCCTCATACACAGTATTTATATAAGCTTACAGACTCTAAGAAGAGATTTATTTATGTTGCTATAGATAAAGATCTAGGAATGATAGATGGATTGACTTACATTAAAATAAAGGAGATAGGTTTAAAATTAGAAGACCATGTTAGATTCTGGAGATTAGATAGAAGCGTTAATATTTCTTCAAATTATCAAACAGATGATTTCGAAGTATATAAATTTTGGAAATCTGCTTTAGATTCTATTTTCGAAGAATATGAAAGTTCATTAGATTTCTGGGAAGATCATGAAAGTCTTAAAGAATACACTATTAAACAAAGACCAGACTATGAAAGAATACATATGATATTGGAAGATTGGATCCAAAGAAATAATGACCGTTTTTATAGAGAAGAAGAACCAGAAGAAAGAATAGGATTATTCAGAATAATCTGTAATTTCTTTAAATTTTAAATCGTATCCTTCATTTTCGAAGTAACTTATTCTTGCTTTGGTATGAGATATCAAAGCATCGTTTTCATCATAGAAATCATGATAATATGCTTTTTCTTTTCCATCTGATTTTCTTAAAATTCTACCTAGACTTTGAATACTAAATATGGATCCAAGGTTAGCTGTTACATTTATAATCACATTTAAATTAGGGATATCCAACCCTTTCTGAACTATCTTTGAAGTACCTATAACAACTTTAATTTCTGCGTTTCTCATTTGATTTAATATCTCAGTTCTTTCTTTGGCTTTAATTTCTCCTTTAATAATTGCGTTCGAAATACCAATCTTAGTTAATTCTTCAGATATTTTATCCATATGGTCTAATCTATTAACAATTATAAGAACGCTATCATTATTATGTTCTTTTACTATATCTATTATCTTATTAAAACGTCGTTTTGATAGCACAATTTGATCGTACATTTCATTATATTCACCTTCTAATATTAATTCATCTTGCTCATACTTATGAAATATAATATCTGGCTCTGTTAAATAACCTTCATCTATTAATTCTCTGGCTTTAATATTAATTTTAGGGTAACCAAATGTCCTATATAATTCTAAAGAGCTATTTCCATCAGCATATGCAGTACCAGTAAGACCTATAATGTAACGTGAATTAACTTTGTCTACAAGCATTTTATATGATTTCGCTTTAGCTCCATGTGCTTCATCAATAATAACCATACCAACCATTCTAAGATAGTCAAGGAATGCTTTATCTTTGCTTTTGATTTTACTAGCAATAGTTTGAACAGTCGCAATTGTAATAGGCTGTTCTTTCATTTCACCTTCTGTGATTGTACCAATAGGAACTTTTAATAATTTCTCAAAAACATCTTTGGTCTGATTTAATAAAGCTTTCTCATCAACTACAAATAAAGTGATTTGATTTGCCTTTCTAATTACTTCTGATGCGATTATCGTTTTACCAGCTCCTGTACACATATCTGCAAGAATGACTTTTTCTCTTAATATTTCATCAATAGCTCTTTGTTGATACTGTCTCATTTGAATATCTTCTGGTATTTCAATAAAGTGATCGTATGATTCTATTTTAGGTCTTTTATCTTCAATCTCGAATGTAACTTTATATTTCTTATGTTCACCATATCCTTTTAGAAGTTCTATTAATTTATCAGCTAGACCAAGAGGTACCGAATTTGTTTTACGAGAAAATAGTCTATTAATTCCGTCGTACTCCATATTACCTTTTGCTCTCATTGCTTTAATTGCGAAATGTGCATTATCTACTTCATATGAAAATACTCCCTCAAGAACATCTTGTAACATTGGATCTATAAATTCATTATCGATATAACATCTATTCTTCTGATATCTTAAATAAAATACGACTTCTTTCAAATTTTGAATTGAATCAGCAGCACATTTCTTTTTCCAAGGACAGAAGAAACATCCTCTTAAATTATATTTGTAATCTTTGAAATATTGCTTAGATTTTATTTGTTCTATAGTTCTATCGATCTCAACTTCTGTTTCTGCTATATCTTCTAAAGTGAATTCATACTTAAACCATTTTCTCTCTTTATTAAACACTAAATAGAAAGCTGGTGGTACAATTCCTGTAGTCTTATAAGACAACCAACAATAGAATTTTCCTTGTTTGATATAATCATTAACAGATTTCGTCTTGAATGTAGAAGTCTTCCAATCTAAGATACTTCCGTCTTCTAAAGTAATATCAAGAATCCCTTTAAAATTTAAACCATTGTGAATATAATTAATTACTTGCTCATGATATTTTACAGGTACTCCTATTTCTTCTAGTACTTCAAATCCATATTCAACACATCCGACAACATCGTCTAAAGAATATTCTGTGTTACTAAGTTTCCATTTATTGTGATAAAATAAACAGGCTGTTTTAATAGTTTCGAATTTCTTATGATTCTCAATCGATTCATGAACTGCTTGACCATACCTAGACCATTTATCTTCTACGATATCTGTTTCTTTAGGTTTCTCAATTTTACTGTAATAAAATTGTCTTTCGCAATTCTTAAATCTTTTCAGTACTCCTGTGTATGATATGTTGTATTTCATTTGTGTATATTTTTAAATGTCTATTAAGGAATCGAACCTTATTTCAAGCACGAGGTTTAAGGATCCAAATATTTCCGCCTCTTTTTAACTGAGCTTCGTATGCTTTTTATGAAACACTTATTATTCCTGATACTACGAATCTTATCAGGTAAGCTACATTACCATTCTGTCAATAGACGATGACCTCGGTAGGATTTGAACCTACGTTTCTTGGGTTGGAGCCAAGTATATTAACCAAGCTATATTACGAGACCTATATAAAAAGTCAGCGTTAAGAGGCAAATTTTCAAAATCCTCTAATACTGCTTTTCCGTTTAAAGCTTTAAATTTCTCGCCGAGTCTACCAGCGCATTAATTTGAATTTTATAAAGAGTACCTGAAGGCAGAGAGTGACTAACTCAAAGTATAATACCCTTCTAGGCAAATATCGATGGAAGGATTTGAACCTTCGACCTCTCTTAATTTCAGGAAACTACCTGAACGTTACGTTTTGTTTAGAGTGCTCTACCTGACTGAGCTACATCAACAATAAACAGGATTGGAGAACGGACAGTTAAACCAATCCTGGCCTGGATAGAGTGATGAACTCCTATATGGACTCCAGACATTATAAAAATAAAAAGGAAATTTATTCCTTTAAATCTTCGATGATGTTACCATCTCCAACTTGGATGTTTAATGTAGGACATTTAAGTACCCAATTATTTCCAGCTGTTTCAGATCCTCCACCAATTCTTTTAAATTGAATTTGTGTATCACCGAAGAATTTGATTTGTTCAGCACCAGATCTTGATTTGTTAAGTTCTTTGATGTGTCTCATTAACGAATTTAATTTTCCTACATGTTCCCATGATGGTAAGTTAATTGAACCTTGTTTTGTAATTAAAACGTATTCATCATCGTATTCTGTTTGTCTAGTTGTTTTATTTTTTCTAGTCATACCAGTCCAAAATTCATCTCCTCCATTTTTAGGCTTGATAAATTTACCTTCTCTGTTTTCGTATGATTCAACATCTAGAATTTCAGTTTCTTGACCAATCTCAGATTTCTTAGGTAATTTAATCCAGTTCTCATCAGAAATATCGTCCAGTCCAATTTTCTTTTTCTTATTAGAATTTTCAGTTGGTTCTGGTGTTTTAGCTTGTTCCATTTCTGGAATTGCTTTGTTATCTTCAGCAGCAGGTGCTGATGCTTCTACTTTTGCTTTAGCTTTTTCGAATTCATTCATTTTTATCTAGTTCCTCCTAGTTCCTCCAAGTTCCATTTAATTGTTTCCAATTTGTTGGTGATTGGATAAATATAATTACATTACTTATCTTTATAAAGGTTTTCCTTCCCATCCAAATCCGCACTTCATGCACAATCTGTAATTTGTCTTCTTATCTACAAAGATATCACCACTGTTGCAGCTCTTTATAAGACATCTGTACTTAGGTTTATGGAACTTCTTATATTTATTAAGAAGTTCGTCGCTATGATATTGAAATTGCTTTCCTTCATGCATCATTTCTTTTTAGCCTCCATGATATCTTTCAAGTAGAAGAATTTTTTATGTGTTGGTTCTAGTTTTTTACTTCTGGCAGATTCAATGTTATATCTCACTTTTAATATCTGTCCGAATCTTACCATTTGATATGGATGGTCTAATCCATTCTTTGTACACCATGTTCTATACAATGTATGAAATTCTCCTGTGATTACAATTTGTTCGTATGTCTTACTATTATACTGTAAACAATTATCATGCATAAATTGTTGGAAGTTTTCATGTTCCCAAAGTTCTTCAAGGAATTGATCAACGGTATCTTTATTCATTGAGATTAATTCTTTTCTTGAATCGTTTTCATATGGCATTTGTACATCTTGAAATTTCACATCTACTGTTCTTAAATAACTTACGAAGTCTTTTAATTCATTATGAAGTGTTTCATCTTTACCAAGGTTATTTGTAATATCTTTGTTAATAGGTCTTGGTTGTTTAAATACTGTAAAACGTCTGTCTTGTTCTTCAATCTTTAAAGGATGTTCTTGATCTGCAAAGAATAACCAATGTGAAAAGTTAGCAATATCTTGTTGATCTCTTCCTTTTAGATTTACAGTAATTCTAGGATCTGTAGAGTGATTCTTAACTTTTTGACTAATCTTTGTTTGTGATTTAGGATTAAAGACTATCTCGTTAGCAATTACCCATCTTGCTCCAACTAGATAATCACCCCAAATTTGTTCCAAACTTCCTTGATCAATTTCTTTAATATTATTTTCACCCCAAATATTATTTAAGATCCAGTGTCTTAGTCTACCTTTTCCAATACCAGATGTTCCATAAAATAATATTGATGAAGGCAATTTTTCAGTCGGGTTTTGAAGTACGAATGCTAAATATTTTATAACAAATTGATAACCTTTCTCATCTCCTCCACATAAATGAAGTATCAGTAATTTTATATTAGGAAATTTATATACTTCTTTCTCTACGAAGTAATATTCATATAATCCAGGTTTGTATTCATTGAAGTATACTTTTCCTCCGTCTTCGAAGAACCTATCTTTAACAGGTTTACTTCCTACGTCATAAATATCAGGTAACTTTTGAGCATAAAATATTTTCTCCCATATCTTACTACGAATCATATTCTCCTTTTGACCAAGTGACATCTTACCCCATTCATCCATAAATATTAAACCAAATGCTTCTTCGAAGAATACATTTTGTGCTCTTGATTTAATATGAATCATCTCTTTTAATTTTGACAATGTATGATATGAGAAGTAATCTTTCTTAGTATCATAAGCCAGATAACGATAGTCACCTTCTCTTCCTTCCATATAAGCGAACTTCCATCTATCTAAGAAATTTGTTTCGAAGTTCATCTGTTCTCTTATTAGAGGTTTCAGTGGCTCTAAATTGTTATCGTTGATCCAATTTCTAATTTCATCGTAGTTAATCTCTAATGAAGAGGCTTTTCTTAACCATCCGTCATACTCCTGTTCTATATGACCACATAGTTCAACAAAGGCGACTATCTCATCGTGATATTTTTCATCGGTGTTAAAATCGAAGATTGCAAGGTTCTTAAATAAATTATCATTTTTACCTATTCCATCTTTCTTAGATAAATATAACATAGCAGCCTCATCTTTCAAAAGCTCTGTGAAAAATACATCTTTCTTAGCTAAGTGTTCTGCAACTTCTTTAGCATTATCTGTATCGATTTTCTTTACTTCTTTTGTCTCTTTTGTAAAGGAATTTAATACATCTGTATTTTTATTTGTTTTATCTTGATTAATTTCTTCCTCAAAATGTAATACTTTTACTTCATCTCCTTTCTGATTATGCTTAAAATTCTTTGTTTTAGGCAATCTCTGTATCCTAGAGATATTAGAGACCTTTAGATCGACATTTTTATTTATAGTATTTAGATGCTTAATAAAATTCTTAATTAAATGGATGCTAGTAGCTGGTAAATCTACATCAAAATTAAAATGATAACCACTTCCAGATCCTGCAACGTAGTAAGGCTCCATTCCAAGTCTACTTATCTCCATATAAGTTTTCTCGAAGTTTTCTTCAATCATACCACCATCAACATCTACAAAGATTTGTGTTATTCTATCTACGTTTTCTTCAGATCTCTTATTAGATTTTAATGGATTAATACAATAACCTACTGCAGTACCTCTTTTATTTAATTCTTTTATAGTTCTCTCTATCTGATCTATGTTCTCTTTTACTGCTTTGAAATATACATCATGTATCTGACCTTTGTTACTATCTTTCCATGTGAATATATTTATATAAGCATTTGGATTGTTCCATCTTCTAATTAATCTGCTGATGAAATCCATTCTTCTAATGTAATATCCTCCTTCTTCAATCTAAGCCTTTCACATTTTATAGTGAATACTTCTAAATGTGATCCTTGATCTTCTAGGATTTTACATGTTAGCTTTTTATACCGCTCTCCTATCGTGAGCTCAAAAATATAGGAATCTCCAACTGTATATGTCTTTACCATTCTGGCTTTCATCTTAAAAAATTTAAGTGATAATTAATATTGATATTTTACTATTTATAAATGTTATTACCATATCAATGTTGTTATTCTTGAGTAATAAAAGTAGTCTGAAATTTGACAAATGTGTCGCCTAACTTTCAGTAGCGGCTATTGTAAGCTACTGAAAGCACACTGAAAGTTACTTAATTTGAAAAACATATCACATGAAAATATACAATATATTTAGAAATGTCGTTATTTCCAAATGTGATAAATTGAGCAATATATCAAGAAATAACTATTTTTTAAGTAATAAAATAAATATGCTTTCAGTAGCGGCTACTGAAATTTGTGATAAAATAGAGCCGCTACTGAAAGCGCTACTGAAAGCTCGCATTTGTACAAATTTGATATCCTTATATACTTTTGGATTAATATGTTCAAATAAATGTAACTACCTCTTTCAGTACTTTCATCACATTTATTAGGTTTATATAATCATGCTTTTTTTAATGTTTTCAAAAATCTATTATTTTATTAGTATTATAATATAAAGTTAAAAAGTTACTGAAAGTACTGAAAGTACTGAAAGTTCACATTGCAATATATTTAGATTTAGCTTTTGATCGGTTTTTGAGATAAGATAACGTTTATAAATATAAGTCTTCATATATTATTATATAAAAATGGGCAAGATTACAATTCAAGATCAAGATCTAGCATTGCTACATAGAGATGAGATAGATCCTCAAGACTTTTTGAAGTTTTGTTGTAGATCTGATACGATAAGAAACATTTTTAACGAAGTGAAAACTAAGTATAATATAAGTAAAATAAAATGAGCGAGTATAAAGGAGAAACATCGAAAGTTGTAATAACACAAGAACACATTGAAAAGATGTTCGGAACAGAAGAAAGAGGTGAGATCTTAGGAGAAGCTTCAGAACTTGAAATCGTTAATCCTGATGTGATGACCGATGAGAAACAAAAAGAAGCTGAATTTGAGAAATTGAAATTTATGATTCTAAGAGATGGAATTGCTACACTTAGTCCTAGACAATTATTTTATTCAGGTAGAGTAAAACTTGAAATACATGAAATAAGAGATTATATTGAGAAACACATTAAATCTATGTCTCCAGAAGATACGATGGTTGTAGGTCTTAAAGGAATGGATTTCTTCGATGATATTCTACAACGTGCAAAAGACGGATTTGATATGTGTGAAGATCAAAAAGAAATGAATCAGACAATGATGGTTGCTATGGCAGCTCTTGAAAAGAAAGCTGATTGGATGGAGAGATTTGGATTTAAGCCAAAAGTTGTAGAACCTCTTGGAAATGATTCACAATCTCAAATGTCATTAATGAGAGACATCTATAAAAAGAAAATGCTGGAGAAAAAGAAATAAAATGAAGAAAGAATTTAATTGCGGATTACCAGATAACGTTACTACACTATGTAGAGCTATGAATTGTTCAAGATGCACAAAGAAAAGAAGTGAAATGAAATACGCTGAAGATGAAGGACTAGGTTATTTATATGGAGACAATGGAGAAAAGACTCCTATAAAGCTTTCTGCTAAAGGTATGGAAGAATTGAACGACATAAATGAAAGGTATAAGTTAGATGAAATTGATGACAGTATAGTAGCAAGCACTCCTATTGAAGATATAAGAAGATGGCAAGCTCAAGGTTGTCCATGTTGTGGCGATCAAATAGATGACGAAGGTAATTGCATATCAAATTGTGGTGAAGAAGAGTAATGAGAGAAGAAATATTCAGAGATGACAAACATGTATATTATAGAACTCCTACTAATGGTAATTTATATTTATATCATAAAGGAATAATAGCAGGAAGTAAAGTATGGAAAATACAAAGAATCTCGTCAACTGATATAATAGAGAAGCTTTTAAAAATGATATAAAATGGCGATGGGAGTAAGATCAACTAAGATAAGAATAAGAAAATTGAAGACTTGTCACTGTGGACAAAGAACAACTAATTCAAGATGTAGATCATGTCTACAGAAAGACATTAAAGAAAAGTACGCTAAACAAGATATAAGAGATAATGTTCTCACTAAATTTTAGAGTTTAGAGAAAAGTTTATAAATGAATACAACCAAATCTATTTATAAATGGATCTGGTTACTAAATTACAATTGCTAGGAATACAAAGAAGAAATAATTTAGTCGCAGAAATGAATAAATTCTATGAAACTGTAACTGCTGACAGACATCAATCAGTTGAAAATATGCATTCTATTTATTCTGTGCTAAGAAATGAGATACAAGATAATTATTGTATGACTTCCAGAGATTTTACGTTTCTGTATAAAGTACTAAAAGACAGTGACAGAAGATCTGAAAGAGATTTAAGAGGTTTTATGAAAGAATGGAAGTCGAACAATTATCAGAGATAGATATCTGGCAACACTGGATTGAGACAGAAGATATTGCATCTATAGAGACTTATTTATATTCTGATTCTGATATAAGATTAAATGAAAAACAATGTGATATGATTGCTGATATCATCTTTAGAGGTTGGACTAGAGTATTATGGAATACTTTCACAAGGTTTGGAAAGTCATTAACAGCTTCTAGATTAATAGGAATTTACATTTATTTAAATATGAATAAGATCGTGAATGTAATTGGTCCTCAGAAAAGTCAAGCAATGATTATTATGAATTATTTTATTAAAGACGCATTCGAGAATAGTCCTATATTGAGAGAATTATTTATTCTTACTGGATCTAGAGATGAAAAGATCGGAAAAGAAACATCTAAATCAAAATACACTTTAAGAAATGGATGTGTTGTAAGAGCTTTCGGTGTTCATGGAGAAGGAAAGGGAGCTATGGGAGAAGGAGGTGATCTTAATATTTCAGATGAGCTTGGACTTATTGAACCAGCAACATATAGAACTAAGGTACAAAGACTTCTTGGAGATAATTATGAGAGCTCAATTAATTTAGGATTATTCAATCCTTGGTCTAGAGATACTCAAGCAGCAGACTTATGGTTTTCTGGAAGATACAAATGTGTTCATGTTGGATGGAGAGAAGGAATCACATTAGGTAGAATCTCACAAGAATATGTCGATGAGCAAAAAGAAACATTAACTGAAACAGAGTTTATGGTTTTATACGAATCTATATTTCCAAAGAATACAATTGATACAATTATTCCAGAAGAGAAATTACAAGCAGCTCTTGTAAGGAAACTAAAAATTCATGGGAGACCACATATTGAAATAGGAGTAGATGTTGCTAGATTCGGAAAAGATGAAACAGTTATTGCTGCTCGTATTGGTATGAAATGCTGGTATCTTAAAAGGTACAACAAAGAAGACACAATGCAAACAGCTGGTAGAGTATCTACACTAATTCGTAAATTTATAGACGAAGGGTATGAAGTAATTGTAAACATAGATGATACAGGTCTAGGTGGTGGAGTAACCGATAGACTTAGAGAGTTACATGATGATGAAGCTGAGATCAATGGTATTATTAATAATAGTAAGTCGAATAACCCTAGATACGCTAATAGGATTACCGAATTATGGTTTTGGCTACGAGACAATATCGATCTTATTAGTTTACCTAAAGATAGTAGACTTGTAAAAGATTTCTCTAAGAGGAAATACAAAGTTCATTCTGATAGATCATTGATATTGGAATCTAAGGATGATATGAAGAAAAGAGGATTAAGATCTCCTGATGTTGCAGATGCTATTGCCAATGCATTTGCCTCAGAAACAGAAGGAAATTGGGATTCACCTATAGGAGGTTTTGCTTAAAATGTCAGGACAACACGGAATATATAATTTTTTAAAAGCGAATGCAGAAGTATGGTTCAATACATCAGATATTGCAAGATTGATGGATATGAGATTAGCTCAAACGTCTAGACATCTTAATAAAATGAAAAGATTTCCAGATCTATTCGAATTCCTAGAAGAGAAAGAAGAAATAGATCATAGACATGGTAAGAACTTTGCAGTAAAATATTATAGATTTTGTAAAGGTATATAAATAAGGAAAATCTTTAATTTAATATAAAATGGTAAAAGAAGAATCAGAGTCAAGAAGACCAACACAATCTGAAGACGAAAATCTTGCTCTGGTGGATGCTATTAGTTCCAAATACTGGAACAATTCTCCAGCAGAAGAGTTCTTTGTTGATTTATTCAGATTTAATGGTATCGCTTATAGAGGATGTGTAAAATACATTGGAGATTTAACATCAGATAAATATGAAATAACAGATGCAGTATTTGAGAAAATCAGAGAAGACTTAAAACTTGATATGAAAATCAATTACGCAGCTGAGAGAGCATACGTAAGTGGTATATCATTTCTTTATTTAGGAGTACCTGATGGTAAAGATATTAACGAGCCACTTGATAAATTAATAGTTCCTGAATTCGTACAAGTAGTTCCGAAATCTTGGATGGAATTAGACGAAGACAATAAAGTTAAATTAAATGAAGACGGAACTTATTCTGTTTACCAAAAAGATGGAGTATCTAAAAAAGTACATTCATCAAGATTTATTAAAATTCAATTAAGAGAAGATGAGAAATCCTCATATCTTCCAGCAATGAGAGCTCTGATAACAGCTGACAATAACTTATGGTCATCTGGTCAAGCATTATTCAGAGGAGCAGCAGGTTTAACACATGTTGCTATTACAGATCCAAAGAAAGCAATAGGTTCAAAGAAACAAAATGAAATCGATTATATTCGTGAAACTGGTGTATTTGATAATATTAATGCCGAAACTACTTTTATATCTGATGCCAGGTATGATCTTAATGTAAAGGCAGCACAAGGTTCCAGAGTTAGTATTAAAGAAGTTTGGGAAAATACTATCATAGAATGTAGTATCGCTTTGAAAATTCCTTGGCAAATGTTAATAGGAGCAAATGCAGGAGCAATTGCCGGATCTGAAACTAATATGAAAGATTACTTCGGAGAAATCAACCAAGATAGAATTAAATTCATGGATAATATCTACGATGAATTTGCAGAAAGAATTGGTTTAGATAAACCAGACATTCAGTATGATACATTATTCGAAGAAACTGACAAAGAAAAAACAGAAATGTTCAAGAACGTTACAGATGGTGTTCAGAAATTATCTGGAATTGTGACTAATGAATCAATTGTTGAACATTTAAACGACAAGTTTGAAACTAACTTTATTGCTAATAATAATACTGAATCTAATAATAATCTACAGAATCCTCAAACTAATCAAGATAACTTATTATTAGAATATATGGTAAGTGTTTATAGAGAAGAATATGGTATTGAGGCAGCAAAAGATATTGTAAGATCTGCTGGATTCAGAATCGATGATGTTGAAATAACTGACTATGCTTATGAGTTCTATCAATTTAGAGGTATAGAAGATGGATCTATGACTATATCTGAATTAAACAAGGATGATAGATTTACTTTGTATGTTGCTGAAAAGAAAATACAAGAAGAAATTCAAGAAATACCAAAAGTTTTATTTGATGCAAATAAGCCATTCATTCCTGAGACTGTACCAAGAAGAGGAAGTATTTGGGAGAAACCTAAATTTATGTCAATAGAGAGAAAAGCTAATAGAGCATTACAAAATAAATTCGATAATAGTTTTTCATTTGATAATCTGGCAAGAAAATTAAAAGGAGCAATCTTCTTTGTTGACTCATATGGAAAAGATGCAGAAGAAGAAGGAAAGATTTCAATTGATCAAGAAGTTGACAATTTTTCAAATGAAGCAAAACTTGCATTCTCTCCAATATTAGTTGCTGGAATCGATGCTGCAATAGAAGAAGCTAAATCACTTGTAAAAAAGAAATTCGAAATATCAGATAGAAATAAACAGCTTCAGAAAACAATCCAAACTCAAGCAATGGATAAAGTTGTAGGAGCTTCAGATGATATGAGGAAAGATCTGAAAAGAGAATTAGAAACAGCAATGGTAAATAACAAATCTCCAAAAGAAGCTGCTAAAGCTTTTAAGGCATATGTATCTACAGACTTTGCTAATAGATATAAAAATAGATTGAATACAATTGCAGAACAAGAAATGAACAATGTTTTTAATTCAACAGCTCAAGCGACTTACGAAGATTCTGGAATTGTTAAACAAAATCAATGGTTAACTGCTGGCGATTCAAGAGTAAGACCTGAACATGCAGCTATCCATGGACAAGTCGTAAATGTTGGAGACAAATTCTCTTTAGGAGTAGTAAGACCTCCACACGGAGTGAAATGTAGATGCTCAATTATTCCTTATTTTAAATAATGTATATAAATTTGCGTTAACTTAAATATTTATGAAAGAAAAAGGTCAACTAATAAAAGATAGAGGAGATAAACATACTGTCTTCTCTGAAAATGATCCTTCTCTTGAATTCGATACAAATGGAAGAACTCATATTTTTCAATTCATAAAGAAAAGTGGTACTTATTCAACTACTACTTTCTCTATTGAACACAGTATTAATAATGGTGAAGACTTTTGTTATGCGGATAATGCAGAAGAAGTGATCTTAGAAGGAGATGAAGGTATTTTCATAGTAGAAGATCTTGTTACAGATGTTATGAAATTTAATTTCATTTCTTCAGATGGTAATCCAGTATTTGAAATATATTATAGAGGTGTGAGAAGTGGGTACAACTAAATACATAGGAAGTCTTCCAAGAAAATTAACTACAGAAGATGGTAAAAATGTAAATGATACTAATCCTACATTTGCAATGAATCTAGACGAGAATAATAGAGTATCTCAAAATACTTTATTCGGTGAAAAACTTACAGCAGAGAGAGTTATAGATTCTGCTGCATTATTTCATTATGGTTTACCAACTGGAACTGCAGCTCCACCTACAATTATCGGAAGTGCTTATCTAGATCCGACATATCCCGGATCTTTATTAACAATTGGAACAGGAACAACACCAAATAGTAGTATATTTTTAAGAAGTAATAATTTCTTAAGATTTGTTGCTGGACAAGAAACATTTTGTGCATTTGGATGGAGATTTACAACTCCTATTTCTGGATCATATCAACATGCTGGTATTATGACTTTAGACGACGGATTCTATATTGGTTATACTGGGACTCAATTTGTATTTGGAAGAAGAAAAGCTGGAGTAGACTTCGAGATAAATGTTAACATCCAAGATATACAAGATAATTTTCATGAAGATACTTTTGATCCAACTAAATTAAATGCTTATCAGATTAAATATGGTTATGGATGCCCAACAGCTGTAGCTCAAGTGATGAGAGCAGATGGAACTTGGTATACATTTGCTAAATTTAAGTATCCTTCAACTTCAACAGAAACATTAATTGATAATCCTTATTTACCTATTGGTGCAGAAATAGGAAATGGAAATAATGCAATAGATATTGTAAGTGCTTCAGATTTTGTTTCTTCTGGAGTTATCCAGACTGGAAGTATGCTTTCAAGGCCTACAGTAAGAACTTTCTCTGGTGAATTAACATTTAATATTACTGCAGCTGATACATGTCTAGCAGTATTTAGAAACAAAACAGAATTCTTCGGAAAAGATAATTATATTAATTCATATCTACAATTAATAAGTGCTGCTACTGATTTAAATAAGACAGCAAGATTAAAAATTATTAAGATTCAGGAATCTGATATTTCAAATACACCAACCTGGAACGACATTGATACAAATAATTCAACACATGAAGTAACAACAGATGCAACATTAAATGCTGGAGCATTTGACTATCCTCCGTATTTTCCTTGGAGAATGGCTAAGGTTGATACATTGCAGCCAACTGACCTAACTAATTATTTTTTAGAATTAAGACCTGGTGAATTAGTTGCATTTGTATTAAGAACTGCTTCTGGAGGTACTTCTGGAACAATAGATGTTGCAATAAGATGGAATGAATTATTCTAAATTTTAAGAATGTATATAAATATATAAGAACTGAATATTTTACCAAAGACAAATGGATAAAACAACTACTGTAAGTAAAGTTGAATTGACTATCGATTCAAATATTAAATTTGAAATAACTGATAGTGAGATTCTTATCTATAACGTACCTATCACTGGTGAGATTGTTCAACAATACGCTGATGGTGCTGCTTACAAGCCTTTGGAGGAAATTCAAAAAATTGATGTTGCAAATACACCGATTGCATTCTTACATCCGACTAAGTCTTTTGAGGAAATGTCCACAAAAGAAAAAGCGGCTGAAAGTATTGGATTTCTTAGCAAACCAACTTTCGATGAAAAACATCCTGATAAATTATATTCTGATCTAATCATTAAGAGAAGTGAAGATACAAAACATCTGGAAGAGAAATTGGAAGCTGGTGAAGGTGTGGATGTTTCCATTGGCTTCAAATACGAAAAAGAGGAAGCTAGTGGCTCTTTCCTTGGTAAAGCTTTTGACTACGTTCAAAGGAATATCAAGTTGGATCACTTGGCAATTCTTTTAGATAAGTTTGGTCAAGTACATCCTGGAAGAGCTCCATTTCCATTTTATGGTATTGGTGCTGATAAAGCTGATTTAAAAATGGCTGAAGATAAAAATATTCAACTAGAAAAAGACCACGCTCTTTTACAAAAAGATCACGCGGACTTAACAAAAGAAGTTGAGGCTCTGAAATCTGAAAAAGCTACTGACGCAGATACTATTTCAAAGTTAGAAGCTGATAAAAACGATTTGTCAGAGAAATTAAAATCTGCAACTGATTCTTTAAAAGTCTTCCAAGACAAAGAGAAAGAAGCTGTAGATTCTATGAGAAACGAATTATCTGAGAAAATGCCTTCAATGAAAGCTGTTTTCGATTCTGCTGATTCTGAAGCAATCAAATCTGCACATGCAGATATGAAATCAAAAGAAGCTAAATCATTAGACGGAGCTGAAGGAGAGGAAGAATCTCAAGATTACGACTCAGAAGCATTAAATTCACAATTTAGAAATGTGAAAAAACAAGGAGATAAAAATTAAAAATGACATCTATCTTAACTGAAATTGGAGACGATTTACAAGTAAGTAAATCATTTAAAGCTGGAGCTGAAATTGCTTTCGGATTACCTGTTAAACTATCTGCTGCTGGTGTAGTGATTGTTGGAACAGCTACTGATTCAATTGGATGGGCAGTACCAGATGATGCTGTTGCTGCTGCAAACCTTGAAAAAGGAAATACAGAAGAAGCTTATGCTGCTGACGAATTAGTTACAGTAAAGTTAAAAGGAGAAGTACTAAACGTTACTTCAAGTGCTGCTATTGCTGTAGGAGACTTCGTAAAAGGAGCTGCTGCTGGTAAATATGCACCAGAAGCTACACCAACTACTAAAACAGTTGCTACAGAGGGAATTGCTCTTACAGCTGCAGGTGGTGCAGATGCTACAATTCAAATTGTGAGGATCTAATAAAAATGATTAATGCACAAGATTCAGGACATTTAACAAAAGAAGAAGTAACTTTCATCGAAGCAATCGGTAAAAGATCTCCAGATTTAGATCTGACTTATTCCGAGGTTTTCCAACCATTGTTACTACAAAACCCAGATGCTGAAGTTGGTAAATACGAAGTATTAACTGATTCAGGTGAAGCTAACTTAGTTAGAAAAGGATCAAGATTTAATAAACTTAAATTAAACGGTTCATCAGTAAGATATGACATAGAAGAATGTGGTATTGAATACGCAATTAGAAAAGCTGACATTAGATTAGCTAGAAAATTCGGAAGACCATTAAACTTAGAATATGTTGAAAGAGCTAAAAGAGCTACTGATGAAAAGATCAATGCATTATGTTATAGAGGAGATACAGAATTCGGTGAATTCCCAGGAGTTCTAGAATTAGTAGGATTAACATCATACTCAGGTACTGCTTTAAACACTGCTTCATTAAACATTGTTAACGAAGTTGTAAATGCATTCAACTCAATTCCACAAAAATTCAGAAGAAGAAGTTACACATTAGTAGTAGCTGATAGAGAATGGAAAGTATTCACTAAAATTGTTGATAATGCCTCAAACGCTAACATCATGACTTTAATTATGCAATCCATTCCAAATCTGAAAATTGTGAATGAAGCTGATTTAACAGCTGGATTAGATTTAGCAGGTGGAGGTACAATTGCTGCTGGTACTGCTTTATTCATTCCGAATGATAGAGAACTTACAAGATTACCTATTGCAAAAGCAGTAAGATCTGTAATTGATTCAAACTCTCAATCAAACGAATTCCTTAAAGAATTAAAAGGAAGAGTAGAAGCTAGAATGGGACCTGTAGAAGTACCCTTTCCAACAGCTGTAGTAAAGGTTACTGGATGGTAATCTTTATAAATACCTTTTCTGTATAATTATTACTAACTAGAAAAATGGTTAAATATAAAGTAATTAACGGAAGATTCGCATTTGCTGAGAATACATATGAATATGGTGAAATCGTTGAATTAAACGATGCTCAAGTTAAGAAATTAACAAGCGAAGGAATCATCCCTGACTATTTAGAAGTGTTAGATGAAAAAACTTTGATTGATCCGTCATCACAAGAATTCGCTAACTTATCTAAGAAAAAACAAGCAGCTGCTCTTAAAGAGTGGGAAGCAGTTAATGGTCCTTACGAACCTGAAACTGAAGAAGATGAAGAAGATTCATCTGACAACGAAGATCCAGAAGTTCCATTGAACTAATTAACGTAAAATGACATTAGACGAAGCAACATTAAGAGACTACATGGGAATCACTAGTGTTAGTGAAATTTCTTCAACTCAAGTTACTGGTGCTATTACTGATGCTACTACGTTAAATGTCGGAACTACAACTAATGAGACTACTTTAAAATTCTTTGCTGCATATCTACTTGCTAAATCAATTGACTGGACTAAATTAAAGAAATCAGGAGATACTGAATTCCAAGAACAAAATCCAGAAACATACAATGATTTATACAAGATGGCATTATCTCAAGAATCACAAGTAGCTTCATCAGATGGTGTAACAGGAATCATCGTCAATTCAGATCCTAAATTCAGATAATATAAAATGTACAGAGGAGTTAATCATGTTGCAATTGGACAACAATTTGTTGGTGAAAATATTGATTTAGAAATTACTACTTCTTACACGCCTAATTATGACGATGATGAACCTACACCAACTAAATCTACTACAACTGTTAGAGCACAAGTAACAGATCTTTCAAATAAAGAAAGAGAAATGTTCGAAACTGAGTACGATACTAACAAAATGATTGCACTTTATGTTAAGAAAGGTACATCAGTTAATCAGGACGACTATTTTACTTATAATTCTATTAAGTATACTATAATTCAAATCCAAAATGGTTTAAACTATACTAAACTATATTGTAAATTTGATAATAGAATGGAATAAAATGGGATTCAAAATAAGATACAAAGGAGATAAGAAACTTTCTGCAACTTTAATCAAAAAGTCGAAATTAATTAATAAAGTAGACGACGATCTAGGTAAATCAGCTTTCAAAGTTGAGAGAGATGCAAAGATTGGTGCTCCTGTAAATAAAGGTATCCTTAGAAATTCTATTAATACATCTAAGCTTAAATTTCTTAAGTGGAAAGTAGCAGATGGTGTTAATTATGGTAAGTTCCAAGAATTCGGAACAAGATTCTTAGCTGGTAAACATTTTATGCAAAAAGCAGTTAAGAATAATTCTAGAGCAATTGCTAATTCTATAGCCAAAATATACAAATAAGTTAATGTATATAAACTTACAAAAACTTAATATTTTACAAATGACGAATGTTATAGATTATTTGGAGGAAATCAGTAAACTTTTAAGAGATGTACTCAGAGGAGTAGATTCTGATGGTAACTCTAATGGTTATGTAACAAGTGTTCATCATCCTAAAGATTACGAATCTGACAGGACAACCCTTAAGGCTTCTTCAGAATGGATTGATCGAAGATCATATATCATTGTTGGTGTTTTAAAAAAAGATACAGACGGTCCAATTATTTCTATAGAACCTGTAGATGTTGGTGAAATTAAAATCGACGGACAAGGGTCAACCTGTTATGATTTGGTTGGAGGAATTTGGCAAATAAAAATTGACGCTAGCGCTGCCAAACCTAATCAAAGAAGTTGGAGAGATAGAATCTCACAACAGGTTTTAAAATCTTTAGCTGACAATGAGGATACGTTATTTGACCAATTAGATCTTGTAAAGTTGAACTTCGCGAAAAACAACATTACAGACAATGATCAATTCATTGATATTATTCAAGTAAATATCGACATGAGTTTAACTAAGTAAAAATGCACGTGCTAAAATATAAAGGAACAGTTAAAAATCCGTCAATTGCAATTGATGGTAAAAGATATTCACATGGAGAACATATTTCAATCAAAGAAGATGGTCTTGTAAATGTGAAAAAGCAATTGTCTAAAAATTGGACAGTTGAAGAACTTAAGAAAAAGGAGGAAAAATAAATGACATGTAAATATACCGCATCATTATCTAAGACAGGAGCTGCTCTTGAATCAAGTTATAATACAGCTCCTGTTTCATTCAGTTGGTTTGGAAAAACTCAATCACACGAAGTTAATCAATCAAATCAAACACAGTTAAATAGGACTCAAGATTTATCTAGAGAAACTCACTCAATTGATGTACTGCAAAAGAAATTCGCAGGAACAACAATGTGGAGAGTACAAGATGGAACATTCTTCTTAGCAGCATTCGGAACTTTGAATACTACTGGAGCTGGACCTTATACTCATACATTTACAACAGGAGATGACTTAGTTTCATATTCTATGTATCATGAGAAAAAAGGAAGAGGTACACAATCAGATATTATTGAAGTTGCAACAGGTTGTAAAACTAATGAATTTAAATTGTCTTGTCAAGAAGGAGGTTACTTAGAAGCTGAAAATGGTTTAATCGCAAAAGATAAAGCTACAACAACTCAAAAAGTATTCACTTCAAGTACTACAACACCATTCAGATTTGCTGATATTGTAGGTGGAAAAGTTACTGTCGATGGAAATGACTTAAAAATCACAAGTTACGAATACACAAGAACTAATAACTTATCTGATGAACAAGAAGGAGAATTGATCTACGAACCTTGTCCTATGGAACTTACTGAAGCTTTATCTTTAGGGTTCAAGCTACAAGGAACTTCAGCAAGAGCTCCATTTATTGCTGGAACTGAAGTACCAGTAGTAATTGCTTGGACAAGAGGTTCTGATACTTTAACTATGACTCACCAAGTTGTATTCAAAGAACATCCAGAACCAACAGGAGTAGAAGGAGAAATTGAAGTATCTGCTACTGCTGATGTTAGAACAACAACTGCTGTACTTGTTGATTCAAACGCTACATACACATTTTAATTAATGTGTATTTTTTATAATGTGGAATTAAGGTTTATTACCTTTATTCCTCGTAATTTGTCTTAATGAAGACGGAGAGGTGCAACGATGGTTGTAAAAGTAATTAACGAAAAAGAATATAACATTGAAGATATTGCTTACGGAGAAGTTCTTGATCTTCAAGATCAATGTACATTCTACCCAGATGAAGGTCAACCAAGATTACTAAGAGGTAAATATACCAGAGAACTAATCTTGAGAGCTGTTAAAGATAAAGAGGGAAAACCTGTTGATATCAACAACAAGAATCAAATTTCTATGATTGATGCAGCTTTACTCGACAAAGCAGTTGGAGAATTTTTTAAAGAACAAAACTTAAAAAATTCCTCACCCGAGGACGTCAAGGTCTAAACGTTCCTCGGTATATAGGTTCAGTCATTGAAGATGTTTATATGTTTCATAAATTAAACGTCTTACCAAAGGCTGGAGGTTTACATAACCAAACATTCGCATTTGTAACAATAAACAGAATAATATTAGAAGAAAAAAATGGTAACAGTTGAATCAGTTAAAGTAATTATCGATGGTGAAGATAATGTATCTAAAGTATTCGATAAGGTAGACAAGAAATCAAGTTCCGTATTTTCTTCTATTGGTGGTGCTGCTAAAATAGGAGCTGCTGCATTAGCAGGAGTTGGTATTGGTGCAGCTGTTGGTATTGGTAAAGCCATAGGTGAAGCGTCAGACCTAGGTGAATCAATCAATGCTGTTAATGTTGTATTTGGAGAAGGTGCAGAAGAAATTCTTAAATTCTCCGATGCTGCAGCTACAACAGTAGGATTATCTAAAAAAGCATTTAACCAATTAGCAACTGAAACTGGTACTCTTGTAAAAGCTACTGGTCTATCAATGGACGAAACAGCAGAACAGACAATCAATCTTACTAAAAGAGCAGCAGATCTAGCTTCAGTATTTAACACTGATGTAGAAACTGCAATGAGTGCTGTTAATCAAGCTGTAAGAGGAGAGACAGAAGCTATTAGGAAATTCGGTGCTGATGTAACAGATAATTCTCTAAAACAATTTGCTTTGGCTCAAGGAATTGAAAAATCAGTTAGTGAAATGACTCAACAGGAAAAAACAATGTTGAGGATTCAAAAAATTATGGCTGATACTGATCAAGTTCAAGGAGACTTTATTAATACTTCAGATTCATTAGCAAATCAAATGAGGATTGCAAAATCTTCATTCACAGATTTAACTGCTGAAGTTGGAGAAGTATTTTTACCTATTGCAACAGAAGGTATCACAAAAGTAACTGAATTTGTAAAAGGTCTGAAAGGGTTTACGACAGAAGGTGGAGCTGTTTCAGAAGTTTTTACAACAATGAAAGATACTATTGCTGGAACTTTCGAATTCATTGGATCTGCAATAACAACAACATTTGATTTTGTTCAAGAGATTTTTAATGAAAATAAAGATTTCATCTTAGATACATTCGAATCTATCGGTGATACAATAGGTGGAGTATTCAATTTAATTGGTGGAGTTGTTAAATTCTTCAAAGGTTTATGGGACAATAACTTCTTAGGAATTCAAGATTCGATCATGACAAGTATTGCATGGCTTAAATTCTTTGGAACAGTTGCTCTTGAAACATTTGGAGGAGTAGTAGATATTCTTGGATTCTTATTTAATAACTGGGAATATACTTGGGAAAGTATCAAACTTACAACATTCAATGCTATTAATGGAATGATTGGATTAATTGAAAACTTCGTTAATGGAATTGTTAATGGTGTAAATAAGATATTACCTGAATTTGCGAAACTTGATAATGTTGATCTATCTGGATTCAAGATCGATACAGAAATCAATGAAGCAAGAGTTGCTGCTCTTAAACCAGATCAAACATTAGGAGAGACACTTGCTGAAAGAGGTACAAGACTTGAAGCTGCTGGAACTAGATTATTTGACGATCTTAAAAAGATTGAAGAAAGTAAAGCAGCTAGAGAGGAAGCTCAAGCAACTAGAGACCAAGAAATGCTTGAAGCATTTAGAGCATCTAAAACAGAAGTCAACATAGTTGATAATACTAAGATCGATGCAAGTCAATATACGCCTGAAGAACTTAAAGCTATCCTTGACGAAAGAGATAGAAGAAGATTAATTGAAGGAGGAGTAACACTAGCTTAAAATGGTAACACTAGGAGGAATTACAATTAATGCAGTTGAAGATACACCGAGTGGTGAAACTGTTAAAAAGAGAAATCCTATAGCAGGATCTGCTAAAACAAATAATATTGTTATCGGTAGAAAAAATAAGATGTGGACACTTACTGGTTTTAGTAAATCAGAAGCTGATATAAAAGCTATTGATGCTTTAGTAGGACAATCAAATTTAACATATGTAGATAAATTTGGAGATTCTTATACTAATTGCTCAATCAATGTATTTAATTATTTGAGACAAAATCATAGCTTTTATAAATACACAGTTACTATAGAACAGGATGAGTAAAAATGACAAAAGAATATAGAATAAGAGTTACTAAGAATGATACAACGACAATTGACTTTGGTAACATTAGTCCAAATGTTACTGAAGCTTTTGATATTGTTCATACTAAGAGAGATCAAATCGCTATTCTATCATTTTCACTTTCAAATCCTAATGGTAAGTACAATAATGAATTTACTAATTTTAATGATATACAATTTTTCGTAAAATTAGATGGTATTTCAGAATCTAAAAGATTTGGTGGAGAAATTATTGAAGTTGCTCCAGAACCCGACAATAATTCAATAAGAATTACATGTAGAGGAAGAAATGGTGTATTGAAAGAAAGATATTGGTCAGGAGTAGCTTCAAATATTGATTTAGGACAGCATATTAAAAATGTTCTAGATGAAAAAGCTGCTGAACTTGATACGACTGGAATTAATACGTCAACTGGTATTATTATCGATGAAATCAAAGTGGATGCTCAATTGGTCTTCGATCATTTTGAAGATCTATTTAGAGAGAATAACTATCAACTAGATGTCGATCCAGATAATGTTGTGAATTTATTCGAAAGTCAAAAAGGTTCTTCAGGAATAACTCTTTCAGATGGTGATGGTGGTAATGTAAAAGAAGGGACTAATAGACTTATAGATTCTTCATTATCTGTTAAAAATTCCGTAACTGTAATTGGTGGTAATGAAAGAATAGAAGATTTTGATGAAGATCAAATTACTTGGAACACTGGAGATTCTACAATCATTGTTTTATCGAATGCAATAGACACTTTAAAATTTGTTAAATTTGCTGGAATTACAAAAGTTGAAGGAACTGATTTCGAAATTACATCAGATCGTAAAGGTATCAAATTAATCACAATTGCAAATGGAAATACAGTTGATATCCGTTATGATTTTCTTTCTCCTGTATGGTGGAGAGAGCAAGATATTTCAGCTACTAAATTGAGAGAATTTGTTATTAAAGATGATACTATTTTAACTCAACAAAGAGCAGAGAATATTGCTAAAACAACTTTATCCAAAATTTTGGTAAGACAAATTAAAGGAGATATCACTTCTGGTTTAATCGACTCAGAATTTGAATGGTATCAAACATTAGAATTGTCAACATCAAGATTTACAGGAACACACACTATAGTAGGATTCACAGAAACATTTCAACAAGATTATGAAGTGACATATGAATTGGCTCAAGTACTTGATGAGAATACAAAAAAGATTTTACAGCTTATCAAAGACGTTGACAAATTAAAAGATGTTGATGAAACAACAGCAACTATTAAAGACGGATTCTTCCTTGAAGATCTATATGCTATTACTGAAGAGCTAGAAGGGTTCGAGACTGGGATAGGTACTAGATTTTTCTGGGATGTATCTGATTGGGACGACGGAAAAACATATGATGTCGGAGAAGGTACAGAAACACAGTTTTTGTAAATGTATTTAAATAAAAAAATACTGAAATTATTAAACAAATGAAGCTAGCAGATTTTCAGAAGGTAGAAGGTGAGATTATAGGTTTACAATCGGAAGATGGGGGTAAAACTTACACCGAATTTATGAGGAAGAAAAATCTAATAACTTCAGTAGGAGACCAAAATCTTGCTCAATTACTTGCAGGAGATTCTGCAGCTTATACTATGGGTCATTGGGCTGTAGGAGATGGTTCTTCAACAGCTTCAAGATCGGATACTATTATCGATGGAGAATATGAAAGATTTGCTATTGATACGCAAGTAGTTGAAGCTATTACTGGAGGTTATCAAGTTGAGAATACATTAGATTTAGGACCGACAGAAGGCAATGGAACAATTAGAAAGATTGGACTCATTGCACATGGACCGACAACAACGTTGGCTAATTACAATCCATTAGATCCTAATGAGGCAACTCATGAATGGAAATTATTACATTACTCTGATGTATTGATGCCTAATGGTAAAGTAAAAGATGCTTCACTAACTTTAAAATTTATTTGGAGGGTGAAATTCACAAATTAAAAAAAATGGTAAGTAGAATAGAAATAATAGGAGAACCTAGAATTCCTTCAGGGTCTGGTTCTAGTTCAGATGATGTCAATGATTCATTTAATACATTAGTAGGAGAAGCAATGAAAGTAGCATGCGAATCTAATTTCCAAATTTTAGATAATGCTGGAACATTTGATAATAGTGATAATTCTATGACTGAAAAAGCAACTTCAGCTTCAGGTGCTAATTCCACTATTAATACTGGATTATCTGATGCAGTATTCGATACAGATCATTATTTTGCTGGAGGATCAGATATTTTGAATTTACAGATGACTGCTAACGATACTGGTTTTGGTTCTTCAAGATCTGACAATTTAGGAGGAAGATTTCAAGTGTCACAAAATATTGAAATGACAAGAATTGATAGAGGAACTGGTGGAACCGATAATAAAGTTTATATTTGTTCTTCTTGGACAAATTCGGGAGTTCCTGCAAATATCGTGGGAGGACCATATTTCTTCTCAGGAAGGTATGCAACAATCCCAGGAGGTTTGAGTTTAACTCCTGGGACTTATTATTTTGTTTGTAATTTAAATGATGGAACTTCCAGGTCTCCAAGATACACAGGTTCTTTATCAGTTCCTCAAACAAACAGTCATATTTCAGTAGACCAAGCTCATTATGGAGGTTCAACAAATACATCTTATCCTTCAGTAACTGTAATTGGTGTGGTAACACAAATTTTGAATTACACAGATTCGGAAGTTATAATGGATTCTAATACATTAGAAGGATTAGATACTGATAAAGGATTTGTAGCTTATTGGAAAGGAGACATACCATCTGGAACTAGTGCATCATATATAATAAGTGATGGAGTAACAGAAATAGAAAGTTTTGTGAATCCAATAACTAAAATGTGTGATTTAAAAAAAATAGATAGTTTGACATCAATTTCTGATTATATAATTAAAGCAAAATTTTATCCTACTACTACAGTTACACCTAAATGGTATGGTGGGGCAACTAAAATACAGAGGTGATTAAAATGGAAAACATAAAAAAAGACACAGACAAAGGGAAAGAAATAAGAGATAAGGTTTTTAATGGAAATCCTTATGCACAATTAGCAGCTATGATGAAAGACTCATGGGCTAATGATGTAATCTTAGATAAAATAAGATATGATGCAGATCCTGCTGTTTATTCACAAGTTGATGAATCTTTAGTATCAGGATATGAAAGAATTTACACAGATGAAGATCTTGTAAAAGCTGAACAAATTAAAACAGTTGCTAGAGGATTATACTCTAAAATTAATGAACTTAAGGAGGAAGAATAATGGGTAAAAATAAATTAATATTAACTCCTGCTGGATTTAAAACTTGGGAACTAGTAGAAGATTTTACAGAATCAACAACTTATGGTACTATCACAGTTCCTAAAGGTAAAATAACAGATCTAGCTTCTGTTCCTAGAATACTCTGGGTTTTATTACCTCCTTTTGGAAGATATTCACAAGCAGCTGTAATTCACGATCATTTGTGTGGAACAGATCATCCTAATAAACATGAGATTTTCTACGAAGTTATGATTAAATATAAAACATGGAAGTGGAAAGCTAAGATCATGTATTTGGCTGTAAAATATATAGGAGGTTATAGGGACTGGCCAAAATTTTAGAGGTTTATAGCAAGAATGGAATTTTTAAGTATGCTAAGCTCTATATCTGATGTAGGTGTTTCCGTTAGCTTATCTGCAACGTGTATTTATCTGATCATAAGATATTTCAATATGAAATACCAAGAACATGAAATTAAATACGATAGAATACAAAGACAGCTACCTGTAGAGGTTGTGGAAAGATTAGTAGAAGCAGAAGTATGGAATCAAAGTAAATCTAAATTACAGATGCTTAGATCTATTCTTGTGATCAACAATATTAAATCAAGAGAAGAGGAAATTAAATTAAAAATAAAAAACCTATTAATAAGACAGTCTAGAATTTACATAGATTATTTTAATTCTTTAAATACTCCAATAAGAAATCTTGGAGACTGGTATAATGAGGTATTCGATTTTGAAGAATTTCTAGATGAAGTTTATCTTGTTATGTTTAGAGAATTGAAAAAACCAGCTATTAAAACTTCAGATGAATGGAGAGAATTAAGTAGACAAGCTTTTATCAATGAGCAAATGGAAGATATCGCAAATATTATGATAAAATTCCAAAGTAAAGCTAATGAAAAATTGAGGAGAAAACTAAGAGACAGAAAAAAAGAAGTCGGTGAGTCTAGAACTAAGATACTACATTTCTTTTAAAGTAATGTAAAATCTCCAAAATTCCTGTCTCTTTATTTTATCTACAATAACTCCTAATTCTTGCTCTATAGAAATGCAGAATCTATTTATTTTATAATCAACATTTGAATCTAATTTTAAAATCTTAAAACTAAAACAAGGAGTACCGTAATCATCATACCAGTTTTCTTTAAATCCATATTTTTCTGCTATCTTAATAATTTGTTTAGAGTTCATTTTCTTGTAATATGCGAGATAAAAAATCTTTCTAATAATGGATGAAAATCTTTTTCGAATCTGATCTTAAATAATGATTTACCTTTTGTCATAAGAAGTACAGCCATAGGAGGTATTAGAACAGATAAACCTTTACTAAATATAAATAATGCTTTATCTAATAAAAGTCCTAAAATAAGACCGATAGATACATCAATACATCTACCATAAGATCCTTTAATCCTGTTATATCTATTAGGATTAATACCGAAAAATTTATAGTCTGATTTATTCATTTCCAATTAATGCATCAAGCATCTTATCCTCCTTAATTAAAGCATCGTAATCGGTGTCATCTATCATAAAAGCCTCCTTTTCATCATTAAGGCTTTCAAGATATTCTTGTTCATAATCAAGGTAATCTCCTTGCTGTTTAAGTTGTAATATTTTAGGTATGTCCATTTTTCTTATTTGATAAATATAATACTCTCTTCATATTTATAAAGGTTCTCATTTCTCGCACAATGTGATAAAATATTGTAATCAAAACGACAAATTTATGATAGATAATATATAAGAAATATAATAATATAAAGGATTATTATCTAAATAATCCAAAATACTTACGAATTCTATTAAATAAAGTACTTTTAATAATTTTTCCTTTAATACAATACATACACATGGATCCAACTACTTCATTGCTAAATGGCCTGAATTCTTTATAGCTGCATTTTGTACATATTATATAATCAGTCATTTTAATCCACCTAAACATTCTGAGCATTTATTTCTTCGAACAAACACAAGCCTATATAATCCATAGAAAATACCACCGAATATAATAAACCAGAAAATAGAAAATCTCTTCTTTCTAGCTATCGTAATTTTATTACAAGTATCACAATGGCCTCTAATCATTTTTATCATCCCTCCATCTTACAAAATTAGGATGTCTTGGTTTTTCTTTAACTCCTACTTCCATAAATTTGAATTCGATCCATCTGCCTATGTATTCATTAGGATTTTCAAAAATGTGCTTTCTAATAGCTTCTGTTTGTCCTATAGGAACAGATACTTCTCTTCCGTCTTCCATGATACATTCGAATGATGCAGCTATACCAGTTGGTTGCATAAATTCTTTTTTATGTGATCTTGTAGATTTACCCATTTCGTTTATTTCTGCTTCTGCTATTGATTCATATCTTTCAGTGATTCCAACAATTTTTGCATCATCTGTTACAAATGGTTTATGTTTTAATAAATCTTGAGATGTAGGAGTAGCTCTTCCATATTTATATAAAGAATCCGGTTGTCTTGTAATAAGTCCTTCAAATCCTTTTTCTAATGCTTCTCCGAAATAATTATCCAGATGAATTTTTTCTGTAACAATATTAACTTCTACGAATTCGATCGGTAGATGTTTATAATCTTCACAGAATTTTAATAATTGCGATACTCTATGTTCATAAGGATAATTTATATCATTTACCATTAAATCGAATGCATGAAATTGAATTGAATCATGTATTTCCTGAGATAGACTTCTAACATTACCAGAGATAACATTGAATTCTAATTCATGTGAATATAATTCACCATCTAAAATAAGATCGTGTTCTAATGTTGCTTTTATTAATTCGTCGAACTTCTTTAGAAGGGACGGATTTTTAAATTCTTTATTATGTGAGGAAAATAATTTACCTTCTCTAATAACACATCTGATACCGTCTAATTTAATACTAGCAATAACAGGGAATTTCATCTCGCCTTTAACTTTCTTAAGGTCTACACCTTTCATTGGTTTGAATTTAGTTACCATGTTTAATATTTTGTCCATCTATAAAATGATGGATTTGATTTTAATTTTTCATTAATACGTTGTCTTGAAATAGCTATATCGGAATCGTTTGGAGTCCAATTATTAACTAATTTAGGGTTACATAAATATAACTTATTTTCAATGTCGTCTAAGCTATAAGATATATTAAAACCTCGTAATAATGCTTCGTGATATAATTCTAAATATCTGATAAATAAAAATAATAATTTATCTTTGAAAAATAAAACATGTCCTTTACCCATACGAAATGTATCAGGAATATTTATAGTGCTATCATTATTTTGAGCTAATGTAAATACTCGTGGTAATTCACGAATCTCAGCAATAAGATGTTGATCTGCTAATTCAGTAACTGGTATTAAATTTATACGTGTCATGTTTTATGTAATTATATCACTGAACCAGTATTTATAAAGGTTGTTATATCTCGGTAGAATTAGTTTATCAGATATTATAGTTGATAGAATAAAAAGTGGATAGCAGATTTATTCTGCTACTGGTGCTTCTGCTTTCTTAGCAGCAGCTCTTAATTGTTTTCTTTCTTTTTTTCTTGCTTTTTGGTATTCTTCTTTAAGAGCTTCATCAGCGAATACTTCTGATCTCATTCTTGCAGTACCATCTGCAAAATATTTACCGTCGATTTGAACGTCTTCTTTAACTTTTTTAGGTGCTTTTTCAGTTTTTTGTGTTTCTGACATTTTTCTAGTTTTATTAATTGGGCGGACTTTTTCAAGTTCTGCGATTTTTGATTTTAAATCTTGGATCTTCAAGTTTTCTTGAAGTTTTTCCTTGATAGGAACATCAGCTTTTTTGCAAATTTCTTTGCAAGCTGAAATTTGGCTTTTCAGAGATCTAATCTCTTCTTTAATCTCAGTTCTTGTTTGTCCGTCCATTTTTGATTAAGACCAATCTTTGTTGGTGATTGGATAAATATAATTACAGACTCCTTATTTATAAAGGTTTCCCTTTCATCTCAGCAACCTTTATAAATCGAATTGCCAGAACTTGTGATTACTAGCCGTCTCAACAATATAAGGGCAGAACAATTCGAAAGCTTTGTACCTATCGAATGATTTCATATTAGGAAATTGTTCGCGGAATCTAAGCCATGCTTCTATTGGAATAAAAAATGCATGACTACTCTTTTTTGAAGAACCCCAGAATACTAAAAATAAAAAACCTCTATTTCTACTCAGGGCTTTATCCCACTTCGATAATTTAAATTCTTGTGTAAATCTACTTAAATTAAAGTTAGGTCTTTTTCTTGAAAGAGTGACTTGTTTACATTCTACTTTGTAATCTAATTTCTCAGTCTGAAAAAAGAAATCAGCATCAGTAGAAGTATGTGCATGTTGGTTAACTTGTATCTTCTCAATGGTTACAACATCAGAGTTATTTACAATAGATTCTCTGAAATGTTTTTCAATTACTTGCTTTGGCATTTTTGTAAATCTCCTATTACATTATGAAATACATAATCATCATATTTATTTGGTTCATACTGATTCTTTCGATAACTTTGCATTCCCAGATCGTCTCTTATAATCATATTAGTCCTTTTTATTTTCCTGACATCAATAAGAAATTCCGAACAGTCATTACATACTACATAGATATAATCGACTTTCTGATATGCGCCATTTTTATTTGATAATCTTAAAGTCCATACACCTTCTGGGTCTTTTGTAACATTAGCAAATTTTACCTGTATTTTAAATAATACACCATATTCATTTTCTATTATAACATCAGTTTCTCCTTTCTCTCCTTCTGGAACATATGTCATAAAATTAGAATGCGTAAATCTCAATCTGGCATGTAGTTCGCCAGCTATACCCATCATATTCTTAGACCAAAACAAATTCTCTGTAACAAAGTCTCCTGTTGCTGGAATTCTATCTTTACACATATATCTAGCCATGTTGTATATCACTCCAATTTTGTGAAGTACTGTATTCAAATAAAAGTCCACAGTCTTCGCATTTTAAATCAGCATCATTACCCATCCATGTAACATTTACTGAATTACATTTAGGACATTTAGTTTCTACCATCTTCTATAACACCTTTAACTGATTTATCAGACATTTGTCGCCTCAATGAAATTTCATCTCCCGCCTCATATCCTTGTGCTCTTGCAGTCCAATCAGATGGATCCATTTTTAGAGTTACAGTATCGCAATCTCCAATAGCAGCTTCAATCTGTGTTTTCTTTATAATTGCTAAAGATGTTCCAGATGTTTCTGTTTGTAATAATTGGCTTTCTATCTCATCTTTTGATAATTCTTTCTCTTCTTCAATCTCTCTTGCTTTCATCGCAATAGCTTGAGTAACACCCATCATAAATGACTGATGAAACATAATAGGAGAGATTTCTTTATCATAACGACGTCTATCTAAATATTTCTTTTTACCAACTATTTTCATAGTATTAAGGATCCATTGGTACATCTCGTTAGCTACCATAACATCTTCTTTAAATCCATAAAATGTAAGAGTAAAGCTCTTAAAAGTACAAATACAATCATATGCTCTAGCAACAGCTGAGGCTAGTTCTTTTTCCCAATCTTTCAATCTCCTTATTTCACCAGATGAGGAGTTTGTATAAATATTTTTCCTATGTTTCCAAATTTCAGCTCTTTCAACTTTGATAACACCGGTTTCTATGTCTGGAATATCTTCCTCTGTAAGACCATGTTTATTTAGAAGTTTCTTCATTTGAGAAATCGCTAATAACATTTCATTCTCGTTGGTTAATTTAGAAAGAGATTTTAATTTCTGAAGTTTCTCTTTAATTTTACTTATGTCCTTCATTCTATTAACCTCTCTATCTTTATGAAATCAGCAAAAATGTTATCATCATTTTTATATCCTTCGATGTAATAAATTCTTTTAATCCCAGCTTGAATCAAATGTTTAGTACAATGAAGACATGGATAATGTGAAACAACAATTTCACAATCTTCAGTAGAAATACCATTTCTAGCTGCAAACAACAGACAATTCATTTCGGCGTGTATAGTCGTAATATCGTGTCCGTTTTCTTCTATTTTAGGAATCTCAATTCCTGCAGGTTGACCATTATAACCAGTAGTAACAATTCTTCCGTTTTTCACTAATAGTGCACCTACTTGTAATTTCTTATCGTGTGACATTTTACTAGCTGATTCGACAATTCCCTTAAAGAATTGTCTGTGTTTGTTTTTAATCATCTTTCTTGTAATATTTTTCTAGATCCAAGTTTAGCTCGATGTCTCTTTTGATGACTTTATCATTTTCGTATAAGTCACATGTCCATCCTAATATACCTGTATCAAATGAAGATAACATATAATATTGTCCTTCTTTTAGATCGTTGCAATATATTTTATCTTCTTCTGTAAAATTCACTTTAAAATACTCCTTCTGGGAAATCTTTTTTATAAGCGTGTAATGAACTTGCATTCATGAAATATTTACCAGGTTCAATTTGTAATTGAGCAGCAAACCAATTTCTTAATCTACATGCTAACCAGATATCATTCTTAAAATGCGTGAAGAAATCTGTAGATCTCATATTGTAGATAATATCTAATTTACCGTTTCTAATCATTAACTGATAATTCATAGAACAAGGAACTCTTATTTTACCCATTCTATCTTGATCGATAGATCTATCATGAACTTCTATAATTGCTTGCCTAGTTTCAGGATGCAATCTTAATTCATCTAATACTGGTTTAATTTGCCAATACATTCTCTCGTTGTAAGAGTAACCAAATTTACCTTCTTTACCATCATTTAGGAATTCATCCCAAACGGCTCTTAATTTATAAGCTTCACCAGGATTCAATGGTACATGTGTATCTGCATTATTCCATCCTGCAATCCTTTCTTCAAATTCAGCATGACACCAATCTAATTCTGACTCTTTTACAATGTCATCCATATCTGTAGAATCTAAAATACAAAATGAATAATTTTGCATTTCTTTGGTTTTATAACCTTCATCTTTAGAGATGTCTTTATTTTGCATAGTTTGAGTGTGTACTTCTACACCCATTTCATATAAGTCTCTTTGGACTTCACTAATAGCTTCTTTACAGTTTGCGAATATTCTACTCATTTTAATTTACCTTCTGATTTTAATTTTTGTTCAAGTTCTTTGAACCTTGTAAGTTTGTCTCCTGACAACCTTCCATGTTGGAAATCATATTTCCAAGCTAAGTATTGACTTAAGTCAGTTTTTTCGAGGCTAGCTTTATCAAAAACTTTACCCTCAATTTTATCTTGTCTTCTCTTTTTCTTAAGAGCAATGATTTTCTTTTTAGCAGCCTCATTTCTTGTCATACTTGCCATTTTATATTATTGTCCGTATTTGGATAATATATAGGCTTTTCCTTTATTTATAAAGGTTGCTATTTTTCTACCTCTCAGGAATAAATTAATATTTACTCCTTTGACGGAATTGATTAACTTGGTGCTTTTTAAAGTACAAGTTATATATGTCAGAATCATTTAAACCTACTGATTTAACAATTGTCAATAGATTATTTAAAGCTTCGTCGATATATCTTTTAAATTTGTTCCTATCTGTTAACACATGTGATTTTTTCCACTTCTTATTTCTAAGACAGTTTCCAGCTAATGTCATTGATTCAACGAATCTCCAGTGTCTTTGTTCGAAATCATTATACCCTAATGTATTGTGATTGATTCCATATTTAGAGATGTCATCAAAATCAGATGCTTTATAACCAACGATAATACATAATTCAATGAAGAAGTGCAATGCATCAATTATTTCTTCACTGTAGTGAATTTTTAATTTGTCATTAATTTTTCTCCAAATATTTTCAGATACAACCCCATGTTCAGAGCTTTGTTTAATTAACTCATCTCTAATAACTTCAAATGATTCTCCAACTTCTTCGATAGCTCTGTAGATAAAATCTTTTAACCAGATTTGTCCTTCAAGTGTATCAAGATTAGTTGAAGTCTTATCCATAAGATCTCCCATCTCTTCGATGTCAATATATTTATCAACAAGAGTTTGTTGCTTTTCAAATAAAGCTTCCAGAATATTTTCTGGCATTACATCTGCGTCTTTCATTTCAGTTACATCAACCATTTTACTAAATCCTCAATTTTTGAATCAATATTTCCGTCTTGATTCACAACGTCTATTTTCTTTAATACAGATCTATCGAAGTATTTTTTATATCTGTCATTTAAAATCTTAAGATCTTGCATGTCAATATAATCTTCACCTCTATTCATAAATCTCGTTTCTAATGTTTCAACATCAACATTAATCCAAATATAATATACTTCTAGATTCTCGACTCTAATTAATCTGTTTTCGAATCTAGTATAAAATCTATCTCCGAAATCATCTTCACCTCTTTTATAAGAGTAACACATTTGACTTTGATAAAATCTATCCATGATAATAAATCTATCTTCTTCATCTGTTTTAGCTGCTCTTCTAATTAGAGATAACAGATAATTATATTGGTCCTTGATTTTATCTTTTTCTTCGATAGATCTTGGTTTATATGTGTTCTTAATAATAAATCCGTTATTAAGTCTTTTAGCAAGTCTTTCAATAAAAGTGGTTTTACCACTTAAATCGGTTCCTTCGATAATTACTAACTTAGTCATTTTTCATAGGCCTCATTAATTTTTCATGCAATGATTTTTTCATAATGAAAAGAATGTTTGATTTTTGCATAACAATTGGTTCATAGATTTTTTCTTCTCCTTCTGGAAATGAAGGCACCATTGTAATCTCGAAAGTCGAGATTGCATGGATTCTACCAGTAACAGCAATTTGACTAGTAGCAACAATTACTTCTGTTTTACTTTTCATCCAGTTAATTTTTACTACTTCTGGATCGTAGTTATTTGATTTTTTCTCAGTCATTTTTAAATTTCTCTCCATGATATTCTATAGAATCATCTTCTTCTTCTTCAATGATTTTATTCAATAACTTTTGCATTTGTACTTGTGCTTTATCTAATGTCAGTTCTTTTCTTTCGTTACCAGATTTTGTATATCTGTCTTGAAGTATTAAAAGCAAAGCATTTTCAATTGCTAGAGGTCTATCAAATCCAGCCAATATTTTAATAATAGGCTTTGTGATTCTCTCCCAGTAATATGCATGATCATATTGAGGTTCTTCATCGAATTCATCGATTGTTATCGGGTCAATTTTAGGAACTCTATTTTTTACAATATAAGCAATCCTATCTCCAGGGTAAACATCATATCCCTGTTCTTGCATTCTCATAGCAACTTTTACATGTGCTAATAATGTTTTCTTTTGAAGAGTACCATCTGCTTTAACTTTAGGTTGACCAGTCTTTTTATCGATTATATAACCATCATAATATTCAAGAGGTTGTCCTAACGACTTTTTCATAATTAAATATTCTTTATCTAATTCATGATTTTCAGTTTTAAACCTAAGTTCTTGCATCATACTAACGAAAGAATCTCTATCAAACTTTTCTCTAAGTATATCTTCTACAAGATTTTTCTGTAATATCTTAGCTAGAGGATTTGTATCTTTTTTCTTACATTCTAATCCTTTGATATCGATCTTCTCTTTCATCTCTCCAGTAGATTTATCTTTTACCAGCATCAATGAAGCGTAATTCTTCTTCTTGATTGCAAGCATTGTTTTTAGAGTTTTCTCATGTTCGAATACAATGAAATGTTTAGATTTCTTAGTTTCTTTCGATCCAGCAACAGGAATATCAAAATTACCATTTAATCCAACTTCTTCAGCATATTCATCAAACATTACTTCGAATGCTTTTTCAAGTTCTAGAGGTTCCATATGGCAATCTGGTCCTTTTTTAAAGATGATAGAATCCGTATCTCCTTGAACAACAATAAATCCAAGTGATTCAGCTTTTTCAATGCATCTCTTAATTAGGATACGACATCCAGTTGTAATACTATCTCCCATATGCCAATTAAAAAATCTAAAATATTTAAATGCCAAAGCACCATAAACTGAGTTACCCATTGTTTTTAAGGCGTATTGATGTAAATACATTTGTCTATATTTCTCAGGATCTGAAAATTGATATTGATCCATTTCATATTTAATCTTATCCCTTTCTGTTACCCAAGATTCAACAAGTTCTGAAATGAATCCTCTCTTATCAGTTCTATAATATCTAGGTGGATGGTAAACTTCTCCCATTTGATCCTCAGGAATAGTACAATAAGGTATACCTTTTTCTTCGAAATATTTTTTGTCTCCTATTGTACTTACACAGATATTATATTGTGCAATTGTCGTTGCATAATATGATTTAAAGTCAAATACCCATACTTCTTTATGGAATCCAGGTTGAAGACAGAATGTATAAGCTCCTCCGATATTTCCTAACTCTTCATGCTTAGCTATTAAATCATCATTAGGTTTTGAATCTACTTGTAATCCAAGATTATATGTTTTATTTAATAAAGCATAGTCAATCATATCAGTATTATGTAAAGTCTCTTGAATAAAGCAATGACAAAGTTCAGCTTGTTTCATGTGTAAATTAATGAATTGTAATTTCTCCTCAATTTTAGCCATCAGCCTAACATCCTCTTTGTTATATTCTTCAAGTCTTGTATCTCCATCGAATGAATCTAACCAAGCTTTGTAAATAGCACCTTTACCTTTTTCTCCTCCAACATCTAATTTACCTTCTCCGAGTATAGCTTTAGAAACTCCATCTAATGAAAATGATTCAAGACCTTTGTAATTTTTCTTTACCATCTCCATGTAATCCATTTGATTCAGATATTCGAAGTGATCGTTTTTAATGCCATGGAAATCATTTCTTTGTTTGATATATGTATCATCGAATCTTTTACCATTCCATGCTAAATCAATATCGAATTGTTCCATTACTGCTTTTATTTGAATAAGTAAATCTCTTTCACCTGTGATAGGATCATTTTTATTCATATTCTTAAAAAAGCAGCCTTCTCCAGTTATAGCATTTTCAAAATAAACTGATAATACAGGTTCTGTTGCAATTATAGATCCAGACTTATCTTTATTAAAGGCTCCATCATCTTTAGTTTCAATATCATACCATAAAGGAACTAATCCTTCTGGATTTAATTGCCAATCTTGATGTTCTATTAAATATCTTTTGTAAGCAGAAATATCAGCTTCATAAGTTTTAAATCCTGCATCTTCAAGTGCTTTTCTTAAAGGCTGTCTTTTCCAATTATCAAGTGGAAATACTTTTACTCTGTTATCGATTATATCATATCTCTTCATCAATTTAGAAATGTGATGTTGTTCTAATTGATCTTTGAAATTTATATATTGTTCGAAGTCAATGTAAAAGTAATTTTCATATGGTAATTCTAGGAAATCAATTTTATCTCCTTTTCTTACTTTGAAAGAAATTCCGAATGGTAAATCTTTTCCTCTTATTACTGTTAATTTTTCTTCCATCTTTTAAACGTAAAATGTAAATAAATGAATTGCGACTTTAACTGCAACAATTGATGCTGCCAAGATACCGATTACAATAGCTACTATGAAAAATACAATTGCTGCAATAATGCAATAACCTAAAAATTTTCCTAATAATTGTAGCCAGTTCATTCTAATCTTTTTAATCTCAATTCTTCGAGCTTATCATTAAGCATCGCCTTTTGTTCTTCTAATTCAGTGATGTCATCATCTATGCATTTTAATCTGAATTCAAGTTTTCTTTCTTCCTCAGGGATATCATAATCGTTATCCTTTAGGAATTGCTCGTATTTAGAATCTGTCATTTTATATGTATGTAGGATACTCATTTAAATTAATGACTCCTCCTGTTCCCTTGGCTTTTTTATCAAAGCAAGGTCTACAAATATGATGATTACCTATTACTAATACAGACTTATGATTTTGTCCGTCTATACAGCAAGTAAAACCAGTTCCAGGTCTTTTCTTAGTTTTAA
>Ga0180430_10000590_pt1 | contig 38982 bp, 27 predicted proteins | sample SS_ome_9_FD_132999 | JGI IMG/M metagenome (GOLD analysis project Ga0180430, IMG submission 132999) | Hypersaline lake sediment archaeal communities from the Salton Sea, California, USA - SS_1_S_2 metaG | ecosystem: Environmental > Aquatic > Non-marine Saline and Alkaline > Hypersaline >...
ACGACTGGAACACCTTCCACGCCGACCGAATCCACGCCGAACAACGAAAACTGTATCCCTACAAGACACGCCTGCGAGCTATCCTAAACTGCGCAACCTAACGCGATCTGGAGGTTGCAACCTTTTCATTTTTGCACCCTCTGCGCGGCACTACCCCTGGTGGCCCTTTGGGAGACTCTTTCCACCAGCAACCAATGGCAGATTACGAAAGGTGCACTAGGGGGTCAAGAGGGGGGGCAGGATGCAAATGGAGCGGGGAAGCTTTGAAAGCCTATCCGCCGCCATGCTGCCGAACCAAATTGGAGGGGATAAGACGTGACTGATGCACGGTTCACCACGGCCGCCGATGCGTTCGATGGCTGGAGAGATGATCTGCTGACCGGATCACCGCCCGTGCTCTGGCCTGCCGGCTCGGGCGGACTAGAGCGGGTCGAATTGGGGCCGGGGCTGGTCGTTCTACTGGGGGGCGCGCCGGGCGCTGGCAAAACGGCTTTCTCGATGCAGCTTTCGGTCGACGCTTTGCGATTGAATACTTCGCTTCGGGTTCTCTGTTGTAACGTGGAAATGCCACCGGCCGTGCTGCTCGACCGGCAGCTTGCTCGGTTGTCCGGGATCGACGCGACGACGGTTCGTTATCGTGGCTTCACCGACGAGCACGCCGACCGATTACAGCACGGGCTCGACACACTCGAAGCTGTCGCCGACCGGCTGGCCTTCTGCCGGCCCCCGTTTGATCTGGAGAACGTCGCCGCGTCGGCGGATGCGTTTCACGCTGACCTATTGGTGCTCGACTATATTCAGCGCATCAGGCCGCCCGGCAGTCATGCCGACAATCGCGGCTCGGTCAATGCAACGATGGACTTCATTCGCCAATTCGCCGATGCCGGTTGTGGACTTCTAATCGTGGCCGCTGTTGGTCGAACCAAGGATAAACGGGGCTGTTCGTCCTACTCGGGCGACGGGCTCACACTTGCCAGCTTCCGCGAATCGAGCGAACTGGAGTTCGGGGCGGATGCTGCGTTCATTTTGTCGCCAGATGATGCCGAGGGTTCTGACGTGGTAACGGCCCGGCACCTGAAAAGCCGGCATGGCGAATGCCGCGACCTGGCGCTGGGGTTCGACCGGGGGACGCAGCGATTCACTGCAACCGATCCGTGTCTGGACTCGCCGATTGCTGCCGGTCTATCCGCCGCCTGGGACGCCACTGAGCCGGCTGACGCCCGGGGCTGGAGGGACGCATGACGGATCGGCAGTCAATCCTGAATGACCCACCGCCGATGCGGGCGAGGGCGACGAAAACCGCGAAGCCGGCAAGAACGAAGGGTAAAGCCGATCGGCGCAGGACCGCCGGCCGGTTCGCCACAATCAACGCATTCGTGGACTTCACGCTCGCCGGGCTGAATCGCCCCGCGGTTGCCGTCTGGTTGATTCTTTGGCGGGACACGAAGCGCGACGGCACGGCCCGAACGTCTCAGGCCGATCTGGCTCGCCGGGCTGGCGTTTCGGACCGGACCGTCCGTCGAGCAATCGAAAGTCTACAGCGCCGGGGATTGCTCCGGGTGGCGTATCGGGGAGGCATCGGTCGGGGGGCATCGGCTTACAGGGTGCGCCCCTTACCCCCCGACGGGTAGCGGACATAGCTGTGTCCTGTTGTAACCGGACACCCGTGTCCACTGTCGCGGACATAGCTGTGTCCTACTTCCCAGAAGGGACCAATTATGAGTACCCTGTTTCTGGCGACACTGGCGCTCATTGAAAGAAGGCGCGCCGATCAAGTGAACGCCCCTTGACCGATTTGCCGATAAGTGTAATAATGCTGTTATGCAAAAGCGCAGAGCTAAACCCACCATAACCGACGCGCTCCGAGGGGCAATACATCGGAGCGGCTTGACGATCTACAGGATCGGCAATGCCACCAACATTGACCCGAGTAACTTGGGACGGTTTGTCCGAGGTGAATTGTCGATCCGGCTCGACAAGGCGGACCGGCTCGCCGAATATCTCGGGCTTCAACTGGTGGCCGATCCGGACGCGAAACCGCCGGAACCGACGCCGGAGAACCTAGCGCGGCCGATGCTGGCGTCCCCCCCGAAGGGATCGGCCCGACGCAAGAAATGAAGGGCTGGGTAAAATGGGATCAGTCTACCGCAAGCAGTTCACTAAACCACTACCGTCCGGGGCGAAGATCATCACCCGCAAAGATCAACAGCTCGCCGAGTGGAAGGATGCCAAGGGCAGACGACGGACGGCACCCGTTACCACGGGGCGCGATGGCTCCGATCGGATCACCGTCACCGCCGGAACCTACACGGCGAAATACCGCGATGGCTCGGGGATATTGCAAGAAGTGGCGACGGGTTGCCGGGACGAATCGGCCGCACGATCTATTCTGAACGACCTGGAGAAGCAGGCGGAGAAGGTGAAGGGCAAGCTGTTATCGGCCGACGAGGCCGCGATGATGGACCGCCAGAATACCCCGCTGGCCGACCATATCGCCGACTACATCGACCACCAGCAAGCGAAGGGGGTATGCGCGGTCCGGGTGAAGAACTCCCGTTCCCGACTGGCGCGCATTGCCACTGAATGCGGCTTCCGCTGGCTGTCGGACCTCGCCGCCGTTGCCCTGGAGCGCTGGCTTGTCTCGCAACGCACCGATGGCATGGGTGCCGGCAACTGGAATGAGTACCGGCAAGAGGCGGTGGGCTTCGGGAATTGGTGTGTGCGGACTCGCCGGCTATTGGCGAATCCGTTTGCTTCCGTGCCGAGGGCTGACGCCAAGGCTGACCGACGCCGCGAGCGCCGGGCGCTGACGCATGACGAAGCCGCTCGGCTGTTGCGGGCCGCCGAGTTGCGACCGATTGCCGAGCACGGTCGGGCCGCGATCGGCCGGGATGATGCCGGCAAGCGATCGAACAAACGAAGCCGCAAGACGTGGACGAAGGAACCGCTGTCCTGGACGACACTCGAAGCGGCTGCCGAGCGCGGGCGGGAGCGACTCAGGCCGGACGCTCTGGAGCGAGCCGAACGCAAGGGTCGGGAACGACGCTTGGTCTACCGGGTGGCCCTGGCGACGGGGATGCGACGCGCCGAGGTTCGTAAACTGGCCGTCGGCTGGTTGCAGGACCTCGACGGGCCGTCGCCGTCGATCGTGATTCAGGCGTCCGACGAGAAGTCTCGCCGGGGCGCGGTGCTTCCCCTTCGGGCTGACGTAGCGGCCGAGCTGTGCGATTGGCTGAGCGACCGCTTCGGCCGTCCGGCTGACGTGCTGGCCTTCCCGTCGGCGGATCGACCCGTCCGAGACCCTGGGGCGCGGGTGTTCGACACCGTACCCGCGATGCGGGCATTTGATCGCGACCTCCAGGCGGCCAGCGTTGCTAAGGCCGACGACCGGGGGCGAACGCTCGACTTCCATTCCCTACGCCACACCTTCGGCACTTGGCTGTCGGCCGCTGGCGTTGCTCCCCGAGTTGCCCAGGCCGCGATGCGGCATTCGTCGATCGATCTGACGATGAACGTCTACACGGACCCCCGCCTGCTCGACGTGGCTGGGGCGATGGAAGCGCTGCCGGCCCTTCCCGCCACCGGCTCGCAAGAGCAGCCCGACACACTGAAGGCCACGGGGACCGACGATCGGCCAGAGGGTTCGCTTGCACCAATGCTTGCACCAGCTTCAGGCAATCTAGGAACGCTGGGGGCAATCACTGACAAAGCCGCCACCGATAGGGGGGACGGAGAGAGCGGCGAGACGCTTGCCGTAAGTGGCTGCCGTGACAAGAGAAAAGGCCGGCTGTCAACGGCTGACAACCGGCCTTCGAAGGTGGAGCGGAGGAGATTTGAACTCCCGACCTCTGCATTGCGAACGCAGCGCTCTCCCAGCTGAGCTACCGCCCCATAACTTTGTTCTGCCCGGATTCGTGCAAGTGTCTCTTCAGCAACGAGTTAGGCGGGCCAAGCGTCACCCCGACCAAGCCACCGGACGCGATTCCCGGCGTCCCCGGTGCATCTCGGAATGGGGCCGGTCTCGGAATGCGCCTAAATCGGCGAAGCCACCATCGGGCAAGGAGGTAATATACCCCCGCGAGCGGTCGCGGTAAAGGGATTTCGCTTGACGGGGAAGTCGAACTGGAATCTGCCAGGAAGGCTCCCCTCGCCCAGAGGGAGCAAGTGACGGGCGAGGGATCACTCGCTGAGCAGTTCGCGCCAGGGCTCCTTCCGCCGATAGCTCTCCTGCTCCTTCCGCAGCGGCTCGCGTTGCTCGTCGGTGGCCCTTGCCAGACCCTTTTCGATCCATTCGAGGGCTTTGTCGAAATCACCCGACTCGGCATGGGCGGCGGCCACGGTGCTGAGGATGTGGGCTTCCTCGTGGTCGGTCAGTTCGCTGGCCTTGGTGGCCAACTCCACGGCGCGGCGACCGTCACGTACACCATCCTTTGGCGAGGTGGCGAGCACCCAAGCCAGATTGTTGAGCACGCCCACCGCTTCGGGGTTTTCCTTTAGGGCCTTTTCATACTGTGCGATGGCTTGCTCATGTCGCCCCAGGTTCAGCAGCGCGTCGCCCAGCCCGCGAAGGGCCAGCCAGTTGTCGGGCTGCGTTTTCAGTACCTTGCGATACGTCTCGACCGCTTCGGCACTCTGCTTGGCGGCGCTCTGAAGCATACCCAACTGCAGCAGCGTGAGGTTGTCGGGCGGACCGTCGTCGGAGAGCCGCTTTAATTCGGCGATGGCTTGATCGAACTTCTCGTCGTCGGCCAGCAGGGTGGCCTTCAAGCGGACGGCGGGTGCGAAGCCGGGCTTGAGCTTCAGCGCCTGTTCCACGTCGTCCAAGGCAAGTGCCCGGTCGCCGACCTCGTCGTGAACGCCTGCGCGAAGCAGTAGGATCCTCAGGTTTTCCGGCTGCAATTTTCCGGCCGCGTTGAGCTGTTCCAACGCCCCCGTGTGATTGTCCTGAAGCAGATGAATCCGGGCCTTCTGGAGCAGCGGCGCGATGGATTGCGGCTCCAGCTTGGCTAGATCGTCGAGCGTCTTCAACGCTTCGTCGTAGCGCTCGAGTTGCGTCAGCACGATGGCCTTGGCCTCATGCGTGGCCGCATGATCGGCATCCAGCCGCAGTGCCGCATTGAAATCGTCCAAGGCTTCCTCGGCTTGGCCCTGGTCGGCGAGAAGCAGGCCACGGGTGCGCATCGCGGCGGCGCTGTTGGGGGCCGACTCGACGGCTTCATCCAACAGGCGGCGTTTCTCCTTCACGTCGTCCGCCATCGCGGCCCGCAGCGTCAAAAACTCCGATCGGACGCGCGGATCGTCGATCTCTTGTTCCAGCCCTTCGGCGATGGCCTTTTTCGCCGCGTCGACATCGCCACCCGGCAGCATGTTGAGTCGGGCGACCAGCAGTAGTGTTTCCGGCGGCTGGCTGGCGGCGGCGGCTTCCGCCGGGGCGTCTTCGCCGGGGGCGACGGCCTCCATGCTTCGCCGGAGGTCGCTCAGCGCCTGGGCGCGCAGCAGCCCGAATTGCGGGTGGCGCGGCCCCAATCCGATCGCCACGTTGCCGACCAGGGTGCCGCGCTGCCGCAGTGTAGCGCTGAGCAACTGCTTGGCGAATAGCGTGTTCTCCTCGTCCAGGCCCTTGTCGATGGCCTCTTCGATCAGCTTCACCACCTCGGTGAGATCCTGCATGCTCTGGGCGGAGAGCTTTGTCTCGGTGGCCTGGTCGAGTTCGGCCTGGCCTTCGTTTTCCCCGCGGGCTGCCATGGCCGGGAGAAGCAGCAGCCCGACAACGGCTGCCAGGGGCCACGCTCGTAGCGATCGATTTCTCATGGCTGGAATCCTCCGCCGTGACAGGGCAATGCGGTTCGCACGCGGTTCAGTCCGGTGTCCACAGTTTACCACCGCCAGACTCGCCTGTCTGCGAGGGCCCGCTGTCCGGCGTCCAGAGCCCGCTTTCGCTTGGGGGTTCCGTCTGCCCGGCACCCGGTTGGGGCGTGCCCGCCGCCGTGCCAGCGCCCGCCATCGCTTGTCGGGCCTGCTGGGCTTGGGTGACGGCCGGCCCCGGCGTGCCATCCGGATTGAGGACGCCAAACTGCACGAGCATTTGCGTGAGTGCCTCGCGGACACCCGGTTCGGCGAGGTGATCGCGCTGAATGTGGTCGATCAGCCGGCGGATATGCTCGGGTTCGCCGCGGGTAAATCGCCAGGCCAACTCCGACAGATCCAGTTGGGCATGCGAGCGGCCGGCCGCGTCCATCGCTTCGCGTCCCTGCTGGTAAAAGGCCTCCGCCTTGGCCGGATCCGACTGCACCTGGGCCAGCACCGTAAACGCTCGCACCTGTTCGTCGCTGCCGGCCAGCGAATCGCGCTCGACCGCCTCGTGGGCGAATCGCTCCATGGCTTTGGGAGCACGGAAGACCATCGATTTGCGCAGCCCATGCTTCAACTCCTCGTCGTCGAGTCGCTCCACCATGACCCGCTCGTAGCGGACCATGGGAAGCTCGTCGAATGGCTGTTCGGTGGGGTCGATTGGCTCGGCGGCTGGCAGGTTCAGTTCGGCGGCCAGGGCCGCGAAGTCGAATCCCACGGCTGGCCGTTCGGTGATGGCCTGGAGCACCAGCACCGCGGCGGCGACGCGACGCCGGAGCGATTCATCCTCGACGGCTTCGCGCGGGCAGCGGCCATCCAACACACCGAGCTTCAGCTGGGGCCAACGATTCAGCAGAGCGTCCTTCTGGTACTCTTCGACCACCCGATTCAGCTGCGCGCGATCGGCGCCTTCGGGCGGCCACCACTGGGCTTGCAGAAGTTCCTGGCTGGCCGAGATGTGGGCGACCACCTCGTGTTGCGGCTCGCCGTTCAACGCCTCGCCGCCGATCTCGCGGAGAAGCTGCTCGGCGGACTCACGTTCCGAGTGGCTCACGCCCAGCATTTCCAGCCGGGCAGCGCGGTCGGTCTGCCGGCCGAAGAGCATCAACTGCCCGAGCATCCGCGGCATGTTCTCGATGGTTAGTTGCTCATCCTTGGCCGGCTCGCGGCAGCTTAACAGCCAGTAGACCGATCGCGGCGGCGGATTCTCGTCGTCGGCCAACTCGGCCGGATTGAAGGGCACTTTGATGCATCGCCGGTCGAACGCCAGGGCTTCCTCCAGCCGGCCGGCGTCGTCCACTTCCCAGTTGATGTTGCTGATTTCAACCCGATCGCCCAAGGCGTCCTCGCCCAGAAGCATGGCGATGGCCTCGGCCTCGACGGCGTCGTCCCACGGCACATCGAGCGCCGCGAAGCGTCGCAAGGCTTCGATCTGACCGTCCACGTCGGCCACCTGACCGCGCAGTCGGGCAAGCTGTTGCCAAGGAACCGGCTCCGTATCCAATTCGGCCGCCAGGGAGGCCAACTCCTCGGCCGCCTGACGCCACTTGCCCACACTCTCGGCGTTCAGCGTCTCGTTCAACCGGGGGAGCCACGCTGCGTCGGGCGGGAAAGGCAACCAACGCGATTCGTCGCGAAGCAGCAGCGGTGCCTGCTGCGAGCCGAATAGCCGCAGTAACATCGATGGCGGCTCGGGGGCCTCGGGATTCAGTATTGCTTGGAAGTTGTAGAGAGCCCGAGCGGCGGTCAGATATCCTTCGAGCATGGCGACCCGCGCGGTCGCGCCGAAGGCTTCGTACAGCCGGGCCTGTAACTGGCCGTTCCCCGCTTCGATGGCCCGTTGCAAATAGTCCATCGCCTCGCGCGTGCCGGCTTCGCCCGAAGCCAGAATGGCCGCCTCGGCCAGGGCAGCTTGATTCTCGGGATGCTTCTCGACAAACAGCTTCGCGTTCTCCTGGGCCGCCTCGCGCTGCCCGGTGCCGCGAAGGACCAGCCCACGAATGGCCAGCAGGCACGCCCGGTCGGGATGCTTCTCCAGGACGGCGTCGATGTGTCGCAAGGCGGCCACCGATTGCTCGCCCTGGAGCAGGCGATCGATTTTCTGCAGATCGCCCAGCAGGTCGTTGCAGCAAAACTTGATCTTCTTGCCCGTGCCGCCGGGGCAAGGGGAATAGGCGTCGATGCCGGAGGGATTCGATTGAGCCATGGTGCGGTCCATTCGGTCAGCGGAATGCTTCCACGCGAGCGGGGCGACCGGCCGAGCAAGGGATGCCTTTCAGCGCCGGGCCTGGGCACGGTCTTTTCGTGCTTTGCAGGCAATTCTCGGCCGGCCGGGGCCTCGACGCCGCTGCCAGCCCGGACGATCCGACGCTGGCCGCGCCACCCGACGCTCGCCTCGCGACCTGAAGCTGCGCGGCCGGAAGCTGCTAAACGCGCATCATAACAGATTGCCGGGCCGTCGGTCAGGGGTCCATGAAACAGGGCCAGGGGGATTGCGAAGTCGATTTCTTCCGTCATTCCCGAGAAGCTTGTGCCCGTGAAAGTGGGTATCGAGAATCAAGCGATCCGTCTCCATTCCCTGGATTCCCGCGTGCGCGGGAATGACGTGCGAAGGCTAAATGCCGGCTGTAATCGACTTTGCAATCCTCCTGGAAACAGGGCCAGGAGAACTGCAACGCCCCTCCGCGGCGGTGTTCGCCTGCTGGGGGAACGCCATGGGGATAATTCGCTCCGACGATCGCCCTGCGGATTACCGCAGCCAGTTGGCCGGCGGGCCCGTATTCCACCGATTGTTGGTCCTTTTTGCGAATTGGAAGGCGGCAACTCCCGGTACTTTCCACGTAACCGCCAGAAGTCCCCTAATCGGAAAAACCTACCTGACCGATATCTATTGACAGCTCATGCTGCGGGCGGAGGGGGTCGACGTGGCGACCACCCCGGCCGGAGGGTTTCGCGAGCGACTTCTACTTACCTCTTGGCCCTACCTCGAAGCTTCCGGCAAGGACTCAGATCATGACTCGTCTCCGCCTCTTGGTGTGCCTCTTCGCGTCAACAACTCTTCTCGCCATGGAACGGGGGGCCGCTGTGGCTCAGTTGGCCGCGGCCAGCCGCAGCCCGGCCGCCTTGTCGGCGACGAGCGACGCCCCGGTGCAACACCGATTGGCCGCGCTGGAAGCCGAAATCGCCAGCCTCAGGTCGGGGATGGCCGGCGGGTCCGGCGTTATCCCGGCTTGTGCTTGGGACGAATGCGGATCGGGCGACCGTGCGTCAGCCGGATGCGACGCAGCCGGATGCGGGTTGGCCCGCGGATGCAGTTCGGGCGACGGCTCCAGCCTGGCGTCTTGCGGTGGCGTGTCGTGCCGAAAGGCCGGCGGCGGGCTATACGGCGGCGCGGCGCTGATCTACGCCAAACCCCATTTCAAGGAAGCCTTCCAAATCTCCGCGCTCAACACGGCCACCGGGCTCCAAACCCTGATCCCTTTTTCTTATGACTATTCCGCCACGCCGGAGTTTTGGCTGGGCATGGAACGCGCCGATGGACTGGGGTTGCGCGGCCGCTACTGGCAATTCGATCAGTCGGGCAACGGCATCACCCGGGTCTCCGATGGCCAGACCTATTACACGGCAAACGCGACCACGATCATCTTCCCCGCCACGATCATCGCCAACGACGCTGGAGAAGTGCTCGTCTCCGACGACAATCTGCGGACGCAGGTCGTCGACCTCGAAGCCACACTACGGATGAAAGTCGGGCGGACGGAGATTGTTGGCGGTGGCGGGCTGCGATATGCCGCGCTCACACAGTCGCTCACGTCGACCGTCCTTGACGCCGGTGGAACCATGGTCGGACTGCTTCAGTGGACGCGCGATTTCGAGGGGGTCGGGCCCTGTGTGTCGTTCGACCTGCGCCGCCCCTTGGGCCAGAGCCGGTTTTCCGCCGTCGCCAAAGTGAACGCGGCACTCCTTTACGGAAACAAGGATTTGGAACGCACCGTGGTGGGCGACGTGACCTCGCCGACGGCCGCACCGTTCCTGAACCTCGATGGCGGTGACGAAGTGGTCGGGCTGGGCGAAGTCGCCCTGGGCGTGCAATGGCGGCGCCCCTTCCGCCCCGGCGAGCTGGTCATCGGCGGGATCTATCAGGGACAGCTTTGGGCCGAAGCCGGCGCACCAACGCTGGGCTTTCTCGGCTTCGAGGGATTCGGCTTCACCGCCGAGCTACGGCGGTGAGCAGTTCATCGCCCGCCGGTTTCCGGAAAAAAGGCGGAAAAAAGGTGACAGGCACCAAATTTGACAGGCCTAGGTAATGTGGGTAGGTTAGTTGCGTGCCTCGACCACCGCGATACACGCCGGGCGGAATGGTGTTCCACGTTCTCAACCGAGGCGTGGGCCGACGGACGCTCTTCGACAAGGAAGAGGACTTCCTGGCGTTTGAGAGGGTGATCGAAGAAACACTCTCCACGCGGCCTATGCGGCTGGTTGCGTACTGTCTGCTATCGAACCACTGGCATTTCGTCGTGTGGCCGGAGAACGACGGGGATCTTCCTGCCTTCATGCAGCAGTTGACCAACACCCATGTGAAGCGGTGGAAGCAACATCGCCATGAGGTTGGCGACGGCCACCTGTACCAGGGACGTTACAAGTGTTTCCCCGTGGAAACCGACGACTATTTCTACCATGTCGTTCGATATGTGGAGCGCAATGCGCTGCGTGCGAATCTCGTCGAGAGAGCAGAGCTTTGGCGGTGGTCGAGTTTGGGCCGGGAGCGAAGCACGACCGAAGAAACTACGTTTCCGATTCTTTCTGATTGGCCATTACCTCGCCCGAAGGACTGGCTGGCTCTTGTTAACGAACCCCAGAGCGAAGCGGAACTGACGGCATTGCGACGTAGTGTCAATCGCAACTGTCCTTACGGCAATGCCGACTGGATTGCCCGCACAGCGAAGAGCTTGGGCTTGGAGTCGACCCTTCGTTCCCGAGGTCGGCCGAGAGCGGGTTAGTAGTTACCGCAAGCTTTGTAGATTGCCTAAATTTGGTGGCTGTCACCTTTTCTGAGCGTTATTCGAGTCCCTTGAGGAACGACTGAAGGGCGTCGTCTCCCGAATCGGCCGAGGGTGGAGGTTCCCCGGTTGCAGAATTGCTTTTCGCGGAATCCTGGTCGGTTTTGGTCGCGGCCTTTTGCGGCGGCTGCACTGCTTTGCCTTGATGCCCGGCACTCTTCTGTACGTCGACCCCAGCCGATTGACTGGCTCCTTCCTCCGCAGTTTCCTCCTCGACGAGTTCGGCATCGATGATTTCGTCGTCGACTGGCGGTTGCACTTCGGGCGAATTGTTGGCGCCGCTCTCGGCAAGGCTGCTCTGAGCGGTGGGGCGGTCCTCTTCCGCGACGGCTTTGTCGTCGGTTGCCTCCTCCTGCTCCTTCAGCGACGCGTAGAAGGCATCCTCGGCCGACATCGGCTGGCCATCCTCCGGCAACTGCTCCTTCGGGGCCGGCTCCTGCTCGGTGTCGTCGGCCTGCACGGCATCGCGCTGGGACGCATCTGGCTCGGAAGTGCCCGGCTCGAAAACGCCCGGCTCGGAAAAAGTTAGCTCGGGCGCGTCCGACTCGGCGGCCACGTCCGCTTTCGGTGGCGGCTTCGGGCCGGGGCCTGGGGCCGGACCCGTTTCAGTCGGGATGAATACCGATGCCGCTTGGTCCGACGATGCTTGGGCTTGGCCGCCGGCCGACGTCTTCGCGCGGGTGTCCCAATGCGGCTCGGGGATGGCGTCCGGGTTGCCCGAGTAGTTGTATTCCACGCGGAAGGTGAGCGGGCCGACAGTGAACGATTCGGAGGGCTTCAGCGGCGCGTCGACCACGGGGCGATTGTCGAACAGGGTCCCGTTGAGCGACTTCAGATCGCGGACCATCAGCAGGCCGTCGGCCTCGAACAGTTCACAGTGTTGCCGGCTGATCATCGGATGGGCGATGGTCAGGTCGGCTTCGCGGCTCCGGCCGATCACGGCCGGGGTCGTCAGTGGGATTTCCTTGCGGTTGGCTTTTCCGCTAACGACGATCAGTTGCACCTGCATGGGATACCCCCTCCGGGAAGGCGTTGCGAACAGGCCCGGCGGGAAACAAGGGTGGTTGGCCGCGAACGATCGAGGGCTAAGTGGCGAGGGTTATCAGTTGGATATGTCGAGTGGGACCGGCGGCCCGAGGGCCGGAGAATCGAGCCGAAAGACGATGGCTATCGGAATCCACGGGGGCGGCGGATCACCATCCGTCCGCGGAGCGAAGTATCTGACCATCCCTGCCCGACGTGGTGTGGGGATCCAGCTTATCTGCCCCGCTGTCGGGTGGGTTGGTGGTGGCGAGCGTTCGCTCAAACCAGGGCGAGACGTTGCCGCTAGTCAACTAGTCAACAAGGCATGATAATTGGTCCGGCGGGTCCCTGCAAGTCGGTGGTGGTGAGCGCGGAGGGTTGCAAAGTCGATTTCAGCTGGCGTGAGCCTCCGCTACGTCATTCCCGCGCACGCGGGAATCCAGGGAATCGGGACACGGATTGCTAGATTCCCGCTTTCGCGGGAATGACGCCAGAAATCGACCCTACAATCTTCCAGCGGTGACTCCACCGTTCGGCTTGTGAGCCCCACCGGCGATTTCCGCAATCTCGGCCCGGCCGACAAGCCGCCGTGTTTTGGCCTAGAGCCGCAGCAAATCGATCAACGATTGTCCCACCGCGGCCGGATCGTTCCAAACGCTCATCGCCAGCCAGAGGAAGATCAGGCCGCCGGCGGTGAGCAGGCTGTAGCCGCGCGGATTGCGGCCCAGCGGCAGGGCGTCGAGTTCCGAGGCCAAGTGCTTCTGGAGGCGACGCCAGCCGAGGTGATCTTGCCGGCTTCCGGAAGCGACCAACGAGACGTTCCGCATCCAAGGATTCCCGTCCAGGTGAAGTTGCACGCCGAGGCCGGGCAGGACCAGCGAGTCGGCGGCCCAACGCACGCCCGTGTCGAGCCTCGTGGCCGATTCGGCCAGCAGGGGGCGAAGCTGCTCGGCGCGGATATTGTAGACCACCAGTCGCGGCCGCATCAGCAGTAGGAGCATGGCCACGATCATCACGTAGAAGCCGACCAGCAGCACCCAGACGTAAGGACCGTAGCGGATCACGGCGGCGTCCGGCACGAACAACTCCATCGGGCCGACCATCATCAGGCCGAAGACGGCCAGAGCCAACGCGGCCAAATCAGCGACTCCCGACACGACCAACGGTCGGCGCGAGAGGTTGATTCCACCCAACACCACCAGATAAACGGCCACCGGGCCAAAAGCCAGCCATTGACGTAAGGGGTCCACTGGGAGTCGGCTCCTTGTTGGGGTGGCGATGTTCAGGTTCCGCTATTGTAGGGCCGCTACCCGACGACGAGAATGGCGCCGCCGCAACTCCGCCGGGGGGGCAGAAGCGACCGATTCATCGGATTCTAACACTTATGCCGGGCCAGTCCCCGCGAACCGCCCGTTTTCGCGCGCAAAATGAATCTACCCTTGAGGATAAAGGCAAGCCGGGGTAAACATGGGGTATGGCTGCCGGCCCTGCTCTCCCCGGCGGCCTCCCGACGCCGCCCGACACCTGCAACCAGCCGATGAGCACCGAACAACAACCGCTCGATCCGACGCTGGTCGAGCAAACGAAGCAGCAGATTCGCTCGCTGGTCGCCGAGATCGCCCAGTTGGCCAAGGCCGACGTTGCGCCCGAGGAGTTCTACGGCGAGTTTCTCAACCGGATCGTCTCGGCGTTGGCGGCGGTGGGTGGGGCGGTGTGGACGGTGGGCGACGATCGCCGCCTGGCCTTGCAGTATCAGATCAACTATCAGCAATCCGGCTTGCGCGAGAACGAGCAATCGGCCCAACAGCACGCCCGACTGCTCTATAAGGCGATGAGCACGACCGAGGGGTTGTTGGTGCCACCGCACAGTGGCGCGGGCGACGAGGCGGAGGGCGCGGCCAATCCCAGCGATCACCTGCTCGTGCTCGGCCCGTTGCGGACCGATCTGGAGTCGGTCGGCGTGGTCGAGGTGTTTCAGCGTCCCGAGTCCAGCCCGCAAACCCAGCGCGGCTATCTGCGGTTCCTATTGCAGATGTGTGAACTGGCGGCCGACTTCCTCAAGAGCCACCAGTTGCGGCATTTCTCCGATCGCCAGATGCTCTGGACGCAACTGGAGGATTTCACCCGCCGCGTGCACGCGTCGCTCGATCCGCGGGAAACGGCTTACACGATCGCCAACGAAGGTCGCCGGTTGATCGAATGTGACCGGTTGAGCGTGGCCATCCGCCAGGGCAACCGATGCCGCGTGGAAGCCATCAGTGGGCAAGACCTGTTCGACAAGCGTTCGAACGTGGTCCGCATGCTGGGCGACTTGGCCACGGCCGTGGTCCGCACCGAGGAGCCCATTTGGTACACCGGCGATACGTCGAACATGGCCCCGCAGGTGGAAGAGGCCGTGCAGCAGTACGTCGACGAGGCGCACTCGAAAACAGTGGCCGTGTTGCCGTTGATGCGTCCCCCGGTCGAAGAAGAAGACGATCCCCGCAAGCGCGAGCGGCCGGAGCCGCCGGTTGGGGCGTTGATTGTCGAGCAGATCGAGGATAGCCGCGTGCTGCCCACGCTCATCCAGCGCGTGGAAGTGGTCAGCCGGCACAGCGGCCCGGCGCTAGCCAACGCCCTGGAGCACAACAGCCTGTTCCTGATGCCCGTGTGGCGGACGCTGGGTAAGATGAAATGGCTGGTCCGCGCGCGGACGTTGCCCAAGACCATTTCGGTTACCGCGGCCATCGTGGCGCTGATCCTGTTCCTGGCGCTCTGGCCGGCCGATTTCGAATTGCACTCGCGCGGCAGCCTGGAACCGGCGATCCGCCGCGATGTATTCGCCCGTAGCCAAGGCGTGGTTGACGAACTGTCGGCCGATCACGGCGACATCGTCACCGCGGGCGCCCCGTTGGCCCAACTGCGAAACACGGACCTGCAAGTGGCCGTCACCGACGTCACGGGGCAGATGAGCACCGCGCGGGAACGGATCCTCTCCATCCAGCGAACCCTGGTCGACGCCGACAACCTCGGCATCGAGGAACGAACGCGTCTGACCGGTGAACTGGCCGAGCTGAATCAGAAGCTGGAGAGCCTCAAAGCCCAACTGGCCCTCTACGAAGAAAAGCGAGATGAGCTGGCCGTTCGCGCCCCGATCGACGGGGTGGTGGTCACCTGGGACTTGCGCCGCCGACTGATCCACCGACCGGTCGAGCGAGGGCAAGTGCTCATGCGCGTGGCCGACCCGCGCGGTCCCTGGCAGCTCGAACTGGATGTACCCGAGGACCGCATGGGCCACATCGTTCGGGCACAGCGCGAACGGCTCGAACAACTCCGCCGCCGTCTGGGTGAGGTGCTCCGTGAGCAGTCGCCCGAGACCGATGCGTCCACCATCGAGCGGCAGGTAGAGGAAGTGGCCAACGAGGACCTCAGCCAACGACTACGCGAGTTGCTCGGCGCGGAGCTGATCGACCCGTTGCATGAGGGGGTGCGTGATCTGGCCGGGCTGCCATCCGCTGCTGCGGCGGAAGAGGACCAGAGCGAGAACGGCACTGGCGAGACGCCAGTGGCACCCGACTCCCGCACCGCCGAGACGCCAGTGGCACCCGATTCCGGCACTGGCGAGACGCCAGTGGCAGTCGAGGGCCTCACTTCCGAGCAGCAACAACAACTCGCGAACATCCTGCAAATCAACGACTACTTGCAAGCCCGCGCCGAGCTGGAATCGCTCCGCGGCACGGTCGAGAGCGCGGCTGTGCGGCAGCGGATCGATGAGTTGCTCGACGACGGCCTCGACGCCCGCCTGCCGGTCACCTTCATCCTGGCCACGGACCCGGAGACGGAGCACGTCGGCCGCGTGCAGGAGATTCACCTCAGCGCCGAGGTGCAAGGCGAGGAGGGCAACGTGGTGATGGTGAAGGTGGACGTCGACAAAGAGGACCTTCCCCACCTGCGTCCTGGGGCCAGTGTCACCGCGAAGATCTACTGCGGACGCCGCTCGATTGGCTACACCTGGTTCCACGACTTGCTGGCGTTCATCCATTCCCGCATCCTGTTCCGTTACTTTTAGAGGATGGCATTATGTCCCCCTGTTCGTTGGCCGCCGGTATGTTGCTCGCCCTGATTGGGCAAAACAGCAACGCCGCGCCCGAGACCGTGCTGCTGGAGAACTGCTACGTCACGCAGATCGAGGAAGTGCAGGTACCGGCGCAGGAGCCGGGCGTGCTGACCAAGGTGACGGTCCAGGAGGGCGATCAGGTGGCCAAGGACGCCGTGATCGGGCAGATCGACGACATTGAAGCCCGCATGCAGCGCCAAGTGGCCGAGGTGGAACTGAAAGTGGCCTCCGAGGAAGCCCGCAACGATATCAATGTCCGCTACGCCAAGGCTTCGGCCGACGTCGCCCGGGCGGAATACGAACAGGCGATCGAGGCCAACCGCAAGGTGCCGGGCACAGTGCCCATGGCCGAGGTTCGCCGCCTGCAACTGAAATGGCGCGAGACGGTCCTCTCGATTGAGCAGGCGGAGATGCGGCAGCGCGTCGCCGCGCTCCAGGCCCAAGTAGCCAAGGCCAAAGTGGACGCTTCGGAGGTGGGTATCCAAAAGCGGCGGATCACCGCCCCGGTCGACGCGCTCGTGCTGAAGCTCTTTCGGCATTCCGGCGAATGGGTCAAGCCGGGCGACCCCCTCGTGCATATCATCAAGTTGGACAAGCTCTGGGTCGAAGGGTTCGTCAGGGCCGACCGCGTCTCGCCCGCCGAAGTCCATGGCCAACCGGTCGAGGTGAAGGTGATGCTCGCCCGCGGACGGGACGTCAGCGTTTCGGGCCGCGTGGTATTCGTCAAGCCGGTCATCGAAGGCAACACCTACCAAATCCGGGCGGAAGTGGAGAACCGGCAGGAGAACGGGTTCTGGTTGCTCACGCCCGGCATGCCCGCCCGAATGACGGTCAACGTCCGCTGACGCCGATGGAGCGGCAGGTTCCGTTTCCGGCTTCGTTCTTGGTGCTTCGGTTGATCCATCGTCCTCGATCGTTCCATGATAGTGTGTCGCCATGGCCACGCTTGCCGACAGTCTGGTATCCGCATCCGGCCGGAGGTTGCCGGTGCGCCGTCGGCCCGACTTGGAAGCCAAACGCCAGGCCTATTTGGGCCAGAGCTACTGGATCGTCAAGGATCCGGTGGGGCTGAACTACTACCGCTTCCAGGATGAAGAATTCTTCATCCTGCAACAGATCGACGGCGAAACAAGTCTGGACGAGATCAAGGAACGCTTCGAGGCCGAGTTCCCCCCACAGAAGATCACCCTCGAGGAACTCCAGCAATTCCTTGGCATGCTCCACCGCAGCGGGCTGATCATCGCCGGCTTGCCGGGGCAGGGTAAGCAACTCCGCCGCCGCCGCGACGAGCGACGCCGCAAGGAAGTCCTCGGGGCGATGACCAACATTCTGTGTATCCGCTTCAAGGGTTTCGACCCCGAGCGGGTGCTCAACTGGTTGTATCCGAAGGTGGCTTGGTTCTTCCATCCGGCAACCATGGCGCTCTGTCTGCTGATGGCCGTGTCGGCTTTGACGCTGGTGTTGGTCGAGTTCGACGTCTTCCAGTCGAAACTGCCCGGCTTCTACCAGTTCTTCAGCCCCACGAATGCCCTGCTCCTAGCGGTGACGCTCGGGCTGTCGAAAGTGGTGCACGAGTTCGGGCACGGGTTGGCTTGCAAGCATTTTGGCGGCGAGTGCCACGAGATGGGAGTGATGATCCTCGTGCTCACGCCTTGCCTGTATTGCAACGTGTCCGATTCGTGGATGCTGCCGAGCAAGTGGCAGCGGGCGGCGATTGGCGCCGCGGGGATGTACGTGGAGGTGGTCCTGGCCAGCATCTGCACGTTTCTCTGGTGGTTCTCCGAGCCGGGGTTGCTGAACAACCTTTGCCTGAACGTGATGTTTATCTCGTCGGTCACCACGCTGCTGTTCAATGCCAACCCGCTGTTGCGCTACGATGGCTACTACATCCTGGCCGACCTCGTGGAGATTCCCAACCTGCGGCAGAAGGCCACCAGCATTCTCAGCCGCAAGCTGGGGCAGTGGCTGCTGGGCATCGAACCGCCCGAGGACCCCTTTCTGCCACAGCGGAACCAGATATTCTTCGCCCTTTATTCCGTGGCGGCGGCCGTCTACCGCTGGTTCGTGATGGCCTCGATTCTGTTCTTCATGTATCAGGTATTCAAACCCTACGGACTGCAAGTCATTGGGCAGGCGATCATCGCCATGTCGCTCTACGGATTGGTGGTGATGCCGCTTTACAAGGTGGCGAAGTTCTTTTGGGTGCCCGGGAGGATCGAAAAAGTGAAAAAGCCCCGCATGTACACCTCGTTGGCCGTGATCGCCGCGTTGGTGGCCGCCGTCTTGTTCGTGCCGCTGCCGCATAGCGTGATCTGCCCGGTGGAAATCCAGCCCCGCAACGCCGAACCGGTCTACATCGACGTGGCCGGGCAACTGGAGTCGATCGAGGTGAAGCCGGGCGAACGCGTCGAGCGCGGACAGCTCCTCGCCGAACTGTCCAATCTCGACGTCGACCTGGAACTGGCCCGACTCGACGGACAACTGGCCCAGCATCGCATCCGACTGGCCAATCTCCGCCGGCAGGGCTTCCGCGACCGTCAGGCCGTACTGGCCATTCCCGAGGTGCAAATGACGCTGGCCGCCGTGGGCGATCAACTTGAGCAGAAGCGGACCGATCACCGCCGGCTCCAACTCCGCGCCCCGGTGGACGGTTACGTGCTGCCCCCGCCGGAAACGCCCGACCGCTCCAACGAGCAGGAGGGTCGGCTGGCCACGTGGTCCGGCACGCCGCTGAAGGAGACCAACCTCGGCGCGTTCCTGGAGCAGAGCGTGATGTTCTGCCAGATCGGCGACCCGCGTCGGATGGAGGCCATCGTGGTGATCGATCAGGCCGATCGCAACTACATCCGCGGGGGCCAGGTGGCTGAGATCAAACTCGACAATCTGCCCCACGACATCCTGTTGACGCACGTCACGTCAATCGCCGAGTCGGAACTGGAATCCGTGTCGCCCCGCATGTCGACAAGCGCCGGCGGCGAAGTGGCCACCCTGCGCGATCCCGACACCGGCGAGGAACGCCCGCAGAGTACGGCCTACCAGGCCCGAGCGCCGCTGGGGCTCTACGGTCGGGCGAAGGATGGCTCGTGGCTCCGCGGACGGCTGGAGCCGATCGATAAGTCCCGGCACGCCGAGACAGCCAACTCAGCCGATTCGGGCACTCCGGACGACTCCGCCTCAGCCGATGGCCCGAGTACCGAAGACCCCGCCGATGCTGCTTGGCAGCTCCGCTATCTGCCCGCCGATCTGGCCGACACCGATCCTGAGCACGGGGGCGTGGTGCCCCTGGTCGGTCCCGGCGTGCCGAGTGACCATTTAGCCGGGCAATTCGTTGAACTCTCCGGCGAATGGGGCGAGGAAGGCTGGGGCTACCGCGTGGCCAGCGCCCGGCGCTTGGACCCGGCGAACGGATTGCTTCAGATCGGGCTCCGCGGCCGGGCAAAGATCCATACCGACTGGATCCCGCTGGGTACCCGCCTCTGGCGGTTCATCACCCACACGTTCAACTTCCGCATCTGACGCGGAGCCGGCTTGCAACGAGCCGGCTTGCAACGGGCCGCCTCGCAACCGAGACGCAAGGCCGCCACGGGCCTTCCGTGTTGACTTTTTGCAACACGCCATCCGCGCATGCGTTGTAATCCTCACCCGAGTCGACTTCGCCGGCCATTTGCCCATGGCCTCCACTGCTCGCCATTTGCCCGTCCGAGTTGTGTGAACTAGATTTCTGTTGGCACACGCCCGGCGGACTCTTTTCGATCGTATTTCGCTTGGTCGTGCCGGGGCAACACTTTTCCACAACGCATCGCGACCATCGGTCGCTCCTGAAACGGCTTTTCCACCTTCTATTCTGGATGGAGGTTCCGTGCCCGCGCAAGTCGACCAACATCTCGAAACGCTTCCCCGCGTTCGTCAGGCGGTCGATCGTCTGCGCCAATGTCGGCGCGAACACCGCAAGTCCTGCGAGGAGTTCTTCGGCGAGTTCGATGCCCTGACCGGCGTGCTCACCCAGCGCCAGCAATACGTCGAGCGGCAGGCAAGCGACCAGTTGCGCGATCAGTTGCGCGAGCTTAACGCCTTGAAATCGACCGTGGCCGCCGCGGCGTCCGAGGGCACTGGGCCGACCGTCGCCACGCTGGATCCCGCGCAACTCGACGAACTCGAGCAGCGGCTGCGAGAACCGCTTGAAGCGTTGAAGCCACACCCCGCCCCGCTGGACCCCAAGGAGCTTGAGGCGTTGGAACAGCGGTTGCGCGGGCCGATCGAGCAAGTAGCTGCTGCCGTTGCCGCCTTGCCGAAGCAGTTCCCCGAGATGCCAACACAAAGCGAGCCGGCGTTCGATCCCAAGGAGCTTGAGGCGTTGGAACAGCGGTTGCGCGGGCCGATCGAGCAAGTAGCGGCCGCCGTTGCCGCCCTGCCCAAGCAGTTTCCCGAGATGCCCGCGCCAACCGAGCCGGCATTCGACCCCAAGGAGCTTGAGGCGTTGGAGCAGCGGCTGCGTGGGCCGATCGAGCAGGTGGCGGCCGCCGTTGCCGCCCTGCCGAAGGAACCGCCCAAGGGGCCGACGCCGGTTCTCGATGTCTCCAAGCTCGAGTCAAGAGTGGAGCATCTCGGGGAACTCGTTGAGCAGTTGGCGGAGGCCCGATCGACCGAGTCGGCGGCGGGCAGCGCGAGGGCCATGGATCAACCGCTGGACGAAAAGCTGCGTTCGCGCCTCGACCAGCTTGAGAGCGAGCAGCGGGCCTGGGAGACCGAGCGGTCGGCGTTGGTTACCGAGCTTGAATCGGTGCGCAATCGGGCAGCGGAGATGACCGATTCGCTCGACCAACAGAAGCGTTTGGCCGAGGGCCAGCAAGCCCAGTGGTCGGAAGAATTGCGACAAATGCGGAGCTTGCTCGCGGGCATCATGGAGCAACTGGAGCAGTCGGCCGTGGCGCCGTCCGTTTCGCAAGCACCCGCCTCGGCGGGCAAGGCGGCCGGGGGCGACGCACCCAGTGCCGTGCCCAGCCAACCCCCGGCGGCATCCCAGGACGACGCCGATCCGGTCTTGGACTCGGTGATGGCCCAGTTCGAGATCTTGCAGCAGGACATCGCCCGGCGGAAGAAGGCCAAATAGGGATCGGGTGGGGCAACGCATCCTCGTGGATCACACAGCATGACACGCATCCCAAGCAGTCTGGTTATCGCGGCGATCGTTGTTTTTTCCTTGGTGAATTGGGCGATTGGCTGGTGGTCGGCCAACCTCTGGTTCGTCGGCGGTGGTGTCTTGGGGCTTTGCTACGCGCTGTTGCGCGTGTCGTACCTGCGGCGATCGGATTGCCGTCCGGCGGCCGAGACGACCTCCGAGCCCGAACCCCGTTCGGCGCGTCCGCCACGTCGCTCCAAGCCAGCCGATCCCAGCGACCGGAATGCCCTGGTCGAAGAGATGCTCGCCCAGGGGCGCTGTGCGTTGCTGCTGCGCCCCCAGTTGGCCGAGCAACTTCAACGCGATCAATTCCGCCGCGCGCTCGGCGTGCTCAGCGAACAGATGGCGCTGGTGCCGGAGGGCGAGGTGGTGTTGGGACGCGTGGACGCGGCGCTCGACGATCGCCTGCTGGAGCCCGAGGAGATCGAGCGTTTTCGTGGCCGCGTGGTCAAGGTGGCCCCGGCCTTTCTCGACCGCTATCCGGTCACCAACCGGCAGTATTACGAATTCGTGGCCGCCGGAGGGTACCAGCAAATGGGTCTTTGGGACCAGAACATCTGGACGGCCGTGTTGGAAATGGTCGACCGTTCGGGCAATCCCGGCCCACGATACTGGATGGACGGTTGTTACCTGGAAGGCGAGGAGCATCATCCGGTGGTCGGCATCTGCTGGTACGAAGCGGCCGCCTACGCCCGCTGGATTGGGAAGCGGCTGCCCAGCGACGCGGAATGGGTCAAAGCCGGCGCGTGGCCCACGCGCAACCTGGGTGGATCGCACACCCAACGCCGCTATCCCTGGGGCGAAACCATGGACAAGAGCAAGGCCAACGTCTGGGGCTCTGGGCCGGATCGCGTGGTGCCCATCGATCAGTTCGCCGACGGCGTGAGCGTGGGCGGCGTGTATCAGTTGATTGGCAACACCTGGGAGTGGACGGCCGGCAATTTCCGTGGCACCGACCATCCCAACGGCCCATTGACTCTGCCGGAACCGATGAAAAGCATCCGCGGCGGGGCGTTCGACACATACTTCGAAGGGCAAGCCACCTGCCAATTCCAAAGCGGCGAGTACCCGCTGTCGCGCAAGCGAAACATCAGTTTCCGTTGCGCGGTCGGCGCGTGCGACCTGCTGCTTGGGAAACCGGCCGCCGAGGAGGCGGAGCCCGCGACGGAATGTGCGGGAGCGTGAGCAGGGAAAGGGTGAAGAGGTGATAGGCGCGGAATTCAGAATGACCAACGCGGAATGAAGGAACGAGCGCGAAGGCTTGGGGATGTGAATCCAGGGTTAACACTCAACGTTGCGGGAATCCATGACCACACCGATCATTCAGCCGCTCGAGTCGCTTCGCCTGGCGCAATACGCCATGCCCGTGCCGTGTTACATTTGCGGCACCGACAACACGCTCGATGCCGAGTTTTGCACCCACTGCGCGGCCCCCATGGCGTTGGCGCATCAGGCGGTCACGCAGCAGATCGCCCCGCAAATGGTTGCCACGATGGGCGCCAGCGGGGCCGGCAAGACGGTCTACCTGGGCATGCTCATCGACATGCTTTCCCAGCGCCCCGACGCCGCGCGGCTGCTTGCCCGCGGCGCGTTCTCCATCACTTTGCAGCAGTCGACGATCTCGGCTCTGGGACAGTGCGAGTTTCCAGACAAGACCCCCAACGAACCGGATCACTGGAACTGGGTCCACTGCCAGGTGCGGAAACCGGAGGCCAAGCAGCCGATGGAACTGATCATGCCCGACATGGCGGGCGAGGCCCTGCTGGCCGAAATCGACCATCCGCGAACCTACCGCGTGGTTCGCGCGTTTCTGGCGAAGAGTGCCGGGGCCCTGATTCTGGTCGACGCGGTGAAGATGGTCGAGGGCATCCGGCGGGAAGACTTCTTCACGATGAAACTACTCAGCTATCTGAGCGAGTTAAGTGTCGACGGCCGGACCGGTTGGTGCGACCGGCCGTTGGCCATCGTCTTCACCAAGGCCGATCAGTGCGAGGAGTGTGCGGAGGATCCCGCCGCCTTCGCCCGCGAGCACGCCATCGGGTTGTGGGAACACTGCCGCGAACGGTTCCGGCGCCATCGCTTCTTCGCCGCCGGCGTGGCCGGCTCTTGCGCCATGCTCGAGTCGTTTCACGAAGGTCGCCAGGCGGTTCCCTTGCGGGTTGAACCACATGGAGTGATTGAACCGTTTTTGTGGCTCCTGGAGCAGCTCCCGGCGCGGAAGCGAGGGAAGTCGGCGCTGCAATGGAAAAAAAGCTAGATTAGCCGAAGGGTCGGCGGCTCGCCGCATCCTCCGGCCGGTGCCTCTTGCGCCCACACCCCCGAGGCAGGTCGAGCCGTCGCCGACAGTCATCCACCATCAACTTCCCGAGTCTACACCCCTTACCAGCACGCTCCATGGACAACGTCGAACAAGCGGTCTTCACTTCGGCTCAAACGGAACACGCTTCGGGCTATCAGTTGCTCGGGCGGAGCGAGGGCGTTTGCGAGGAGGATGCACGCGAACTGGCCGTCTGGGGCCCGTCGCACGACTCCCTGCTCGCCCTCAGCGCCGACGCCCAGAGTTACAACTTCCACGCGTTGCCGAGCGGGGCCTACTGTGTGTCGCGGACGACGTCGGCGGGCTTCGAGTATAGCGGCCGAGGCGGCCACCGCGTCTATACGCAGTGCCTGATCGTGCGCCCCAATCTGCTGCGGCGTTTCTCGAACAACCCCTTTGCAGTTGTTCGGGCGGCGATGGCCAGCGGGATGCTGCGGATCCATCAGCGCGTCCCCGCCCAATTGACCACACTCTCCCTGGTGGGTGGAGCATCGGCGGTCGATCAGGAACTGCTCCGCCGGCTGACCGAGCGTTTTGGCGCCGAAAAGTTGGCTGGCCTGTTGCAAGTCGCCATGAACTGCCGATTCGTCGCCGTGATCGCCGGCGAGGCCACCGGTGAAGTCATTGCCGGACTGCTCAATTGTCTGCCGCCCGCCTGTCGGAGCGAGTTCTCTTTCTCCACGGGCTTGAAGTATTCCTCGCGCCGCCCCTTCCGGCTGATTGGCCTCTCGGACGACCCGGCCGAGCATCGCTGGATCGCCCATCGTTCGAACATTGAAGTCGTCAATCTGCTGGAACACGATCCCACGCTAACCGCCACCGATGGTTGGCCCCAATTCGTGGGCCGCGCTTTGGCCACCGGGCGACGCTCACTGCTGGCCACCGAGCTAACCCAGAACCCGTGGGATATCCAGCTCGAGGAGCTGAACGCTTGGGGGTTGCAACTGCTCGAAGAAGTCGATGTCCGTGAACTCCGTGGCGACGGCCCTCAAGAAGACGACTTCAGTGGCGAGGAGCTAGCCGACGGCCCCCCGACCGCGGACGCCGCGGCCAACGCCGATGGTCGCGCAGCGGCCGCCGTGTCCGACGGCAATCCAAATGCCAGGGAAGCGGCCGCCACCAACGCGGGAGGGGATGCCTCGGATCTGGCATCACTGGGCGACATGTCCGCCGAGCCGGCCTTGGCGAACGATCAGCCGGATGGGTCCGACGATCAACTCGCCGCCGAGACACCGTCCGACGAAACAACCTCCGATGATGCCCAGCCAACCCTGGCCGAGGCGGCGGCCGTGAAGAGTGGGCGGCAAATCGCGCACGCCGCGCACCGCCAGTTCCAAGGCTCGCCGAGCGCCACCGCGTCGCAACCCGCGCTGGTTGCCCCGTCTGGGACGTTGGCTGCCGGGGCTCCGGAGGCGTTGGAGATGCTCGAGCAGCTCGACGACCTGGTCTTTGAAGCCATCGCCGGCGACCAAACCGCGCTGGACGAACTCCGGAGCTACTGGCCACAGGTCCTGGCCGAGCTGGGGGATACTCTCGTGGCCGAATCGCGCGAGCAGTATCTTCGCTATGCTCTGTCCGTTTGGGAGGACGGCGCCGAGCAAGATGCCACCCGACAGCCGCAACGGGCCGTGCATGCCCTCGAAGTGTTGACCGTCCTCTTCGACGGCAACTTCTAGCGATCTCCGCCGGTTGACGCATCGCGGTTAGAAAGGGAGGCTTCCGCGCCCACCTGGGGTCGTCGGCCAACCGCGGTTATACTGTGGGCATGTTATCTCGCGAAGAATATGTTGAGCAGGCCTACTTTTTCCGCGTGCTGCGCGAGCGGATGCAACAGGCCCACAGCACGCAGGACCTCCTGGCCGCCATCTCGCAGGAGGTATTGGCCACCACGCGGCTGCCCTACGCCATCGAGTTCATGACGCTCGAGTTGAAACACACGGGCGGTTTTTCCTCGGCCATGGCCCGGCTGCCGCACTACTTCACTCCCTTTCAGACTTACGTCGTGGGAGAGGCCGAACGCGAGACGGGCCGCTTCGATTTCCGCATCGCCTTGGAAGTGCTCCAGCGCGAGGCCGAGTATCGGGCGAAGGAGCCCTCGCCGGCCGGGATGTTCGTCTTCCAGTTCGAAACCCTTTGCCGCAACCGGCTGGGCTACGATCGCGGGCTGGAATCCATCGCCGGCGACCCGATCTACGACGAAGGCTGGCGCGAGTGGATCCTCACCGTCCGCCGGCAGATCGGCCTGATCGACTTCGCCGACATGCTCTACGTTCGCAGCGAGCTTTATCGCCAGCAGCGTGGCGAGCCGGGCAAGCCCATCCTGTTTGGCGAAAAGGAAGGGCGCATCGCCCTGGCCAATCGCCGGAAGGATCCGCTCTATCTGTTCTCCGCGTTGGAGCGTCACCTGGGTTATCCCAAGGTGCCACGTCCCCGACCGGAAGACACGCAACGCTACTTGCTGCCCCGCTTGGAACGACGCGTCGAGCGGCTGGAGTCGCGCATCCGATTGTTGGAGGAGGAAATGCGCGGCGGCATCAATCTGGCCCGCTACTATCGCCAAGATCAACAGCAGAGTGACACGAATGAACCAGGTGAATAAACCAGGTGAATGAAAGGACCCCCATGAAGCCATTCCCACGACCGCCCCGCTTCCCGACCGCGATCCTCGCCGTTTGCGGCCTCAGCCTGTTCTGCCAGCTCGGTTTGTGCTCCGAGGGAAGCGCCGCCGAGTTCCACGTGGCGCCCGAGGGCAACGACGCCAACCCGGGCACGCGACAGGCGCCGCTCGCCACGTTACGCGGAGCCCGCGACGCCATTCGTCAACTGAAGGACAAAGGGCCGCTTGCCGAGCCGGTCACGGTGGTCGTCGCCGACGGCCGCTATCCGCTAACCGAGCCGTTTATCCTCGAACCCCGCGACAGCGGCAGCGAGGACGCCCGGATCGTCTACACGGCTGCCCCCGGGGCGCGGCCCATCTTCGACGGCGGACGGGCGATCAGCGGTTGGCGCGAGCAGCCGGACGGCACCTGGACGGCGCAACTTCCCGATGTCGCCAACGGGCCGTGGTACTTCGAGCAGTTGTTCGTCGATGGGCGGCGGGCCGTCCGCGCCTACGAGCCCGACGTGTCTTTCTTTCGCATGCAGAAGGTGCATGAGAAGCCACTGAAGAATGACGATGCGAGCGAGGGCAAACCGACCGGCCGGCGCGGGGGGAACGCCGTGCAGACGGTCGAGATCGAGTCGGAACCACTGAAGCTGCTCACGTCGCTTACGGCCGATCAACTCCGCGACGTCAATCTGCTGGCCTACCACAAGTGGGACAACACGCGACGGTTCATCGATCGGGTGAATCCGAAAGAACAAACGCTCACCACCTCCGGCCGGGCAATGAAGCCCTGGAACCCGTGGCGGTCCGGCACCCGCTTCCGTCTGGAGAACTTCGCCGGGGCCTTGGATGAGCCGGGCGAGTGGTTCCTCACCCGCGACGGCGGGCTCCGCTATCGGCCTCGCCCGGGGGAAGACATGGCCACGGCCCGCGTGGTCGCTCCCGTGGTCGACCGCCTGGTGCTGATCCAGGGCGACCCGGCGGCCGGGCAATTCGTTGAACACATCACGCTACGGGGACTGACGTTCGAGCACAGCCGGTGGCTTACCCCGCCGGAAGGTTTCGAGCCGCAACAGGCCGCCGCCTCGATTGAAGCGATGATCACCGCCGATGGGGCCCGGCAAGTGGTGATCGAGGACTGCACGGTCGGCCACGGGGGGATCTATGGCGTGTGGTTCCGCCGGGGTTGCCGCGACTGCACGCTCACGCGTTGCCACATCCACGACCTGGGCGCTGGCGGCGTGCGGATCGGCGAGACGGCAATCCGCGACCGCGGCCCCGAGCAGACCAGCCACATCACCGTCGACAACAACATCATCCGCCACGGTGGACGCATCTTCCCGTGCGCCGTCGGCGTGTGGATCGGCCACAGCGGCGACAACGCGGTCACGCATAACGAGATCGCCGACTTCTACTACACGGGAATCTCGGTCGGCTGGCGTTGGGGATACGATCGGAGCCTGGCCAAGCGGAATCGCATCGCGGCGAACCACGTCCACCACATCGGCTGGGGCGTGCTGAGCGACATGGGCGGTATCTACACCCTGGGTCCGTCCCAGGGGACCGTCGTCCGCGGCAACGTCTTCCACGACATCCACTCCTACTCCTACGGCGGTTGGGGGCTCTATACCGACGAAGGAAGCTCGCACATCGTCTTCGAGAACAACCTCGTCTATCGCACCAAGACCGGCGGATTCCATCAGCACTATGGCCGCGAGAACGTCGTCCGCAACAACATCCTGGCCTACGGCCTGCTGCATCAGCTTCAGGCCACGCGGGTTGAGGACCACCTTTCGTTTACCTTCGAGAAGAACATCGTTTTCTGGGAGACGGGCAAGCTGCTGGCGAGCAACTGGCCACGCGTGCGACACAAGAGCCGCAACAACTGCTACTGGAACGCGGCCGGTAAGCCGGTCCGCTTTGCCGGCATGCCGCTCGACCAGTGGCAAGCCAAGGAGCACGAGCAAGGTTCGATCGTCGCCGACCCGGGGTTCGTCGACGCGGCGGCGGGCAACTACCGCCTCAAGGAGGACTCCCCCGCGCTGAAGATCGGATTCGTGCCATTCGACTACGAGCAGGCCGGCGTTTACGGCGACGATGCATGGGTCCGCCTGGCCGACGAGACAACCCAGCCGCCGCCGGACGTGCCGGTTCGAGAATAGTGCTGTGTTTACCGATCGCCTTGCGGCGGGGCTTTGGAACGGTCGGTGGTGATCGCCGCACACGGCTCCTGCATAGCGGAAAGTTACCCCCGCCGCTGGCCTTGGTGCCGACATTCTGACGGGCACCGGCGTCCCCCTGTTCGCGCCGGTTCCATTCGGAGTTAGGTTTGAGTGTAGAGGGCTCGTGGCGCGGTTTTCCCTCGCCACGTGGATTCGTAACACTATTCCGCGGCCGGGCGATCAGGATGACCGCCGGAGTTCGCAAGGGAAGGAGTCGATCATGGCCCGCACCGTAACCTGGCCGCCGGCCGATCCGCCCGAACACGATGGGGCGAAAACGGCCGGTTGGTGGCAAACAACCGATGATTCGCCACGGGTGCTGTGCAATCTATGCCCGCGTCACTGCGAGATCGCTCCCGGCAAGCGCGGCTTCTGCTTCGTCCGTCAGAACCGCGACGGCCGGCTCGTATCCACCACCTACGGGCGGAGCACGGGCTTCTGCATTGACCCGATCGAAAAGAAGCCGCTGAATCATTTCCACCCCGGCTCGGCTGTGTTGTCGTTTGGCACACCGGGCTGCAACCTTGGCTGTAAGTTCTGCCAGAACTGGACCGCCTCGCGCAGCCGCGACGTGGAGGCGGCTTGTGATCGGGCCATGCCCCGCACCATCGCCCGCGCGGCGCGGGAACTCGGCTGCCAAAGCGTGGCCTTCACCTACAACGATCCGATCATTTGGGCGGAGTACGCCATCGACACGGCTCGCGCCTGCCGCGACGAAGGCATTCGCACCGTGGCCGTCACCTCGGGCTACATTACCAGGCAGGCCCGTGGACCGTTCCACGAACTGATCGACGCGGCCAACGTCGACCTTAAAGCCTTCACTAACGAGTTCTATCGGCAATATGCCGGCGGGGCCGAGCTGCAACCGGTGCTGGACACGCTTCAGTTCCTCGTCGCGCGGACCAACATCTGGTTGGAGATTACCACGCTGCTGATCCCCGGGCTGAACGATTCGCCGGACGAACTGGAGCAGATGTGCGCGTGGATCGCCGGAGAATTGGGTCCCGACGTACCGATTCATTTCACCGCGTTCCATCCCGACTTCGAGATGCGCGACCGCCCGTCCACGCCTCCGGCCACGCTGAGGCGGGCCCACGAGATCGCCAAGAACGCTGGCCTGCATTACGTTTACACGGGCAATGTGCACGACCCGGAGCGTCAGAGCACGCATTGTCCCGGCTGCGGCAAGGAGGTGGTTCATCGCGACGGTTACCGGATCGGGGCCTACAAGATCGTCGACAATCAGTGCCGGCACTGCGGTGGTCCCATTGCCGGGCGGTTCAACAACGAGATGGGCGACTGGGGCGAGCGGCGGCAGCCGGTCCGCATCGAGGATTTCGCCCGACCCGCGGACGAAGAGGCCGTCCCGCCCTCACCGGAGACGCTTCCGAACGACGAAGCCGAGCGGATTAAGCTTTCGCCCGCACAGGATCGGACGATTCTGCACGCCGCCGCGCGGCGGGTGGCGGCGTCGGTTCGCCGCGAACACGACGAACCGCTGGACAAATCGCTCGGTGAACTCGCCGACATGGCTCTCTATGGGGCGTTCGTCAGCCTGAAGCGGAACGGCCAGTTGCGCTCTTGCTGCGGCTACTTGGGCGACGGGATCCGGCTGAGCGAGGCCGTGGGCCAGGCCGCCCGCCGGGCAGCACTCGACGATCCGCGCTTCCCGCCGATCACGGCCGAGGAACTGCCGGAGTTGCGAATCGAAGTCTGGCTGTTGTTCATGCCTAGACGTGTGGCGGCGCGGGGCGAGCAGCGCGTGGCGGCGGTCGAGATCGGGCGACACGGCCTGCAGATCGCCCGCGGCTCGGCCCGGGGACTGCTCCTGCCCGGTGTGGCCGTGGAGCATGGACTGGACGCTCGGCAGTTTCTCGAACATGTTTGCGTGAAGGCCGGGCTGCGCCCGAACGCCTGGCGCGACGATGAGACCGAGTTGATGACGTTCGAGGGTTACGCCGTCAGTGGCCCGTTTCCGCGCCGCAGCGTCGGCCGCCAAGGAGGCACCCGACCGGCAGCGGTGGCCGGCATGTTCTACCCAGCCAATCCGGCGGAGATAGAACGAACGCTCGATGAAATGATTCCCTCGCAACGCAAGCCGCAACACTGGGATGCGGCTATCGTCCCGCACGCCGGGTGGGTTTACTCCGGCGGTCTGGCCGCGCAAACGCTGGCACGGGTCGTTATCCCCGAGCGGGTGATCGTCCTCTGTCCGCGTCACCGGCCGGTGGGGGCCAACTGGTCGGTCGCGCCGTTCGCGGCCTGGCAGTTCCCCCATACGTCCGTCGCGGGTGATCCCCAACTGGCGGCCGAATTGGTTGAGGCCGTGGACGGAGCGGAATTGGACACCGATGCACATCGGCCGGAACATGCCATCGAGGTCCAATTGCCGTTCCTGGCCCGCCTGAACCCCCAAGTGCGCGTGACCGGCGTGGCTGTCGGCGGAGGCGATCTGCCCAACCTGCTTCTGTTCGGACGCCAGTTGGCTGGGCTGATCGAACGGATGGAACGCCCTCCGCTGCTGGTCGTCTCGACCGATATGAACCATTTCGCCGACGATCGCCAAACCCGCCAGCTCGATCGGATGGCACTCGACGCCGTCCACGCGCTCGACCCCGAGGAACTATATCAGACGGTGCGGCGGAACAACATCAGCATGTGCGGCATGCTGGCCACGGTGATCGCCATGGAGGCGCTTCGGCAATGCGGCCGACTCCGCCGCGTTGAGGAGGTAGGCTACACCACCAGCGCCGAGCAAACCGGCGACACGGAACGCGTCGTCGGCTACGCCGGCTTATTGCTCGGATGACGACGCAACGCGCCCAGTGGAAGACCCGCGGATGACGCGAATGAACGGCTGAGCGGGGTCGGGACAGGTAGACTCAGCGGAAATCTCCGGATTTCGGCCCAATCGTGCCTATCCTATTTTCGGAAGTAGGAACATTGGCTGGTAACCGCACGGCTCGGCCGGAGACTGGTCCATTTTTCGGTCAACACGCGTTGTTTTCAGCAGAAGGCCGTGGCCGAAAACATGGAACGGTCCCCTTACCGGGCGAAGGGGACAGTCCCCCGTGAACGGTTACATTGGCTGCGCCGGCATCAATAAACCTCGAACACGTACACCAGGCAGAAATACGCGCCGATGAGTACGAATAGGCAGCCGGTTACCATGCGGGCCCACCATTCCACTTTCGCGAGCACGTTGTACATCCGTCCGACCGACTGCGCGCTGTAGGCCAGCAGGAAGGCAACGGCGATGACCGGCAGTGCGGTACCCACCCCGTAGATCAGCGGCAGCAGCAAGGTACCGCCGGGAAGACTGCTCTCCGGCAGGGCGATGCCCACCTTGTCGAGCACGGCGGCTAGCGAGCCGGCCTCGGAACCCATGGTCAGGGCCAGCAGTCCGAAGAACCAGGCGGCCGAGGTGGGGCAGAACGACACGGCGAACAGTACGCCCAGTGGCAGCGCCCCCCAGATGCCCATGGCGTCCACGCGTCGTTGCATCCCCTGGCTGACGGCCGTGCCGCCCACGGTCATACTAATCAACCCCAGCAGGACCATCCCCAGCAGCAGAAAGATCGGCCCCAGTGCGAGGTGGATGTACTTCTGCAGGAACACCGAGACCGCCGGGATGGAGAGTGCCGTCGTGGCCAGCAGCCCGGCCAGCACCAGATACAGCAGGCAGCGGCCCACCGTGTAGAGCAATCCGGCGTGGATCACCGCCCGCGGACTCTCCACTTTTCGGCCGATGTACGAGATGGCCGCGATGTTCGTGGCCAGCGGGCAGGGGCTGATCGACGTGAGCACGCCCAGGTATAGCGCGGCCGAGATGTAGAGCAAATAGGTCATCACCGGGGTGCCTGTCTATTTCAGGTAGGCCGCGACCTGCTCGCGCACGTAGTCGAGGAACGCGGCTTTGTCGCCCGCCTTGGCCCAGATGTCGCGGAGATTCTTGTGCTCGGCCACCTTGCCCTCGCGGACCTGGGCGACGATGAGCGACGGTCCGGTGACCCCGTAGCCCTTCTTCAGCGCCTGATTGGCCTCCTTCTGGAAGTCGATGAAGTGGAACTCGACCCGGCCATCGGCCACCTGCTGGGCGAAACCCTGCTGGACGGCTTCCTCGGCATAGCTGCCCATCTTCTGGCAGGTTGGACAGCGCTGCGTGCGGTGAAAGTACATCACCACCACGCGGTCGTCCGGCTTCGACTGGGCGGCGGTCGTCACGGATGCGTGGGATAAACCCGCGGCTAGCAGCAAGGCGGAAAGGGCAATGATTCTAGTGCGACGGTTCATCAATTCTCCTTTGTCGATGCGTGGCATGGCTTCGGTATGTTACTCCGGCGGTTTACTCCGGCAGTGGGATGTCCGGCGCCGGCGTGTTTTCGGGGGGGCTTTCCGGCTCCGCTGCCGGGGCCCGCATCTTGTCGATCGATTCCTGCAGATATTCATCCATGGCCGCCTGATCCCCGGCCAGGGCCAGCGTGTGGTCGAGCCGCTCGTGCTCGCCGATCTGCCCGTTCTCCATTTCGGCCAGCACGATGCTCGTGGAGATCACGCCGAATCGCTCGGCCATCTGCTTGGCCTCGGGGTCTTTCAGGTAGTCGAGCACCTGCCAGCCGATCTCGCCCGCGGCCATTTCTTCGGCGTAATGCGTTGTCAGTGCCTCGCGGGCGTTCTCCTCCGCCGCACGGCACGTGGGGCATCGTTCGCCATGGAAATAGTAGACCATCAGCCCGTCGTCGACGGGACCGCCGAGCCCGGCCGGCTCCTCACCCGCGGAACGCACGATCCCGCCCGAGGTGCGGATCGCCTCCAACTCCTCGACGATCCGCTCCAACTGTGGCTCCAGCCGCGCGGCCGCGCGTGAGTCGAGCGTGCGGGCGATCAGCACGACCAGCGTCGCCGAGAACAACGAGATCAGGCAGACGCTCAGGGCGTTCTTCAGGTCCATCGGAGGGCCTCGTGTTTGCGGATGATTACACCAACAACTGCTTGATCTCCTCCGGCGAGCACAGTTTGCCCACCGCCTTCACTTCGCCGTCGACGGCCAGGGCGGGCGTCATCATGACGCCGAAGCCGGTGATCACGTTGATATCCTCGACCTTTTCGACCGAGGCTTCGATACCCAGCTCGCTCACGGCTTGCTCGGCATTGTCTTTCAGTTTGGCGCATTTCGCGCAGCCGGTGCCCAACACTTGAATCAGTTTCATCGATTGTCTCCGTGCGGGGATTGGGAAGCGAACTCAGGATGACCGGAAGTGGATGCAGGGTGGGCCGAACTGGCGGCCACGACGGGCTGCTCACTCTCGAAGGTGGTGGTGTGCTCCGGATACATGGCCCCAAAGCCAAGGCCGGCCACGGTGGCCATCACCACCGTCAGCACCACGAACACGGCCGTCTTCACGTTGCCCACGACTGATCTTATCACCAGGATGCTCGGCAGCGATAGGGCGGGGCCGGCCAGCAGCAGGGCCAGCGCGGGCCCGGAGGCCATGCCGTTCTTCATCAGTGCTTCTAGGATCGGCACCTCGGTGAGCGTGGCAAAGTAGAACAGGCAGCCAACCACCGAGGCGATCAGGTTCGACATCAAGCCGTTGTCGCCCACCAGGGCCGCCACTTGCTTCTCCGGCACGAGGGCCCCGAGGAATCCGACGATCAACACACCGCCAAACAACAGCGGGACAAGCAGCTTCGAGAACGTCCACGTGTTGGCCATCCACTCCTTGAAGTCGGGCATGTCCAGCCAGAGGAGGCTCATCAGCACGACCAACACTCCCATCGTCCCGGCCAGATACCAGCGTACATGATGGATCCGGGTGACCCAGGTGTCGACGTCCTCGATCACGCGGATGTTCTCTTTCGATACACGGACCACCTCGCCCGGCTGATGCCCCAGGGCGACGTCCTTCAGCCGCAGATCGTAGGCACCTTCGGTTTCGTATTGCAAGGTTGCTTCGAAACGCGTGCCGTCGGCCAGGCTGACGTGCTTGTCGCCCGGGTTGAACCAATCGCTGAAGACCAGGAACAGCAACATGGCGGCCAACAGCGACGCGTTTTGCCACAGCGGACGTTTCGCGGCCGGCGCCTCGGGCATGGCCATCGTGGCTTGCGAACGACTCTCCTCGCCGCGACGAAAAATGGCGGCCATCAACAGCCCGATAATCACGCCAAACACCATCGCCCCGATCACCCGGGCCACGCCCAGTTCGAACCCGAGCACGCGCGCGGTCAGAAACACGGCCAACACATTGATGGCCGGACCGGCGTAAAGGAAGCAGGCGGCGGGTCCCAGGCCCGCGCCCACCCGGTAGATGCCGGCGAACATTGGCAGCACGCTGCACGAACAAACGGCCAGTACCGTGCCGGAGACGGAGGCCACCGAGTACGACTCGATCTTGTTGGCCTTCGGGCCGAGGTGTTTGAGCACGGCTTCCTTCGAGAGGAACGTGGTGATCGCCCCGGCGATGAACAGCGCCGGCACGACGCAGGCCAGCGTGTGGTTACGTGCGTACCACTGGAGCATCACGAGCCCTTCGACCATCGCGCTAACCATCCTGGCGCCGGCCGGATTGGCGTCGGTGTCGAACCGGGGCGTGGCCAGCGGAACAAAGTAGGCGGTGAGGAAGACGGCCACGAAGGCGGCCATGATTTTCAGTTCGCGTTTCATGCTGTTCGTTTCCTGGCGGGTGGATTGGGCTGGCTACGGGTTGGAGGCGGCAGTCCGCCGCATGGCCGCGATATGTTCGGCAGTTGGTCTATTTGGCGAAATAAGCAAATATAGGGTGCAAAAAATCAGGCCGCGTCACCGGGGATCGCCCTAACGGGCGTCCAACTCGACCAACTGCCGCTGGCTGTCGGCGTTGGCCTCCACCACCGAGCGGATGCAGTCGAAGAAATCGAGCGTGCAGTGCACCCGCAGGCGGTAGAACACCATTTGGCCGCGTTTCTCGTCCTCGACCAACCCCGCCTGCTTCAGTTGGGTCAGGTGGCGGGAAACGGTCGACATGTCGGTGCCGACCATCTCGGTCAACTCGCAGACGCAGCGTTCCCGGGTGCGGGAAAGCTCGTCGATGATCATCAGCCGGGCCGGGTGGGCCATGGCCTTGACGATCCGCGCCCAGGCCTCGTACTTGGCTTTGTTGCTTGGCTGCATGGCGGGTTGGTCCTTCATCGGTTGCTCATCGGCGATTCCCGCCGCTCACTTGACTATTTTGCAATTTAAGCAAATACACAATCGACGTCAAGACGCGATTTCCTTGTTTCCGTGGCCAACAGGCTTCGCGCGGCTCCGTCGGGGGGCCTAAAGGCCCGCCACGACGCGACTAGGTGCAAACGATTCGCCCCGATTGGCGGGTGGCACCGATAGCTTGCCTATCGGTGTGCCCCCAGGCACAAGAGGGTGCTAGTCAATCCACTGGATCGGCACGCCCACGCTTCGCCTCTGCTCATACCAGCGAGCGGCGGGTGCCTGGGGCAAAGGCATGAGGAACGAACCTCGTGCCCCGGCCTTCACCATAAGCTTCGCCGGGGCGCACGACTCGCCGCTATGCCCCAGCCACCCGTCGGCTTCTCGGACCACAACGCGCCGTCGTTGTCGAAAGTTGCGATCCGCTCCGGCGCAGGGATGAAATCAGGCGATCCCTCCTTGGTGACCCTTTCCACAAAGGTGATGATGGCGTGCTTCGGCGCGGTATCGTTCCACGAAGGCAATGGGTCGGCAGCGCGCACGGAGACGGCAATGGTCGCGAGTGCGAACGCACTCACCAGCGAAAGCGGGCGTGTCTTCAATGTTTCTCTTCTATCCTTCGTTGTTCATTCCCACCCGCGGCGGGGAGTCCTCCGTGGGCCCCCCGCCGGGTGTGTCGGTCACTTGCCGCCCATGGTCATGTTCTTGATCTGGGCTTCCAGCGAGGCCAGACTCCAGTCGCCGGGGGTCTGGCTGGGTGGATACTCCTTCATCGTCATGAGAAACTTGCTCGCGACAACCTGCATCGGCCCCAGCATGTACGCCCGGTCGATCACCCAGTCGTGATCGGTATTCGAGTTGTGTTGGGCTTTTTCGAAGGGGTCGCGGCGCAGGTTGAAGATCAGCGGTAGACGCAGCTTAATGAACGGTTCGCGCCAGACCTGCAACTGATGGGCTCGGTTTTCCAAGTAGGCCGCCTTCCAGTCGCCGACGCGGATGGCGCAGACTTCGCCCCCGTCGGTAACATAGATGAATTCCTTGCGGGGGCAGGCCTTCTGGTCTTCGATAACGGTCTTGAATGTCCCGGCCTTCGCGAGGTAATCCAACATGTCGTAGCCGTCGATGTAGTTGCGGTATTTGCGGCCGTTCAGTTCGACGCCTTCTTTCAGCTTCTCTTTGATATCCGGCGCGCCGGCGGCGGCCGCGAAAGTGGGCAACCAGTCTTCGTGGGCAACGATCGCGTTGACCGTAACGCCGGCGCGGAACCTGCCCGGCCAACGGACGAACGCCGGTACGCGGAATGCGCCCTCCCAGTTGGAATTCTTCTCGTTGCGGAATGGCGTGTAGCCGGCGTCAGGCCAGGTGTTGAAATGCGGGCCGTTATCCGTCGAGTAGAGCACGATCGTGTTGTCGGCGATATCCAGGTCGTCGAGAAGGTTCAGCAACTCGCCGACGTGCATGTCATGCTCGACCATGCCGTCGTGATACTCGTTTGAGTTAGGGCCGGCAAGGTTCTTGTGCTCTGCCTTCACGTGAGTCCGGAAGTGCATGCGAGTCGCGTTCCACCAACACATCCAGGGCTCGCCCGCTTCTTGCTGGCGCTTGATGAAATCTTGGGCGACGGCGAGGAAGAGACCGTGCAGTCGATCCCCTTCCCGAAGTAATCGGGCTCAGTAACTGTTCACGGGCCGGGGACTGGTGTGTTTTTCGGCTTAGGTTGCCGGGTGCCGTGCTCCACGTGGGTGGCACCGATAGCTTGCCTATCGGTGTGCCGCCAGGCATGGGAGGCGCCGGGTGTCTGGGGCAAAGGCGTGAGGAACGCAGGGTGGCCCGGCTGTCACCATAAGCTTCGCCGGGGCACGCGGCTCGCACAACTCGCCGCTTTGCCCCAGCCACCCGCTGCATGTCGCTTTTCAGCCTTTAGCGGCCGGGCTTGCGCGGCATTCTCTGCCACCCGGCCAACAAAAAAGCCCCGCCGGCGGGGCAGGGCTTGGTGAGTTTCAGAATGGGTTGCTTGACGAGGCGCTATCGCTTCCGCCGCCGCAGGCCGAGCAGGCCCAGAAGGGCGGTAGCCAGCAGCGCCAGCGACGCGGGCTCGGGGATATCGGCTGTTGTTGAGCCAGGATTGTTGTAGAGGAAGGATATTTCCTCGCCCGTCAGGACCTCATCGTAAAGCTGAAAGTCGTCCAGGTAGCCGTTCGGCACCCGGTCGTTCGTTCCCACCGTGAGAATGCTGTCGCCGAAGGCCAACGGACCGGTCCCGGTGGCAATGGCCAGCGCGTTGCCGCTGGTGTTGAGGTCCCCGCTCAGGGTTCCGCCGCGGACGCCGGCATACCACGCAATATCGGCAAACTTCGCTTCATTCGGCACCGTGACCGCCACAAAGTGCCAGTTGCCGTCGTCGAAGTTCGTGGGATTAGTATCCAGACCGAAGCCCTGGACTTCAACACGAAGATTGCTGGATTGTTGCTCCTTAACGTCAAAACGGGTGCCGTCGCCGGCGTTGGTGCCGAAGGAGACAAACGTCCCATCGCTGGTGTTGACGTTGGGATCCTTGGCCCGCCACCAGAAGGTGATGGTCCGGGCGTCACTGCTCCAGGAAAAACTATTGCTGGTGACCGCTCCGTCACCCGGTCCCGTGGTTTCGCCCTGTCCCAACATTTCCAACGCCCCGGCGCCGATCCGACCAGAAACCGTAGTGTTGATTTGAACCCGGTTGCCCAGTGCGGCCGAGTTGGAACCAACCGCATCGGGGGTGCTACCGCCGTTGTCTACGTCGAAAGTGTAGTGGGCGATGAGTGCGGCGTCGGCAGCGGCCGTGACCGTCAAGACAGCTGTTGCCACCACAAAGAGCTGACACATTGTCCTAATCATGAGTTGTTCTCCAGGGCGAGCGGCACAAACAAATCTACCGCTCAGGTCATGGTTGCCGGGCCGATCGGTCCGGCGTGCCGACAACCATTGCCAGCACGACCCTGATTGTACTCGGAATGAAACCGCTGTCAACGAGATTGTTCCAAGCGGCGGCCGTTGGGCATAACTCGGGGGGGGGATAGTTCTAAGTCGTTTGTGGGAAATGGCTTGCGCGGCGGACTGCTGGGCCGAAAAAATTTTTGCGGCGGCCCGGATTTCGGCCCTTCCCGGCGCGTCGTGACGCGCCGCGCCAACGATTCCCGAGAATTTGCTCTTCTTGCCGAACGACCTGCCGCGATAGACTGCCGTGGTTGACGCAAGGTGCCATCAGCGCGGGAAACGGTCCCGCCACACCCAAGCGCGAACATGGCCACGGAAGGCAAGGATGTTGTTCGATTCACACGAAGATCAGTTGCTCCGCTCGGCGGCCCGGCGCTTGAAGGGGCGCGAGCGGCGTTTGTTCATTGCCGAAGTGACCGTGGAACTCTGCGGCGGCAGCGCGCGTGTCTCGGAAGGCCGGTTTGGCTGGGG
>Ga0180430_10000591_pt1 | contig 38909 bp, 37 predicted proteins | sample SS_ome_9_FD_132999 | JGI IMG/M metagenome (GOLD analysis project Ga0180430, IMG submission 132999) | Hypersaline lake sediment archaeal communities from the Salton Sea, California, USA - SS_1_S_2 metaG | ecosystem: Environmental > Aquatic > Non-marine Saline and Alkaline > Hypersaline >...
ACGACGCAGCTGACTTTCGGAAGGGATTCATGCACCTTTTCGTAAAGCGGAAGCAGCTGTCCCAGAGCCACGATCACTTTTGCGTCGCCATTTGTCAGCATATAGCCGATCTCAGTCGGCGTATAGGCCGGATTGATCGGTATGACAACGGCTCCGGCCTTCAGCGCACCGTAAAACGCAATCACAAAATGCGGGGTATTGCCGAGAAGCAAAGCAACATGATCTCCCTTTTCCACCCCGATTTCGCGCAGACCTTCTGCAAAGCAATCAATTTTCTGCTGTAATCCCCCGTATGTTTCCGTCTGTTCCCCAAAAATATAAGCGGTTCTGTCAGGCTTTGATTGAGCTGTTTCCCCTAATTTTGAAACTAAATTCATTCTCCCACCCCTTAAAAATGAATGAATGACCATTCATTTTGTGATAATCAAAATCTATTCCCATTATAGTAAATGAACAGAAAACACTCAAGGGCTGTTGGGAAATATCTTCCATTCCTCTCAAGTTAAAAAGAGGCCGCGGAAACCGCAGCCTCTCTTTTAGTAGACAAGATCCAAAAATTCTTCTTTTTGAATATTGCCGAAGTAATGCTTGATGTCGACGCCTTGAAGGGCTTCTTCAATCGCTTTTCTTTCATACTGTACGCCTGTCAGCTTCTCTTCAATATCGCTGACATCGCCGACTCCGAAAAAGTCACCGAATATTTTGCACTCGCGGATCACGCCTTTTTGCACTTCCAGGCGGATGTCGACCGATCCCGCTTGAAATCGTTTTGAATGCTGAAGATTGAATTTCGGAGACTTCCCATAGTTCCAATCCCAGTTTTGATAGCGTTCCTTTGAAATTTGATTGATGATTTTCCAGTCTTTTTCAGTCAGCTTATACTCCGGTATTTCCCCTTCGGTATCAAAAATATAGCGGAGAAGCATGCTTCGGAATTCCACTGTCGTCATCTTCTGATCGAGAAATTCGCTGATATTGGCTACCCGGCTCCTGATCGATTTGATGCCTTTTGATTCGATTTTATCTTTTTTTACTTTTAAAGCCGATACGACATGTTCTATCTCAGAATCGAACAACAGCGTGCCATGGCTGAACATTCTCCCTTTCGTTGAGAACTGGGCGTTTCCCGAAATTTTCCGGCCGTTTGCCATCAAGTCGTTTCGGCCGCTCAGCTCCGCATCGACGCCAAGCCGCTTTAAAGCGGCCACAACGGGCTCCGTAAACTTCTTAAAATTATGGAAGCTGTTGCCGTCGTCTTTCGTAATAAAGCTGAAGTTCAAGTTCCCGAGGTCATGGTAGACAGCTCCGCCGCCTGACAGCCTGCGAACGACAATGATCCCGTTTTCATCCACATACTTTGTGTTGATTTCCTCAATCGTATTTTGGTTTTTGCCAATGATGATCGACGGCTGGTTGATATAAAACAGCAGATACGTCTCTTCAGGATCGAGGTGCTTTAAGCAGTACTCCTCAATCGCCAAGTTGATCCTCGGATCTGTAATATTTTGATTATCGATAAACAGCATGTTTGTCAGTTCCTCCTTCTATTCTCCCCACACATAACCGGTGTGCGCCAGATCAACCGCGCCTTTATAAATGGTTTTGGCCTCTTCTGCTAGTTTTTGATGTTCCCCGAAATGCGGGAGGTGTGTCAAGAGCAGATGTCCCGCACCCGCTTCTGCAGCGATGCGTCCCGCTTCGAGGCTGTTCATATGACCGGCGCTTCTCCCATCCTGATCCGCATAAAAATTGCACTCCGAGATCAATAGATCGGCTCCTGCGCTGAACGGGATGAAAGCTTCCTGAAAGCTCGAATCGGCTGTATAAACGACAGAATGAACACCGTCCGTCACCCTCATAGCAAAGCAGTCAACAGGATGAACCGTCTTTAAAAACGTGAACGTAAACGGTCCGATTGCCAAAGACTCTTTCGGATCATAGGCCAATCCAGCGGTATGCGTTTTATATGTAAGCTTTGAAAACTGCTCTTCATCAAAAGGATGTCCATATATCGGAAGGGCATTCGCTCCCTTGCCGAGGAATGAGCCGACCAGTTTGGCAAATTGCAAAGGGCCGACATCCGCAATATGGTCATGATGATAATGGGATAATATAACGGCATCAAGCTCCTCAACGGGCAGAAACAGCTGAAGCTTCGATAAAACGGCACTGCCGCAGTCGATTAAAACGGAATAATCCCCGGATTGAAAGAGATAGCCTGAAGTCGCTTCATTTGCAGCCGGAAATCCTCCGCAGCAGCCGATGACTGTCATCTTCATATATACACACCTCTTTTTTGTGTCTATCGTCCCCCTATTCAATATACCCATTTTTCTTAAAAATTGCATGTTTTATATTTTGTCATAAAACAGACATTGATTTCCTGGATACTGTTATAATACAATGATGACAACAAACGAATTGGGGGAATCAACATGCTCGCTAAAATCACCGAGTTCTTCAGAAATTTGCCTTCCAAAAAATGTTCAAAATGCGGCCACGATATTGATGAGCAGCACGAATGCTACGGAAACACTTGCTCTAAATGCTTAAATGTAAAAGATATATAGACGTCATTAAAAAATGCCCCGGCGGATCTCCCCGGGGCGTTTTTTTGTCATAAAGTTAGTTATAAAGAGAGAGATTCTTGTCAAAATTCATTATTTTAATAACATTTTACTATTTCACTTAGGGAAATATACACCGATGAACGTCCCGATTTGAATTTAAGCTGGGATGATCATCTCATATTTGAATTTTCAATATATTCAGACGTTATTTTTTTAATGGACGAGCTGTATTTTCTTTCGCTATACTTAATTTACGATCTCAAGTTTAATATTCTAGTATAAATTAAGCATGCGTTGGGAGGGCATCTATGAAAAGACTTAAATTCGGATTAGCCACACAAATTTTCCTCGGGCTGATTTTAGGTGTTGCAGCAGGAGCGATTTGGTTCGGAAACCCTGCGGTCGCAACGTATCTGCAGCCCGTCGGTGATTTGTTCTTAAGATTAATCAAAATGATTGTGATTCCTATTGTCGTTTCAAGCTTGATTGTCGGGGTTGCAGGGGCCGGCAGCGGAAAAAAGGTCGGCAGGCTCGGTTTTCGGACGATTCTGTACTTTGAAATCATTACGACTTTTGCGATCGTGCTCGGACTGCTCCTTGGAAATATCATTCAGCCTGGACACGGCGTAAACTTTTCTGGTGCTGAAAAACAGGATATCAGCCAATATGTAGAAACAGAAAAAGAGGCAAGCACCAAATCTGTCGCAGACACGTTCCTGCACATTGTGCCGACAAACTTTTTCCAATCGCTCGCTGAAGGCGATCTGCTTGCGATCATTTGCTTCACTGTTCTGTTCGCACTCGGAGTGTCAGCCATAGGCGAAAAAGGCAAGCCTGTGCTTTCCTTTTTTGAGGCAACGTCTCAAGCCATGTTCCACGTCGTGAACATCGTCATGAAATTCGCGCCGTTCGGTGTTTTTGCTTTAATTGGTGTAACGGTTTCAAAATTTGGTTTTTCTTCGCTTTTATCATTGGGAAAGCTCGTTTTGCTTGTCTATCTTGCTCTTGCTTTCTTCCTGATCGTCATTTTTGGGATCGTCGGCAAGCTGTGCGGTATCAATATATTTAAATTTTTGGCCTATATGAAAGATGAGCTTCTTCTTGCATACAGTACATCAAGCTCTGAAACTGTGCTTCCGCGCGTCATGGAAAAAATGGAGAAAATCGGCTGTCCGAAAGGCATTGTGTCGTTTGTCATTCCGATCGGCTACACATTTAACCTTGACGGCTCTGTCCTGTATCAGGCAATCGCGGCGCTGTTTCTGGCCCAGGTCTACGGCATCGATCTGTCCATTGGGCAGCAGCTCACGCTCATCCTTGTCCTGATGGTCACTTCTAAAGGAATGGCTGCCGTTCCCGGCACATCATTCGTCGTTCTTCTCGCGACTCTGGGCACGATCGGCGTTCCTGCTGAAGGGCTGGCCTTCATTGCCGGAGTCGACCGGATTATGGATATGGCGAGAACGGTCGTCAACCTGACCGGAAACGCTCTTGCCGCTGTGGTCATGTCAAAATGGGAAGGTGAATATGACGCCGTTAAAGGACAGACCGTCTTAAATCAAAGGGAGCCGGCAGATATGAAAATGTCCGGCTGACAGCCCGCAAAAAAACGTATGTTTCCCGCTTTTGGAGAAACATACGTTTTTTTAAAAATATGCATTTTGCTCAAGAAACCTGTCCAAACAACTTCCTTTCGTTTACATACGATGTACTGTAGTTAAATTAGAAAAGAAAACTGGAGGGAAGTTTAATGTATTTTTACCATGACCATTGCAAGAAAGATTATGACTTTGACTACCACAAGAAAGACCACGACTGCAAGAAATACTACTACTACTATTATTACTACTATTATCCATGCTATAAGAAGTATGATTATGACTATGACTACAAGAAGTTTGACCACTTTGATCACTGCAAAAAGAAAAAACACTATGATTACTGGTAAGTAAACGCCATCCTCTACGGATGGATGACTTCCACTCTTTTTTTACTCCCAAGGGACCGGGGTCCTTTGGGAGCTTTTTTATGCCATGTCAGACAGGACATAATGATACAGCAGCTTTGCCGTCTGCTCCAAGGACGACTGATGCGTCCTTTCAAACGCGTGGGATGCGTCAATTCCCGGGCCGATCAGCCCGTGGACGATATCATGGCCCGCTCTGATGGCTGCTGAAGCATCTGAGCCGTAGTACGGGTAAATATCAAGCTTATACTCGATTCCGTATGTTTCACAAAGAGCGGTCAGACGCTTGCGAAGCCCGTAGTGATATGGCCCGCTGGCATCCTTCACACAAATGGATACCGTATATTCGTCGGTTGACTGCCCATCGCCGATCGCTCCCATATCAACAGCCAAATATTCCACCGTTTCAGGCGGGATATTGGAGTTGCCGCCATAACCGATTTCTTCATTGTTGGAAATTAAAAAATGCGTTGTGTAAGGCAGTGTCATCCCTTCTGTGTTGATCGTTCTGATCAGCTCAATAAGGAGGGCGACGCTTGCTTTATCATCAAGATGACGCGATTTGATAAACCCGCTCGGTGTGATCTCAACGCGCGGGTCGAAGGAGATAAAATCACCGACATTGATGCCGAGCGCCCGGGTTTCTTCTTCACTGCGGACCGGTTCGTCAATGCGGACCTCCATATTCTTCTGGTTCCGCTCGGCTTTTCCGGCGTCTTTGTAAACATGCACTGATGTCTGATGCATTAAGATCGTGCCGGTGTAAGTTTTCCCTGATGCTGTTTCAATTTTGCAATACTCGCCTTCAATCGAGTTGTAATTGAACCCCCCGATTAAGTCAATTTTCAGCCTTCCGTTCGGCTTAATCTCTTTCACCATCGCTCCGAGGGTATCGACATGAGCGGTGAGCATCCGGTGCCGGGCTTTGTCGCGGCCCGGTATCGTCGCAATCAGGCCGCCCTTACGGTTAAACTTTGTTTCGACTCCTTCTTCCTGTAATAGGCGATTGATATAGTCTATGATTTCATACGTATTTCCGGTAGGGCTCGGGATGGAGACGAGCTCCTTGATGAGCTCCAGCGTTTTCTGTCCTGACATTGTTCATTCCTCCCAACTTGTGATGTTTATAGTATACATCAGATCAATATTTTAGTACCAGATACTAATACTAGGTGTTATAATAAAAAAAAGGAGAGTGAACTTCATGAAAACTTTATCAAAAGCGCGAATTTCCGCCATCGGCACCTATGTTCCCGAAAAGCGCATGACAAACAAAGACTTTGAAAAAATCGTCGATACTTCTGATGAATGGATCGTTCAGCGGACAGGAATGAAAGAAAGGCGAATCGCAGGAAGTCACGAATTCACATCAGATCTTTGCATAAAGGCCGTTGAAAATCTACAAAGCAGATACAACGGCACGCTTGACGATATTGACATGATCATCGTCTCTACCACAACGGCGGACTATGCTTTTCCAAGCACGGCATGCCAGGTTCAGGAGCACTTCGGATGGAAAGAAGTCGGCGCGGTGGATGTAAATGCGACTTGCGCGGGATTAACATACGGATTGCATATCGCCAACGGCCTGATCACTTCCGGACTGCATAAAAAAATTCTTGTGATCAGCGGTGAAACCTTATCCAAAACAACCGACTACACAGACCGCGCGTCTTGCATTTTGTTCGGCGACGGCGCGGGCGCCCTGCTTGTCGAACGGGACGACAATTCCCCAAGCTTCATTACTTTTGCCCAGGATACGAAAGGTGACGGAGCCCGCCATTTATACAGAACCGGCTTGCGCAGCGACCTTAAAGGGGAGCCGCTCTCAGGTGAAGGAAAAATGATTCAAAACGGCCGCGAAGTGTATAAATGGGCGGTCAGGTCCATTCCCGAAGGCGTCAAAAAGCTGCTTAGCCAAGCTGAAATGGAGCTGAAGGATATCGATTGGTTCGTCCCGCACAGCGCGAATTTGCGAATGGTCGAATCAATTTGCGAAAAAACCGGAATTTCACTCGAAAAAGCGCTGACGAGCGTCGAATGGTTTGGCAACACCTCATCCGTATCAATCGTTCTTGCCCTTGATGAAGCCGTCAAAAACGGAAAGTTGAAAGAGGGCGATACCTTGATTCTGTTCGGTTTCGGCGGGGGTCTTACATATACGGGACTGATTGTAAAATGGGGCGCGCCAGCTTCCTGATTTCAAAAAAAAAACATCTTTTCTTGCCCTTGCCGGGCTTGAAAAGATGTTTTTCTTTTATGCGTGCTGCTCTTCAACTTTTCCTTTTCTCAGCAGCACTTTAAAATAAATCAGCGTCAAGGCCATCATGACGATCGCAACACCGCCGAGCACGGCAGCCTGCTCCCACATATACGCGTAGTCTCCGCTTGAAATCACCGCTCTGTATCCCGCAATGCTGTAGGTCATCGGCAGTGCGGAATGGATGACTTGGAAGAACTTAGGAACAAGTGCAAGAGGGAATGTTCCTCCGCTTCCTCCAAGCTGAAGCACGAGCAGAATGACGGCAATGAAACGTCCCGGATTTCCCATGGTCGCAGCCAAAAATTGAATGATCGCAAGACATGTAATGCTCATGATCATACTGAACACATAAAATCTCCAGACGCTTTGCACTTCAAGCCCGATGCCAGAGAGAATGATCGTGCAGGCGATCGCCGCTTGAAGAATCCCCACTGCAAAAAGTACGCTGAATTTACTCATAAACCAGCCGAAAGCTGATTCAGGCCGGACGGCCGGCTCTTTCACATCAAAGACGACGGTGATCATTAATGCACCGACAAATAAGCCGAGCGACAAAATATACGGGGTTAATCCTGTTCCGTAGTTGGAAACCGGATCGATTTTATCGCCTTTCACATCGACGGGATCTGAGAACATATTGTAGTTTTCGTCTCCCGCTTGAATATCGCCGGTCTGATCAGCAGCGTCAGACAGCTTGTCAAACAGCTCCCCGCTTCCGTCAGACAGCTTGCCAAGACCTTCATCAAGAGATTTAGCCCCTTCTGCAAGCTTGGAAGAACCGTCCTTCAGTTTATCAGCCGCGCTTTGCAGATCGCCGAACTTCCCGACTAACGTCTGGCTGCCTTCGGCGATTTTGGATGATCCGCTTTTCGCCTCCGCGAATTTTTCGTTGTAAGCACCCAAACCGTTTGTCAGCGCATCGAGCCCTTGCTGAATCTTTTGCGATCCTTTATAAAGCTTGTTCACATCCGAAGGAACTCGCTTCAATTCCTCAAGCTTCTGTTTCAGCCCGGATAAATCGGGAAGTTCGCTTACATCGGGAATTTGCGCTTTCAACTTGTCAAACTCAGGCAGCTTCACCGTTCCCATTTTTTCATCGACTTGTTTCATAAGCGCGGCTTTCTGTTCTTGTGTCAGCATGTTGCTGGATTCAATAATTTGTTTGACTTCACTATGCTGGTTTTTCAATGCCGCTTCAAGCTCATCAATATTTTTTGAAATCTGACTGATTTCTTTTTTCGCCTTTTCGGCGTTTGAAAGTGCCGTTTCAAGCTGCTGAATCTTTTCATTTGAAATGGCTTCTTCGAGTTTGCTTATCATCTGCGCTTTTTCATTCATCTGCTCCAATCCCGCCACAATCTGAGGCATGCCTTGTTGGAGCTGTTGAGCACCGCTGTGCAGCTGGCCGCTTTTTTCCAAAAATTGCGCAAGCCCTGAATCAAGTTCATGAATTTTGTCGTTCAGCGTATTGAATGCCGCGCCGAACTTCTCCATTCCGTCTTTGTTGAACTGAATTTGGCTTTTCGCAAGCTTTTCAAGGTTCTTTTTCAGCTTTTCGCTTCCTTCTTTCGCATCTTTCAGTCCTTTATCCAGTTTTCCGGCACCGTCGCTGGCTTCACCGAGACCTTTTGCGATTTTGCCGAAATTGTCAAAGATGACTTCGGCATATTGCTGCGTGATTTCAGAACCGACTGAATGCTGAAGCTGTTCAATCGCTTTATCGCTGATCTGGGCGCCGACATAGTTTCGTCCTGCGTTTGTATGATAAATCAGATTCAGCTTTTTCGGATGTTTATCCATCACCGTGCTGGCATCCTTCGAAAAGTTTTCAGGAATTTCTACAACCATGTAGTATTCCTCATTTTGCAAGCCTCTCAGCGCTTTTTCCTTCGTCGTAAAATGCCAGTCGAATTTATCGTTTTTTTTCAGTTCTTTGACAAGGTCGTCGCCGATTTGAAGGTCTTTTCCTTCATATGTCGTTCCCTTGTCGGAATTCACAACCGCTACGGGGAGCTGATCGACGTTTCCGTATGGGTCCCAGTACGCCGCCAAAAATATGCTGCTGTAAATCAGCGGTATAAAGAGAACCCCGATCACGGATATCAGTAGTTTTTTATTGGTTATCAGTTCTCTCCACTGGTTTTTGAAAACATTCATGTTGATACGCCTCCTAGTTAGTAGCCGCTCTCTATGCGGATAAGCACCCCTTTAAACAAAGAAAGGATAATCTAACGAGATAATCCTTTTAAAATATACATTTTCAGCATCTCTGCCAACTCTTCATCTTTCAGCGGTTCATGGTTTTTTTCCCAGTCAAAGATGAGCGCGATGTAAAGCTTGAAGATGACAAACGCGTTCAGCTCGGGGTCACACGGTCTAATATCGTCATTTTTAATCGCTTCTTTAATCTTTCTCTTAATATAGCTGATGACCATGCGTTCCAGCTTTTCAATCACTTCGCGGGCCGCCGGTGTGCCGAGCTCCGCACCTTCCTGAAAGATCTTAATGGTCAGCTGGTGCTTCTTTCTGTACTCCAATATCGCCATCATCGCGCGATGGGCATTTTCGTGAAAAGGCAGATCAGGATCAATCGCTTGATCAGCCGTTTGCTTCATCTCAATCAGAAGCGAAGAAAAAATGTCGTCGAACAGTTCCTCTTTATTCTTGAAAAAAGTATAAATCGTACCTTTGCCGACATTGGCAAGCTTCGCCACCAGATCCATCGTCGTCGCTTTGTAGCCGAATTGTGTAAACGATTTTGTCGCCGCTTCTAAAATCAGTGCTTTTCGATCTTTGCTCACGGTTTCTCACCCCGAAATTGACTATTTGAACATTTTGGTCAGTAAGTACAAAAAGTAATGTAACACACCTGAATATAAAATGCAATAATTTAAATGTTATCTTTTCCATAAACAAACTTTAAAATGATGAAAGCTGTAAAAAGAGTGAAATAAAAAAAGCCGCCGAATGGATTCGGACAGCTTTATTTGCTCTTCTTTATTCGAAAAGGTGTGAGAGTACATCGGCTACGGCCTGCTTGCCTTGGTCGATGCAATCCGGAATGCCGACCCCTTCAAAAGAGGCCCCCGTCATGAAAACGCCCGGATATGACGCCTGTAACCCTTCCCTGATCTCTTTCATTCTTTTCTTATGGCCGACATGGTATTGCGGCATCGCTTCATGCCATCTTGTGATGCAGGTCATTTCCGGCTCGCCGTCGATCTTCATAATCCGTCTTAAATCGTCGAGGACGATTTTCACCATTTCGTTATCTGACTGTTCGACAACGGACTCATCGCCGGCTTTCCCCACATAAGCTCTTAACAGAACTTTTCCTTCAGGCGTTGTGCTCGGCCATTTTTTGTTTGTCCAAGTACACGCCGTAATCGAAAAGTCGCTGTTCCTTGAAATGACAAAGCCTGTTCCTTGATGCTCCATTTGGACGGCTTCTTCCGGAAATCCGAGCGCCACATTGGCGACAGATGTTGACACCATATCTTCTAAACCCTTCAGCCAATCCGCTTTTGGAAACATCGCGGCAGCTGCTTTATGGGGAGCCGTGACCACGGCCGAATCAGCGTGAAGCACCTTGCCGTTGTCAAGCTTCATGCTGTAGCCCGAGCCCGCGCGCTCAATGCTGACGACCTTTGTGCCTTTATAAACCTTTGTGATATCGAGCTGCTTTTCCAGTTCTTCAACAATCGTCTGCAGGCCGGTTTTCACCGTCTGGAACTGGCCTTTCTTTTTGTTCGCAGGCTTTTTGGCGCTCTGGGCGCCGCGCGATTTTTTCATCCCGATGATCAAGCTTCTGTACTTCTGTTCTGTCTGGTAGAATTGCGGGAAAGTTGACATCAGACTGAGGCGGTCAATGTCCCCGGCATAAATGCCTGACAAAAGCGGTTCGATCAGGTTCTCCACCACTTCACCGCCGACGCGCCTTCTGAAAAATTCTCCGAGCGACTGGTCTTCCTGCGGCTTGCTCGCTGGAAGCAGCAAATCCATTCCGGCTCTCAACTTCCCCGGCAAGGAAAACAAGCCGGTTGTCAGAAAAGGTCCGATTTTTGTCGGCACCCCCATCACAGCTCCTTCCGGAATCGGATAGAGCGTTTCGCTGACAAGAACATAAGACTGGCCTGTCGCGTTGTTCACGAGCAAGTGCTCCAGCCCGAGATCCTTCACGAGCTGAGGTGCGCTTTGCTTCCGTTCCAAAAATGAATCCGGCCCCCGTTCAATCACATAGCCGTCTTTGTGTACCGTCTGTATCTTTCCGCCCAGTCTCGGACTTGCTTCAACAAGCGTGACTTCGGCCGGGAGATCGTTCTTTTTGATTTCCTTCTCCAAGTAGAAGGCGGCGGCCAATCCGGTAATACCGCCGCCGATGATGACAATCTGCCTGCGTTCTCCACTCATTTACAATCGCCTTCTTTACTGTTCTTTCTCCAATTGTTTTAATACAACATCTGCTAAAGCATCGATAAACTCATGTTTTGCGTTAGGCATTTCAGGTCTGTAATAGCTTGCTCCGATATCGTCTGTGACGACTTTGCATTCATAATCGTTGTCATAAAGAACTTCCAAATGGTCAGCTACGAAGCCGACGGGAGCATAAACAAAAGCGCTGTACCCTTTTTGCTCTGACAAGTCACGGGTCAAATCCTGAACATCCGGCCCAAGCCACGGATCAGGGGTGTTTCCTTCGCTTTGCCAGCCGACGGCGTAATCTTTTACACCCGCCGCTTCGGCAATCAGCTTCGCTGATTCTTTAAGCTGTTCAGGATATGGATCACCCATTTCGACGATCTTTTCGGGAAGGCTGTGCGCCGATACAATCAAGACGGCGTTTTCCCTTTCTTCCGAAGGCATTTCGTCATAGATTTTTCTCACTTGATCCGCCCAATATGCGATGAATTTCGGCTCATCATACCAGCTGTTGATCGATGTGATCGACAATCCGCCGAGCTTTTCAGCCTCGTCTTTCGCCCGCTTGTTGTACGACTGTACGCTGAAGGTGGAGAAATGGGGCGCAAGCACGATGCTGACGGCTTCTGTAATCCCGTCTTTATGCATCTCCTGAACGGCATCCTCGATGAAAGGTTCGATATGTTTGAGACCGATATATGACTTGAATACCACATCATCCTGAAGCTCGTTTAAGCGTTTTTCCAGCTGCTTCGTCTGCTCTTGCGTGATCTTTGCAAGCGGAGAAATTCCGCCGATCGCCTTATAGCGGTCTTTTAAGTCCTGAAGCATGTCAGGCTCAGGCTTCCTGCCTCTTCTGATGTGTGTATAATAACGTTCAATGTCTTCCTCTTTGTACGGCGTCCCATACGCCATAACAAGAAGCCCCATTTTCTTTTTACCCAACGTGAACACCTCTTTAAAGATCATGATCTATACGTATTTTGACAGTTTATATTGAAAAGACCAACTGAAATGCTCATGTCATCAGGCTCGATTTTTTTGAGGCGGAATACTCATGAACAAATGCCGTCAATTTTTTCAGTGTGTCAGGACTCACTTCGGGAAAAATCCCGTGACCGAGGTTGAAAATAAACCGGTCCGTCTGCATGCCCTGATCGAGAATGGCTTTCGTCCTCTCTTCAATGACTTCCCACGGGGCGAGGAGGATCGAAGGATCCAAATTCCCCTGAAGCGTTTTTGTCAGCCCTTTATCCCTGGCTTCCTGCACGCTCATCCGCCAGTCCAACCCGACGACGTCAAGGTCAAGATCGTGCCATTCAGTCGCGAGGTGGCTTGCGCCGACCCCGAACATTATCAGCGGCACGCCTTCTTTTTTCAGCTCTTTGAAAAGAATGTCCATCGTCGGCTTGATATAGCGGCAGTAATCACCGATATTCAGCGCGCCGACCCAGGAATCGAACACTTGAATGGCTTTGGCGCCGGCGCGGATTTGGGCTTTGACGTATACAGCCGCCATCTTCCCGAGCTTTTTCATCAAGAGGTCCCATGCAGCAGGCTGGCTGTACATAAACGCTTTTGTTTTATTGTAGTTTTTGGACGGGCCGCCTTCGATCATATAGCTGGCCAGTGTAAACGGCGCCCCAGTAAAACCGATCAGCGGAACGTTCAGCTGTTCTTCTGTCAAGAGCCTGATCGTCTCCAGCACATATGGTATATGCTCCTCCGGCTCGAGTTCGCCAAGTTTTTCAACATCTGTGAGAGATGTGATCGGCTGATCGATAACAGGACCAATGCCGTTTTTAATTTCGACGTCAACGCCAATACCTGGAAGCGGTGTCATTATGTCTTTATAAAGTATTGCCGCATCGACACCGTACTGTTCAACGGGGAGCCTTGTCACGTAAGCGCACAGTTCGGGCTGATGCGTAATTTCGAACAGTCCGTATTTTTCCTTGAGCGCTCTGTACTCAGGCTGTGATCTTCCAGCCTGCCTCATGTACCATACCGGTACATGGGCGGCTTTTTCTCCTCGGCACGCTTTTAAGAATGTGTCATTAAAAGCCTTGTCGTTTTTCATCATGATATCCACCTTTCAAGCTGCAACCATACGTTCGCAAAATTACTCCTTCCAATATACCGTTTTTTTATTGAACGGTATACTCATGAGACTTATTGTTCAAGAAATTGATGAATTTCGGGTACCTAATGACCCGAAGGAAACACTTTCGGTTCGATATAATCAGTCCCTTTCCCCTCTGTTTTCGTCTGCGGATTGTACGGAACAATTTTATAGGAAGCATTGGAAAAGATGTTTGCATAAGGGATTGAATAGCTTCCTTTCCCCTTAACCGTATCAATGAGCGTTTCTTTTCCGTTTTTCCTTTCATATATTCGGTATTCAACCCTTTTATCCTCTTGTTCATGCCATTTTAATGACACCGTAATCAGCCCCATCGGCGTAAAGGAATAGTCTGCTTTAACACTTTCCAAATCTTCGAGGCGGATCGGCCTGTCCAGATCTTTTACACCTTCAGGCGCCTTAAATCGTTCAGGCTTATGGTTGGAGCGTTTTAAAATGTCTTTAAACAGCCTTGTCGGATAAGCGCTGCCGCCTTTTAAATAATGGGATTCATCCGTTTTATCGTAGCCCATCCAGACAGCTCCCGTCACTTCGGGCGTATACCCCGCAAACCAGGCATCTTTTGTTCCGCCCTCTTTTCCGGTATACGTGGTCGAGCCCGTTTTTCCTGCAATCTCTCCGGAAAAATCACCGGCTTTTCCCGTTCCGCTTTTCACGACCTCCTCTAGCATTCGCGTCATGTTCCAAGCGGTTTGTTTGCTGAATACCTTTTCTGATTTTTCCTCGCGGCGGAATATGACATCCCCGTTTTCGTCCGTGATTTTTTTAATAAAGAATGGCTCGGTGTATTGTCCTGAATTTGCAAAGGTCCGGTATGCCCCGGCAATCTCAAGCGGCGACACTCCTTTCTCTAAGCCGCCCAGCCCCAATGCCAGGCCCTCATCCGGCACGTTCATGCCCAAGCGGCTGAGATAAGGCTTCACCGTTTCGATTCCGATCTCATTTAGCGTCCATACGGCAGGCGCGTTTTTGCTGTAGGTCAGCGCATCCACCATAGAGACCTTGCCCTCGTACTGGCCGTCATAATTTTTCGGCGAGTAGCCGCCGTATGACAGCTGTTTATCTTCAAGCATGGAGTACGGCTTAAACCGCTTTTCTTCAAGAGCGGGGCCGTAAACGGCAAGCGGTTTAAAAGTCGAACCCGGCTGACGCGGGGCTGTTGCCCTGTTGTAGCCTTTCGGAGCGTATTCCCGACCTCCGAGAGCGGCCACTACGCCGCCTGTCCGGTTATCGATAAAAACGGCGCTCCCTTCAGCTTTATTGTCTGTTCCTGGAAAATAGCCGTCCTGCTTCATCAGCGTGTAAGCTGCTTTTTGTATCGAAACGTCGAGCGGAACACTGATTGTGTATCCGCCTTGAAGAAGCTGTTCACTCGAAATCGAATATTTGTCTTCCGCTTCTTTCATGACCAGATCAATATAGCTGTCAAGCCACGGATTTTTTGATTTTTCTTTCACGTGGAGGCCCAATGTACTGCCTTGGGCTCTGACGGTTTCCTTTGAGCTGATATATCCCTGCTCGTTCATCATGCCGAGAATGACATTGCGTCGCTCACGGCTTTTTTCTGGATTGAGAATGGGCGAATACGTGGACGGCGCTTTAGGAATGGAAGCCAGCACCGCTCCCTCACTGACCGTCAAGTCTTTCACATCTTTGCTAAAAAAGTAGTTTGCAGCCGCCTGGATTCCATAGACGCCGTGCCCGAAATAAAGCTGGTTCAAATACATTTCCAAAAGCTTGTCTTTGCTGTAGTCCCGCTCCAAGTTGATCGCGATTATGACTTCTTTCGTTTTTCTTAAAAACGTTTTGTCGTGTGTCAAAAAAGTGTTTTTTGCGAGCTGCTGGGTGATCGTACTTCCACCTTCCACTTTTCCTCCCGCTAATATATCTTTATAGACCGCACGGCTCACGGATTTAAAATCGATGCCGTGGTGCTCATAAAAGCGCTTGTCTTCAACCGCGATAAAGGCATTTTTTACGCCGTCCGGCACCTCGGCAATTGAAATAGGTCTTCTGTTTTCAGTATAGAGGCTTGTGACTTCTTCTCCATTTTGGTCGACGATTTTAGAAGAAGCATGGAAAATCAGTTTCTTTTCATCAATCACATAATCCCCCAGAAACAAAATCGTAATATATCCGATTAACGATAAAAGGAATATCGCCGCTGTAATGATGATTGGAATGAAAAATCTCTTTCTCATATGGTCACCTCATTCCTTTCTATAGCTAGTATGGGAATTTTTTCTTCAAATTATGTTGCAGCATTTATAGCGGGTAATAGATAGAATTTTAAATCGTCCTTTTGTTATACTATCAAAAAAGGGGTGATAAAATTGAATTTTTACATTACATACGGAACTGTCGAGTTTTTAAAAAAGCTCGCCAAACAGCACGGTCTTGAAAACATGTTATTTATGAAAAGCCACGATTCCGCCATTCTCTTTCACGAAACCGACGGAGAAAGCGTCTTTCATTCTCCTCACCGCTACGAAATCATCGATCAGTCGGGAACTTTGGAACATTCCGGATTCGCCGTCCTCAACAACATCCCTGTCACACCGGAAGGAAGACCGCTTTTCGAAACCCGTTTTAAAAACAGAGCCGGAAAAATCGAAAATCAGCCTGGCTTTAAAGCCCTCAGGGTGCTGAGGCCGACAGACAGCGATACGTATATCGTACTGACGCTGTGGGACACAGAACAGTCGTTTCAGGACTGGAAAAGCTCCAAATCGTTCGGCGAAGCCCATCAAAAGAAGGAATCTTCAGCTGGAATCAACCAAGGCGGAACGATTTTTTCCCGCCCATCCTATATTTCTTCGTATCATTCTGTCGAATAACTGCCTTTTAAGGCAGTTTTTTATTTCCGAGGAAATGAGCCCTTCCTTCACACTCTGACAGCCCAGGAATAAGCTGTATGAGGCTATGTTAACGGGGGGATCGGGAAATGGAAATTGAATTAACGTCCGTTCACTTTATATATTTGGGCTTTATCGCTGCAATTCTTGCATTTATGCTTCTTCGTCTTGATACCACCTTTATATCGCTTGCCGGGGTTTTTTTCATTTCATTAGCGGCGACCCATTCTGCCATTGCCTCTGTGATGGGCCTGTTCAACAGCTTAATCTACGCCGCCGGAGAACTTCTCCCGACCATTTTCATCATCTGCTTTACCGTTTCGATGAGCGAACTGCTGGCAAAGACCGGCGTTAATGAAGCAATGGTCACTCCGATCGCCAAATGGATGAAAGGTCCTGCCTTGGCCTATTGGATCACCGGAGCTTTAATGTTTATCATTTCTTCATTTTTTTGGCCCTCCCCGGCTGTCGCATTGATCGGCGCCGTCCTCCTGCCTGCCGCGCTAAAAGCCGGCCTCTCCCCGATAGCGGTAGCGTGCGCCATGAATTTATTCGGCCACGGTTTCGCTCTATCAGGCGATTACATCATCCAGGCGGCGCCTAAATTGACCGGAGATGCAGCCGGACTGTCCGTTGCAGAAGTGATGTCTGCAAGCGTTCCGCTCGTCCTGATCATGGGCTTTTCGACAACGGCGGCAGCCTTTTTTATGCTCAGGAAAGAGAAAGACAATCAAGCAGCCGCAAACAGTGAGCGGCGGCAAAGCGAGCCTGAATGGCTTCTTCCCCCAGCCCCAAGAAAATGGCTCGCACTGATGATTCCGGTCATTTTTTTAGGGGATATCGCCGCGATGCTGATCCTGGAATTGCAAGGAGACGAAGCGACGGCGCTTGTCGGAGGAACAGCTGTCTTCGTGATGATTCTCATTCATTTTATCGTCCACAAACACCGTCGTCTTGAGAAAATCACCGGTTATTTCATTCGCGGATTTCAGTTCGGCTTTAAAGTGTTTGCCCCCGTCATTCCGATCGCCGCCTTTTTTTACTTGGGCGACGCGGGTTTCGAAAAAGTACTGACAGCCGAGATACCCGGTTTTTCTAATAGGATCGTGCAGGACCTCGGTTCAGCTTTTGCCCACAGCGTCCCGCTCTCTCCAGAACTCGCCGCAGTGGCGCTCACTGTCACGGGAGCGGTGACCGGTCTTGACGGCTCCGGTTTTTCAGGAATATCTCTAGCCGGATCAGCTGCTTCGATGTTTGCTGCGGCTGTTGACGGCAATCCGGCCGTTCTGACCGCACTCGGCCAAATCTCAGCCATTTGGGTCGGCGGCGGTACGCTTGTGCCATGGGCGCTCATTCCGGTAGCAGCGATTTGTAAAGTGGACCCGTTCGATCTTGCCAGAAAAAACTTTATTCCTGTAGCAGCCGGATTAACTGTCACAACGATTGCCGCCATTTTTCTTCTATAAAACGTGACAGCAAGGTTGAACAGCGGCTTCAGTTGTCATAAAATTATAAAAACTTGTCATTCCTAAAAGGAGGAATTTTTTTGAGCGCATCCGCATTCATCCGACAAATTAATGAGCAGCTTGATGCACACTACGATGAAATGGTCAAATTGAGGCGTCATTTTCATCAGCACCCGGAGCTTTCTTTTCAAGAAAAGAAAACAGCCGCATTTATCGCTTCTTACTATGAAGCGCTCGGTATTCCTATCCGCACCAATGTCGGCGGGGGCGGAGTTCTCGCGCACATCGAAGGCGGATCGCCCGGCCCCGTCATTGCGCTTCGAGCCGATTTTGACGCGCTGCCCATTCATGATGAAAAAGATGTGCCTTACCGGTCGACGGTGCCGGGAGTGATGCATGCCTGCGGACACGATGGGCACACGGCCACCCTGCTCGTCCTCGCGAAAATTTTGAACGAACATGCCGACCGTTTAAAAGGAAAGATCGTCCTCATCCATCAGCACGCCGAGGAATATTCCCCGGGCGGAGCCAGGCCGATGATTGAAGACGGCTGTCTTGACGGTGTTGACGTGATTTTCGGAACCCATTTGTGGGCTACTGAGCCGACGGGAACCGTTCAATATCGAACAGGACCGATCATGGCCGCTGCGGACCGTTTTACGATTACGATTAAAGGCAAAGGCGGGCATGGCGCACAGCCTCATAAAACAAAAGACGCCGTGTTGATCGGATCGCAGATCGTCGCTTCACTCCAGCAGATTGTCAGCCGCAGGCTCGATCCGACTCAGCCGGCAGTCGTTTCGATAGGTTCATTTGTTGCCGAAAACTCCTTTAATGTAATCGCTGATAAAGCCGTTTTAATCGGGACGGCGCGTTCCTTCAATGATGAAATCCGCACCTTGATCGAAAACGAAATTGAACAGATTGCAAAAGGTATATGCGGCATGCATGGTGCTGACTGTGACTATTCCTTTGAAAGGGGCTATCCGCCTGTCTGCAATCATCCGGAAGAAACGGCTTTTCTCGCAAAAATCGCCAAACAGACAGAAGGCGTCGAAAACGTTGAGGAAAGCAGCATGCAAATGGGCGGGGAAGATTTCGCTTACTACCTAGAGCGCGTCAAAGGGACATTTTTCTTTACAGGCGCCCGTCCTGAAAATCCGGACGCGGTGTTTCCCCACCACCATCCGAAATTTGATCTTGATGAAAAAGCGCTGCTGATCGCAGCCAAGGTGCTGGCAAATGCCGCTGTCTCCTATCAGGAGAAAGAGCAGTCGCTCCGCGAAACGCCTGCAATGTAACAACCGAAAAAGCAAAAAACAGCCGGATCATCAATATCCGGCTGTCTCATGTATCAACCTCATATGGAAAACGTGTCTCGCTGTTTCCCCAAGATGCCCAAGCAGCTTATAGTTAGCCGTTCCGCCTATGACCGCGCCGAAGCCCGGCACAAGCTGAAACAGCTTTACAAGATCGAGATAGTCCCGGTATTCCTGCTGAAATGCCAGCCAATCGATTTCGCGCTTTTCGGTTTCCCAATGTTCAATCATACGGAAAATTTCTTTTCGGTGAGCTTCCCCTGAGAAGGCGAGCTGAAAAATATACAGAAGAAACATCCGCTCTTCTTTTTCCTTGATATCATATCCGTAAATCGACGCCAATTCAAACAGGCATTTCATTTTGATGCCGAGCAAAAGCGGAAAGTCCGCCAGTCCGAGAAAAATCCCGCCTGCGCCTGTTCCGATCCCTTCAACGGCAGCCGCCTTTTGATACTGGGCGATCGTCTTCTGAGCCAGCTCATCTTTTTCCCTTAGTGAAAGCGTGCCTGTTTTCTTGTCAAAAGTCGTCAAATTCGAGCCGAGCAAAGTGGCCTCGACCATCTTTTTAATGCTTTCTGTTATCGCTTTATGAACTTTGGCGGGAATGCGGGCGTTGATTTTCGACTGCACGCCTTTCGACATCCGCTCAGCCATCGACGGCTTTCTGAGAAACTTCATTTTCCAGCGGATCGCTTCCTCCAAATAAAGCTGGTTTTCATTCATGCGCCTCTCACCTCTTCTTTCATCATACTTGCTTAAAAAGAAAAGGATTCATGATCTCTTGGCATTTTTCTTCAATCTGCTGTTGCAATAAGGCTTCAAAATTACAAATATAAGCAATGCGGAGCCGGCCAGTCCGGCGAGCATCCCGGTCCACTGCATCATGGCTCCGGCAACGGCAGATAAAACAAGCGCCTGGACGCTCAGAACAATGTGAAGCAGACCGAAAAAGCTCTTCCGCTTTTCTGCAGCTTTGACGGGATAAAGCTCCTGCAAGGACAAGTGTGAAAAATGATCAAACAGCGGTGTCAGCTGAATTCCTGTAATGAATACGGTAAAGACGATGAGCGCCGCAGAAACCCACTCATATGTCGAAAAATAAGCGATGATGATACCAAAAATTGCGGTCAGCCTGACGACGATACCGAAATAGTCGTTTGATCTGATAAAGGCCCTTCCGTACATATATGTAAATGTCCGGCGCTGTTCATACGGAATAAACCGGAGCATCCAATCGAGATATGCTCTTCTTTTCGCCTGCTTTCTAAGATGGGGAACGTCTGTGAATAGGTTCGCCATTCTGTAGAACCGCTGCTTTCTTCTGATTTCGTCTTCAATATGCAGCTCCCATTTAAACGATTTTTTCTTATCGATCATTTTAAAATACACATACAGAGCGGCCATGATCAGGTAGACAGCTGCTGCAAATCCGTATGAAGACGCTAAAGCGAAATAGATCGCGATCGTGTTGAGAAGCAGTCTGACAATCCAGTCGGTGACCCTCATGTTTTTTTCGCCGAAAAACGTCATCCGCCATTGCATCGCTGTGTTCCATCCTTTTAAGACGAGCAGCTGAATCAGCAAGATGAAGTACGCGGAAAATGCCTGGCCGCTCGCTTCAAAATAGAGCGGTGCCAAAGCGAGGGCCGCGGCGGCCAGCGGAAAAAGCTGCGTCAACAAACTGAATCGGAAAGCCTGCTGAAAATACGGCTGCATCTTTGCTTCGAGCGGCAGCAAAAAGACGAGATCCGCTTCTTTAATTAGCGTGCGGACGTATGAGCCTGTCAAAATGAACGAAAAGATGACGGCCATCACCCAATAGGCGGGAAAACCTTCGGGCATCTCTTTCAGCCATTTGCTGTACCAGCTCGCAGCTCCTGCAAGGAAAAAAATCATGACGATGACAAGGTGGTCATTCAGCATGTATTTCAAATATGATCTTGTTTCTTTGACATACTCCTCAATTCTTGTCTTCCAAATCCCCAGAATGCTATTCATAGCTCTCTTCCTTCGTCAGTTCAAGATACAGGTCGTCGAGGCTCGCTTCTTCCATCGAAAACTGTTCTCTGAGCTCATCAAGCGTTCCTTTCGCCCGCACTTCGCCGTTATGGAGAATAATGAAGGAGTCGCAATACCGCTCTGCCGTTGCCAAAATATGCGTCGACATCAAAACCGCCGCTCCGTTTTTCTTCGCTTCGTTCATCCGCTCGAGAAGGGCATTGATCGCCAGCGGATCAAGACCGAGAAACGGTTCGTCTATAATGTACAGGTCGGGTTCGACAAGGAAAGCGCACATGATCATAACCTTCTGCTTCATACCTTTTGAAAAATGGGCAGGGAACCATTTCAGGCGCTTCTCCATTCTGAATTCTTTCAAAAGCGGCGGAAGCCTTTTCTCGAACGTTTCCTTCGAAAGGCCATACGCCATCGCCGTCAGCTCCAAATGCTCCTTCAATGTCAGCTCTTCATATAAAAGCGGCGTTTCCGGAATAAACGTAAATTGGGAACGATAGCTTTCCGGATCGTCCATGAACGTTTTGCCGTTCAATTCAACCGATCCTTTGTGCGGTTCCATTAAGCCGATGATATGCCGGATCGTCGTGCTTTTCCCCGCTCCGTTCAAACCGATCAGCCCGACGATCTGCTCCCGTTCAATCGCAAATGAAACATCGCGCAGCACCGGGTTTCTTGTATACCCTCCAGTTAACTCATTAACAGTCAGTAGTGACATACGTTCGTTCCTTTCCTGCATTTTTCTTAATAGTACCAAAAACAAGAATGTATTTGAAACGTTTTCCCTCTCGCTTTTCGGCCTTAAAATAAAACGAATAATCGAATGCGCATCAGGACATTCTAATTCTTGAAGAAGGGAAAGCTTATCAACTCTGGCGAATGAGGTGTTTGTCAAAGACAAAATCGGCAAGAGTTCCTGAGTATGAAACATGTCAAGCTTAGAAATTTCTTTCATCCACTGAATTGAGAAAGCACCTGCTTTATTTGACATCTCCGTCATATAAAAAAGGTGTGACGATCAAATGAGGTGTTTGTCGCAGGAAATGTATAGGCGTTACAAGCTTTCATTTTGACGAAAATGGGGTGCTTGCAAAAGGCAGTTAACGTTTCTTCGTTAAAGCGTACCTTCTTCAGGCAGGGTGAACGTTGGAGCCGTTCATCCTGTTTTTCGTGTTTTCGCGCAAATTGTGGTAATATGTTGCTTATACATAACCTTTCCCTGATGGAAAAAGGAGGAAAAGTATGAGCGACTGTATTTTCTGCAAAATCATAAACGGAGAAATCCCTTGTGCAAAGGTATTTGAAAATGAACATGTACTGGCTTTTCTCGACATCAGCCAAGTCACAAAAGGGCATACGCTTGTGATTCCAAAAGTTCATAAAACCAATATTTACGAAATGACACCTGATGTTTCAAGGGAATTTTTTGAAGCGGTTCCGAAAATCGCCCAAGCTATCAAAGACGAATACGAGCCGATCGGCTTAAACCTTCTGAATAACAATGGCGAAAAAGCGGGGCAGTCCGTCTTCCACTATCACATGCACATCATCCCCCGCTACGGCAAAGGAGACGGATTCGGAGCCGTCTGGAAAACACATGCGGACGACTATTCACCGGAAGACTTGCAGAACATTGCAGCTTCCATCAACAAGCACCTGTAATCGAGACATTGTCCAAGGGCGCCGGCAGCTGCCGGCGTCTTTTTTCCGTTCAAAAAAACTCCACATTTATCAGATCGCCCGGCACGACTAAATAGACTTTGTTCTATATTTCACACAATTCAAATTTTTTATGTATAACCGGAACCTTTTATGATAGGATGGTTTTATATTTTTATACATGAACAGGGAGCGATTGTGATGATACGTACAACGAACTTTAACGCAGGACCGGCAGCACTGCCTTTAGAAGTACTGCAAAAGGCGAAAGACGAATTTCTTGATTTCAACGGTGCGGGGATGTCCGTGATGGAGCTGTCCCACCGCAGCAAAGAGTATGACGCCGTTCATCAAAAAGCGAAAGCTCTGTTAAAGGAACTGATGGACATACCTGATGATTATGAAGTCATGTTTCTGCAAGGCGGAGCAAGCCTTCAGTTCTCAATGATTCCGATGAACTTCCTCTCCAAAGACAAAACGGCGCACTTCATAATGACAGGCGCCTGGTCTGAAAAAGCGCTCGCCGAAGCGAAGCTCTTCGGAAACACATCGATCATCGCGTCCAGTAAAGAAGATACGTACAGCTATATTCCCGAAGTACCGGAGATTCCGCTAGACGGTGCTTACCTCCACCTGACTTCCAACAACACGATCTTCGGAACGCAGTGGCAAAAGTTCCCTGACGCTCCGATTCCGGTTGTCGCTGATATGTCCAGCGATATTTTAAGCAGAAAAATCGATGTTTCCCAATTTGACATCATCTATGCCGGCGCTCAGAAAAACCTCGGACCGTCAGGGGTGACCGTTGTCATCATGAAAAAAGACTGGCTCGGCAAAGAAAACGAGCAAGTTGCCAAAATCCTGAAGTACTCAACACATGCCAAAGCGGATTCTCTCTACAATACCCCTCCGACTTTTGCGATTTATATGCTGTCTCTCGTGCTGGAGTGGCTCAAGGAAAAAGGCGGCCTCGATGCCATTGAGAAACGCAATCGAGAAAAGGCCGGTATTTTGTACAACGCGATCGACGAAAGCGGCGGATTCTACCGCGGCCATGCGAGAGAAGACAGCCGCTCAAACATGAACGTCACCTTTACGCTCAAAAATGATGAGCTGACAGCATCATTCATCGCAAAGGCAAAGGAAGAAAAAATGTCAGGGCTTGGCGGACACCGTTCGGTCGGAGGCTGCCGCGCTTCGATTTACAATGCCGTATCTGTTGAAGACTGCGAAAAGCTGGCGGCCTTTATGAAGAAATTCCGCGAAGAAAACTGATGGTTTATCCTGATGATGGAAGATGGCGAAAAAGGCTTCCCCATTCCTTCGAAAGTTTGATATACTACTAGAAAGCTTTCGCAATAAATGACGAGCATATTATTGGAAAGCGTAAAAAGAGCCTAGATGAGGAGAGAATAGACATGAAAACAAAAGAATTAGTGGCTATGGCCCTGTTTGTCGCCATTGGAGCGGCGCTTCACGCTGTGATTCCGCCTTTTTTCTACGGAATGAAGCCGGATATGATGCTGATCATGATGTTTATGGGAATCCTTTTGTTCCCTAGATTGCAAAATGTTCTTGTCATCGGAATCGTGACAGGCGTTATTTCCGCGTTGACAACGGCTTTTCCGGGAGGACAGCTGCCCAACATCATCGACAAACCGCTAACAGCCTTGATGTTCTTCGGCGTATTTCTGCTTGTGAAAAAGCTGAACAGCAAAACGCTTGCCGCCGCCGGATTAACTGCTGCAGGAACGGTTCTTTCCGGAACCATTTTCCTTACGGCTGCGCTGTTCATCGTCGGCCTGCCTGGAAACCAGGGGTTCATTACCCTGTTTTCTGTTGTCGTTTTACCTGCTGCCTTGATCAACACGATCGCCATGGCGGTCATCTTCCCGATCGTGCAGTCGATCATGAAGCGCTCAAGGCTGATTGAACAAGTCAAATAAAACCAGAACCTCTTCTTGAAAAGGGTTATCCTTTTTTTGAAGAGGTTTTTTTCATTTTGATGGTCAAAAAAAGGGGAATCCGCCCGATATTTTATATAAGAAGCTGAATAAAAAAAAGGAGCAGGAGCGCCAATCCTGCGCTTCCCGTGCAAAAAAGCGCTTTTTGTTTAAGAATGCGTTTCGGCGGGTAAGATGCAGAATATCCGAGAAGCCATAAATAATAAAAGGAGCCGGCGGTAAACACAGCGCTTAAAATTGTCAAAACAATGATAATGACAGACAACCCTCTCCCTCCTTTTTTTAAAAGTATGCTAAAATAAAGCAAGCTATGCAGAAGTTTCTAAGAAGAGAAACGGATGGCCCGGCTCGAACGCCAGTATCTAATCATGAGAAGACGGGTGCCTGCCAAGCCTGATCTTTAAAAATATAACCGGGGTGATGTACATGTCAAAAGGCCGATCTTTAGCAGCTGGACTGATTGTAGGCGGTGTTATTGGCGGTGTTGCAGCATTGCTGACCGCGCCGACTTCAGGAAAAAACTTGAGAGGACAGCTAAAAGCCAACTGCGGTAAATGGGAAGACACCGTCAAAAGGCTGAAAAACGACGGAATCGCATTAAAAGAGCAATTCGTCAAAACCGCCATAGAAGGCGCGGAAATCATCAAAGACGTCGGCAGCGAACTGCAAACGTCCATCCAGGAATGGCGCGAGGAAATCAAACCTCACCAGCAGGACTTAAAAAAGGAAATCGCTGAGATTGAAGAAAAGATAAAACAGCTGGAGAAAACCTTACAAAACTAATATACTCAGCGAAAAAAATGAACCTTAAAAAAGGGGTGTGAATGGAAAATTTTCACGCTCTTTTTTTGGGTAAAATCCTGATTTCACACCGTAAAGCTGGATTTTTTAAAAATTTCGTAAATTTACATCTTTATTAATCTTTATTTTATTTGCATAATAGAAATTATAAGATAAAGAGAAGCAGGTGAAGTGAATGAATCGAGCGGAAGAGCCCTATACGGTGAAAGAAGCCCTTTTATTCAGTCAAAGAATGGCACAGCTTAGCAAGGCGCTTTGGAAGTCAATAGAAAAGGATTGGCAGCAGTGGATTAAACCTTATGATCTGAACATTAACGAGCATCATATTTTGTGGATCGCTTACCAGCTGAACGGTGCATCCATTTCGGAAATCGCCAAGTTCGGCGTCATGCACGTATCCACAGCGTTTAATTTTTCAAAAAAACTTGAGGAAAGAGGTTACCTGGAGTTTTCCAAAAAGTTGAATGACAAACGAAACACTTACATTCAGCTGACTCCGAAAGGTGAAGACGTTTTCCTTAAAATCCTCGAGTCTTACGATCCGACCCGGAATGCCGTCTTAAAAGGCGCTCAGCCCCTTCATCAGCTGTACGGGAAGTTTCCAGAAATCGTCGAGATGATGTCGATCATCCGCCATATTTACGGCGATGATTTCATGGAAATTTTCGAAAAATCGTTTTCAAACATCGAAAGTGAATTTACGAGCGAAGAGGGCAAAATGAAGAAAAAACAAGAAGCAAAAGAAGCCGGGGAATCGATAGAGATGGACAAACCGCTTGAGCCTCTTAAAAACTAAGCCAGATCGTATTGCCTGATAATGCTGATGAATTCGCTCATCAGCGGTTTGTACAGACCTTGTCTGTGAAGGGCGAAAATCGTTTCGTGCACTTCAAGTTTTTCATTTAACTGTCCCGCAAAAAGCGTGAGGAGATGATCGAACATCACATATCCTTGCGCTTTTTGTGCTTCAAGCTCCTTTGAGAGCTCTTCGCACAGCTTTTCCGTTTCCTTTGCTTCTTCCTCTGATAAGCCCTTTTCGATCAACATTTTATAATACGGATACTCTTCCATATCCGCATTGTTCAATAACAGTTTGATGTAATATTCCAGCCGCTCAAGGCGTTGCTCCATAGAGTTCATATTTGTCCCTTCTCTCCCTTTCTCTTATTTTAGCCGATATTCCCTTCTGATGAAAGTTCAACACGGGAGATTTCTGTTCCTTTTACACCCTTCTAAATTCTTTGGAAAATGACGAAATTTTTTTCGAAAAAGGGATTGATTTTTCTCATCCAGAGGAGTAAATTATTCTGAGGATTTCATATAACAGTTTGTTGAAACGGAAGGATGTCATTTATGAGTTGCTGGAAAACCATCAATCTCGTTAAAGATTATGGAGGCATGCGCATCGTGCTTACTGCCGTCAGTTTAATGATTTTATTTTTTATTCCCGAATATTTAGCGATGCAACTGATTCATCCGCAAACTGTTCAGAGAGGCGATCACGCCCTTTTGTTTGCAGGACTATTGGTTGCGGCTATAATTGCCCATAAAATTCTTCATATCTTGCCGTTGATCAGCAAGAAAAAATTAGAAAAAAAGATTTATTGGTTGAGAATGAGAACATGGAGAGAAGTTCCAAAAAACACGATGCTTGTCTCTCTTCTCTGCCCTTTTTTCGTCATCACGCCTGCTTTATTTTACGCGGGGGCTGTGATGCCGAGCTTTGCTCATTATTTCTGCATCATTTCAAGCATTCATTTCGGCTATTGTCTGCCTGATTTTCTGTTTGCCTGGAAACTGATCAAAGCGCCTAAAAACTGCTATGTCGATCAGGAAGCCGACGATTTTGATATTTTAATACAAAAATAATCCAGCCGCTCGGCACTTGGAAAATCCTTTTTTTCAGTCTATTTTCTATCTTTTTTAATAAATATTTGGTAATGTATTATGGAGCAGAAACAGAGAGGGGGATCTCCTATCATCCTTTTTTATTTCATCTTGTTTGCGGTTTTTACTGTCTTCAACATAAACAAGCTTACAAACTCTTTATGCCTTGTCAGAGAGATTCCTGAAGAACGGCAGGATAAGGTGTTTAGAATGATTAATGTGCTGATCTTAATTTTATTGATCTCATCATTCATTGAGATTTCCTTTACGGTGTAAAGAAAAAAAGGATAGCTGCCGATCGTATTGATCCGGCAGCTATCCTTTTGTTGATTAGCATATCCAAGAAGCACCAATAATAATTAATAAGATGAACAGTACCACAAGCAGCGCAAAGCCGCCAGCGAAACCTCCTGTATAACCGTCGCCCATATTGACACCTCCTCTGCCCCAGTCGTTACATTAGTGTATGCACGAATGTCATGAAACGATTAGGCTATCGTCCAAAAGAAAAGAACCGCCTGAAAAAATGACGGTTCTTTTCTCATTTTCTAAGGTTTTAGTACAGATAAGCTGCACCAACGATGATTAATAAAATGAACAACACGACCAATAAAGCAAAACCGCTTGAGTATCCTCCGCTCATGTTATTGACCTCCTTTTCTTGATCAATATATTTGTATGAGCGGAAAGAAAATTTGACTAGACGGATGCCCCTCTGTTGAAAATCTTTTTACAGCATGTCAGAATATGATATGATACAATTCAAAGGAAAGTTTAAACTGTTATGATTAGGAGTGTTTGCATTTATGAAGAAGATTGCAATTGCGGCGATTACAGCGACAAGTGTGCTGGCTCTCAGCGCATGCAGCGGAGGAGACTCTGAGGTTGTTGCAGAAACAAAAGCTGGAAATATTACAAAAGAAGACCTTTATCAAACATTAAAAGACAATGCCGGAGCGGACGCACTGAACATGCTCGTTCAGCAAAAAGTACTCGATGATAAATACAATGTCTCCGACAAAGAAATTGACAAAAAGCTGAACGAGTACAAAAAGTCGATGGGTGACCAGCTCAACCAGCTCATTGAGCAGAAAGGCGAAGACTTCGTCAAAGAACAGATCAAATACGAACTTCTCATGAAAAAAGCCGCAAAGGATAACATAAAAGTAACCGATGATGACGTAAAAGAATATTATGACGGCCTGAAAGGCAAAATCCACTTGAGCCACATTCTTGTGAAGGAAAAGAAAACGGCTGAAGAAGTTGAGAAAAAGCTGAAAAAAGGCGAAAAATTCGAAGACCTTGCAAAAGAGTATTCAACTGACGGAACAGCCGAAAAAGGCGGCGACCTCGGATGGGTCGGCAAGGAAGATAACATGGACAAGGATTTCGTCAAAGCTGCGTTTGCTTTGAAAACCGGCGAAATCAGCGGCCCTGTGAAATCGCAATTCGGCTATCACATCATTAAGAAAGACGAAGAGCGCGGCAAATATGAAAACATGAAAAAAGATCTCAAAAAAGAGGTCCAAGAACAAAAACAAAACGATCAAACTGAACTGCAATCTGTCATTGACAAACTTGTCAAAGATGCTGATCTAAAAGTAAAAGACAAAGAGTTGAAAAAACAAGTCGACCAGCGCCAAGCTCAGACAAGCAGCAGCAGCTGACGCCAAAAAAGCTGTCCTCCCCTCGCGGGGCCGGACAGCTTTTTTTATGCGATGGAATGACTGTCAGCCGATTTTTCATGCTGTTCTTGATCTTCATCCAATGAACGCTTCATGCGGTGTGCTTTTTCTTTTTCCATCCGTTCGATATAAATGCGGCCTTCTTTTTCGATAAAAGCCTGATCGATCTTTTCCTCTTCCTTTGCCGTCGTCATCAGCTTATAGGCGCTGAAAATAATGCCGACGATGCAAAGGTACACCCACCACGGAAACAGCAGCACGGCTTTTCCCCCTTTTTTGAATAAACTGTATATCAGACATTATGCAAAAGGGAGACAAGTTATGACACTTATTTGTGAAAAACAGGCTTGTAAAAGGAACGATTATCCAATGCAAAGACGCGTTCGGTATACTCTCCCGGCTTGACCCGTTCGAGCGCTCTGTCCATCATATTGATCTTCGCGTCCAGGTTGTCGATATAGTGAAGAATTTCCGCTTCCTTGACCATCGGCGGCTTTGGACTGCCCCATTCGGGTTTGCCGTGATGGCTTAAAATCAAATGCTGGAGAATCAGCACTTCTTCTGAATCAATTTGAAGCTCTTCGGCTGCTTTTGCAATTTCTGTCACCATAATCGAAATGTGCCCCAGCAGATTCCCTTCGACAGTATAGGTCGTGGACACCGGTCCGGATAGTTCTTTTACTTTTCCAAGGTCATGCAAAATAACACCTGCGTACAATAGGTCGCGATCGAGCGACGGATACAGGTCTGCGACCGATTTGGCCAGGTTCAGCATGGAGACAACATGGTATGCGAGACCTGATACGAACTCGTGGTGATTTTTCGTCGCAGCTGGATAATCAATGAATTCCTTGCCGTATTTTTTGACGAGGTGCCTCGTGATTCGCTGAATACTCGGGTTTTTCATTTCAAAAATATATTGAGTGACCGCATCCATCATTTCGTTTTTGGGAATCGGTGCAGTCTCAAGAAAGTCATCGATTTTGACATTGTCATTGTCGCCCGCAGGTCTGATGTTTCTCAGCTTCAGCTGATTCCGCCCGCGGTAATGATGAATGTCGCCGACCACTTTCACGATCGTCTGCGGGCCGTAGGTCACTTCGTCCTGCTGTTTGGCGTCCCAAAGCTTCGCTTCTATATCTCCGGACTGATCCTGGAGCATCAGCGTTAAAAACGGTTTCCCATTGCTCGCGATTCCTTTCGTTGACGATTTAATGAGCAAATACAAATCAACCTGCTCGCCAACTTCGTGCAACATGATACCTTTTGCCATGATAAAGCTCCCTCCGTTTTCCTACATAAAATCATTATAGCACACACTTTTATTTGTTAGTTATACCCTTTACTTCCACGTTTTTCATGACGGGAGGCAGCAGGATCACATCTTCGTCGTGAAAAGCTTCTCTTACATGTTCATGACACGTAAAATACAAGATTTGCTGTTCTTCGCCTGAAAGCTTTTTTAAGATGTTCAGCACTTGTTTAAACCTCTCCTCGTCAAAGTGGACAAAGCTGTCATCCAGCTGGAACGGCAATTTGACTTCCTTTTGATGGGAGAGGGCCAGAGCGAATCGGATCGCTAAATAGAGCTGTTCACAAGTTGCCTGGGACAGTTCGTGGGCGTAAAAAACAGCCCCGTCTTTCCGCATGACCATCATGGATTCATCTGTTTCAGAAAAATAAATTTTTTCGTATTGCCCGGCAGTCAATGGGTTCAGTAATGTTTCAGCCGTTTGTAACAGCTTCGGAAGCCGAACCTTCTTATGTTCATCGATCTTGTTTTTGACCGCCTGCCGGATCAGCTTGACGGCTGCCCACTTTTTGGCCAGTTCGGCGACCCGCTCTTTTTGCATTCCGGTCTGATAGGCGAGCTCGGATACCGCTCCCGATTCCTCAAGTCTGACCAGTTCCGCATGGACATTCGCCGCCTTTTGTCTTTCTTCTGCAAGCTTATTTTCTATACGGGCTCTTTTTTCCTGCGCCTCGGCCAGCTTTCCTTTCAGTTCTGCAAGAGAGTGTTCTGATGCAAGCATGACGGCCTTCTCGTCCTGCCTGCCGAGCTCTCTTTTGAGCTGCCCGAGCCTTGCCGTTAATTCTTTTTTGGCTTGGTCGCGCTTCGCCAGACCGATGAACATCTCACGGCCGTCCGCCCCTGCTTTTTGAAAGAGTTCGCCAATTTGGGATTGGAAGTATTCCGTCTCTTTTGTCAGCTCTTTGATTTGTTCGGCGGTATGCTTTAAAGACACGTCCGCTTCCTGTTTTTGCCGAAGTTTTTCTTTTTGGGAATCAAGCGCGCTTTTCAGCTGAAACACCTGCTCTTGGACGCTTTCGCCAGCGCGGCCGAGAGATGAGACAAGCTTTCTCAATTCCGCTTCAAAGGATGCTTTTTTAGCTTGAAGGCGGCTCAGCTCTTGCTCGATATCCCGCTTTTTCAACATTTCCTCTCGGAGTTCCTTGATCAAAGCGTACGCATCGGCTAAAAATGACGGGTCGATTGACAGGTTCAGCTCTCTCAAATAGCGTTCGGTCTTCTCCTGATACGGACGGATATCCTTTTCCCACGCTTCGAACTTCTGAATCGCTCTTTCATATTCCGCTTCTCTCTGTCTGAGCTCTGCTTGTTTTGCGATAAGGAGCTGCCGGGTTTGGTCGTCCTTCCACAGCTCTTCCCTCAAAGCGTTGTCACTCACTCCGCTTTTTGTACCGCTGCGATCAATGTCGTCCAGCTGTTTTTGAATAAAAGCCGCTGCCGCGGAAGGCTCGGGCTTTTTTAGAACAACAGCGGCAAATATGAGCAAGATCGGCACGAGTAAAGCGCTCGGGAACCACTCCTTGAAAAAGAGCGCCGCAAAAGCGGCCGCGAAAGCAGCACAAAGCGCTGCTGCAAAAGCGGTCTTTCTTCTTTTCATCCGAACCTTTTGTTCTTGCTTCAGATAGGACAGCTGAAGGAGCAGCTCTTCCCGCCTTCCGGCATGGCCGCCGGCGGACGCAAGCCGGCTGAGGGTTTCCTCCTTTTGCTTGCGGACATCTTCCGGCATCACTTCATTGCTGAGAGCGGCGTGGGCCTGTTCAGCTTCCTCCAGATCAGCTCTCGCCTGCTCAAAGCGTTCGTCAAGCGACCGTTTCAGTTCACGCAGCTCGATGTATGCCTGAGCGGTTTCCTGCAGCTTCCACTCATATTCATACGCGGTGTCCGCATTGAGGATATCGCATTCCTCGATTTTCAGGCGCCCAAGCCCCGCTTGAACCCGTCCGTTAATCTGGTGAAGCTGATCAGTCAAAGACGCGATTTTTTCGGAATACGACTGGTAAAACGGATATGCTTTTAAAAGCTCTTCCGCTTCGTGCTCGAGAAAGTCTTCAGCCGGTGCAAAAGCGGCGGCCCGCTGTTCCAAACGGCGCTTTTTCTCTTCCAGCGCCTTCAGCTGAGCCGCTTTTGGATGCAGGTGGGATTCGAGCTTTTCGAGCTCAAAAAGTCCGCCTTCGGGGAAACGGCTTTCTCCTGAGCCGCCGAAAGATGCGAGCTGCTCTTCCAGCTGGCGTTTTTCCGCGGCCGCCGGCAGAATCTCAATCGCCTGCTCGATTTGTGAGACGAGATGCTCAAGATCTTTCAGCAGTTGTCCGCTGTCCTTTATTGAGGCCTCAGCGCCTTTTTTTTCGTTTAACAGGCGGTGGTAGTCGCCTTCCCGCGCTTTCGCTTTTTTCAAATCTTCGGAAAGCTTTTTTAACCGGTCGAGCTCCTGATTCAGTTCAGGTTTCCGGCCGTTCGGTTTAAACAGCTCTTCCTGCTTTTTCACGAGGCCGGCATCCATCTTTGAAATCGCTTCAGAGCCGAACAGACTCGAAAACAGCAGAAAACGGCCGATTTTGTCGCGGTTGAATTTATGAATTTCCTGAAGGCCGAACACGTCAAATGAATAGATCGCTTTATACAGCTGTCTGTCGACGCCTGACAGCAGCTCATTTAAAAAACCTTCCGGCTTCGTGCTGCCGTCTTCCAGATAAACGGTGACCCGCTCAGGCTTTCCGGCCGTTCGTTCGATCCGGATCTGCCCCAAATCAGGGTGCCCGACCTCAAGCATCCCCCCGTAAATGACGCCCGTTTTCGGCTCATACCGTTTCGTCTTCGGAAAACCGAACAGCACGCTTTCAATAAACGACATGAGCGTCGTTTTCCCGGCTTCATTGAGCCCGTAGACCAAATGCAGATTTGAAGGAGACAGGCGAAATGTCTGATTGGCAAATTTACCGTATCCGTATATATGTATCGCATGTATATTCACCCTGCACCCTCCCTTATCTTTTCAATGTCTTCAGTTCATGAAGCAGCAGTTTTTCCGCCTGCGCGCGAATGTCCCGGAAGTCTTCTTCATGAAACCGCTCTCCGTGCCTTCTAAAGACCGGATGCCGCTCCAAATCGTCAAAAATCAGGCTGAAATCCTGAAATTCCTGCATTTCTTGCAATAGCTCCTGAAAAAAAGCGTCCCGTTCAATTCCAGACAAGGCGGCATCTGTTTGATCTTCGATCGCGGTAAGCCAGATGAACGCGTCTTCCTCCCGCTCTTCTTCATGGAAGATGTCAAGGATCTCGTCCACGATGCCGGCCTGTCCTTCCGCCAAATAAGAGGGTGTTTCTCCTGTCAATACCACCTTGACGCATGCCGGCTTGCCTCTGTTTCTGAAAGATTGAAGGGCATCCTGCATCAGGCTGATCAGCTCTGTCATCTGCTTTGTCTCTGAGATATCGATGCTGGCCGTTTCCCACAGAACATCCGATAAGGCTTTAAATTCGAAGGACAGTTCTCCGCCGCAAACATTGACGAGATAGCAGCCTTTCTCTCCCGTTTCCTTCATGTGCCGCGATTGCGTGTTTCCCGGATAAATCACCGCCGGTTCGGAGGCTGAAATGACCTGTCTTTTATGTATATGGCCAAGCGCCCAGTAATCCATCCGGCCGTTTTTTAAATCTTGAAGGGAAAAAGGACAGTACGGATCATGGCCGCTCTCCCCGGAAAGCGTCCCATGAATCATGCCGATATGCAAGGGCGCGTCGGTCGTTTTTTTGATTTCAGCAGCCTTATTGGCAAAAACAGAGCGCTCGGGATAGCTGTAGCCGTAGATGCTTGCGGCGAGCCGGCCGTCTTTGTAAAACGATTTTTCTTCAATGTCTTCTGACGAGAAAATGTGGACGTTGTCCGGCCAATCAATCGGCGTCCAATCGCCGCCCAGATGATCGTGATTGCCAAAAATCACATAGACTTGGATGTTGTTCTCTTTCAACTTTAAAAATTGCTTTCTCAAAAACATCTGTGCTTTTAAACTGCGGTTTGCTTCGTCGAAAAGATCGCCGGCAAGCAAAATGAAGTCGGCCTCTTCATCAATCGCAAGCTTAAACACATTTTCAGCGCTTTTAAATGTGCTGTTTTTGATCCGCCGGTAAACCTCTTCAGGTAGCCGGCTGATGCCGTGAAACGGACTGTCCAGGTGCAGATCGGCCGCATGAATGAAAGTGATGTTTGTCAATCTTCTGCTCCTTTTCATAAAATATTCTGCTCCCATTCTATCACGGGTTGAAAGCGAATGCACGTTCTACTCTTTGCACGAAAAAAGCAGCTTTTCTTTCAAGCTGCTTTTCTCTTTCATTATCGATCTTTTGACAGACGAAGCGCCTGTTTGATATTTTTCAATCCGCCGCCGCTCGTGTACATGAGCACGCCGCCTTTATACACCCTCGCCCCGATGACGGCGAGAATCACAATGGTGAGAGCGGTAATGCCGATGCCGAGTGCCGCTTCCCAAAACGGAATATCAAGCACGCCGACTCTGAGAAACATGATCATCGGCGCAAAGAACGGAATGAATGAAGTAACGGTAATGAACGTTGAATCCGGTGTGCTTAGCCCGACCATGGCAATTACGAATCCTGCGACGACCAGCAGAATCATCGGCGAAATCATCTGCTGAACATCTTCAATCCGGCTGACGACGCTTCCGAGAAATGCCGCAAGAGTTGCGTAGAGGAAGTAGCCGAGCATCAAGAAAATGGCCGCGTACACAAGCGTTGCAGTAGGTACGCCGGAAATGTCAAGAAATCCTTTAATCATATCGGCTGCATCCCCTCCCTTTTCCTGGCTGGACTGGAGCGAAAGATAGCCGACAAGAAACAGCGCGGCAATCTGTGTCAATCCCAACAGAGCGACGCCGAACAGTTTGGCGAACATTTGCTGGACAGGCGGCACGCTGGAAATTAAAATTTCCATCACGCGGGAAGACTTTTCCGTCGCAACTTCTGTCGCGATCATTGACGCGTACGTCAAAACCGAAAAATAGATGACAAACAGCACAACATATACAAGCCCTGTCGCCTTTTGAAGCTCTTCCTCGGTTTTCGCGCCTTCTTTCAAGGCGACACTGTTGACTTTTACCGGTGTAAACAGTTCACTCAGCTTTTCCTGTGGTACGTTCAATTCAGCCGTTCCAACGGCAACCTTTGCTTGTGAGAGCGCCTGTTCAATCGTGGAGACAGCTGTGGAATCAGCGATTTCGAGCGCTTTATACGTTCCCTTCAGCACGCCTTTTTTATCTCTGTCCAGGATTAAAATGCCTTCGAGCTTTTCGTCTCTGACGTCTTTTTCAAGCTCTTTTTCCGGTTTATCCGCTTTTTCGACTTCCAGCGCTTCATCAGTGTCGAGTGCTTTCACTTGCTGGGCAAACGTGTCGTACAGCTGATTTGAACGGTCAATGACGGCGATTTTATCACCCTCTCCGCCGTCATCAAACATGGAAATAATCGATCCCAGATTTGTGACGAGCACGACAAGCGCAAGCGTGATCACCGTTGAAATAATGAACGACTTTGTTTTCAGCTTGCTGAGATATGTATGAAAAAGAACAATCCAAAACTTATTCATAACGGGCACCTACCTTTTCGACGAAAATATCATGCAAAGAAGGCTCTTCAAGTTCAAATTTTCTGATAAACCCGCGTCCTTGAAGCATTGTAAACAGCTCTTGAGAGACTTCTTCATTTTCGACCTGCAGGCGGACTCCTTCGGAATGATCGCGCCATTTGACGATACCGTCCGCCTCTTTCAAGAAGCTCAAGTCGCCGTCTGCGTGAATCGTGACATTCTTTCTGCCAAAAGAACGTTTGATTTCTTTTAATTTCCCTTGAACGACAGGCGTCCCGCGCTGCAAAATGCAGACGTGTTCGCACAGCTCTTCGACATGCTCCATTCTGTGGCTTGAAAATACAATCGAAGTGCCGTCGTCTTTCAAAGAAATGACCGCGTCTTTTAATAGCTCGACATTCACCGGATCGAGACCGCTGAACGGCTCGTCAAGAATCAAAAGCTCCGGCTTGTGCAGCACGGCCGTGATGAATTGAATTTTTTGCTGGTTCCCTTTGGAGAGCTCCTCAACCTTTTTGTCGGCGTATTCCGTAATATGGAACCGTTCGAGCCACTTCTCCATTTCCTTGAGCGCATTTTGCTTTGTCATGCCTTTCAGGCGGCCAAGGTATACGAGCTGATCTTTCACCTTCAGCTTCGGATACAGTCCGCGCTCTTCGGGCAAGTAGCCGATGCTGTTTGTGATACCGTAGTTAATCGGCTGTCCTTTCCATGTGACAGTACCCTCTGTCGCATTCAAAAGGCCTAATATCATTCGGAATGTCGTCGTTTTCCCTGCTCCGTTGGCGCCGAGCAGACCGAACATTTGCTTGTCTGGAATCTCCAGCGTCAGATCGTTTACAGCTGTAAATGAACCGAACTTTTTCGTGACGTGATCGATTTTGAGCATAATAACTCCTCCTTCCAATTTACAATCATACGTTAGTCATACCATTTTAAAAAGGATTTTTTTGATTTTTATATAATTTTAAACAAATAGATCATATTTTGAGAAAGGGGAAGAGAAATGGAAAGTTATTATGTAACCGTTTTCGATACTGGTGGAGAAACGCTTTTGAATGAGCGATTTGAAGCGGCCGATGATGAAGAAGCGAAAGAGAAAGGAAGAGGAATGCTGAAGGAAAAGCAATTTTTGGAGCATACACACCGGGTAGTACATTCGTCCGGTAAAATCATTGTTTTCCGGAGCTGACTAAAATACGGGGCAAGGCGGCTCTTTTGGGGAAGGTCTCCCGCTGCCGCCTGCCCTTTAATCCGCCAAACACTAGTGGATCATCATAACAATGAGCAGTCCCATGTTGATGAAACAGAGTAAAAACGATAAGCAAGCGACGCCTTTATTTTTTCGCAGAAAATAAAGGCCATTGACCGCCAGCACACAGATGATGACGGCATCAAACAGTCGAAACAGCAGATCCTGCAAGCTGTAGGCCGGAGCGAATAAACAAATCACAGAGACGATCAGGATGAAAAGGCAAGAAACTGTAATATACATCGTCCATTCTTTCGCTGCGTCAGCCCGCTCATTCTCAGATGAAATCATGTTCTTAAACTCGGGCCTCCTTGTCAGTCGTGATCATTTTGTCCGCGTACAAGGAAGGAGCTTTTCCCGCATCTGCCAAAAAGCCTGAAGACGTTAACACAACAGCCAGCGACACCGCGACGAACAACAGTTTAGCTTTCATACAACGCATCTCCCCTTTTGATTTTTCGTCTTGCCTGAGCGCACTTCTCATAGTAAAAAATGGCATCTTCAAGCCGCTCCATTTGATTATAGTACTGGGCTGCGTCTAAAGCCAGCTCTTCAACAGCGGCATATAAATGGTTTGACTCCAAATAATCAAATCCGATTTCCACGGCTTTCCGATCCCCGCCGTCCAAATACAACCCGGATAGAATGTTAAGCTTGGCCGCGTGTTCTTCATCTCCGAGCGATGCCGCACTTCGGATGCCTTTTTCATAACAGTCGGCCGCTCCGACATGATTTCCCTGTTTTAGACGGACGTACATTAAGTTGTACAGCACTTTTGGAATATATGATGAACTTTCCTGTTCAAAAATGGAAAGGGCGCTCTCCATATGATCTGAGGCTTCCCGGTACGATTCTTGATGGAAATAGCAATTTCCCAAATTAAAATGAGCGGCTGCCGTCAAATGGCTGTTTTTGATTTTCGCGGCGTCTTCAAGCGCGTTGTCCAGGCTTTTCAGCGCTGGTCCGTATGTCATCGATTCAACCCGATTGCCGGCAATGATAAAATCGCAGAAAATCTTTTTTTCTTTTAGCGTCTCATACCGGTTAAAAATGTCGGAAGCGAGCGTCGCATAGTTGATCGATAAATATCTCTGGCTGATATAATAGTAGATTTCCGCCAGCTTATAATAAAATTCCGCTTTTTCAACCTCGTCTTCCAAGGCGCTGACTTTTTGTTCAGCCGTTTTATAGCAGCCGATTGCTTTGACAAACCGCTTTTGTTTGAACTCATACATCCCTTTAAAAAACCAGTAATAATAGTTTAGTAAACCTGTCATTTGGTCCTTTTTCTCTTCTAAGTCGCGGAGGTTTTTTTCAATATTTTCAGTCTTTTGTGGTTTCAAATAGCTGAGCATCAGCTTATGCCTGAATTCGAGCAGCGAATAGTAGAGCAGGACGTCCTGATTTTCTTCCATGTCTTGAAAATCATTTAAAATTTCCGCTTTCAATGATTCACTGGCGGCGATCTGATTTTTCCGAATGGCGTTGTACCAATCATTCAGCTTACTAGCAACGTATTCAGATGGAATCTTCTGTTTCAATTTCCCCGCCTCCCAAGACTTCGTACAGACCTGTGTCCTTATGAATCATTTTATAGAAACTTAAATTTTTTTACAATTGCTTCTGCACATCATTTCCCAAGGTCAATTTCCTGTCGGGCCCTCTTGTTATACTTGCTGACGGTTAAATTGCGGCTGGCGCTTTTCTAAAAATGCGCGGATTCCTTCCTGATGGTC
>Ga0180430_10000592_pt1 | contig 38845 bp, 16 predicted proteins | sample SS_ome_9_FD_132999 | JGI IMG/M metagenome (GOLD analysis project Ga0180430, IMG submission 132999) | Hypersaline lake sediment archaeal communities from the Salton Sea, California, USA - SS_1_S_2 metaG | ecosystem: Environmental > Aquatic > Non-marine Saline and Alkaline > Hypersaline >...
GCTGCCGTCGCCGGCGGTGGTTGTGCTGCCGGCCGGTGTGCCGGCGCCGGTGTAGAGGTTGACGGTCACGCCGGCCTGGCCGGATTCGCCGCCGTCCTGGATGCCGTCCATGTCGGTGTCATACCAGGCGCGGTCGCCGATGGAGGCCAGTTCGAAGAGCCCGGCATCCCAGCTCGGGTCGTTCTCGGAAGGGGAGAGCGTGGTGGTGGCCGTCCGGCCGGTGACCGTGTCGGCGTCGCTGTCTGTTGTGTCGGCCCCGCCCTGGTCCTGCGGGGAGAAGATGGTATTGGCCGGGAGGACGAACTCGACGAAGTAGTCGCCCGGCTCCAGCGCGTCGAAGCCGTAGCTGCCGTCGCCGGCGGTGGTGGTGCTGCCGGCCGGTGTGCCGGCGCCGGTGTAGAGGTTGACGGTCACGCCGGCCTGGCCGGATTCGCCGCCGTCCTGGATGCCGTCCATGTCGGTGTCATACCAGGCGCGGTCACCGATGGAGGCCAGCTCGTAGATGCCGGCGTCCCAGTTCGGGTCGTATTCCGCGGCGGTGAGCGTGGTGGCGATGGTGCGCCCGGTGGCGGTGTCGGCATCGCTGTCCGCGGTGTCGCTCCCGCCCTGGTCCCGCGGGCTGAAAACATGGTTTGCCGGCAGGATGAACTCCACGAAGTAGTCGCCCATGGGCAGGCCGTTGAAGAGGTAGGCGCCGCCGGCGGTGGTGGCGGTGCTGCCGGCGGGTGTCCCCGCGCCGGTGTAGAGGTTGACGGTGACGCCGGCCACGCCGCTCTCACCGCCATCCTGGACCCCGTCCATGTCGGTGTCGAACCAGACCCGGTCGCCGATGGCCGAGATCGAGACCACCGCGTCGTCGTCATCCTGGTGGTCGTTGGGACCGGTGAGGTCGCCGATGCGCTCTCCGTCGCTCTCACCCGGGTCGCCCGGCGTGACACCGCCCGTGCCGTTGGTGCCGGGCAGGCTGGTCCAGCGGGCATCGGCCGTATTGGTGATCGTGCCCACCGGGTGGTTGGCGGCGAGGGTCGCGGTGTAAAGCACCACCAGCTGCCCGTCCGCCGGGAAGCTGTCCACGGTGATCTCCACCGTGGTGCCGCTGCTGTTGTCGGTGACGCCGCTCACGCCGCCGCCGGGGGTGATCGAGTCGACGGCCAGGGCCACGTAGTCCACGGGCAGGGTGTCCAGCAACCGCACGTCGTAGGCCGGGGCGCTGTCGCTGCCGGATGGGTTGGTGAGGGTCACGGTGAACTGCACCGTGCCGCCTCCCGGGACCATGCCCGAGGTGTCCACGGTCTTCTCCACGTCGACGCTGGGCTCGATCACGGAAACGTCGACCTCGGCGGCGGGCAGGCTCTGCTCCTGGCCCAGGCCGTCACGGTAGTCGAAGCCGGCGCTGTTCGTCAGCACCGTCCCCGCCTGGTTGCCCACGGTGTTGTCCACCAGGGCCTGGAATTCGAGGGTGTAGCCCTCGGCGCCCTCGTCGTTGTCCGAGTTGATCAGGTGGCCCAGGTCGAGGGTCAGCAGCTGGCCGCTGATTATGATGTCGGTGCCGTCCGTCAGACCGACGAACGTCTCGGCGGCGGCGCCGTTGATGCCGCCGGGGTCGTTGGACGAGGTGAGGCCGGTATCGAAGGTGCGGGCGAGCCGCGAACTGCCGGCGAGATAGCTCAGGCCGGCGGGCAGGGTGTCGCTCAGCTCGGCGTAGTACGTCGAGCCGGGGGGCACCTCCACCGAGACGCGGAAGGTCGCCACCTCGCCCAGCAGCAGCTCGCTGCCGGCGGAACCCGCCTCGCTCGACGCGTGCAGCGTCTTGGCCAGGTTCTCCGGGGTGCCGTCGCCGCCCACGGGGATGAGGTTGGGGTTCTTGCCGTCGCCGTCATCGCCGTTGTCATCGGTGGGCTCGTTGATCCCGCCGTCGGCGGTGGCCGCCCCCTGGTTCTCGAGCACGGTGCCCTCGGCGGTGCCGCCGTCCACGGTGACCCGCAGAGCGATCACCGCGCTGCTCCCCGGGTCGATGGGGCCGAGGTTCACCGACACCGGGTCTTCGCCGAGCACCACGCCCTGGCTCGTACTCACCGAGCCGGGAACGATGGTCGTGTGCAGCGGGATCGGGTCGATGAACTGCACGTTTTCCGCCGCGGCGGACCCGCTGTTTTCGATGGAGATGATGAACTCGATCACGTCCTCGGGGTCGACGATGCCGTCCCCGTCGGCGTCGGTGTGCAGCAACCAGCGTTTCTCGGCGTCGAGGGCCGGGTCGCCGGTGCCCGGGTCTTCCACCGCCTCGAAGACGGTGGGCTGGTACCCGTCGGACGGATCGCCGTTGCCGTCACTGGGCAACGGGTCGGTCTGGTCGGCATCGGCGGTGCCCTGGTTGACGAAGGTGCCCGCCTGGTCCACGGTGACGTCAAAGCTGATCGATTCCAGGCCGTCCACGGCGATGCTCATTCCGCTGAGCGACACCGTGCTGCCCGCCACGCTGATCGAACCGCTGCTGGCCCAGGCGCTGGCGCCGGCGTAGGTCAGCCCGGCGGGGATGGTGTCGCTGAAGCTGACGTTGGTCAGCGGCGTCTGGCCGTGGTTGTAGAAGATCACCCGGTAGCGCATGGCGTCGCCCGGGGTGATGTCGCCGCTGGTGTCGGCGTCGGTGATCCACTCCACGAATTTCCAGGCGTAGAGCTCGGCCGGCTCCTCCTCGCCGCCCACCGGGATGGTGGTGGGCTGGTCGCCGTTGCCGTCGATGCCGTCCTCGTCGGTGGGCTCGGGCACGGTGCGTTCGCTGTCCACCACGCCCTGGTTGGCGATGATCGTCCCCTCGGGCGTGCCGCCGTCCACGGTGACCTGGAAGCTGATCGTCACCGTCTGGCCCGTGGCCATCGGGCCCACGTCGACCACCAGCGGATTGCCGCTGTCGTTTGTCGTGCCCTGGCTGGAGGTCAGTGAGGCCACGACATAGGTGGTGACGGCCGGCACCGGGTCGCTGAAGACCACGCTGGTCACCGGGTCGCCCTGGTTGACCAGGGTCACGGTGTAGAGCAGCGTGTCGCCGGGCAGCACCTGGCCGCCGTTGAGGTCGGCCACGGTCTTCGTCGCGTCGATGAAGGCGTCGATGGTCGGTGTCACCGCGGCGTCGTCCCCGGTGCTGTAGTCGTTCACGCCGCCGTCGCCGGTGCGCCCGTCTTCCGGGTCGCCGGTGGCGCCGGGAAGGCTGGCCCAGGCCACGTCGAGGTCGTTGACCAGCGCCTGGCCCACGGCGGCGTCGAGGTCGATGCTCACCGTGTAGCTGAAGCTCCAGGAGCCGTTGTCCGGCGCGCCGCGGGTCAGGCTCGCCTTGCGGAACTCCAGGTTCTGGCCGTCGGCCGTGTAGTCGGCGGCGGTGGTGCTGACAAAGGTCAGCCCGTCGGGCAGGGTGTCGGTGACCAGCAGGTCGAAGGCCTCGCTGGTGCTGCCCGTGTCGTGCTGCACGAGCACGGTGAAGGTCACCTGGTCGCCCAGCGACTGTTCCGCCGGCAGGGCGGTCTTGCTCACCGCCAGCTCCGGCTCGGTGAGGTTCACCTCCACGTCGTTGGAGGGGATGGCGGTGTCGTCCGGGCCCCAGACCACGGTGCCGCTGTTCGTCAGCTGGTCCCCGTTCTGGTTGCCGGCGATGTTGTCCACCCGCACGGTGAGGTCGAGGTCGAAGTAGTCGTCGCTGTCCAGCTGGTTCGAGGTGTTGGTCACGTCGCCCATCGAGAACCAGACATCCTGGCCGCTGCCCAGGCGGGTGTCGTACCCCGTGTTGCCGAACTGCGGGTTCCCCGGCGCCGGTGTGGAGAAGAGGTGCCCCTGGTAGGTCAGCCCGCCGGGCAGCACGTCGTGGACCTCCACTTCCGGCGTGATGCCCTCGATGATCCAGGTACGCAGGCGGAAGTCGAAGTCCTCGCCGATGGTGAAGTCGTCATCGCCGCCGGGCAGGGTCTTGACCAGCGAGATGGTGCTGTCCACCTCGAAGTCGTAGGCCGCGCTCTCGCGGTAGTTGTCCAGCCGGTCGTCGGTGTCGTCGTCGCCGCCGCCGGCCGCGGTGCGCACGCCGTCGTCGCCGTCGCCGGCGGGCTGGCTGGCGTAGTCGGCGGTGACGCTGTTTTCCAGGGTCTCCCCGGCCACCACCGTCTCCATGAGCAGGCAGTCGAATTCCACCTGCAGCCGGCTGCCCGGCGACATCTGGAACAGGGGCAGGGCGATGGTGTCGTTGGTGTTCGTCGTGGTGCTGATCGAGAAGTCGCCGGCGGTGAGCACCGCCCCGTCGCCGTTGAGCCGGACGTCGGCGTCGACCACGGTGAGCGAGGCGCCGGAGATCTGGTGCAGCCCGTCGGGCAGCACGTCGGACCAGTCGACCTGGTAGGCCGTGGTGTGGCCGTTGTTCCAAAACTCCACCCGGAAAGTGATCGAATCACCGGCATCGAGGCCGGTGGGCGTGGTCTGCGGGGTCTTCTCGAGATAGAGGTCGGGCTCGCCCACGGAGATCGAGTCGTCTGCCGGGCCGGCCGAACCGCCGCCGTAGGTCAGTTCCGCCTCGTTGACCAGCAGCGTGCCGTCCTGGTTGCCGATGACGTTGTCCACCACCGCCTGGTAGTCGATGAGCAGGCTGCCGGCGGGCGGCGCCTGGTCCACGGTGCCGAAGTTCCAGGTCAGGGTGCGGGTGTCGCCGTCCCAGTCGAAGGCCACCGCATCCGAGGTGAAACCGGCGGGCGGGGTCACCGATTGGCTGGGGTCGACATAGGTCAGGCCGGCGGGCAGCACGTCGGTGATGACGAAGCTGCCGGTGGTGCCGGCGGGCACGCCCACGGTGAGCCGGTAGCTCACCACGTCGGCCACGGCATACCAGGTCTGCTCGTTGACCACCGTCTTGGCGATGTTCGGCGTGTCCACGTTGACCGTGGCATCGTCGGAACCATTGTAGAGCCGTTCGCCGTCTTCGTCGCCCGGGTCACCCGGGGTCTCGTCGCCGGTGCCGTAGACGCCGGGCAGGCTGTTCGTGTCAAAGGTCGTGGTGTTCACCACCGCGTCGGCGAACCCCACGTCCTCCACCAGGTCCGCCTGGCAGGTGATCTCCACGCACTCGCCCGGGTCGAGCCGGTCGATGGTGCCGGAGAGGGTGTTGCCGGCGAAGCTCGCCGTAATCGTCGCCCCGGTGGCGCCGGGGTCGGTGCCCAGCAGCAGCGGGTTCTCGTACTCGGCCGGCAGGACATCCTCGAAGCTCCAGTCGAAGGCCGTGGCCGCGTCGCCGCCGGTGGCGCTGTTGCAGATCTCGATGGTGAAGCCGATGGTGTCGCCGCCGTCGCCGGTGGTGGGATCGGCGGTCTTGGTGATCGCCGGCGCCGGCTCGGCCACGGTCACCGTGAGATAGTCGCCGGTGCTCGTCTGGGACGTGCCGGTGGCGTTGAGCCAGTCGATGCGTCCGCGGTCGGCCAGGTCCTGGCCGGCGATGTTGCCGGCCACGTTGTTCACCACGCAGCGCAGGCCCAGGGTGTAGGCGTGGCTGCCGCCGGCGGTGACGTCGCCCAGGTCGAGAGAAACCCCCTCGACCGTCTCGGACAGGGTCACCGCCACCGGGGTGCCGGCAGCGGCGGCATTGATCCCGCCGGGGTTGTCCGCGGCGGAGATGCCGGTGTCGTCCCGGGCCAGGGTGGCCGTCCCGTCGATGTAGGAGAGGCCCTCGGGCAGCTCGTCGATGATCGTCACGCCGCGGGTCAGGCCGGAGGGGAACTGGTAGACGATGGCATACTGCACCACCTCGCCCACGGCCACCGAGGTGCCGGTGGTGCTCCCTTCCGAGGTCCAGGTGATTGACTTGTCATCGAGGCTCGTGGTGCCCACGGTCAGCGTGTCGTCGTCGGTGGCCGACGGGGTACGGTCGTGGGCCGGGTCGCCGTACTCCGGGTCGCCGCTGTCCAGCGAGTGGCCGGAGGCGTTGGCCGTGTTGGTGTAGGTCGAGCCGGTGACCACGGTGGCGGCGAGGTCCACCTCGAAGGTGAAGGTCACCTCGTCGCCCGCGGCGAGGCTGCCGGTGTAGCCCACGCTGCAGGTGCCGAACCCGGTGGCGCTGAAGCCTTCGAGGTCGGCGGTGGTGTCCGTGCCGCTGGCGCAGTCGAAGACCGCCGAATCGAGGACGTCGCTCAGCGCCACCTCGTAGGCCGGCCCGTCGCCGATGTTCGTCAGCACCAGGGTGACCTGCACCATGTCGCCGGCCTGCAGGCCGCTGTCCGGTGAGATGGTCTTGACCAGGGTGAGCAGCGGTTCGGTGATTTCGAGGTCGGCGTCGTCGGACCCGGAGTCGGTGATCTCCTCCGTGCCGTCACCGTCGTAGTCGATGCCGAAGTCGGCGGTGAACTCGTTGGTCATGGTGTCACCGGTGCCCACGTCCAGGTGGTTGTCCACGCGGGAGGTCACCGTCCACTCGAAGGTGGCCGGGCCCTGGAAGTCGGCCGGGCTCCAGGTCAGCGTCTGGCCGGAAACATGGTCGCCGGAGACCGACGGGGCGCTGCCGAAGGGCGGGTCGTCGTTGCCCGCGGCGGCCGCGGCCGATTCGTAGGTCACGTGGGCCGGCAGGTCGTCGGTGAGCGTCACACCGCGGTACCAGTTGCCGTTGAGGAACTCGGCGCGCACGGTCCAGCTGTGGTTGTCGCCCACGTTGACCGTGGCCGGGTCCACGCTCTTCGTGATCTCGAAGGCCGAGACGTAGGCCGCGGCTTCGTCCCAGCTGTGGGTACAGATGTCCCCCGAGCCCTGGTCCCGGCACATCCCCTCGGCACGGAGCTGCAGGTCGAGGCTGCCCGTGCCCACGGTGGCCCGCAGGTTCACGGTGAGGTCGTTGCCCGCATCCAGGTCGGCGAGGCTCACCGTGCAGCTGCCGCCGCTGCACTCGGTCCATCCCGATCCGCTGTCGTATTCCACGCCGCTGAAGCCGTCACCGGCGGTCACCAGCAGCCGGTTGTTCGTCGCCGTCACCGAGCCGTCGTTGACCACGGTGACCGTCCACTGGGCCGTGCCGCCCAGGGCGTGGGTTTGCTGCGCCGGGGTCACCGCGATGTCGAGGTCCGGCTCGCCGGGGTTGACGGTGGCCGAGCCGCTGGAGGAGAAGGCGCTGCCGCAGCTGTCGAAGTAGTCGTAGGCCAGCTCCACCGTGTCCGAGGGCACGGCCACGTCGGGGTCGCTCTCGTTGTTGTCGTTGGCCGTGTCGCACCAGGTGGCCCCGTCCATCCGGGCGGCGAAGGTGATGGTCACCGTCTCGCCCGGGGCGACGAAATCGATGTTCGAGGCGTTCCAGGTCCAGCTGTTGCCCGAGGCGCCGCTGCAGCTGGAGGCGGCATGGCTCAGGCCGGGCGGGGTGCCCGCGGCGCTGATGCTGCAGCTGCCCGTGGGATCGAACTCGTAGCCCGCGGGCAGGGTGACGGCGATGGCGTCGGTGGCGGCCGAGCCGCCGCTGTTCGTGAGCAGGACCTCCACCGCGCCGCCGCAGGTGGTCCAGTCGGTGGTGTTCACCGTGACCTGGCCCCCGGCGTAGTCGGGACGGGTGCGCAGGCTCACGCTGTCGCTGTTCGTCTGCAGCATCGGTTCGGCAAAGCAGCAGCCGAAGGTGGCCGTGGCCTCGTTGGTCACCGGTGTCGTGCAGTCGTCCACCGTGGTGCGGTAGGTCACCGAGCAGGACTCGCCCTGGGCCATGTCGCCCAGGTCGCAGCCGGCGGCGAAGTAGTCGCCGGAGCCGCAGCTGCCGCAGGTGCTGGAGAAGCTGCCGCCCACCAGTGAGACGTTGGCCGGCAGGCTGTCGGCGATGAGCACGTCGTAGGCCGTGCCGTCGCCGTTGCTGGTGCAGGTCACCTCCCACTCGATCACGTCACCGGTGTCGGCGTCAACCTCGCCGCTGGTGGCCGGGGTGCCCTGGGTCATGTTGCGGCCGGTCTTCACCACCCGCACATTGGGCTCGAGCGGAATCGCGGGCAGCGGTTTCGGCGAGGAGGAGGAGATCGAGCCGCCATCCTGGAAGTTGCAGGGGCGGTCGTAGGTCGCCGTGGCCGCGGCACGCTGGTCCGAGGCGGCGTACTCGCCGGCCGCGGTGCAGTCCACCAGCTCCACGTCGAAGACCAGCTCGATCTCGCTGCCCGGGGCCATCGCCGGATCGCCGTCGTCATTCAGCGGCAGCACATTGCCGAAGTCCCAGGTGATCTGCTGGCGGCTGCCCACCATCGTCGTGGAAATCGAAGGGCCGCCGGTGAGCGCGCCGTGGCCGCCGGTGTGGCTCATCGACTCGTTGCCCACGTAGGTCAGCCCCGGGGGCAGCAGCTCGACGATGGAGACGTGGTAGACGTCGGTCTGGCCGCTGTTGCGCATGTTGATCGTCACCGCGGCGTTGCCGCCGCAGTAGTCCACGGCCACGGCCGAGTGCTCGAGCACGGCCAGGTCCGAGGAGGAGAGGTTGACGCTGGAGGATTCCACCAGCTCGTCGCAGACCGTGCCGTCACAGCCCCAGGTGAGGGTCGAGTCGATGTCCAGGTCGCTGCAGCCGAGCAGCTGGGCGGTGAGCACGATCTTGTTCACCTTGCCCGGGGTCATCTCGTCGTAGTGGAAGACCACCTGGTGGTCCCCCGGGTTGCCGGTGACCGTGGGCGTGTCGCTGCCGTCGGGAATGGCGTGCGTGTAGTAGGCCAGGTCGAGATCGAAGTCGAGGGCCAGGTCGACGTCGTGCACCGAGCCGCTGCCGCCGTTGACCACGAAGAGGGTCACCGCCGGCAGGCGGGTGTAGGCGGTGAACTGTTCCGGCACCTGGTAGAGGAAGACCAGACCGCGCTTGACCACCACCGGCGTTTCACTGTCCGCGGTGTTGAAGTGGGTCGAACCGCTGTCGTCGTAGCAGAGGTCGTTGTACGCGCCGCTCACCGACCAGTTGCCCGGCCGGTCGCAGGCGTGCCGGGCGTAGAAGCTGATCGAGCCCTGGGTGCCGATGTCCCCCAGGTCCCAGGTGTAGGTGCCGTCGCCGTTGTCCGTGGGGTCGAAGGCGTCGACGGGCGCGCCCGTGCCGTCCACCACGTTGCTGAACTGCACCGGGAAGCTGCCGTCGGCCAGCAGCACGGTGTAGTTGCCGGTGGTGTTGAGGGTGATCACCGTGTCGTAGGCCGTCCAGCTGCCGCCGAGGTCGATACGGTGCTGGGTCACGTCACAGGTCTCCACCAGCGGCGGGGAAACGAGGTCCAGGGAAAGGCCGGAGCGGGTGATGGAGACGAGCACGCCCTGGTAGTAGCTTTCGTCGCCGCCGCACTGCGTGCCGTAGCCCGGCGGCAGCTCGAGGGACGACCAGTCGATGAACGAGCCCACCGAGGTCTCCTCGGCCTGCAGGGTGTACTCCACGCAGAGCGCCGCCCCGCTGCTCGGGGCCGGGGCGCTGCAGGCCCCGCCGTCGTCCAGGCCGGAGAGGTCGATGGCCAGGGTGCCGCCGGCGGTGCTCACCGCGTAGCAGGAGCTGTCGATGGTGCCGCCGTTGACGGTCACGGCCGTCACGTCGACGAAGGTCTGGTCGCCGGCCACTTCGTCGCTGAAGGTGATGCCGTCCCAGCCCGGGGGCGACTCGATCCCGGCGCTGAAGGTGAAGCAGGCGGTGTAATAGACCTCGCGGCAGACCTGCCCGCCGGCGGCGTCCTGGTAGTCCACCGACTTTGACGAGGCCGTGATGATCTCGGGGTAGTCCCCCTGGTTGATGAAGGTCATCTGGTTCGCCGAGGGGATGTCGATGGGGCAGCCGCGGCAGTCGGTTGCGCTGCCCAGCACGGTGAAGGTATTGGCGTAGTCGTGGCCGTTGGCGCAGACGTCGGTGGGGGCGGTCATGACGATGGTGCGGGTCCAGGTGTCGCCGGGGGAGAGGGTCACGTCGTCCCAGGCGATCACGCCGCCGTCGTCGGTGCCGCCGTCGGTGTCGGTGACCACGAACCCGGTGTTCAGCCCGGTCTCGGTGCTGTCCGGGTAGTCGTCCCGCATGTCGAGGGTCAGGTCGGGGTTGCCGGCCGGGGCGTCGTAGCTCACCGTCACGGTGTAGGCCAGGCCCGCCTCGCCGCGGCCCGCGCTGCGCGGCCCGGTCTTGGTCACCGAGACGGAGGGCACGGTGCTGCCGTCGATGCTCACCGATTCAGGACCGACCACCGGGAAGAGGAACTCCGAGCCCAGGGCGCCGCACTCGTCGAAGTAATTGGGGGAGAAGACGAGGGAGGCGGAAAGGGCGGCGGGGCAGGTGTCCCCGGAGGGGCCGATGTCGAAGTCGAAGTCGAGCGAGTCTCCAGCCGGGATGTCGGGCAGGGTGAAGGTGGCCGTGCCGTCGTCCCAGGTCACCCCACCGGTGGGGTTGGTGATTTCCCAGCTGGCCGGCAGGCCGTCGAGCACGATCACCGGGTCCACCGCCGGGCCCGCGCCCGCGCTGTTGTCCACCAGCACGTTCACCGTGCTGCTGGCGCAGTAGTTCATCGGTCCGGGGGTGGTCACCGTGATGTCGAGAAACGGCTCGCGGATCTCCAGCGCCACCGAGGCATTGGCCAGGCGGTCCTGGGCCAGGCAGTGGTCGGCGCCGTCGCCCCAGTTGGCCATCACTTCGTTGACCAGCTTCACCGGGTCGCAGTCCTCCACCGTGCCGTCGATCTCGAACAGCGCCGAGGCGCCGGCGGCCACCGGGCCGCTGTTCCAGGTGGCCGGCACCCCGGGGGTCAGGGAGCCGGGCACGGTGTGGCCGGTGCTGCTGGCGATGGCGCTGAAGCCGATGTGCTCACCGAGGGTGAAGGTGATGTCCACGCCGTTCACCGCGGCGCCGGTGCCGTTGTTCTGCACGGTGAGCACCCAGCTGATGGCGTCGTCGAGGTGTGCGTCGGTGGAGGCGTTGCCCAGGCTGTCGGTGAGGGTGATGGTGATCAGCGGTGTGGTGACGGCCACCGCCGAGGAGGTGGCGGTGATCTCGCCCGGGGAGGCCAGGGCGTCCATTTGCTGGAGGTTCGTGGCGTTGCACCGGGGCCGGGCGCTCCAGCCGAGCACGGCGGTGCCGCCTTCGGCGTCGATGGACAGCCCGGACCAGGTCAGGGTGTGCGGGGGACCTGCCGATTCGCTGCCGCCGCCGGTATCGGTGACGGTGAAGTCGTCCGGGATGGTCACGGTGAGCGAGGCGCCGGTCACGGCTTCCTCGTCCGGGTTGGTGATCGTCACCTGCCACGAGCCCGTTTCGCCCACGGCCAGCGTGTTCTCGTCGGCGGTGAACGAGACCTCCAGCGCGGCCTGGGCTGCGGCGGCCGGAAGCATTGACATCATGGCGCAGATTATCGCCAGCGTCAGTGCCTTCGACACGGATGAGTGGTTTCGCAGTTCCCGGATCTTCATCGCTTCCTCCCCCGGATGGATGACCTGGAAACGGGCGGATCCGTCCCACTCACGGGACGCTACCCGCACCGCCGTTCAGTATGGTGAAAACGGTTGGATAAGAATTCGCTACCCCTGGTGATTCCAACAAGCATTCGCGGGGAGTGCGACCTCTGCCCGCACCTCTTGAATCGACCATTTCGATGGGGATTATGAGTGTCAAAAAAGGCGGGCTTTGGTCAGAAAAGGAAAATCATGATGATGAAGACCTGACTTTCGCGAGTGAGGCGGTCCGCCACCTCAGGAGATGGCGTCGAGGATCTGCTGCTGGATGGCGATGTTGTCGCGGTGGCCGGAGAAGCGGGCGGTGACCTTGCCCCGCACCGGGAAGCCCAGGAGGTAGAAGTCGCCGACGATGTCGAGGATCTTGTGCCGCACGAACTCGTCGGGGAAACGCAGTTCGGTGTTGATCACGTTGTCCTCGCCGACGAGGATGAAGTTGTCCAGCCGGCCTCCGGAGCCAAGGCCCAGCTCGTTCATCATCTTCAGGTCGCGCATGAAGCCGAAGGTGCGCGCCGGGGCGATCTGCTCGCGGTAGGCCCTGGCACTGGACATCTCGAACTCGCAGAACTGGTCGCCCACCGGCGGCGGGTAGCTCAACTGGTAGGAGACGGAGAAGCCGTCGTACGGCTCGATGGAGAGCATCTTCTTCCCGTCGTTCTCCCCCACCTGGTACGTGCGGTCGATGACCAGCTCCAGCCGTGGTGTGCCCTGGTCCTCGATGCCGATCCGCTCCAGCTCGCGGCAGAACTCGAGGGCCGAGCCGTCGAGCACCGGGATCTCGCCGTGGACCTTGATCATCAGGTTGGTGATGCCGCAGGCGTGCAGCGCCGAGAGCAGGTGCTCCACGGTACGGATCGACTCTCCGTGACCGGTGAGCGTGGTGGCGTACTCGGTGTTGCCGGCGGCGGAGATGTGCGCCGGGACCACCGTGCCGCCGGGCAGGGTGACGAAGTGGATGCCGCTGTCCGGGGGCAGGGGCTGGATCACCATGCCGGTGCGGCTGCCCGAGTGGAGCCCCATGCCGTAGATCACCTTGCTGTTGCTGATCGTGCGCTGGGGCGCGGTGCCCTCGCGCAGCAGGGGCAGGCGGGGCGGCGGAGTGACCCGGACCTCGTCGTCGGTGCGTGCCTTGGCCAGTTCGAGCACGCGGTCCGGCCGCTGGCTGGCCCGGTTCGGCTTCTCCCGCAGGGCGCCGTCCACCGCGTCCACCACCTGGTCGTAGGAAAGCGGTTTCTCCAGGTAGTCGCAGGCCCCCATCTTGATCGCCCGCACGGCCGTGGGCGTGGTGCCGTGACCCGACATCATGATCACCGCCGCCGCCGGGTCGATCTCGAGCAGCGAGCGAAGTGTCTCCAGGCCGTCCCGGTCGGGAAGCCAGATGTCGAGGAAGACCACGTCGGGCAGGTGCTGCTGGTAGAGGGTCAGCGCTTCTTCGCCCAGCCCGGTGGTCAGCGTGCGATACCCCTCGTCCTTGAGGATATTGGACAGCGCGTCGAGGATGCCCGGCTCGTCGTCGACAATGAGAACCAGTTTCTTTTTCATGCACACAGTTTGACCCTTCCGGCCCCGCCGGTCAAGTGGCCAATCCGCCCCGCGGATTCCGCGCCGGCGGCCGTCCGTTGTATGATGGCCCGTTGGTGAAGCCCATCCAAACCCGTGGAGTGATGCCCATGTCCATTTGCCCGCACCGCCGCCCGATCACACTATTTCTGCTCAGTGCACTGCTGCTGTTTGCCGCCACGGCCGTCACGGCCGGCGAGCGGCCGGCCTACCCCGAGACCCGCCGCGTCGACCAGGTGGACACCCTGCACGGCGTGGAGGTGGCCGATCCCTACCGCTGGCTCGAGGACGACGTGCGCACCAGTGATGAAGTGGCTGCCTGGGTCACGGCGCAGAACGAACTGACCTTCGGCTGGCTGGGGCAGGTCCCCCAGCGGGAAGCCATCCGCTCGCGGCTCACCGGGTTGTGGAATTACGAGCGCTACGGCCTGCCGTCAAGGCACGGGCAGCGCTACTACTTCCAGAAGAACGACGGCCTGCAGAACCAGGACGTGCTCTACAGCGTGGGCACGCTCGACGGTGAGCCCGAGGTGCTCCTCGATCCCAATGGGCTCTCCACTGACGGCACGGTGACCCTGGGCAGTACCTCCTTCTCCGATGACGGGCGCTACATGGCCTGGTCGGTGGCCGAGTCGGGTTCCGACTGGCATCGCTGGCGCATTCGTGATCTGCGCAGCGGCAGGGATCTGCCGGACGAGCTGCGCTGGATCAAGTGGTCTGCGGTTTCCTGGACCAGCGACGGCCGGGGCTTTTTCTACAGCCGGTTCCCCGAGCCGGCCGAGGGGGAGGCGTTCCAGCAGTCGAACCTCAACCAGCGGGTCTGCTACCACCGGCTGGGCACGCCCCAGCAGGACGACACGGTGGTCTTCGATGCCCCTGAGCACCCCGAGTGGACCTTCTGGCCCGTGGTCAGCGAGGATGGCCGTTACCTGGTCATCACCGTCTGGGAGGCGGGCGAGAAAAACCAGGTCTTCGTCCGTGACCTGGCCCGGCCTTACGCCATGACCCGGCTGGTTATCGGCGGGTTCGATGCCACCTACGGGTTTCTGGGCAACGACGGGCCCCGGCTCTACTTCCGCACCGACCTCGGCGCGTCGAAGGGCCGGGTGGTGGCGCTGGACCTCGACCGGCCGCAGAAGGAGGCCTGGCGCACGCTGATTTCCGAGAAGGAGGACACCCTGCGCGGCGTGAGCCTGGTGGGCAATCTCTTCTTCGCCCGCTACCTGCACCACGCCCGGAGCCGGGTCTGCGTCTATTCCACGTCCGGCGAGCACCTGCGCGACGTGGACCTGCCCGGTATCGGCTCGGTGGGCGGTTTCGGCGGCAAGCGGCGGGACACCGAGACCTTCTACCGTTTTTCCAGCTTCAACAGCCCGCCGGCGATCTACCGCTACGACCTGGGCAGCGGGCGGAGCACCCTTTTCCGCCAGGCGACGGTCGCTTTCGATCCCGACGCATTCGAGGTGAACCAGGTCTTCTACGGCTCGAAGGACGGCACCCGGGTGCCGATGTTCCTCGTGCACCGCAAGGGGCTGAAGCTGGATGGCGACAACCCGGTGCTGCTTTACGCGTACGGCGGGTTCAATGCGTCGATGACGCCCCGCTTCTCGGCGGCGATCATCGCCTGGCTGGAGATGGGCGGCGTCTACGCCCTGGCCAACATCCGCGGGGGCGGCGAGTACGGCAAGGCCTGGCACGACGCGGCGAAGAAGGAAAAGCGGCAGAATGCTTTCGACGACTTCATCGCCGCGGGCGAGTGGCTGATCGAGAAGAAATACACCCGCACCGGGAAACTGGCGGTGATGGGCGGCAGCAACGGCGGTCTGCTGGTGGGGGCGGTGATGACCCAGCGGCCGGAGCTCTTCGGCGCCTGCCTCCCCGAGGTGGGCGTGATGGACATGCTTCGTTTCCACAAGTTCACCGCCGGCCGCTACTGGGTCGAAGATTTCGGCTCGCCTGATGACCCCGAGCATTTCAAGGCGCTCTACGCCTACTCCCCCTATCACAATATCGAGGAGGGCACGGCGTACCCGCCGACCCTGGTCACCACCGCCGACACCGACGACCGGGTGGTGCCCGGCCATTCCTTCAAGTTCACCGCGGCGCTGCAGCGGGCGCAGCAGGGCGACGCGCCGATCCTCATCCGCATCGAAACCCGCGCCGGCCACGGCGGCGGCAAACCCACGGACAAGGCCATCGAGGAGGTCGCTGACCAGTGGGCCTTCCTCGCGGCCATCCTGGGCGTGGATGTCCCGGGGGGCTGGACCGCCGTCAAGGGATCCTCCCGGGAGTAGCCTCATGCCGCAGCGACCACAGCTGGTGATCCTCGCCGCCGGGCGCGGCAGCCGCTTTGGCGGGCTGAAGCAGCTCGAGCCGGTGGGGCCGGGCGGCGGGGCGATCCTCGAATACACGGTCTATGACGCCGTCCGCGCCGGGTTCGGCGAGGTGGTGCTGGTGGTCAGCGACGCCTCGGCGGGGCCGCTGCGGGAGGCGGCGGACCGCCGCTTCGGCCGGCACCTGCCGGTGCGCCTGGCCCGGCAGCGCCTCGACGACCTGCCCGCCGGCCGCACCGTGCCCGCCGGCCGGAACAAGCCCTGGGGCACCGGCCACGCCATGCTGGCCGCACGGCTGGAAGTGGACCGGCCCTTCGCCGTGGTCAATGCCGACGATTTCTACGGTGCCGGCGCTCTCCAGGCCATGGGCCGTTTTCTACGGGACGAGGCCCGGCCCGACGGCGCGGTGCACGCCATGGTGGCCTACGCCCTGGGGGAAACGCTGCCCGATGACGGCCGGTCGGTCTCCCGGGCGCTCTGCCGCCGCGCCGACGACGGCTGGCTGGAACGGATCGAGGAGGTTCCGGCCATCGCCCGGGAAGGGGACGGCGGCCGGTACGAGGATGCCGGCGGCCGGCAGGTTACGGTGGGGCTCGACGAACCGGTCTCGATGAACATCTTCGGCTTCACGCCCCGGATCATGGCCCGGTTGTGGCATTCGTTCGAGGATTTTCTCGACAGGATGAGCGACCCGATGGCCGAGGAGTTCTACCTTTCCAACGAGGTCAACGGCCTGATTGCCCTTGGCCAGGCCCGGGTGAGGGTGCTCGGCGGTGCCGGGCGGTGGTGCGGAATCACCAATCCGGGTGACCAGGCCGTGGTGGCGGCGATGCTGGACCGCCTCACCGCCGAGGGGCTGTACCCCGGGGAGCTGTGGCCATGAGCGGCGCGGGTCAGGTGCCGGAAATTCTTGCGCGGTTCGTCCTGGCCGATGGGGCGGCGGGTGCGGTTCCGCACCCCGGCGGGCACATCAACGACTCCTGGCTGGTCACCGTCGATCACCCCGGCCAGGCGGGGCGCTGGCTGCTGCAGCGCATCAACGGCAGCGTCTTCCCCGACCCGCCGGCGGTGATGGAGAACATCACCCGGGTGACGGGACACCTGGCCCGTGCCCTGGAAGCCGAGGGCCGGTCTGATGCCGGGCGCCGGGTGCTTTCCCCGGTGCCGGCGCGTGATGGTGGGACGTTCGTTCGCGACGATCGCGGGGACTGCTGGCGGCTCTACCGCTTCATCGAGGGGGCCCGGAGCGTGCTCTCGGTCTCTTCACCGGCCGATGCCGAAGCGGGGGGGAGGGCCTATGGCGAATTCCAGCGGCGGCTGGTCGATCTGCCCGGACCGCGGCTCCACGAAACCATCGCCGCTTTTCACGACACGCCGCGACGGTTCGCAGACCTGGAGGTCGCCGTGGCCGCCGATGCGCACCACCGGGCCGCGGCGGCGCGGGACGAAATCAGCTATGCCCTGGGGCATCGCGACACGGCCGGCGTTCTGCTCGAGGCCCGCCGGCAGGGCAGAGTTCCCGAACGGGTTGTGCACAACGACGCCAAGATCAGCAATGTGCTCTTCGACCGGGAGAGTGGCGAGGGGCTCTGCGTGGTGGACCTGGACACGGTGATGCCCGGCCTGTCGCTCTTCGATTTCGGGGACATGGTGCGCACGATGACGAGCCGGGCGGATGAGGACGATCCGTACGCCGGCGGCGTGGATCACGAACTGTTCCGTTCACTGGCCGGCGGCTACCTCCTGGAGATGGGCCCCCTGCTCACCGCCGGCGAGCGGGAGCTGCTGGTGGTTTCGGGGCAGCTGATCACCCTGGAGATCGGCGTGCGCTTCCTCACCGACTTCCTCTGCGGAGACACGTACTTCAGGACCGGCCATCCTGAGCAGAACCTTATGCGCTGCCGCGCCCAGTTCGCCCATCACCGCTCGCTGTCCGGGGCGGCGACGGAGCTTCAGCGATTGGTCATGCTGGCCTGAGCGATGATGCCGCCGCTCCGGGCGGCATCATCGGCCGTTCCGCGATCCGCCCGAGCCTGCTCGAGGATGGGCAGGTTCGTCACCGCCGCCTCGTTGCCCGGCCAGATCCGGGCGGATGAGTGGTAGTGGCCAATGGCCCCGTCGAGGTCGCCGAGGCGGGCGCAGATGAGGCCCAGGCGATTGTGGGTCTTGGCCAGCTCCCGGTCGCGGCTGTTCAACCGGCCGATCAGCCCCAGGTCGTATGTTTCCGCCAGTGCCGCGGCCTCGAGGGGTTGATTCAGCTGCTCCTCGATATCCCGGCAGGCCTCCGGGTCGTCATCCAGCAGGAGGCGGGCCTTGTGCAGCATCAAGTAATAGGGGCGCAGCGGGTCCTGCTGTCCGGCCAGGGCCAATTGGAAGCTGGCCCGCGCTGCGTGAAGGTCACCGCGATCCATCTGGAAGACGCCCAGCTTGCGGTGGATCAGGCTCTCGTCGATTTCCGTGCCCAGGGCCCGGCGATACCAGGCCGCGGCTTCGTCGATCTTTCCCTGTCCCTCCAGCAACTGCGCGAGGTTGAAGCAGATGGTCCCCTGTCGTGCCGTGTCCCGTTCCAGCGCCTCTCCCAGCAGTTCGATTCCCCGGTCCGGGGCGCCGGCCCGCCCGTAGACGATGGCCAGGTTCACCAGCGCCCCGTTGTTGTCCGGATTGATCTCCAGGGCCCGGACATATTGGCAGACCGCGGCCTGGTACTGGCCCTGGTAGGCCAGCGTGTCACCGTAGTCCTTGTAGGACTTGGACTCGACCTCCATGCCCGGGCGTGAGAGATGCTGCAGCCAGGGTGGATCGGCCATCAGCACACCGCCGAAGGCGATGAGCAGCAGCCAGATGCCGGCCAGGCCCCAGGTGACCAGGCTTCGCATCCTGGAAGCGGCATCCGCCGGCGGTGCTGCCGGTGCCTGGCGCCGTTTCCGGTCAGCAGGTGCTGTGGAGGACGAAGAGGACTTTTTTACCTTCACGTTTGAGCCTCTCGAATTCCCGACAAGCCTCCGGCGTGCGCAGGATGATCACCTGCGTGCCGCGCCGGAGGTTGGCGTTGTAGATGAACTGGCTGATGGCCTGTTCGGGAAACCCCTTCCCGCCGCGGCCCCGGGTTCCGCTGCCGACGAGGATGATGTCCGCCTCGCGCCGCAGCAGGAACTGCAGGTCGCGGTTGTTGAACATGTGCTTCTTGTCCACGGGCCGGAAGAACCCGCTGGGGAAGATCATCACGTCGAAGTAGGGGACCGGAATGCCCTTGTAGACGATCAGCCCCTGGCTGTTGTGCATTACCTGCTCATGGCGGTAGCGGATAAAGAAGAAGCCCTGCACGACCAGCAGGAGCAGGGCCGCCGCCCCGAGGGCATGGCGCACCCGGCGGTACCGGCTGAGGTGGAAGCCGATGAAAAAGAGCAGGAATCCCCCGGCGCTGATCAGGATTGCCGGGAGCAGGTTTGCCGCGTCGGTGAGCAGCGAACTGACGCAGACCAGGACCAGGCCGAAGGCGATGAGCAGGGTGTAGAGGCTTGCCGGGTGTTCCGGGTAGTCTCTGAATCGTGGGGGGCGCAGGCCCTGCCAGGCCTCACGGCCGGCCAAGACGCCGGTCACCCCGAAGTTGATCAGGGTGATGCCGATGGTGGCGCCCCAGACGTCCTTGGCGATGTCGCCGATGTCGAAGATCCTGCTGCTGAGGAACCACTGGACGGTTTCATCGAAGGCGGAAAAGACCAGCGCCGCGACGAAGGTGGCCAGCATGATTCGGCCCGGGGCCATGCCCCGCGGGGCCAGGTCACGGTGGACCATGAAGGCGAAGACGGCATAGGCGATGTAGTGCCAGTTCTGCTGCAGCTCGTAGAACTTGTGACCAAAGTAGTAGTCGGTGATCTGCTGGGCCAGGGTGATCATGACCAGGGCCAGCAGTGCGGCGCCGATGAGCCGGGCGGTGATCCGGCGGCGCAACGCCGCGGCCAGGGCCAGGACCGCCAGCAGGGCGATCGTGGGCACCAGGGGGATCTCCATGCCCCAGAGCGGGAAGGCCCAGGCAGAGAACCGCCCCAGGGCATCCTGCAGGAACGCCCGGAGCATGATGAACGGGGTGGCCACGAGCAGGAAGCTGTACATCACCAGCTGAACCCGCGTGGAGTGAATCCAGTGGGGCTGGCGGACAGCTTTCCCCCGTGGCGTCAATCGTTTGGCCATAAGAGGACCACGGCGCTAAACCGCGTGAGCGATACCCGGATTGTCTTTGTTACGTATTGAGAGACAGCCTGCGCCCGCCCGGTCGGGAAGGCCCAAGAATTTTGACTATGGGTAAAAATATAGGTTTTGAAAAGGTCCGCGTCAAGTTCTGATCAACTTCCGTACGACCGGCGGCAACCTGTTACAATGGAACAGTGCCTTGAAATGGCCCCGGAAAGGAGGACGTCAGATGACGCAAAAGAGCTCGCGGGAAGAACGGACCTTCCGCTGCCAGGATGAGAAACGATCGGCGAAACTGCTTATCGAATGGGAGGAGAAGGATGGCAAGAAGGTGCTGAAGAGCCTGAGCTGCGACCACCCGCGGCTCGGCGACATCGACAACTGGGACTGCCACTGGACCTGCTGGGAAGCGGTGAAGAAGAGCGCCGAGGAGCAGAAACAGACCCGCCGTGAATAAAGATGAATAAAGATGGGGTCAGGTCCCATTCGTATTCATCTCACTGAAACCGGTCATTCATTCTGACTGAAGAAAATGAATATGAATGGGACCTGACCCCATCTTCTTTCATTTTTTGCATCAATGGCTGAAGGCCGCGGGCGGGACCGGGCGGCGGTCGAAGTCGGGGCCCTGGTACTCGAGCTGCAGGTCCTGGAATCCCCACACCTGGAAATACTCCACCCGCAGCGGGTGGTGCCCGGCCTCGAGGATGACCTGCCCCCGTTCCTCCCGGGTCCCGTGGCGGCCGTCGTTGTCCACCACCATCCGCTCCCCGATGAACAGCCGGCTGCCGTCGTCCGACGTGAGGTGGAAGGTGTAGATGCCGTCCGCGGGCACCTCGATGAACCCGGTGAAGACCAGGGCATACTGATAGTTCGGGTGCGGCAGGTCGAGTGTCGGCACCGTCACCGTGCCGTCCTCGATTATTTTTTCGGGTTTCAACTGGTCCAGTGACTCGATCTCTCCGCTGTATCGGACGTAGTCGAAGCCCGGCTGCGTCTGCTCCGGACGTATCGGCGCCAGGGGTTGCTGGCGGGTGAAGGGGAAGGCTTCCGCCGCGCCGGCCGATCCGCCGGCGTTGAAGGTCCGGGCGGTGACCATGGTGGTCTGCTCCAGCTTCAACGGCTTGGTGTAGCGTGGTGACGAGGGGGCCGGGTCGCTGCCGTCGAGGGTGTAGCGCACGGTGCCCCCCTCCAGCGGGCTGTCCAGCACCACGTCCAAGGTGTCGGTGAAGACCGTTGACCGCGCCAGCGCCCGGGGCGGAGGGATGAAGTAGTCCACGCCGAGCTCGTCCAGGCGCATGAAGTGGGTCTTCATCCGGCGCCAGAAGTCGTCCCAGTTCCGGCGGTTCGCCGGCGACCAGGTCACTTCGGCCAGTGCGGCGAGCCGGGGGAGGAGCATCCGTTCCACGCGCTCCGGGGGGATGCGCTCGGTCCAGACGTTGCCCTCGGCGCCGAGGATGTGGTTCGCCTGGTCGGTGGTCAGCTCCGGCGGCGTGGGCTCGAAGGAATAGGTCCGTTCCCAGTCGATGACCCCCATCCATTTCGGCATGCCCGGTTCGGCCTGCTGGGGGTAGTCGAAGTAGCAGTGGGTGATCGGCGAGGCGATCACGTCGTGGCCGGCCTCGGCCGCGGCAATGGCCCCGTCCATGCCGCGCCAGGACTGCACCGTGGCGTTGGGCGCCAGCCCGCCCTCGAGGATCTCGTCCCAGCCGATGAGCCGCCGTCCCTTTTCGTTGAGATACGCTTCGATGCGGCGGATGAACCAGCTCTGCAGCTCGTCCTCGTCGGCCAGCCCCTCGGCCTCGATCCGGGCCTGGCACTTCGGGCATTCACGCCAGCGGTCCCTGGGACACTCGTCCCCGCCGATGTGGATGTATGTCGAGGGGAAGAGCTCGAGCACTTCGTCGAGCACACCCTCGAGAAAGCGGAACACCTCGTCGTTGCCCGCGCAGTAGACGTCCTCGTGCACGCCCCAGCGGGTGCTCACCTCGAAGGGCCCGCCGGTGCAGGAGTGTTCGGGGTAAGCGGCCAGGGCGGCCAGGGCGTGGCCCGGCATCTCGATCTCCGGCACGACGGTGACGTAACGCTGCCTGGCGTATTCGACGATCTCCCGCACCTGCTCCCTGGTGTAGAACCCGCCGCAGCGCTCATCCGCGTTCCCGCGCCAGGCGCCCACCTCGGTGAGCCGGGGGTATTTTTCGATCTCGATGCGCCAGCCCTGGTCCTCGGTGAGGTGCCAGTGGAAGACGTTCATCTTGTGCAGGGCCAGCAGGTCGATGCAGCGTTTGACCACCTCCGGCGGCATGAAGTGACGGCAGCAGTCGAGCAGCATGCCCCGCCAGCGGTAGCGTGGCTTGTCGATGATGCTCAGGCAGGGCAGCTGCCGATCCATGCGCACGGTGAGCGGCCCGCCGGCCTTTGCCGTCTCCACGTCGAGACGGTTGTCCGTGGGCAGCAGCTGGCGGATGGTCTGCACGCCGTTGAACAGCCCGTGGGCGGCCGGGGCGCGAAGCAGCAGGGCTTCGGGCGTGATCCGCAGGTCGTAGCCCTCTTCGCCCAGGGCGCCGTCGGCGCCGGCCGTGGTGAGCAGGATCGCCCCCGACGGCGGTTCGGGACCACGGGCCTCGAGGACCAGCGGCCGGGGCAGCCCCTCGGCTTCCAGGCATTCGGCGAGGTAACGGCCGGTCTCCCGCACGTCCCGCCGTCCCGGCTCGACGAGGATCGATGTGCCCGGGGTCAGGGTGAAGTTTCCGGGGGTCGCTTCCACCGACACCGGTGCCGGTACGATGGCCGGGATGGCGGCCCACGCCGCCGTCGCGGCCAGGCCGTGGATCAGGGCGATGAGGAAAACCTGGCGCATTCGTTTCATGGCATACCTCGGTGTCAGCTGTTGTCGGGGCGGGCCCACATCGAGCGCAGCAGCCTTTGCAGCCAGGCGGCGCTGCCCAGGGCCAGGCCGGTGAAGATCATACCCCGAACCGGCTGCCCGTAGAGAAAGCTTCCGGTGCCGAAGAGCGCGGCGTAGACCATCAGGCAGCCCAGACTCCAGCCGAGGAAGGCCTGGGGCAGGCTGTCCGGCGAGGCCACAACGCCGGCCTCCTCGCGGATGCGCTGCCACCCCGGGCCGGCGGGCCGCACGAGGCGGCAGAAGCGGACCAGGGTTTCGCGGTCCGCCGGCCGGGTGAGAAACGTCACCGTGACCCAGACCGCGGTGGTCAGCACCACGCTGCTCACCAGCGCCAGGTGCGCCGGGATCTCCATCCCCAGCCGGCGGGCGGCGAGCAGGCCCGCGGCGATGAGGAACGACGAGGCCATGGCCGCGATCTCGCTCCAGGCATTGATCCGCCACCAGAACCAGCGCAGCAGGTAGAGCAGACCGGTGCCCGCGCCGATGGAGAGCAGCAGCTGGAATGCTTCCGCGGCGGTGGTCAGCAGGTAGACGCCGCCGGCGGCGATGAGCATCAGTCCCGCCGTGGCCAGCCGCGAGACGAGGACGTAGTGACGCTCTCCGGCCCCGCGGCGGATGAAACGGCGGTAGAAGTCGTGCACCAGGTACGACGCGCCCCAGTTGAGGTGGGTGGACATGGTGGAGACGTAGGCCGCCAGCAGCGAGGCCACGAGCAGCCCCAGCAGGCCGTGGGGCAGCAGGGTGAGCATCGCCGGGTAGGCGATGTCGTTGCCCAGCAGCGTGTCGTCGATGCCGGGCAGGGCGGCCTTGATATCGCCGAGGGTGGGGAAGACGAGCAGCGAGGCCAGGGCGACGATGATCCAGGGCCAGGGTCGCAACGCATAGTGGGCGATATTGAACCAGAGCGTGGCGGCCATGGCGTGCCGTTCGTCCCGGGCGGCCAGCATGCGCTGGGCGATGTAGCTGCCGCCCCCCGGTTCACTCCCCGGGTACCAGACCGACCACCACTGCACGGCCAGCGGAATGACGAGCAGGGTGACCAGCGCTTCACCGTTGCTGAAATCGGGCAGCAGGTCGAGGGTTGCCGGATCGAGACGGCTGACCAGGCCCTCGAGGCCGCCCACCTCGGGCCGGCGCAGGGCGTAGCAGGCCGCGGCGAAGACGCCGGCCATGGCGATGGCGAACTGGACGATATCGGAGGCCAGCACACCCCAGAGGCCGGAGAGGATGGAGAAGCCGATGCAGATTGCCGCGCAGGCCAGCACCGTCTGCCAGCGGTCCCAGCCGAGCATCACGTTGGCGATCTTCACCGCGGCCAGGGTCACCGTGGCCATGATCACGCCGTTGAAGAGCAGCCCGAGGTAGACGGCCCGGAAGCCGCGGACAAAGGCCGCCGGCCGGCCGGCGTAGCGCAGCTCATAGAACTCGAGATCGGTGAGCGCGCCGCAGCGGCGCCAGAGCCGGGCGAAGAAGAAGACGGTCATCATCCCGGTGAGCAGGAAGGCCCACCAGGACCAGTTTGCCGCCACGCCGCCGCCGCGCACCAGGTCGGTGACCAGGTTCGGCGTGTCGGTGCTGAAGGTGGTGGCCACCATCGAGGTGCCGATGAGCCACCAGGGCGCGGCGCGGCCCGAGGCGAAGAATTCGGCGGTGCCCCGGCCGGCCCGGCGGGCGAAGAGGAGCGCCGGGGCAAAGGCCGCGGCAAGGCAGATGGCGATGACGATCCAGTCCAGCGTGTTCAGCTGCATGAGCCAGAGGTTCTCACGAGAGTACCGTTGGTGGCAACCGGCAGGGCCCGGTTGATCGCCATGCCTCGACGGGCTATTCTCAAGAATACGCCGTGCCCGTTCAGTGAGCGGGGCCGCAACCAGGGAGGGACGAGCATTGAACACGCAACCGATGAGGGGCGTTCTGGCGCTGGTTCTGGTGACGGCCGCCGCGTCCGTTGCTTTTGGCGCCGGAGTGACCCTGGACCAGGTGGAACTGGAGGGCTCCAGCGTCTTCCGCCTGGACAACGGACGCCTGACCAGCACACTGTCGATTTCCGACGGCCGTCTGTTGCGTGAGCGGCTCACCCTGGACGGCGTGCCGGTGATGACCACCGACGGCGGTTTTGCCGCGGACCTGGTCTGGGCCGGTTGGCAGGCGCCGGGGATGGTGAACAACGCCGAAAACCCGGTGACCCTGACCCATGCGACCTTCGTCCTGGAAGGACACGAAGCGGAAGAACTGGATCGCGGCGGCCGGGTGCTGCACCTCGACTTCCGCCATGAGGGCGACAGCCTGCGCGCCCGTCTCAGCTACCGGCTCGAACCGGGCGATTTCTTTATCCGCCGCCGCCTTTCCTTCTCCGATCCCGAAGACCGCGGCCACTTCCTGCACCGCACCTGGCCACTGGCCTGTTCGGTGCGCGCCCCGGGCGGGCTGAACGTGGTCAAGGCGGGCGGGTTCGGCCAGCCCGCGGCCCTGGGCTGCCGTGCCGGCGGGGCGTTCTTCGGCGTCGAGTACCCGGCCGCGGACAACGGCGCCGCGGTCGAGGCGGGCACGGCGATGGTGCGCTGCGGTCAGCTGGTGGGGCAGCGGATCGGCCCGCAGTGGGTGGCCGGCGAGTGGGCGGTCCAGGGGCTGACTCCCGATGCGTACCTGCGCTGCTGGTTCCACCGCTATCTCGACGATGTCCGCGTGGCGCCGCTGCGGCCCTACACCCTGTACAACAGCTGGTATGATCTCCGCGCCCCGGAGATGGTGGAGTACGAGGCCAACGTGATGAACGGGCAGAACATAGAGCGGATCATGGCTTCCTTCCGCCGCCACCTGCTCGAGCCGTACGGCGTGGGCCTCGATGCCTTCGTGCTCGACGACGGCTGGGACATCTACCGCAGCGACTGGGTGCTGCGGGACGAGCAGTTCCCCGAAGGGCTGGCGCCGGTGGCCCGTTCCCTGGACGGTGACGGCACCGAGCTGGGGATCTGGTTCGGCCCCACCGGCGGCTACTCGCACCGCGACTGGCGGCTGGAGTGGATGAGGGCCGAGGGCTACGAGACGGTGGGCGACCAGCTCTGCCTTGCCGGGGAGCACTACCGGCAGCTCTTCGAGAAGCGGGTGACGGACCTGGTGGTCGATCACGATATCGGCTACTTCAAGTGGGACGGCATCCAGTTTTCCTGCAGCGAGCCGGACCACGGCCACCCCGTGGGCCTCTACTCGCGCCGCGCGGTTCTGGAAACGGTGATCGACCTCTGCCGCGCGGTGCGGGAGAAGAAGCCCGATATCTTTCTCAACGTCACCTCGGGCACCTGGCTCAGCCCCTGGTGGGTGGGCCATGCCGACACGATCTGGATGCAGGGCTACGATTACGGCTACGCCGACGTGCCCTCGATCAGCCGCCGCGACCGGGCGATCACCTACCGTGACTGCGTGCTCCACGACGGCCTGGTGAAAAACGATTTCTGGTTCCCCATGGCCAACCTGATGACCCACGGCATCATCAAGGGCGACCTGCAGAAGCTGGGCGGGGAGGCCGAACCGCTGGACAAGTTCACCGACAACGCGCTGCTCTACGTGGCCCGCGGGGTGTCGATGTACGAGCTCTACGTCTCGCCCGACCTGCTTTCCGCCGGCGAGTGGAAGGCCATTGCCGAATCGCTCCTCTGGGCCGAGGACCGGTTCGAGGTCCTCGATGACACGGTGGCCATCGGGGGCGATCCGGCAAAACGCGAACCGTACGGCTATGCGCATTTCGAAGGGGACCGCGGCATCCTCGCCCTGCGCAACCCGTTTGCCGAAAACCACGTGATGGAGGTTACGCTCTCTCCGGCCCTGGGGCTCGACCCCGGGGCGACCGACCTGGTGCTCGAACGGGTCTACCCCACGCGGCTCATCGAGCCGGCGCTGTTCATGAGCGGGTTGACCCTGCACCTCGAGTTGCAGGGGTACGAAACCGCGGTCTACGAGATCTTCCCGCTGTCCGGGGCACCCGGCCCGCTGCTCGCCGGGGCTGTCTTCGAGGTGGAAGAGCAGGACGACCAGCGGATGACCGTGCACTGCCTCGACAACGGTGCGGCCCGCCTGCTCAACCCGGAAGCGGTGCGCACGGTACTCCACGATGGCGGGGAGCACGATCCCGCCTCCTTCCGCCTGCCGCTCCTCGACCCGCCCGCCGGCGAGGGCTATTTCGGGGCCACGGTGGAAGGGGGGCCGGGGGGATGGGACGTGGTGTGGGACTTCGGTGCGGTGGAGCCGGATCATCCGGCCCTGGCGGACCTGTCCGGTCTTGACCTCTCCCTGCTCTGGGAACCGGAGGAGGGTGCGGCGCCGCTGGAAGCCTGTCCGCTGATCACGGCCACCGTGGACGGGCAGCGGGTCGAGCTGGAAGCCGAGGCGCAGGCCGGCCGCTGGTCCTGGCACACGCTGCGGCTCGACCGTTTGCCGGGCCGGGCGGTGTTCCACCTGGCCCCGGCCGGGGAGAGCGGGGCGGTCACCGGGAAGGTGCTCAACGGCGTCCTCTGGCGGACCCGCCCGGAACCGCGGGTCGTGACGCTGCTTTTCGAGAAGAGCGCGTCCCCCCGGCCCATGCCGCCCGCCCCCCGTCCGGCGGGGGAGCTGTGGAACTGGACGGCTCTCGGCTGGCAGCCGCTTCGCTGAGGCCCGGAACCGGCATTCCCCGCTTTTGACAACCCACCGGGGATACCCTATATTTTTCAAAGCACATGTCTTGTTACATGACTTTGAAGATAGCGGTTTGCCTGAAGAGGGCCCGTTCACGGGGGGGCGGCGCCGGCAGGACAGGTCTGTCCCTGGCCTTGCTGGCCCTGCTCATCTGTCTGTCCGGCGCCGGCTGTCGCCCGCCGGCCGAAGTGGCCGAGCCCGAGGCGAGCGCCGTCATCGACCTCGAGCAGATCCAGGCCCGGGGCCGGCTGGTCGCCGCCACCGGGTATGGCGCCACGAGCTACTTCATCTACAAGGGCCGCCCCATGGGGTTCGAGTACGACCTGCTCGAACGCCTGGCCGACCACCTGGGCGTGGACCTGGAAATCCTCATCCTGCGCGACATGGACCGCATGTTCGAGATCCTCGACAACGGCGAGGCCGACATCATCGGCCTTGGTCTCACCGTGACGCGGGAGCGGGCCGAGCGCATCGCCTTCACCACCCACCACAACGAGATCCGCCAGGTGCTGGTGCAGCGCCAGCCGGCCAACTGGTACCAGCTGAAGCGGCACGTCATTGACGATACGCTGGTGCGCAGCCCGGTCCAGCTGCTGGGGAAGCGGGTCCACGTCTGGGGCGGATCGTCCTACCACGCCCGGCTGGAGAATCTTGCCGAAGAGCTGGGCGGCGACATCGAGATCGTCGATGTCCCGGGCAGCCTCTCCACCGAGGACCTCATCGGCATGGTGGCCGAAGGGGAGATCGACTACACCGTGGCCGACGAGAACATCGCCGTCATCGCCCAGGCCCACCACCCGAACATCGACGTGCGTACCCCGGTGAGCCTGCCCCAGCGCATTGCCTGGGCGGTGCGCCGCCAGTCACCGCAGCTGCTCCAGGCGGTGAACGCCTGGATGGAGCAGGAGAAGAAGAGCGATCACTTCAACATCATCTACAACAAGTACTACCGCAACCGCTCGGCCTACCGGGCGCGGGCGAAGAGCCCCTACACCTCGGCCGACGGGGGAAAGATCTCCCGCTGGGACGACCTGGTGCGCATGCGGGCGGAGGAGATCGGCTGGGACTGGCGGCTGCTCTCCTCGATGGTCTACCAGGAGTCGCATTTCGACCCCAACGAGCGCTCCTGGGCCGGGGCCGTGGGACTGATGCAGCTCCTGCCGGAAACCGCGGCCCGCTTCGGCATCCACGACCTCTACGACCCGGCGGCCAACCTCGAGGCCGGCGCCCGCTACCTGGCCTGGCTCGAGGAGATCTGGACACCCCTGATCCCCGACAAGGGGGAACGCTTGAAATTCGTACTGGCCTCCTATAATGCCGGTTCGGGCCACGTGCTCGACGCCCGCCGGCTGGCGCTGAAACACGCCCACGACCCCAGCCTCTGGGACGGTCACACCGCCGAATTCCTGCTGCGCAAGTCGCGCCGGCAGTATTTCAACGACCCGGTGGTGCAGCACGGCTATTGCCGTGGCCGCGAGCCTTACGACTACGTGGTGGAAGTGCTCGAACGCTACGAGCACTACAAGCGACACTGGCCGGTCAGACCGGGGATGGCGGAGGGTGTGGCCGCCGCGCCGCTGGAGGCGCTCCCCGGCCGGTTGACCACCGCCGCGGGCGAACCGGTGGACGGCACTGAACGTACTGACAGCACCGGCCGATAAGATCATCGTGGTCCTCGGACCCTCGAGAACCCGCGCAGGAATATCGATGGACGACCAGCACAAGAGCCGAGAGGAATTGCTGAGTGAACTGGCCGAGTTGCGCCGCCGGCTCGCCGAGGCTGATGACCCCACTGCCGGCGGCCTCGGCGCCGGGGCCGCCCTGCGGGCGCGTGAGCACACCGCCCGGGCCCTGATCGATGCCCAGCACGAATCGGCCTTCCTGCTGGAGCTGGATGGCACCCTGGTGACGATCAACGAAACCGGGGCCCGCCGGATGGGCGGCACCCCTCAGGAACTGGTGGGGCGCAACATCGCCGAATATATGCCTCCCGAAGTCCAGGCCAAGCGTATGGCGCTGGCCAGGGAGGTGGCCCGCACCGGCAGATCGGCCCGTTCGGTAGACGAGCGGGACGGCATCTGGTTCGATTCCACCATCTGCCCGGTTTTCGACGAGCAGGGCGACGTCTACCGCTGGGCCGTCTTCGCCCGGGACATCACCGAGAAGAAGCGTACCGAAGAGGCGGTGCAGCTGAGGGAGGCCGTGCTGCGGGCGATCAGCGCCGCGGCGCGGCGACTGCTGGAGCCCGGCGCCCTCGAGGACCAGATCGTGGAGATTCTCCGCCTGCTTGGCGAGGCCCAGGGCGTGCAACGGGCATGGGTCTTCAAGGTACGACCGGGGCCCGGCGACGAAGTGTTCGCCCGGGGCTTCGAGCAGTGGTGCGCACCGGACATCGCCACGGTCATCGGCGACGAGACGTTCAGGGAGTTCCCCCAGCGGGCCTCGGGATACGGTCGCTGGGTGGACCTCCTCTCATCGGGTGAGCCGGTGCACGGCAGGGTGGCCGAACTGCCGGAGTCCGAGCGTCCGATTCTCGAGCAGTACGGCGTGAAGTCGGTGGCCGTTTTTCCGGTCATGTCCGGCAGTGACTGGTGGGGGGCCATCGGGTTCGACAGGTGCACCGGGGACGAGGGATTCTCCGCCGCCGAGCTGGACACCCTGGCCGCTGCTGCCGATATCCTGGGCGCGGCGATCAGCCGGCAGCGGCTCGAGCGTCTGCTCTGGCTGCAGCGCGACGTGGCCTTCATCCTCGCTTCCGCCGAGGGGGTGGGCCACGCCACGGGCCAGGTACTCGACGCCCTGGCCTCCTTCGAATGGGTGGATGGCGCCGGGCTCTATCTCGCGGACGAGGAGACCGGCCGCATGGAACTGGTGGTCCACCAGGGGGTTTCCCACGATTTTGTCGAGATGGTGTCGAAGGTGTCGCCCGGGACGCCGGGATATCAGCTGCTGGCCACCAGGGAGCCCCGCTATATCAGCCTCACCGGCGCGGCCGCCGAGGGGCCGCTGGAGGATCTCCGCCAAAACGGCTTCCTCGCCGTGGCCTACCTTCCGGCCTGGGCCGACGACACGTTGGTGGCGGTGATGGCCCTGGGGTCGCGGCAGTACGATTCCGTGCCGTCGTCCCTGATGGACAGCTTTGAAATCGTTTCCTCCCAGGTGGGGGACCACATCGCCCGCATCCGGGCCGAGGAGGCGGTGCGGTCTTCGGAAGAGAAGTTCCGCGTCCTGGCCGAGCAGTCCGTTCTCGGCATCGGCATGTTCCGCAACCAGCGGTTTATTTACTGCAACCGGGCCTTCGGGCGCATCTTCGGTTACGAGGCCGCGGATCTCGTGGCCATGGGGCCCCGGGAGATCAGCAACCACGTGCACCCCGACGACCGCAAGATGGTTTTCGAGCGGATGGCGGCCCGCCAGGCCGGGGCCGACGTGCCCCAGCAGTATGAATTCCGGATCATCCGCCGCGACGGCTCACAGGGGTTTCTCGAGACGTCGTCCAACCGGGTGATCCACGAAGGTGTGCCGGCGGTGCAGTCGGTGATCACGGACATCACCGAGCGGAAGCGGAGCGCGGAAGCCCTGCAGCACTCCGAGGAGAAATATCGCGTACTCATCGAGAACTCGATTCAGGGCCTGATGGTGATCCAGGAGGGCCGGATCGTGCTGACGAACAGGGCCTTTGCCGGGATGATCGGTTACACCGTGGATGAGCTGCTCGCCCTGCCGCCCGGCGGGCTGGCCGAGACGATCCACCCCGAGGACCGGGAGGAGATCATGGCCCGCTTGCAGCGGCGCCTGGTGGGTGAAGACGAGCCCCGGCACTACAAGGCGCGGGCGATGCACAAGGACGGCCGCCCGGTCTGGGTCGACGTGGTGAGCGAGGTCATCGACTTCGGCGGCCGGCCGGCGACCCAGGTGCTCACCGTGGACATCACCGAGCAGAAGAAGCTTGAGGACCGCATCCTCCAGGCGCACAAGATGGAGGCCGTGGGGCGGCTGGCCGGCGGCGTGGCCCACGACTTCAACAATCTGCTCACCGCCATCCGCGGCTACGGCAAGTCGCTGGCCCGCAAGATCGAGTCATCCGATCCCCGGCGGGAGGAGATCGAGGAGATCTGTTTCGCCGCCGACCGCGCCGCCTCGCTGACCCGGCAGCTGCTCTCTTTCAGTCGCAAGCAGGTCACGCGCCCCGAGCCGATCCGGGTCAACCAGGTGGTGCTCGACATGGAGAGCCTGCTGCGCCGCCTGATCGGCGGCCGCATCGAGGTGGTGACCCGGCTGGGCAAGGAACTGGGGACGGTGCAGGCCGACCGCAGCCAGGTGGAGCAGGTGCTGATGAACCTCGTGCTCAATGCCCGGGACGCCATGCCTTCGGGCGGCCGGCTGCTCATCGAGACCCGTCGCCAGGAGCTGGACGACCTGGCGGTGGAACAGTCAGCGGTGGCCGAGCCGGGCACCTATCTCAGGCTCTCGGTGAGCGATGACGGGGTGGGGCTGGGGGCGGACGAACTGACACATCTCTTCGAGCCCTTCTACACCACCAAGGGGCCGGGCCGGGGCACCGGCCTGGGCCTGTCGGTGGTCTACGGCATCGTTCAGCAGCATCACGGCCTGGTGGAAGTGGACAGCGAGCCGGACCGCGGCACGCGGTTCGACATCTACCTGCCGTTGAGCGAACCGGGTGACCCGCGGGTCATGGCGGATACCGCGACGGAATCGGTCGAGGGGCACGGCGAATCGGTGCTGCTGGTGGAGGACGAGGCGGCGGTGCGCAAGCTGGTGGAGACCACGCTGCGCGAAGCGAACTATGCCGTGGTCAGCGCGGGCAGTGCCGAGGAGGCGCTGGGCCTCCTCGAACACCGGGCCGAGCCCTTCGACCTGCTGCTCAGCGACGTGGTGCTCCCCGGCCTCAGCGGCGTGCACCTGGTGGATGAGCTGCGGGACCGCGGTTCGCGAATCAGGGTGGCGCTGATCAGCGGTTTCACCCTCGATGAGCAGCATCAGAACTACATCCTCGAGCACCGGCTCGACCTGCTGCCCAAGCCGTTCAACGGCGAGGAGCTGCTCTCCTTCATCCGAGCGGTGTTCAGGGAAGGCGCCGACTGACGCCGGGCGGCTACTCCACGCGGACATCCAGCCGGTGCAGCGGACCTCCGTTCACCGCGGCGAACCAGGCGACCCCCTCGCAGACCAGGTCCAGCTCCAGGGTGTAGCGGCCGGGGGCCGGCGGGCTGTCCACGCGCATTTCCACGGTGGTCGATTCCCCGGGGGCCAGGGGCGTGCGCAGCGCGGTGTGCAGCCCGTCGTGGACCGCCACCCGGCCGGTCTCGTCGATCCAGTGGTAGGAGAGCCGCACCGAGGGCAGGGCATCGGTGGCCCAGGGCGCGGTGCCATGGTTTTCCAGTGTCACGGTGACCGCTGTCCGCTCCCCGGCGACGAATCGGGGCGGCAGGCTGACCTCGGCGAGGGCCGCCCGGTACCAGGCGGCGTCGGTCCACACCGGGCCCTCCTCCGCCGTCGACTCAGGCACGGTCACCTCGTAGCGTGGGAAGGCGTCGTCGCCCCGGGTGGAGAACCAGGCCGCACCGGGGCAGACGAGGTCGGGCTGGAAGAGGTACGTTCCCGGGGCCGCTGGCAGCCGCACCACCATCGGCAGGTCGATGGTGTCGCCACGCGAACCCAATCCGCTCAGCGGCGTGCGCAGGCCGTCCCACACCGCCCGCTCGCCGGTGGCGGCGTCGAACCAGTGGTAGGCGAGCTGCACCGGCTGCTCGTCGGTTTCCCGCCAGGCGAAGGGGGAGCGGTTGGTGACCCGCACCGGCAGCTCCACCAGGTCCCCCGCCCTGCCGCCGGAGAGCAGCGGCACCGGGTCGACGTCAGGCGTGATGCTGCCGCGGTAGAACCAGGGGTTGTCCACGCGCGTGCCGTTGCCCAGGTATTCCACGCGGCAGCCGAGGTATCGCTTGTCCCGGCTCTCCGGGTCCTCGAGGTAGGGCAGGGTCCCCTTTGCGGTGGAAAATCGCAGGGTGTAAAAGCTGTACGGCCGTTCGGTGTCATAGGCCAGCCGCACCCTGGTCAGCGTGCCCCGCGGGCGGAAGAGGCGGTAGTGCGGGTCGTTGTCCGGGTTGAGCTCGGGGTCGACGAGCACGGTGGACCCATCGGCCCAGCCGCCGCTGATTTCCACCTCGGGGTCGGAGACGTGGAAAACCATCCGCTCCAGCGGCATCGGCGAGGCGTAGAGCACCCGGGTGGCCGATTTCCCGCGGACCCAGAAGTGGCCGGCCTCTCCATTGTCCCAGTAGGCCTTGCCGTCCATCAGGCGCACCTGGGTGCCGCCGTGCCAGTAGTTGCGGTAGCCCGGAATGTAGCGCAGGGTCGCCTCGTAGGGCAGCAGGCGGAAGATGGCGTTTCGTGTGTGGGCCTGCAGCGTGGGCCGGTCGGTCACCGCGCCGAAGGGGGTGAAGATGAGCTGGGAGAGGAAGAGCCCCGCCGCGACCCAGCAGACGGTGAGCCAGCCGCGCCCCGGCGCACGGAGGCGCAGGAAGAAGAAAGCGGGGTAGGAGAAAACGAAGTAGCGGTTGCCGATGAAACCGCCGCCGCCCTGGTAGTTGTGCGGCATGAGGATGAAGAAGAAGAGCGCGTGCCCGACGATGGCCAGCAGCAGCCAGATCCGCCAGGCGTCTCGCCGGCGCCAGACGGCCGCCACCCCCGCGAGGCAGGCCAGCGCGGGGAAGAAGTAGACGAAGATACCGGTGTGCCGTCCCACCAGGTAGTAGATCGAGTTGTAGAACAGCTTGTCCGGGGACAGGTGGTAGCGGGGGTTTCGGCCGGCCAGTGTCCACCCCTCGTAGCGCTCCTCTTGCCCGGTTTTGCCGATCCTGGTCCACAGTTCCTCGGCCGGGCGCTGGCCGGGGTAGCCGCTTTCGTGGTTGAAGGAGCGGCGCTCGCCGCGATACGGCGACCAGCCGCCGGCGGTGAGGCGGGAGAAGCCGTGGTAGGCCCCGGCGGCGAGCAGGACGAAGACCGCCGCCACGAGCAGTTTCCGGGCTGCGGAACGGCCCGGCGGTCGGATGCCGGCCAGCAGCAGGGGGAGGAACAGGGCGCTCACCGGTTTCAGCGAGGCGGCCAGGGCAAGAAAGCCGGCCGCCAGGGCGATGCGCCAGAACGGGTTGCCGCTGGTCTTGTCCCCGCTGCCGGTGCTCATGCCGGTGATCGGGGACACCGGGGGAAAGGCGAAATAGCAGCCGCAGAAGACGAGGAAAATGTTGAGCACTTCGGGCTGGAGCCAGAAGGCGTAACAGAAGGAAGCGCTGAGCAGGAAAAAGGTAAAGGCGAAGGCCATCGCCCGGTTGCGTTCGGCCTCGTCCTCGGCCCCCCGGGTGAGGTAGCGGTAGCCCATGCCGCACATCACCAGCAACATGAGCAGGTTGAGAAAGACGAAGCCCCGTGTCCCCAGGGCGAGGTAGAAGGGGACGGCGAGCAGCGGGTAGAGGTAGGGCTTGCCGTACCAGACCGTTTCCCCGTTGTCGGTGGTCTTGAGGATCAGCCCCTCGGGGCCGTTGGGCCAGTCCCGAAACGTGCGCTCGAGGTCCTGGGGGGTGAAGCGCAGGTCGCCGTCCCGGGCCAGGCTCTCGGTCATCATGTAGTAGCCGGCCTCGTCGGCGATGAAATACCCCGGCAGCTTCCCCTTGGAGGCCGTGGCCCCCAGCAGCAGGAAGAACAGGGAGAGGGAGATGAAGACGGTCTTGCGCATCGGGTTCTCCTCGCGCTGTGATGATATAGAACGTCCTATCGTTTGGCAACGAGAGGGATTCACGCCCGGCGGGCCGCTGTGATATCGTTGCCCCATGATCTCGATCATCGTCCCCAGTTTCAACGCTTCGGGCACCATTGCCGGCTGCCTGGTATCCCTGCTGGCCCAGGAGACGGAGGAACCGTTCGAGGTGCTGGTGGTGAACAGTTCCGACGACGATACGGCGGCGCTCGTGCAGCGTCGCTATCCCGAGGTGCGGGTGATCCAGTTGCCCGAACGCGCCTTTGCCGGTACCGCCCGCAACCGCGGCGCACGGGAAGCCCGGGGGGACACGCTGGCCTTCATCGACGCCGACTGCACCGCGCCCCCGGACTGGCTCCAGCGTATCGCCGCCCGTCTCCGCGAGGGTCACCGGGCGTTGGGCGGCGCCATCGTCGACGGCAGCCCCACTCGCTGCAGCCGGGCCGAGTACCCCCTGGAGACCATTGACTTTGCCCCGGGCAATGCCCTGCGGGAGGTCGGCTTCGTCTCCTCGGCCAACTGTGCCTTTTCCCGGCAGCTGTTCGACGAGCACGGCGGGTTCCCCGGCATCAGGGCCGGCGAGGACATGGTCTTCTGCCGCCGGCTCACCGCCGCGGGGGCCACGCTGCTCTTCGATCCCGAGATCCGGGTGGCGCACCACAATCCGGTGCGCTTCGGGGCCTTTGTGCGCAAGCAGCTGATGCACGGCGAGCACAGCTACAACGTGCGGCGCCGGGCCGATCTGCACGGGTCGTTCCTCTCCAACCGGCTGCTGCTGCCCTTCCTCCTCCCCTTCTTCCCCCTGATCCGGGCGGTGCGGGTTGCGGGCCGGGCGCTGGTCCTGCGCAACGGCCTGATTCGTGATATCATGCGCCTCTTTCCCCTCTTCTTTCTCGGCTGCCTTTGCTGGAGCGCCGGGTATGCCAGGGGGTATGCCGGCGACCTCTTTTCGCGCTGATGCCGCCGGCTCGTGCGATTGGCGAGATCGGCAGGAGACGACCATGTGGATCGGAACCCAGGCCTTCATCTGGCGCCGCAAGCTGACCGGCTTTTGGCGCCGCACCATCACCCGGTGGAAGAACCCGATGATGGTGATGAACGGCCAGGGCGCCAGGCCCCGGGGCGGCTCGAAGATCATCTGGTCCACCCAGGTGGTGGCCGACCGCCGGGACGAGCTGCAGATCGTCCGCGAGAACATCGAGCGGCTGCGGCCGGTGCTCGCCTGGTCCAGCCTCACCGTGGACGGCCATTCCGGCGAGCTGGCCCGGTTCATCGCCGAAGGCCACGGCGAGGGCTTCGACAACCTGCTCTGGTTCAGCCAGCCCCGGGTGGTGAGCCGGGACGGGCACAGCGGCGGCCAGCGCCACTACAACCGCATCAGCATCAACTACCTGCGCGGCTGGTTGAGCAACCTCGAGCCGGGCGAGGAATGCCTGGCCGAGATCTTCTGCCACAACGACGGGGACTGGGGAATCACCATCCGTCCCGAATCGGTACTGCCGCTGGCCATGTTCTTCCACAGGTACCCCCAGGTGGCGGCGATCACCCGCAACATCGACGATTTTCTCAAGGACGAGCCGGGGATGTGGCCCGACAAGGACAGCGGCGGGAAACTCTGGTTCGGTCGCGGGATGCTCTCCACCAACCTCATCATTTCGCCCATCGAGCGTTTCCGGCCGCTGGTCGAGCGCACGTATGAAGCGTTTCACCGGACCCGTGGTGTCTTCCTCGAGGAGACGATGCGCGAGCTGGTGTCCGAGAGCGGGATGGTGGTGGCCTATCCCACGACGGAATACTTCCGGGACGAGTTCTTCATCGATATCGACGAAATTCGGAAACCGTTCGAACCCCCCACCTGAGCCGGCTCCGGTTCCGGCCGCTTCCGGGTGAGCATGGATAGCCCCAGATCAGCCGGACAGACAAACCAGGACCCGCTGGCCGGGATCTGGTCCCGCCTGGCGGGGAACGCCTGGTGGCTCTTCACCGGGGCCGCCGGCCGCTCGCTGCTCGGGTTCCTCGTCTCGGTCTACCTGGCCCGGATGCTGGGGCCGGCGCAGTTCGGACAGGTCGGTTTCGCCCTGGCCGCGCTGGCCTACTTCGTCCTCTTCACCGACGGCGGTCTGCAGGCCCTGGGCACGCGGGAGGTCGCCGCCGGGCGTGACGGCATCGGCCTGCTGGCCGGCCGGGTGCTGGTGCTGCGCGGGGCGCTCACCGCCCTCTCCCTGCTCGTGATCAGCCTCGGCGCCGGGCTGTTCACCCCGTCGGCGGACACCGCCCGGTTGCTGGTGGTTTTCGGCATCGCCCTCGTTCCCATGGCCGCCAATCTCGCCTGGGTCTTCCGCGGCACCGAGCGGATGCGCATGGTCGGTCTTTCCGAGCTGCTGCAGGTCGGGTCGTACCTCGCGCTGCTCCTGCTGCTCGTCCGCGGGCCGGACCAGCTCTTTCTCGTCCCGGTGGCCTTCATCGCCGGTCACCTGCTCTCCGCCCTGCTGCTCTGGGTCGGCCAGCTGCGGAACTGGGGGCCGCCGCGGTTCACCGCCCCGGCCTCCGGCCACCTCTCCATGCTCGGCGCCGCCCTGCCCCTGGTGCTCACCCTCTTCCTGCACCAGATCCACTTCAACTTCGACACCCTGATGCTCGGTTTCCTGCGCGGCGACGAAGAGGTGGGCTTCTATAACGCCACCTACCGCATCATCTTCGCCGTTATCGCGCTGAACACGGTGCTCATGGAAGCGATCTTCCCCACCTTCTCCCGGCTCTTTCGCCAGGGCACGACCGCCCTGCGCGGCCTGATGCGCAAGTCGGTCACCATCTCGCTGGCCCTGGCCCTGCCCCTGGGCGTGGGCGGCACCATTCTCGCCCGGCCGCTGGTCCTCGCCCTCTTCGGTCCGGAATACGAGGCCAGCGCCCCGGCCCTCCAGCTGCTGGTCTGGAGCGCGGTGCTTTCTTTTGCCGGCGCCAACTACGGCTACGGCCTGGTGGCCTGCGGCCGGCAGAAGATCCTGGCCTGGTCGGCTGGCGCCGGGGCTTCGGTCAACGTGCTGCTCAACTTCTGGCTCATCCCGCGCTACGGCATCCCCGGGGCCTGTGTGGCCACCGTGGTTTCCCAGGCGCTGATGCTCTGCTGCGAAAGCTCGGCCTTTTTTTGGAAGGTGGGCCGGGCACTGCCCCTGCCCGGGCTGGCCCTGCGCGCCCTGGCCTCGGCCCTGGTCATGGGGCTGGCCCTCGTCCTGTCCGGCGGGCATCTGCCGGTCTGGCTCTCCGTGACGGTCGGCGGGGCCGTCTATGCCACCTGCCTTTGGCTGCTGGCCCACCGCGAGCTGCGGGAGCTGCTGCGTTTCGAGGGGTGAGCGGCAGTGGCGGAACGGTCTTACTATTCGGGGCGGCTTGATTTACAATACCCGGCGCCGGCGGGAGCGGCGTGTGCGTGGTGCGGGCCGCGCCTGCCGGGCAGGATCAGGAGGCGTTTGGGGCGATGAAGGGCGGGGCGACGGAACTCGATCTCAGCGTGGTGGTCCCCTGTTTCAACGAGCAGGACAACCTGCGCGAGCTGGTGCGGCGCAGTGTCGACGCCCTGGCGGGCAGCGGTGTCGAGCGCTACGAACTGCTGCTGGTGGACGACGGCAGCACCGACGGTACCGCTGCGGTGATCGATGAGCTGGCCGGCGAGCACCCGCAGGTGGTCCCGGTGCGCCATCCGGAGAACCGCGGCATCGTCGCCGGCTGGCGCAGCGGGCTGCAGCGCTCCCGGGGGCGGATCGTGCTGACCACCGACGCCGACCTGCAGTATGCCCCCGAGGACTTCCCCCTGCTCTACCACGAGTGCCTCGAGGGCCCGTGGGACCTGGTGCAGGGCTGGCGCAAGCGCTACCGTGAGAAAAGCCGGCTGCGCCGGTTGCTCAGCAATGGCTTCAGCGGCATCCTCAAGCTGCTCTTCTTCCTCCCGATCCATGATGTGAAATCGGGGTTCATCGCCTACCGCCGGGA
>Ga0180430_10000593_pt1 | contig 38837 bp, 37 predicted proteins | sample SS_ome_9_FD_132999 | JGI IMG/M metagenome (GOLD analysis project Ga0180430, IMG submission 132999) | Hypersaline lake sediment archaeal communities from the Salton Sea, California, USA - SS_1_S_2 metaG | ecosystem: Environmental > Aquatic > Non-marine Saline and Alkaline > Hypersaline >...
GTCTACGGGCAGAGCGCTGCTGCTGACTGGGGTTCCAACGTTGTTGTTGGCTCCCTGGCTCACGGTGCCGTTGCCAATGAGACCTTCATGTCTGGCTTTGCCGACGTCATGGAGATCTTCCTGTCCAGCGGCAGTGCAACAGCTTCCGCTGCTGCTCAGGAACTGTGTGTAACCGCAGAGATCTGCAAATAAAATCGATTTTGGATCGGGGTGTTCTCCAAACAAGGGGGAACACCCCTTTCTCTTGTCACCCACTGCCATTTCATGTATTCTTAAGAATAATGAAATGAGGTTAACTTATGAATATAAAAAAGATTGCTCTTAAACGAGATCAGATGATTGCTTTCCTTATGATCTTGCCATCACTGATCCTGATCGGACTTTTCGTCTACGGCTTCATCTTCCAAACCGCCTGGAGTTCTTTCACAGACTGGGAAGGTGTAGCAGCCGGGATTGAAAAGAATTTCATTGGTTTTGAAAATTATAAGAACTTGTTTACAAAACTCCTGGATATACGTTTCCGACAAAGCCTGGTCAACACACTTTTCTTTACTGTATTCTTCATAGCGGGATGTCTATCTTTAGGATTATTATTTGCCATCCTGCTCGATCAAAATATCCGTTTTGAGGGTGTTTTTCGTTTGATCTTCCTCTATCCCATGTCATTATCCTTTATCGTTTCTGGAACAGTCTGGCGCTGGTTGCTGAATCCCAAAGGAGGTATCAATCTCTTACCAACCCTATTTGGCCTTGACCCTCTCGAGATCAAATGGCTGACAGATCGAACCCAAATCTGGCAATTCGATTGGATTGCACTGCCAAAATATTTGGGATACCTCCTGCTAGCTTTAATGATATTTCTGGCGATTCGCAACTTCCGGGCAGGAAAAAAATGGGGCAGCGCTATTATGGCCCTGATAGGAATAGCCACATTGATCTGGCTGCTCTCCGGCAAGGCTGACCAGATCCTGATATTGGACTACCCTGAACCACACGGATTCAATCTTGCCCTGATAGGCATCGTCCTTGCAGCAGTCTGGCAAATGTCGGGTTATATGATGGCGATGTACATTGCAGGTATACGCGGTGTTCCTGACGAACTACGGGAAGCCGCCAGAGTTGACGGAGCCAGCGAAATCAAGATCTATCGAGATATCATCTTGCCCATGCTGCGGCCGATCACACTAAGTGCAATGATTGTTTTAGGACATATTTCTTTGAAAATATTCGACTTGATCTTCGTCATGGTTGGTCCGGACAATGCGACCACAGATGTTCCGGGTGTTTTGATGTTCCTGACTGCTTTCCGGGGGAATCAATTCGCCAAAGGAGCTGCAATAGCTATGGTCATGCTGCTTATAGTAGCGTTCGTTATCGTTCCTTACCTTGTTAACACTTTGCGGACGGAGCACGAATTATGAAAAAGAAACCATTGAACCGTTTCCTGATTTATTTTGTACTTGTCTTCTTCGTGATCATCTTTCTGCTTCCGGCTTATATGGTCATAGTGACCAGTTTTAAATCCCCGGACCAGATCGAATTGACAAGGGTTTGGCAGCTTCCAAACCCTTGGTACTTCCAAAGTTTCATTGAAGCCTGGGAGACTTTTGCTCCCAATTTGAAGAACAGCGCCTTGCTGGTCGTGCCAGCTACTGTATTATCTGCAATCCTTGGATCACTGAATGGCTATGTTCTATCAAAATGGAAATTTAAAGGATCCAATATACTTTTCCAGCTGATGCTCTTTGGTATGTTTATTCCTTACCAGAGCATCCTCATTCCCTTATTCCAATTCCTGGACAGAGTTGGACTTTATGGAAGTATTCAAGGTCTGATTTTAGTCCACGTAGTTTATGGATTGCCAATCACTACCCTGATTTTCCGTAACTATTATGCCGAAGTTCCTACAGAGATGATCGAAGCTGGCAAGATAGACGGGGCAGGTTTCTTCAAGATCTACAGCCGGATCGTCTTTCCAATTTCACTGCCGGGTTTTGTGGTCGTAATCATCTGGCAGTTCACTCAGATCTGGAATGAATTCCTCTTTGCGGTCACCCTCACCAGCGGCACAGGAAATACACCCATAACAGTCGCCCTGCAAAACCTGGCAGGGGGTCGAGCCGTGCAGTGGAATCTACCCATGGCTGGTTCATTAATGGCTGCCCTCCCAACCTTATTGGTTTACCTATTCCTGGGGCGTTATTTCATCCGTGGTCTTTTAGCAGGATCCGTCAAAGGCTAACCTGGAAGCAATAAAGATTTGATCCCATTTTTCCCGGGACATCCGGATGGCTAGCGAAGGCGAGCATATCTTCCTAAAGATTACCTGATTCGGGAAAAAACTATTTATCAGTATCAAGGAGTTGCATCATGAAATATCGCAGATTTGGACGAACGGATTGGCAGGTTAGTGAGATCGGCTATGGTATGTGGGGGATGGCTGGATGGACCGGATCCGACGATCAGGAATCTCTAGCTTCTTTGCAGCTGGCAATCGATCTGGGATGTAATTTCTTTGATACTGCCTGGGGTTATGGTGAAGGGCACAGCGAGTCGCTTCTCGGCCAGATCATTCGCGCCAACCCAGATAAAAAACTCTATACTGCAACCAAGATCCCTCCCAAGAATTTCATATGGCCATCCCAGCGGGAATTCACTCTGGATGACTGTTTTCCCCCCGATCATATTGAAGAATACGTCACAAGCAGTCTCACCAATAGCGGATTGGATAGTTTCGACCTGATGCAGTTCCATGTCTGGGAAGATCATTTCATTGATGATGACCGATGGATAAAAAAGGTTTCAGAGCTGAAGGAACAGGGATTGTTCAAAGCCATAGGCATCAGCGTAAACCGCTGGGAACCATGGAATGCAGTTAGAACTGTGAAAAGCGGATTGATCGATGCCGTTCAAGTGATCTACAATATCTTTGACCAGAATCCCGAAGATGAACTTTTACCAGCTTGTCAGGAGCAGGATGTGGCAGTGATTGCCCGGGTGCCGTTTGATGAAGGTACTTTGACAGGTAATATCACCCTGGACAGCACCTGGCCCGAGGATGATTGGCGCAGCAGCTATTTTGTGCCTGAAAATCTAAAATCCAGCGTGGAACATGCAGATCCCCTTCAGGATCTTGTACCTACTAGCATGTCCATGCCAGAAATGGCCTTGCGTTTCATTCTCAACGAAACCAGAATCCATACAATCATCCCCGGTATGCGTAAATCCAATCATGTCAGGGTGAATATCTCAGCCAGCGATAGTGGGGCGCTGCCAGAAACACTACACAATGAATTGAAAAAACACCGCTGGGATCGGACTCCCACTTCCTGGTCCCAATAAAGTTTATCTATGGAATTTGATTTAACTGAAAACCCCCACCGCCGGAAGAACCCACTCACTGGAGAGTGGGTGATGGTATCTCCCCACAGGACCAAACGCCCCTGGCAGGGGCAGGTGGAAAAACAGGTTGTCGCAGAACGCCCACATTATGATCCTGAATGTTACCTCTGTCCGGGAAATTCTCGCGCTGGTGGAAAAACCAATCCAGCCTATGAATCCACATATGTCTTCACGAATGACTTCGCAGCTCTTAAACCAGATAATTCAGAACTGATATTTGAGACCAACGATCTCCTCAAAGCCCAATCTGTTCGAGGTACCTGCCGTGTGATCTGCTTTTCACCCCGCCATGATCTCACTCTACCAGAAATGAGTTTACAGGGCATTCGGGGAGTGATTGATGTCTGGGCAGATCAATCAGCGGAGCTGGGTGAAAAATACCGCTGGGTACAGGTTTTTGAGAATAAGGGATCGATGATGGGCAGTTCCAATACCCACCCCCACGGCCAGATCTGGGCCATGGACCAACTCCCCAACGAAGCAGCCAAAGAAGAACAAAATCAACTCAAGCATTACAGAGAGAATGGCAGTCCTCTATTGATGGACTACCTGTCTGCGGAGCTTCAATCCGGGGAAAGGATCGTGCTCCAAAACGAAAATTGGGTTGCGCTGGTACCTTTTTGGGCTGTTTGGCCCTTTGAGATATTATTGCTTCCCCGCCGTGATATCAAACGATTACCAGACCTAAAAGGAGAAGAAAGAAAGAACCTGGCCGAAATTTTAAAAAACCTGTTGACCAGATACGATAACCTTTTCAAGACCTCATTCCCCTATTCCATGGGTTGGCACGGTGCTCCCTTCACAGATTCAGATCAATCCCATTGGCAATTACATGCCCATTTCTATCCTCCCCTCCTGCGGTCAGCCACCGTGAAAAAGTTTATGGTTGGATTTGAGATGCTGGCTGAAGCCCAAAGAGATCTCAGCGCAGAAAGCGCTGCGGCCCGATTAAGGGAGCAGTCAGATATCCATTTCAAGGCGAAATCATGAGAATTATAGATAAAGTCATCCAGTCATTTCAGAAGGAATTCGGAAGGAATCCAGAACTGCTAACACGGTCACCAGGGAGAGTGAATATCATTGGGGAACACACGGATTATAATGATGGGTTTGTACTTCCCATGGCTATCAACTATGCCACCTGGATTGCCTTCAGACCAAGAGAAGACAAGCGAGTTAATATAACCGCTCTCGATAAAAACGAAACCCTGGAATTCAATCTCAACGATTACATGAAAGGCACTGGTGGATGGCGCGAATACATAACGGGTGTCGCCTGGGCCCTTCAGGATGCTGGCCTTGAGCTCAAAGGATGGGAAGGTGTATTTTCCGGTGATGTGCCTATTGGAGCCGGCCTTTCCTCTTCAGCTGCTCTCGAATTGGCCCTGGCCCGGGCTTTTGCATTGGTTTCAAATCTGGAGTGGGATCCAGCCCAAATGTCTCTGATATGTCAGAAAGCGGAAAACCTCTGGGTAGGCATCAATTCTGGCATCATGGATCAGATGATCTCCGCCAGCGGAAAAGAAAACTATGCCCTGATGATAGACTGCAGAAGTTTAAAAACCCAACAGGTGCCGCTTCCTGAGAATACCAAATTCGTGATCCTCGATACCGCTACCCGGCGGGGCTTGGTGGATTCAGCCTATAACGAACGCAGAGAAGAATGTGAAGCAGTTGCCTGTCACTTCGATGTTGCCGCACTGAGGGATATTAGCATGGAGCAATTGCAGAGAAAAGCGGGTCAGTTAAATATGACTCTCTATCACCGGGCAAAGCACGTGGTATCTGCCAACCAGCGAGTACAGGATGCTGTCGTTGCACTAAATAACGGCGACGCTGCTACCCTGGGCAGACTCATGAATGAAAGCCATATCAGCATGCGGGATGATTTTGAGATTTCCCGGGACGAGATGGACCAGATGGTCTCCATTGCCCAATCCCAGCCGGGTTGTTATGGGGCCAGGATGACCGGCGGTGGCTTTGGCGGCTGCGCAGTTGCATTAGTGGATGAAGAACATGTGGACAGCTTCCGGGCTGCAGTGATCCACGATTATAAATCAAAGACCAATCTGGAGCCAGAAGTATATGTGTCCTCGGCAGCAGCCGGCACCAGTTTTAAACGATTTGAAAGTTATCAATAACTACTTTGGAGAATATAATGGCAAAAAAAGTGCTCTTTATTGGAGGTACCGGCGTTATCAGCTCAGCCTGCAGTGACCTCGCTCTTGAGAAAGGTCTGGATCTACATTTATTTACCAGGGGTACATCAATCCGGCCGATTCCATCCGGCGCCAAAGTGATCCAGGGTGATATCAACGATCTGGCTGGGGTTGAGGAGATGCTTGAGGAACACCAGTTTGATGTAGTTGTGAACTGGATCGTTTATGAACCTGTGGAAGTAGAACGAGATATAAAACTCTTCGGGGGAAAAGTCGGACAGTATGTCTTTATCAGCTCCGCCTCAGCCTACCAGAAACCAATCAAAAAGCTCCCCATCACCGAAGAAACCCCTTTGGAAAATCCCTTCTGGGCATATTCCCGGGCCAAGCAAGCATGCGAAGAGATTTTGATCGAAGCCTATCAAAAAGAACAATTCCCGGCGACAATTGTTCGGCCATCCCACACCTACGATAAAACCCTGCTGCCCTTCCCCGGAGGATATACAACACTGGACCGGATCATAAAGGGAAAGCCTGTTATCATCCATGGGGACGGCACTTCCCTGTGGGTCCTTACTCACCATCGGGATTTTGCTGTAGGTTTTGTAGGATTATTGGGCAATGATCGGGCAATCGGGGAAGCCTACCAGATCACATCAGATAATTTAATAACCTGGAATGCGATCTTCCAGGCTTTTGCAGATGCAGAAGGAGTAACCCTCAATCCTGTATATATCCCATCCACGGTGATCGCCCAAGTGGACCCCGAGTGGGGTGCTGGTCTCCTGGGTGACAAAGCGCATTCGGTGATCTTTGATAACGCCAAGATCAAATCTCTGGTTCCTGAATTCCAGGCAGATATTCTCTATCAGGATGGTTGCCTTGAAACTGCAGCCTGGTATAGAGATACCCCCTCAGCCCAGGTGATAGATCAGAACCTTTCAAATCGTATGGATCAGTTGATCTCCAGGTATATGTAAACTAAAAGAAGGAGGGCTAATTCTATAATAAGAACTTAGCCCTCTTTGCTATTTACAATTAAGGATTTCTATCTACCAGATTAGCTATTTCCCCGTGAAATAGCCCAACAGTCTCTCCCAGCCCTGGCGGATATTCAGAGATTTCAGCCTCCAGGTTCCAACGATTCCATAGGGCAGGAAGAGGACGATCAAGATATAGATCGCGCCATTCACAAAACTGGCAATCTCACCCAGATAGCGTCGCAAACCAAAATCAAGCAGGCGGTACACCACTGCGCCTATTAGAGCGCCATTGAGAGTCCCCGCTCCACCGATCAGGACCACCAATAGGGCCATAATTGTATATCCCAGTCCTGCTGTATTTGGAGAAACAATCGGTTGATATAGACTGTGGATAATACCAGCAACCGAAGCAGTTAGAGACGATAAGGTCAGGGCAGCTAATTTGAACGTAAAGGTGTTGTAGCCCAGCATCAAAGCCCTATCTTCGTTTTCCCGGATGGCCACACAAACACGGCCAACCGGTGAGGACACGAATCGTTTGTAGACCAGGAAGAAAAAGATTACAATCCCCAGAGCGATAAAATAGAAACGGAGTCTCTCTGTAGCAGGACTGATGAACGCCGGTATGGGGACTCCCTGCAGCCCAACATCTGCTCCGGTGAAGTCACCTAGCTCGCGAGACATGATCAAAATATGGAACACGGATGCTATACCCAGAGTGACCAATGCAAAAGTTATGCCTTTAACCCTTGGTAGAACCAAACCGAACAGGATTGCATTCACAACAGCAGCTAGCAGAACCCAGAGGATGGTGGTACTTAGCGGTAAACCAAAATTCTTCAGCAGAATACCGGTCAGATAAGCCCCTGTAGCGAAGAACATGGAATGCCCAAGCGACAGAAAACCGGTAATACCAAACAGCAGGTCATAACTGAGCGCAAAGATCGCCAAAATAAATATCTCTATTGCCAATCCTTCGACGAACTTAGCAGTTCCTCCTTGATTCAGCCAAACCTCGGCTGGTGATGCGCCTTCGAACAATCCAACAATAAAAGGAAGTAAACTAAGGGTCAGGATGGTGATCAGCAACCCCTGGTTTTGACGGAAAATATTACGCTTTGATTGAGAAGTGTCTTTAGCCATAATTACTCCTTCCTCCCAAGCAAACCGTTCGGCAGGATCAGCAATACAATCACCATCAGCAGTACCGTTGAAGCTGGAACCAGGGGTGGAGTTGGTTTGAAGACAATATCAGTAAACGGGATTGGAATACCTATAGCCCCATATTTAATGATCACCTGCTGCATCAATCCCACCAACAAGGATCCTAGAGCAGCGCCAGGATAATATGTCAACCCGCCAATTGCCATAGCGATCAAAGCATTAAGTGTCAGGGTTTCTCCCATCGTGTTTGAGAGTCCCATGGATGGTGCCGCCAATCCCCCACCCAGCACTGCCAGGCCAACTCCCAATGCAAAAACCGTGTTGAAAACCCGCTGAACATTGATCCCAAGGGCTTCAACCATCTCCCGGTCTTGCACTCCAGCGCGTATGATCATGCCCAATCTGGACCGCTGCAGCAGGATCCAGATAGCAACCAGAACAAGAATACCTACCAATGGAATGAAGATCTCATTATAGACCCGGATCCGGCTGTCAAATAAAAGTATGGTCGAGCATTGGTTGTTGATCAGGTCAGCAAATGAGGTTGCTGGACAACCATCACCCGTACCTGCAAAGAGGGATGGCTTAGGCATGACAAACTCAGGCCGGCCCCAGATAGCCCTGACAGCTTCTATACCCATTGCGCTTAATCCAAGGGTCAGCATCAATTGATAGATCGGGCGGTCGTAGAGTGGACGAATCAATGTGGCTTCCATCACAATGCCCAGGACCACTCCCACCATAACACCCACAATAATCGCAAACAGGAAAAGCCAGGTCGTATCCAGGCCGGTCAAAAAGGCAGTCAGGGGATCATTGAAAATTAACGTCACAACTCCTAGCGCAACCAGGATCACAAAGGCAGTCATATCCTTCCAGGTTATCTTTGATCCCCCCTGGGTTCGAGAGTCAAATGTTGACAGGCTGAAAGCTATCAGCAGACCAGAAACCAATAAACCAAGAACAGCCACAATCGGTGAAATTCCATCAAAAGGCAACCCAACTGGTAAATTGATCAGCCCCTGGTCAGCCAGATAAGAATAGGTAACCGGGGATTGGCTGTAGTTACCCACGTCCCAGCTTGAAATCGGATACTGCGGGAAAATAATTACCAGGACAGCAATCCCTACCGCCAACCCAGCCCAACGGACGATCGCCAGCCAATTTCGTTTTTGTTTTATTTTATTAGCCAGTTTTTTCCAAATAGCGGTCAGAGTAAACCCGCTCAAAAGCAGTAAAACTGGTGTCAGCAGGTCAACAAAGGTATCCGGTCGGACATACACGGTCCAGGAAATATAGGCGCCAAGCATGAACAAAGTCCCATGGGCCATATTAAGTACATCAAGCAATCCAAAGATCAGGGAAAACCCGGAAGCAACCAGGAAAGTCACTGATCCAACAGAGAGTCCACGGAGCAAGGTGATCACCCAGTCATCAGTTTCCATACCTCTGGCCGCAATGATGAAAAAGGCAAGCAGCGCTAATAATGTTAACCAGCGGGGAAGATCTTTTCTGAGATTAATTTTCATAAAGGCTCCTCAGGCTGCGCCCAGATAACGGTGAATGGTCTCACCATCTTTGATCAAATCCTGCATTTTTCCTGATTTGACAGATTGCCCCTCTTCGATAATGACATAATATTCCGCCAGCTGGCTGGCAACCAGGAAGTTCTGCTCCACAAGTACGATTGTGCTCTCCGAGGAAAGCGTTTGAATAGCCGCGATCATTTTTTCAATCAAGACAGGCGCTAGGCCCTCACTGGGTTCATCAATTAATAGGAGGTGATTGTCTGGTACCAGGGCTCGGGCAATAGCTAACATCTGCTGCTGCCCCCCTGAGAGATTGGCTCCCCCCAGATGGATCAGCCTTTCCAGATCAGGAAAGAGGGTGAAGATCAAGTCCCTTTTCCGGTCAAAATCACCATTTTCCCGTTCAGCGATTTTCAAATTCTCTTCCACACTCAAATCACGAAATATTGCACGGTGTTCAGGGACAAATCCGATGCCCAGTGATGCAACATCAAAGGAATGCATCTCCTGGATTTCCTCACCCTGGAAAATGACTTTTCCTTCAACTGGCGGGGTTAAACCTATGATAGATTTCAAAGTTGTTGTTTTCCCAGCCCCATTACGGCCCAATAAAGCTGTTATGCTTCCCTCTTGCACCTGGACGCTAACTCCCTGCAAGATGTGGTACTGGCCGATAAACGTATGAATGTCTTGAACATCAAGGATTGGGTTCATGGCAGCCTCACACATCTAACTCGTACAGACCACCCAGGTAGGCTGTCTGAACTTCTGCATCAGCAGTGATCTCGGAGGGTGAACCCTCTGCAAGCACTTTCCCCTGATGCATTACAGTAATAATATCGGAAATACTCATAACAACATTCATGTTGTGCTCTACTAACAGAACAGTTTTTTCACCTGACTGTTGGATCTTTTGAATGAGAGAGATCAATTCAGGGACCTGTTCGGCCGCCATGCCTGCAGTTGGTTCATCCAACAGGAGCACTTCCGGATCCGGAGCCAGGATCATGCCTAATTCCAATTTACGTTGATCACCATGAGGCAGGATCTTAGCAAATGTGCGAGCCTGGTCTTTTAACCCCACCAGGTCAATCACTTCCTCAGTTCGTTGATTGATATCACCAAAAGAATCCGCATGCTTATAAAACTTGAAATTATCCTTTCCCATTGCCTGGCAGGCGAGCCGAATATTCTCAAAAACCGTTAAATTAGGAAAGATATTCGTGATCTGAAAAGAACGCCCAATCCCATAATGGATGGTTTTATGCACAGGTTGATGAGTGATGTTACGCCCCCTGAAGATTACCTTCCCACGCGTAGGCTCAATATTCCCACTTAGTAGATTGAAAAAAGTGGTTTTCCCTGCACCGTTCGGACCGATGATAGCATGCAGGCTTTGTTCCTTGACCTTGATGCTGACATCATCCACAGCAACCAGGGCATCAAATTCTTTCCGTAAATCAATCGTTTCAAGAATGAATTCGTCCATAGTACCGTCCTGTCATTTATTGTTTGCCCTTCCGAGAGCCGCGGAAGTCTAATCCGCGGTTCCCGGAAACACAACCAGGGAAGTCCCCGGATAATGTACCCGGGGACTTCTTACTACATCAATACTTCTATTCTACTCTCCGCTTAGTGAGCCATAAGGCAAGGAACCGCAGCGGTCCTTGATTTCTTCGGGCAGCAGGCAGGGAGGTTCAGGGCGGGTGGTTTCTACATATTCGTAGTAATCCGCGTTTTCCGCACTGAGGTCAACCAGGGTGAGGATGTACATATCCTGAATGGCAACATGATCTTCAGGTCGAATGTAGATCGTGCCTTTTGGTCCTTCAAAGGTCATGCCTTCCATGACTGATACCAGCGCTTCTCCACTGACATCGCCATTCGTCGCTTTGACGGCCTCAACAACCATGATAGCTGCGTTCATTCCGTCACCATCAAACAGGTCCGGGGCAGTACCGTATCGGGCCAGGTCCTGTTCTACCAGGAAGTCATTTGCTGGGTTATCAGGAGCTGAGTAATGGTAAAGAATACCATTGGTGCTGCCCACTGCATTTCCGTACCAAAGCGGCATTAAAACATTATCGATGAAGGTTGCACCGAGGGCCATGCTTTCATTAACGCCCAGGTCTGTGGCAGCTTGCATAAGAGGCACAAATCCACTACCTGCCCAGGTGACGATGTAGGCTTCTGCACCAGCATCGAGGACCTGTTCCATATAAGGAGTGAAGTCCGTTGTATCAGCAGGTGCAAAGATATCATCTGCGGCAAAGGTGGCACCTGCCAGGGAGCAGGCATCCCGGAACGCTGTGGCGGAACCCCAACCAAAGGCATAATCTGGAGCTATCTGTACAAATGAGGAATACTGCTTGGCGAGGTAGAGACATTCGTTAATGGCATCCTGATAGTTATTGCGGCTGGTGCGGAAAGTGTATTCATTGAAATCCTTTCCGGTAATATCATTTGCAGCTGCTGGAGCTACGATCAGGGGAACTCCACTTTCAAAAGCGATTCCCTGCAGGGTAGCCGTGGCGCCGGATGAGACGGTGCCGACCAGGATATCGACATCATTAACGTCAATGAGCTCGCGGGCCAGGGTGGCAGTGTTTTCGGGGTTGGTCTGATCATCGCGGACATATACTTCAATCTCACAACCTTCCAGGGTGAAAACATTTTCCTGGGTTGCTGTGAAATCGAAGACATCACCTGCCGATCCGGCCGCACCGGTGGCATATTCCATACCCAACATGAAGGAACGCAGGATATGAGCGCCATAAATCGCCAATGCTCCTGATGCGTCGGTGATCAAGCCAACTTTAATAGGATCTTCACAAACCAGGCCTGCTGGTTCTTCTGATTCTTCTTCAGTTTCTTCTGCTTCGGCTTCTTCGGTGGGTTCTTCTTCTACAACCTCTTCAGCCACGGGTTCTTCTACGACTTCCTCAGGTTCCGGGGCGCAAGCGGCCAGGACCATAGAGCTGACCAGCAGCAAAGAAAGGATAAACCACAAAATTCGTTTTGTTTTCATGCTTCTTACTCCTCTATATGTTTATTCATTAATAAACTTACCACCCAAATTGTTTTATGATGCTTTAAACCACCTCCTTATTGGATAAAATGGCCTCAAATATCAATTTCATTTGTAGATATGCCATTGTAGCAAGAATCAGTTGCAATTCAGTTACACAATTTACTCCTTAACTCTTTACAGAATACACTCCAGGTTATACTGAATTTAACTTTCCTGTCCTACCGATGTTTAGAGAGAAAATCCAGCACAATGGAATTAAACATCTCTGGATTTTCCCAGCATGAAGCGTGGCCAGCTCCCGAAATTAGATGTAATTCTGCTCCAGGGATACATTCCTGGAGGATCTGAGCATATTCAATTCCTTTCAGCCAGTCTTTCTCACCCACTGCTACGCAGGTAGGTGTAGTGATCTGATCCAATCTTGGCGTGAAATCCACTTCGAGGAAACAGCGGCATAAGCGGATCACAGCGGGAAAATCTAATTGTCGATAGCGTTCTTTAGCAGCCAATAGCAATTCAGGGTTGGCCTCAATGAATTTCGCAGAGAAATTCCATGGTACCGTGGCGTGAAAGAATTTATCAGAATCTCCAGAATCCAGGGCATCCAACCAACTTAGAATGACCAGCTTCAACTGTGGACCTACTTCGCTAGCAGTATCAGCCAGGATCAGGGATAGGCTCATATCAGGATATTTGAGTGCGAATGCCTGGGCGACCTCTCCCCCATACGAGATACCCGCGATGTGCGCTTTATTGATCTCCAACGCCGTCAGCAAGCCTGCCAGATCATCAGCATGCCCTTCCATAGAATAAGGTTCATCAGGGTGGTCTGATTGACCCTGCCCTCGACAATCATATTGAAGCACCCGATAGGTCTGTGACAATTCCTTGGTTTGAAAAACCCAGCTGCTGGCCGCGTTCATGATGATGCCATTATTCAAGACCAGCACAGGATCATTTTCAGAGCCATGCAATTCGTAATAAAGGTTCAGGTCATTAACTTGAATGGTTGGCATATCTAATTATCACTCCCCGGCCTTGAAAGCCAGTTGAGGTGAAATATTATCCTCTTCTCCGATTTCAATTCCAGAAAACTCCAGGGGTGTACCGATTTTTATCTCAGAAGGGTTCTCTGGATCCAATCCCAGCAGCCTGGCACTGATCCTTGGACCTTCTATCAATTCAACTATCCCAGTTAAATAGGGCTTATCCCTACCGAAACCCAGATCATTCATAAAGGAGGGTCCGATATAAACGGATGTATAGGCAGCCAATTTTCCTTTACCACTAAGTTTGATCCATTCTAGATTAGATGTTCCGCAGTCAGGACAGATGGCCCGGACAGGAAGGTATATCTTCTGGCAGTCAACACACCGCGAGGCCATAAGTTCGCCCTGTATAAGATATTGCTGAAATTCATATGCAGTGAAGGGTATTTCTTTTTCTGACATGATCACTCCTCGCGCTGAAATATGTGGACCACACAGGTTTGGCCGGTTGCGCCTACATTATGAGCTAATCCAAGCTTGGGATCTCCCTTGATCTGGCGTTCGCCAGCTCTTCCCCGCAGCTGCTTGAAAATCTCCACAACCTGCCCAATACCCGATGCACCGACAGGGTGGCCCTTGGCCTTCAATCCACCTGATGTGTTGATAGGCAGCGCTCCATCTCTGGTTGTTATGCCCTTTTCAGCCTGGTTGAAACCCTTGCCGGGCTCAAAGAATCCCAGGTCCTCACTGGCAATGACTTCCGCAATTGTAAAACAGTCATGTACCTCAGCTAACTGAATATCCTTTGCAGTTACTCCAGCCATTTGATAGGCTTCCTGGGCTGCCAGCTTGGCAGCTCCTATCGAAGTCAGATCACTCCTATCATGCAGGGGATAATCCGAGGCCTGTCCAGAACCTATGATCTTGAGGGGTTGGTCTGTGAATTCCTTTGCAATATCATCAGCGACCAGGAGTGCAGCAGCAGCACCGTCTGTGATCGGGGAACAGTCAAAGAGCCGCAGGGGCCAGGCGATCATTGGATTCGCTCGATCGTCATGCAAGAAGTCCATTTCATCATTCCATTCAGGAATGGGCTTCCCTTTCTTTTCAGCTGATTGTTTTCTCTTTTCCATCCAGTCTGGGATAGTCACTCCAAACTGGGCCTTTTCATTCAGAGCCCCATTATTATGATTCTTCAGAGCAACCTGCATCAGGTCTTCCGGTGCCGCTCCATAACGATCCATATAGGCTGATGCCATTGCCGCGTAAAAACCCGGGAATGTAAATCCGACTGGGATTTCATATAAGACATCACCTGCCGCAGCCAGCGTATCGGTAACCTCCGAAGTAGGCAATTTTGTCATCATCTCAATACCGCCCACCAGAACGATGTCATAAAGGCCGGAAGCAATGCCTAAAATCCCCTGCCTCAGGGCAACTCCGCTGCTGGCGCAGGCATCCTCAACTCGAACTGCTGCTTTGGGAACCAGTCCCACCGCATCCGCCATGATCGGAGCAGTGTGAGACTGCCCTTCAAATAAGTCACTAGAGAAATTGCCTATGCAGACATATTCAATCCTTTGAGGATCAAATTCCTTGTCTACAGAATTGCTCATAACCTGAAAAGCCTCTACAAATAGGTCCCGGCTGGATTTTTCCGGGAAGGAACCAAATTTACTCATTCCAGCACCAACCAGAGAGACCCCTCTGGCCAATTTCTTGTTTTTCACAGGCATATAGTACTTCTCCTTGATTTCAACGCCGATTAATCCCCTTTTCAGCAACGTCTCCGATCCAGAAATCGGACACTTATTTCAATACTTTATTAAATTCCGCCATGAATTCTTCTGGTTTTTCGATATAGGGGGAATGAGCTGTATCAGCCATAACTACTTCTTCATAATTCCCTCCAGCAGCCTTATATTCTTCCAGAACATATCGAGTCTGGCTGACCATCGGCTGCGGTGGATAGACCTCTGCACCGGGCCAACCGGGGACAAGCTCAAGCTGGCCGAGGGTACCAAAATCGAAAAGTGAATTATCAGATACGATCTGGTCAGCCTCTCCCCGAACCCACAACAGGAACGGTTTGGGATCAGCCGCAATTAGTTTTTCAACACTATCCCCAACATATTTGGGGGAAATGGCATTGATCGGGCCGAATTTTCCCGGTGCGACGTTTGGCCAATTCTCCGAGGGAACCATATCCCCTGGATACTTGTCTTCACCGATCTTTTGCGTCAACAATGAAGAGAGCAAGTCTTCTTCACGTTCGGGAAGAAATGGCGGTTTCCAATAAAAACTGTTCATTACTACTCGCGGGGAGGCCTGGGGATTATCGTTAGAACGGTCACCAGCCGCGATCAGCTTCGGGAAATCTGGATTGACAATTCCACCACCAGAACCGGCAAAATCAGCATGACATGGCATTCCATCGATACTCTTGCTGCCTCCAAAACCAAATATCGAGCCAGGGTTAACTAGCGTCCCACTTAGAATCCGGTCAGGAATGGCAGATACCAGGCCCATAACCACTGTGCCACCCATTGAATGGCCGATCAGATGAGTTTTTTCAATTCCCAATGCATCCAGCAGGGCAACCAAATCATCAATCCAATCCCCCATACCGCGGGTAGCATCAATGACCTTATCTTCTGTGTCGCCGTATCCACGCAGATCAGGCGCAATCCCCCGGAAGTCCTCCGGCAGCATCAGCATGATCTCTTCCCAGTAAGTCGCCGAAGAAGCATTGCCATGTAAAAAGAGCACTGGCTTGCCATTCTCGAGGCCACTGAACAATACGTGGGTTTTTATCCGATCTGTATCAACAAATTTTGCAGTAATATTTGGCAAAGAAGGAACAGTTGACATTTTTACACTCCTTATCAAATAAATTGACCTTTGAGTTCTCTTTTGAGGACTTTTCCTGCTGCAGAGATTGGCAGACCATCCATGAAGCTGACCGATTTGGGTATCTTATACTTAGCCAATCTGCCAGCAATGAATTCCAACAGTTCTTCTTCAGTTGCTGATTTTTCTGGTTTGAGGACTACACAAGCCATACCTACCTCACCCCAATTGGGATCAGGCAGGCCTATCACTGCGCACATATGCACTGCAGGATGTTGGTAAAGCGCCTTTTCGATCTCAACAGGATATACATTCTCTCCCCCGCTGATATACATATCCTTCTTCCGATCCACTATGTAGAAATAGCCTTGATCATCAAATTGCGCTACATCACCGGTGTGGAAGTAGCCTCGCTCATCAACCGAATCAGCAGTTGCTTCAGGGTTATTGAAATAGCCCGAGCAATAGGATGGTCCCTTAAGGATCAATTCCCCAGCTTCATTCGGGCCAAGGAAATTATTCTTATCATCCACAATCCGGGCATCCACAAAAAAGTTCGGCCTCCCGATGGATCCAGCCTTGCTGATCGCATCGTCCGGCGCAAGAGCAAAAATACCAGGCCCAAACTCGGTCATACCAAAACCCTGCTTAAAACGAATGCCTTTCTCTTTGGTATATTTCTCAACCAAGGGAACCGGAAGCGGTGCACCACCAGAGGTACAGAAACGCAAGGAAGTAAGATCAACCTGATCCCAGTTTGAGGATTGAGTCAACATCTGGTACATCGTTGGCACTCCGGCAAAAACAGTCACTCTTTCACTTTCCAATATTTCCAATATCTGGTCGGGCTTGAATTCACGAATGAATATGGTTGTCCCGCCGAAGATAACTTGCGGCAAGGTATAAACAAAAAGCCCTCCCGTATGGAACATGGGGAAGACATTCAAGTAAATATCATTATGCTTGATATCATGGATCACAGTATTGAGTGTGTTCCAGGCGATCATCCTGTGCGAGATTTTAGCCGCTTTCGGCATTCCGGTTGTACCGCCGGTGAAGATCAGAGCGGCAATATCCTCGGCCTCGAGGGTTTCACAGGTCACTTGTGAATCTGCCGAAGACTGGAGTATTTCATCAAATGCCAAGCTCCCAGGCAGTCCCTCTCCATCCAGATGGATAAGCTGGACTGGATACTCATCTCTCAGAGATCGCACATCTTCCAGGAAATCATCAGAATAGATCAACATCTTCGGTGTAACGTTGTTGAAAATTTCGAGTACTTCCTGCCAATGAAGCCGCCAGTTGAGAGCAGTGTGAACCGCACCCAATTTTGAGCAGGCGAAAAATACATCCAGGTGATCATAGCCATCCCGTGCCAGGATCGCCACACGATCACCGCTACCAACCCCTTGGGATACCAGCCAATTTGCTAACTTATTCGCGCGTTGATTGGCTTCCCTATAGGTGAGGCGCAGGACTGGTGTACAGCCGTAATCCACAAAAGCTTCCTGATCTGGACTATATAATTCTCTGCGGCCTAGGTAATCTCCAATGTACATAACAAGAACCCTTCCCTAACTCTCCAATCAGCTAATTTGAAGCAGTCCATTTCCAAACCGAAGCGGCCATACTGATCCCTCCACCGCTGGCACAGAACAGCACGACATCTCCGGGAGCTGGTCCTTTACCATGGTTGACAGCATCATCCAGCGCCATGACCACACAAGGGGATCCAGTATAACCCCATTTATCCATCACCCAGTGTGTGTTTACAATTGGTTGTTCCAACAAATCCATCATATATTCAATTGTGCGCAGGTTAAGCTGGGTCATCAAGAAAAGATCGACATCATCAAAGCCCAACCCGGCTTTGTCGAGGGCGCCTTTCATCAATTTGGGCCAGTATTCGGTATTAAAAGTCTTGGGGAATTTTTTTACAAATTGGACGACCGGCTTACCAAATTCCTGAAAATTCTCTGGTGTGGATGGCCGGGAAACTGCACCAGAATAGATTCCCAGTGCATCATGGTACTCTCCCTTGGCGAGAAAATTACTGGCCAGAAATCCTTGTTCATCACCCACTCCCAGAACAGCCGCTCCTGCCCCGTCTGCAAACAGGTTGGCTGTTTTCTTATCGCTCAGGTCCAGGAAGCGGCTCATGCCGTAGCCGCCAGTCACCAGCACATAGCGAGCAGTTTCTTCCGTGGCCAGATAGCGCGCCCCCTGATCGAGGGCAGTCACCCAGCCTGCACAAGCGCTGTTGAGATCATAACAACCAGCCAGTTTCGCACCTAGTTTATGCTGGACCACCACTGATGTTCCTGGTGAAAGATAATCTGGCGTATCAGTTGAGACAATGATCAAACTCAGATCTTCCGCTTTTACCCCTGCCCTCTCCAGTGCAGCCCTGGATGCCTCAACGATCAGATCAGAAGTAGTCTGGTCATCACTCATCCAATGACGTTCCTTGATCCCAACATTTTCCAACAGCCATTCGTTCGTTGATGCTCCTAGTAATTGATCAATCTCTTGATTAGTAACAACCCGTTCAGGAACATAACTCCCCGTTGCCAATATCTGTACATTGCGTGCCATGATCACCTCATAAATGTATAGTTATTCTCTTCTATCTCTAAGAAATGAATATCTTGATCGCATCCGCTGCAGCAGCCGGTTTCTCTATTGGGAACATATGACCGGTATCAGGTATCAGGACAATCTCTGCCTGCCCTATCTTTTTGGCCATCAAGTCCGCGTTGCCCGGAGGAACAACCCGGTCAAATTCTCCAGACAAGATCAGGGTAGGCATCTGAATAGATGCCATCCGATCATCAACCTGCCCATCGCTAAAAGCGGCCGTGCCTGCACCGGCAGCCACTTGTGCATGATACTGAGCTGAAGGGACTGGATTCGTAAACCTGTAATCGACCAATTCCTGAACAATCTCCGGATACTTATCGACAAATCCTGGAGCACAGGCGATCTCGATCCCCCTCTTGACCAACTCAACAGGATCCCCATCACGGCTGGTCATGACCTCGAGGGCTTCTGGTGTGACGGGTATAACCTTCATACCACCATGATTGGTGCTGGCCAGGATCAGTTTTCCAACCAGATCAGGCCGCTCGACGACCAATTCCTGGGCGATAAAACCTCCCAGAGAATGTCCCAGAACTGCAATATGTTTCAAATTCAGCGCATCCAGTAATCCAGCAGTATCTGCTGCCATCATAGAAACTGTATAGGGTCCCTCAGGTTGGCTGCTTTTTCCTGCTCCCCGATTATCGAATGTGATCACCTGAAAATTATCCTGAAGTTCAGCGACAAGCTTTTGCCAGTACCACAACCCATATCCCAATCCCGTTATCAGCAGGATAGGCTCGCCACTACCGTGGATCTCATAGTAGATCTCAATACCGTTGGAATCTAATTTTGGCATGATCACTCCTTCAGTTTAAGCAGGCTCTTTTCAACTACCCAACGTCCGTCAATCGCTCTTTGCAGCGCCAAACCGGTGATTCCCCTGTGGTCATCTGTTGTATAGCTAATGGACGGGATCAATCCTCCTGTCCAATCCCGCAAGCTTTCAAGAGCTTCTATAAAACCTATCCTGGTCAAATCAGGACCTGCTCTTCTTAAACCTTCCACAACCAGCTGAGCAGCAGCATATCCAATTCTGCTGTGTGAACCCGGAATCTCATCTGGATAAAGGCGGGTCATTTGCCTGATAAATAATCTTTCCCCACGATGGGACCGCGGCCCTGTGGGATAACCGGTTGCTCTCAAACCCTGGGCTGCTTTTGTTCCTGATATCTTCAACAGATCCGGACCAGAGATCACATAACTGCCCAGCCATTCTGGCTGGTAATCAGCGATCAAGGCTGCCTTCAGCAGATCAGAAACTGGTTTGACATAGGAATACAAGACCACAAGGTCTACCTCGGCATCTTTGAAGCTATCCGCCCAGGCGGTTGGATCGTTTTCTTCGCTGGAGTGAGTCAAATGAAGGACAGGGTTAACCTGATTTCTATCCATCTCCTGCATGAAGGCCGCTGAACCTTCCTGTCCATATCGATCATCGACGGAAAGCAGGCCAATTTTCTTTTCAGGGTGATTCTCCAGAACATATTGAGCCAGAATCGTCCCTTCAATTTCATAGGAAGGCTGTAAAGCAAAATAGTTACGCTTAAATGGTTTGCTCCAGAAAGAGATTCCGCTGTGGGGAGAGAAAACCGGAATATCTCCTTCCAGGAGAATATCCTTCATTGCCAGATTGGGTTGAGTTCCTAAGGGGCTCACAACTGCAAATATTCCTACATCATGATCATTTACCAGTTTCTGGGCAGCAGATTCCGCTCGGGAGGAGTCAAAGGCGTGATCCTCAATGACCAATTCAATATTCCGGCCGTGAATTCCGCCCCAATGATTGACATGGTCATAATATGCTGTGATACCACGCAGGGCTGCCAGGCCGATGCTGGCCTGGGGACCTGAGAGGTCAGTCACTGTGCCCAGCACAATAGTGTCAGCCGATATTCCAGGAGCGCTGGCCTTGGTCTTTTTAGGTTCTGGGGTAAAGCCAGGAACGATTAATTGAGGCACTATATGCAAACGCGCCGCTTCATCCTTTATCCAGGATCGAAAATCTGGATGGGCGATATGGATCAGCGCTTGCATGCGCTCTTTGACAGATAATCCACGCAGACGGGCGCTGCCATATTCAGTCACCACAGTATCCACATCCTGGCCCGGGATGGTGATTTCAGCACCTTCAGCCAGCATAGGGACAATAGTTGATATGGAACCTTTTTTCGCGGTAGAGCGAAGGGCAATTATCCCCCGTCCCCCCGGAGACATTTGGGCCCCGCGGTGAGTATCCAGCTGACCGCCAGTGCCGCTGTAATGGCGGGGGCCAATACTCTGGGAACATACCTGTCCATTGATATCCACTTGAAGAGCAGTATTCACACTGATCATTTTGTGGTTCTGGGCTATTACGTAGGGATCGTTGGTCACTTTACCCTGCTGGAATTCAACTCCCAGGTTCCTATCCACAAAATCATACAATTTTTGGGACCCCAGCGCAAAGGCGCCAACCATTTTTTCTTTCCAGAGAGTCTTTTCCTTACCAGTGATCACGCCAGCTTGATAGAGATCCACCATACCATCAGTGAACATCTCAGTATGGATGCCTAAATCTCTGCGCTCCAGCAAGAACTTGGTGATTGCATTGGGAATGCCGCCAATCCCTAACTGTAAAGTCGAGCCATCCTCGATCAACTCAGCGATATACCCGCCGATGGCCTGCTCCCAGGGTGTGGGCGGCGCAGAAGGCAGCTCGAACATTGGCACATGATTCTCCACCAGATAGTCAATATCATTGATATGGATCTGGGTGTCCCCCAGAGTATGGGGTAAGTTTTCATTAATCTCAAGGATCACAAGGTCCGCTGCTTCAATGAGCATCTTTTCGATAACCAGACAGGTTGAAAGGGACATATAACCCCTCTCGTCCGGTGGCGTTGCTGTACCCCAAAACACATCCAGGTGGTTGGCAGCGGCTTCCAGGCGTACTTTAGCTGCTGCGTGAAGGTTATTGGGTATATATGAAATTCTTCCCCCTGGATGGACTTCCCTATCCGGGGCACCGTAAAACCAATTATCGACAAAAAAGTGTCCCGCCATCTCTGGTTTAAGCACAAAATCATATTTCCGCAAGGGAAGGCACACCCAAACATGAACATTCTCAAGGCGGTCCTTATGCCTGCCCAGCTCGGTCAATAAGCCAACTGGCTCTGATGCAGCCATGGCCGTTCCTACTTTATGGTGAGACTGAACCAGGCTTACGGCATCTACTATCGATAGCGATTTCTGTTTTAAGTGATAATCTGCAGTCATAGTATTTCAGGTTCCAACCACAATCCCGCCATCCACGCTCAGGACTGTGCCGCTGATGAAGCTGGCCTGATCAGAAGCCAGGAAAGCATATGCATCTGCAATGTCCTGGGGTTCTCCTAATCGACCAAGGGGTGTATGCTGTTTCATTCCATCCAGGATCTTCTCTGGCATGGCCATGACCATCTCTGTTGCGATAAAACCGGGAGCAATGGCATTAACTCTAACTCCATAACGACCCAGCTCCCGCGCCCATACCTTGGTCATTCCAATCACTCCGGCTTTTGTGGCCACATAATTTGATTGCCCAAAGTTTCCATATAACCCGACGACTGATGACGCATTCAAAATCACCCCGCCCTTCTGCTTGATCATCTGAGGAGACACTGCCCTGGTGCAGATGAATACTCCCCGGAGATTAACATTGATCACCATGTCAAACATCTCATCCGACATGCGTTTCTGCAATTCTCCATCTTTAACCTTCGCCAATTGCCCATCTCGGAGGATACCTGCATTGTTGATCAGAATATCTATCTTTCCCCATTCCCCAACGAGCTCTTCCACAGCAGCGTCAACATCATCAGATTGAGTGACATCCACATGCTTGTACTGTGCCACTTCATTGCGTCCGTTGATTTCCACTGCCAGCGCTTCACCTGCCTCATCTGCCAGGTCCCAGATTGCAACCCGGGCCCCCTCTTTGGCAAACTGCTCAACTACAGATCGGCCAATTCCGTTTGCACCTCCAGTTACGATTGCTACTTTGTCTTTGAAACGCATGCTGCACCTCCGGTTAATCAACAATTTTGGTTAATTCAATCATTTCTCGCCACCTGGATCAGCTGGTGCGGATGTTTTTTCATTGAGTTGGGACATTTGCTGGATTGGTACAAATTGCTGGATAAAAGATTCCACATCAGACCAGTCATTAAAGGAGATTTCCTGATCAGATTGCACATGCCGAATGATCCCCCGATAAGTTGCGGCGGATTCATTTTGCGCGGGTTCTTCAATAATTCGAATCACAAATGAAGAAATTCCTGGAGAATCTGTCATACCCGGGAGTATAACAAAGGCAGATTACAGGCCAGTTACAGGAAAAATGGTTCTGGATCAGTTATCCCGGCCGACCAGTACCTGATAGCTTGTCTTGGTTTCTGGAGATGGGGAGATATCCAATTCCTCCTGAAGGATCTCAACACACCGCCGATAGGTTCTGGCTACCTGACCATGGTCCCCGAGCTGATCATAGGCTTCCATCAGATGGCGGTAGGCTCGCTCCCAACAATTATCCTCAGATAAGATCTGCTGGCTGAGCTGAATTACCTGTTCGGGATTATGATCCTTGAGGTAATACTCACAGAGATGATCAGCAGCCTGAAGGTAGGCGACCAGGAGCTGCTCCCTCCGGGCAGCAGCCCAGGTTTCGTAGCGGGTATCGGGGAGATATTCCCCTTGATACAACCCAATAGCTTCCTCCAGGATGTCTACTGCCTGCTGAGGGGATTGGGGCATCATCCTGTCCGCCTTTTTCAGCAGAGTCATGAAAATATCCATATCCAACCACAAGTCTGCTTCCTGGCGCAATTTGTATCTACTGTCATCCCTGGCAATATAGGCAGAATCACAACCAGCTTTTCGATCAGGCTCAAGAACACGATAAAGGGAGCTAAGCGCTACTTTAAAATTGCGTTCAGATGCATCAAGCTTTACTCCAGGCCAAAGGTATTCAAAGATCTGTTCCCGCTCCAATGGTTGATCATGGAATGTGGTAAGCAATTGGAAGAGCTGGCGGGATTTTGAACGCTGCCAGCCGTTTTTCGGGATCAAATCAAGCCCTCGCCAGGTATCAAAACTGCCCATGGTGAACACGCGCAGTTGATATCCCGGATGAATTGATATTCCAGAAAGGCCGATCTCTTTCAGCAGATCCCCTGCATAAGATCCTTCCAGATCCTCATCCCTCGCCATAATCAGGAGAGGGATCAATACTTTCTCATTTAGAGGACTGAGCAGTGTTTGGCGCGTGAACAGGAATCCATAATCATTCTCTTTACAGCTCTCAAGCACAACCCTCAATTCATCTTTGAGATGTTTCTTATCTCCCTGCTGGAACCAGCTCAAACAACGCCATAAACGCACAGCGGTGATTCCAAAAGGGTCACTGCTTTCTTGAAATCCTCGCAGCGCTTCTTTGAGCCAGGTATCAGCAGATTCGTACCGGGTAGCCTGGACAAGATTGGCCACCATAGCCAGCCGAACAAGAGACGCAATCCATTCATCACCTGCCCGGGTGGCGATCTCTATCGCCATATCTGCGTTCGTTTTTGCCCTTTCAAGATCTCCCTGATATCCATAAGCTCGACACAGGCCCCAATGAGCTTCTACTCTGAGGCGGGGAACCGCCAATGAGTGGCTGGTTTGAACAGCTTTCTCATATTCAGTCCGGGCCAACCCGAAATTATCTTTCCCTGGCAGAAGCGTCAATGCATGTCCCTGCCGGATATGACCCACAGCCTGAACAAATGGAGATCCCAGTTCCAATCCCCGTTGAGTGCCATCTATGGCAGATTGATAGGCTGATTCTCCATCACCCTGAAAAGCATAGATCAGAGAGAGCACCAGCAATGTTTCCCGATGAGCTCGAGGGGTTTGAACTGGCTGGTCACGTTCATCCCTGGCCCGCTTTTCCAATTTTTCCCTGGCTTCTTCGAGCTTCCCAGTCCGAAGAAGTACTCGATAATTCAATTCGGATTTCGAGGGGCCTTCCTGGCGAAGTTCCTCGGCTTTCTGATGATAGGTATTCGCTTCATGGGGTTTACCAGCATTTAACTTATTCTCCGCCAGTAATTCATAGAGGCGAGCATTGGCTTCTCTGTCATCTGTTCCATCAGATAACCGCAGCGCTTGCTGAAGAAGTTCCGTTGCCCGGCTGGGATTTACCGTGTCCAGGTATATTCTTGCCTGTCCACGCAGAGCTTTTCCGACTTCGGCGAGATCTCCCTGATCCTTCCATATACTTTCAGCTTGTTCATACCAGCCCAATGATTCCTCATACCGGCTTTTTAAGCGAGCAAGGTCACCCAGAAAATATATCAATATAGGATAATTTCTTAACTGTTCGGGGGGAATGTGATCGAGATGATTACCAAGGGAATCTAGATATCCCGCTCGAAGAAGTTCAGCTCCATGCTCAGAAAGCAGCTGGGCAGCCAGATCATATTCTTTGGCATGGAACGCATGATAAAGGGCTAACTCACAATCTCCCTTACCAGCAAAGAAATCAGCTCCCCTACTGTGCCAGATCTGTTTTTGCTTCTCGTCTACTTGCTGCCGTAAGAGTTGGTGGAAGATGTGCTGAAAACGAAGAGATTTATCACCGAGATTTACCACAAATAGATCCTGCCGGACAAGATAGTCAAGCATAGCTTCGCTGTCATGGCTTTGTCTGATGGCATCACAGGCTTCGGCCGTCATTACTCGTAAAGTGGCCGAAGACCATAAGAATTCCCGAATGTCATCCGGCTCCTTGTCCAGCACCTCATGGATGAGAATTTCAAACAAATTCTCCATGGTAGAAGCCTGATAGGATAAGGCCTCATCAACAGTTGCAACTGCGCCGCTACGCAAACTTTGCCAAATAACTTGTAATGCCAGCGCCCAACCTTCGGTTTCAAGATGAAGGGTGTGAATTTCTGACGGAGTTAGTTCATAATTATATTGGTGTAAATAGAGGTCCTTGATCTCTGGTGGAGTAAAAGAAAGAGCGCTTTGGTCGATGATCAACACCTCTCCCTGAGATTGCCAGCGAAACAGGTTCGGCAACTGGATCGGGTAGCGGGAAGAGAGCAGATAATGGACATTTTTGGGAGAAAGGCTAATTAATCGATCAAGGAGCAGTGCTATCTCTTCTTTTTCCAGCACAAGATGAATATCATCCAATATGAATAATATCGGTACAGCCAACTCACTCAAGGCATTGATAAACTGGTCAATGATTGTCAGAGGTTGAAGAGGGATCTGGGCCGTACCCCATTCATCTAGAAGCTGCTGTGGAATACTCCCCGGATGATTGAATACTCGCTGAACAGAATGAAGTAAGTACTGCAGGAAAGTAGAGACATTTCCATCTTCCTTTCCCAGCTGGTACCAGACTACTGCTAAATCTTTTGAGTGATTTTCAGCCAAAGAAGAAAGCACTGTGCTTTTTCCATAACCAGCGCTCGCTTGAAGAGTAGTCAGTCGGTAGCTGGTGCTCTCTAGCAGCCGCTCTTCTACCCTGGTTCGCCGCAATACTCTTTCGGAGAGAGCGGGTGGAGAAATCTTTGTCTGAAGGATTTCTAATTGGTCCATAGAAGTTCACATATTCATGGGCTGAGAAAAACCTACTAGAGTTGAATTATTATAACAAAACCAATCTCTAGAGATACAGGAACATCTTCCCCTTTATAATAAACAGTTATCTAAAGGTGTGTGGAGATTTATTAAATTTCAGATTTCTTGCCGGAAGGGTGGATTGGCTCCGACCCGGGTACAGTTGATGGCCGCAGCTTTACTGGCAAATTCCAGGCATACAGACAGTTGGTTTTGATCCAGGCTAGCTAAACGTTCCTTTTCCAGAAGATCTTGGTCGTAAAGGAACCCCAATACCGCAGCAATAAAAGTATCCCCCGCCCCAACTGTATCAACCACTTCAACTTGTGGGGTCTTTACAGACGCTTGTTCTCCATTGATCGTGTACGCTTCAGCCCCTTTCTCACCTCGGGTGTGGATCACAAGTTTCACACCCTGGCTAAACCAAAGTTGCAGGCATTCATCAAAATCAAGCTGGGGATAGATCCAAATCCTGTCAGCCTGACTGAGTTTTAAAATATCTACAGCAGTCAACCAGTTCTCAAAACGTTCCCGGTAAGCCTTCCGATCAGAGATCATATTCGGCCTGATGTTTGGATCAAGGGAAATGACTCTTCGACTACTCTCTCGTATCATCAAGTTTTCTAGAGCCGATGCGGTTGGTTCCAGAATCAGAGATAAAGAGCCGAAGTGGATAGCACAAATCTCCTCAGGTAGTTTATCTGGCAGCTCATCAACCATCAAGCTTGAGGCGGCCGATCCATTGGCATAAAATGAATAGCGCGGTTCCTCATTTGGCTCTGAATCCAGGCTCACAATTGCCAGCATTGTCGGGTCGGAAGTTAGTGGGCATAAGCCGGTATCTACATTATTTTCCCCCAGATGATCAATCAGCATGTCCCCAAAGAAATCACTGGACATTTTACAATAAAATCCCACAGGAATTTCCAAACGCCCCAATCCAACGGCGATATTGAATATTGACCCTCCGGGGCAAGGCTGGTATGCCCGCTGCCCAGGAAGGGGGACAAAATCGATTAGGGCTTCTCCGCAGCACAGGATCATGATGACTATATTATACCGACCTCCGAGGTCGGTGCGACCTCGGAGGCCAATCTCTTATTGCAAGAGCTGGAGCATTCCTTCTCGATACCTGGCAAAAGCCTCTGCCCCGTGGGCAGTGAGAGAAATCATGGTATGAGGGCGATTGCCTTTGAAGGATTTATCGATTTTGATGTACTCTGCTTCCTGCAATTTGCTGATATGAGCTGATAGATTCCCCATGGTCAAACCCAGGCGGCTGACCAGGAAAACGAAATCTGCACTCTCTACCTCTGAGAGGTATGCCAGGATCTTCAATCGAACCGGCTCATGAACCAGGCGGTCGATCTCCAGATCGATATTCGGGTTCGGTTGCCTTTGATCAGCCATGATTAACCTTCCAAAGAAACAACCGCATATTTGTTCAGGAACCTGACCAGGACGATCAAGCCAGCAACCAGGATAATTCCTCCAGCACTGATCACGGAGACCAGGAAAGGATCAACTGAAGTGATTGTGGTGCCCATAACCTCACCACCACCCATAGCGGCAAAAACCAACAATCCATAGAGATAAAATCGATTGGTTTTCAAAATTAGCCCCAGTGAACTGATCGCCAATCCTATCACCAGCCCAAACAGCATCAGGGGATGTTGGCTCAAAAATGACCCACCTGAATTCCTGTTAACCAGGTAGAAGACAAATACTCCCAAGCCGATCACACACATATTGATGAAAAAGCCCACAAAATGCTTTTTCATTTCTTGATCAGGTTGGATCTTACCCACTCTGGGGACAACCAGGTATTCCTTACCCAGGTACCACACCAGGTAAGCAAATACGCCTAACACACCTACCAGAGCTGGGATTCCTAGCAAAAGAAAGATCCCGAATCCACATATCATCAGGCCAACGGCTAGATCAGCCAGACCATCTTCAGAATAAAACAGGTATACCTTCCGTTTTATTTCCTTGAGGTTAATGCTTTCATTCATTTTGACTCCTTTATTCTGCCCAGAACATGTGTTTGTGCCACATTTTTGTTTGTGTCACAAAGTTATTTGTTACATTTTAGCCCTGTTGAGCTCTTTTGTCAAGAGCTAATCAAGTATTCCGGGGGCGCGGAGTACCATTACTTACAATTTCCGACAGAACGCTTTATAATATGACTATTGAATATCTAACAGGACTGACATGAACACTTCAAAAGCTATCTTGATCATAATATTCATCCTGCTCCTGATCATCATCTTTTTTGCGTACACAGGGATCGATGCTCGAAAACCCGAGCAGGCAATGTACAAACTGATCGATAAACTTATTGAAATCAATCAGGCCATCAACCGCATGGTCCGCAATCTGATCTGGAATATCCGGACTGGAATTCAGGAAAGATTCCAGCGTTAGCAAGTTTTCCCCTATCTAATTTCAAATAGAAATCGATTCTGGCCGGGTTACCAAACCAGCAATCAAGTCTTTCCTATTCTGGCGAGCCGATCTCCAACGTCTTCCCAGCAACCCAGACAAGATCACTGGTGGAACTAATCCCCCTGCCCAACGCATAATTTGGTTGATCAAACCAGGCACAACGATCGATCTGCCCTTCACAGCTTTATCGATTGTCAACCGGGCTACCTGGCCAACATTACGGGTTGTAAGCTGTCCGATCAAACCCTGGGCTTCAATACCCTCGATCGCGCTGGTTGTTGTGGGCAAACCCGCCGGGCACAACACCGTGACCGTAGCCCCTTTCGATTTGAGCTCATCTCTCAAAGCCAGAGAGAAATCCAACAAGAATCGCTTGGATGCAGCATAAGTTGCCTTGACCGGGATAGGGAAGAAAGCAGCCAGGCTAGACACCGTGATGATCCAGAAAGGAGTCATTGGATCTGTTTGATCCAACAAACAATGAGTCACCTCCAATGTCCCTTCCACATTCAATCGAATAATACCTCTAAGCTCATCCCTGGTTCGCTCCTGGAAGATCCCTTCCACATCCAGGCCTGCGACATTGACCAATCCGCGGAACTTGTAATCAGCCTCTGATAACACCTGAAACAGCTCCTTCCTTGAATCCGCATCCATCAAATTGCCCGCTTTATAACGGATATTAATTCCATAAGTCCGCTCCAGGCTCACCGCCAGGGTTCCTAGACGGACATGATCCAGATCGGTTAAAAAGAGATCCCAGCCTCTCCTGGCGCACTCCACCGCGAATGCTTTGCCAAGTCCACCTGTCGCTCCTGTTAAAAAAACCATACTTCTCATTTCTACCTCGCATTACTATCTGTTCATTATCGCCATCCAGTGTAAATGATTTCTGGCGTTATGTCAAGCGTCTGATTGAAACTATCGTTTGAAACACTTGACAAAACCAGCCTTCCCCTGTAATATATGAGCTGATAAGGAGAAATTATGATCAATAAAGAACCCAGAAAGATCTATTTGATCACCGGTGCTACTTCCGGGATTGGACTGGCTTTGATGGAAGGATTAGCCTGCTCAGGCCATGATCTAATTGGAATCGGACGCTCACCAGAGCGATGCAAAGAACAAAAAGAAAAGTTTCATGAATCTTTCCCCGATCTCAGGATCGAGTATCTGATAGCAGATCTATCCAGGCAGAAAGAGATCCGAGATGTTGCTAAAGACGTCGAAAACCTTCTTTCCGAATGGGAGGCTGATGGGCTGGACGGATTGATCAACAACGCAGGGACATTCACATACTGGCAAACCCTGACCCCAGAAGGATTCGAAACCCAATGGGCAGTAAACCATTTGGCCCCGTTCTTATTAACTAATCTACTGCTTTACCAGATAAACAAGAAAGACAGTGGCCGTATCATAACAGTAAGCTCGGGATCCCATTACAATGCCAAGCTGAACTGGTCTGATATCCAAGGATCAGGAAGGTATAATCCCCTTAAAACATACAAACACACCAAACTGGCCAATGTACTCTTCACCGCGGAACTCAACCGCCGATTAGGGACGACCTCTACTACTCGAGCTTACGCCGCAGACCCAGGCCTGGTGAATACCGGTATCGGAGAAAAGACACACTCCAGAATAGCAAAACAGATCTGGGTCCGCAGGCGGAAGAAAGGTATTTCAGCGGCCCAATCTGCTGCGGGGATCATGCGACTTCTAGACGAAGACCTGGATGATAATGGCGCCCTATACTGGAAACACGGCAGAGCGAAAAAACCCAATCCTTTCGCATTGAACAAGGATTTTGGCTGGCGCTTGTGGGAAATATCAGCCCAAATGACAGGAATAAATTAAGGATCTGAATGGCAGAAAAAGAACCCTCTACTCAAGAAGCAATCCTGTTGGCGACCATAGACTGCATCAATGAAAACGGGATAGAACACCTGACAACGCGCATGATCGCAGAGAAAGCCGGAGCCAACATCGCATCAATCAATTATTACTTCCGCACCAAGGAGGTCCTGGTCAATCAGGCCCTCGAAATCACCATCAAACACATGCTGGAAGATGTAAATGAGACCATTGATAATAAGAATCTGGAATTCCGAAATATCCTGAAAGATGTTATCTACTACATGATCTCAGGCGCTAGCATCAACATGGGAATTACAGCTGCCCATCTGTACCGATTGGTCATCGAAAAAGATTATGACTCTATTAGCGCAAAAAGTTTTCTAACAGCTTTTAACAGCTTGCTGGAGCGAGCAGTAGTGAACTTCCCAAACCATGACAAGGATCAACTGCGGAAGATATTGGCCAGCATCTTCTCTTCGATGATGTTCATGATGCTATCGCCGTTTTTCTTTCAGCTTAAGGAAGAAAAGGAATTAAGTGAGGAATCTTTCCACCAAGAGATGGCCGAACATTATACGAAATTGTTTTACGCCATGATCTGATATTTCCCTTCACCGCCTTCTTCTCTATTGCAACTTCCACATTCCATTTTCTGTACTTAGTACATGATCAAAACCCGTCTCGGCAAGTTTGCTATCGCAGGACTCCTCTGGGGAGTGGCATTCTCATTTTTCGCGTTTTTCCTGGAACCCACCCCCGAAAACCTTACCCTGGCCGTCTCTATCACTCTCAGCGGGCTTTACACCGGGGTGCTTAATCTCACCCGGGGAGTTTGGCTGAAAAGATTATCCGGACAACCAGTCCGCAATGCCATCCTTCTGGGTTCATTTAATGCCGCTGTCGTCGAAACTATATTCCTCATTGCAGAGAAAGTATTTGGAGCCTCTGGCGTGGCCGCCCATCCCCATTTACTGATCGACTTATTGATAACCATGCCCTGGTATATCGGGATGGTCTGGATCTTTGTAAAAGTACAGAATATCGAACGCTTTCCTCTGGCTGGAGTTCTATTACTGGGCGCTGTGTATGAAATGGGCGCGGACGGAATTGTCGGCGGAGTTCTCGCGCCCGCCATCATGGGCTCTCCGGTGAACCTGATCGAATTCCTCCTCCTCGGGGCTCTATTTGCATACTGGCAGTTCATCCCGGTTTACAGCTCTATCGTCCTTCCCCCTGCTTGGGTGCTGGAAAGCAATCTGGCTCCGGAAGAATCTGGTAAAAAACGCTGGGGAAAGGCGTTTCTCCCTCTGACCTTACTGGTCCCATTCTCCTTATACTTGATAATCTTGATGATTATCTTGGGAACCCTAGGTCTCTAAAGGAATCACAAAACAGGAGCCTTTTGGCTCCCTTTCGTTATCTCATGTCATTTAGTTTTCCTGATCAATATTAATTATCGAGAATAGCTTATAAACCCAACAGATCTGCCTCTGCCTGCATGGCTTCCAACACCAGACCTACGAATTTCCTCAGAGGAATTTTCAGATATTCCTCGCACTTGAGGATCTTATCCCGGTTGACGCTGGCCGCAAAAGCCCTGGCACCAAATTTCTTTAACACAGAATCCACACCCACCGCAGCCAGTTTTTCAGGATGGACCAATGCAACTGCCACGATCAAGCCTGTTAAATCGTCACAGCTCAACAAAGCATAATCCATTGTTGTAGACGGTTGAACCCCGCTATATTCTGAGGCGTGAGATTGAATGCAGCGAATGATATCGGGGTCAATATCTTCATCAGCGAGGATCTCTGCCAGCAGGATAGTGTGTTTATCCATCTGGTCTTTGGTTCTCTCATAATCAGCGTCGTGAAGCAAGCCCACTATTTCCCACACATCGGTGTCTCCTCCCAACTCCTGGGCCAATCTCTTCATCGCTGCCGCCACACCATAATGGTGTTTGCGTAAATTCTTGTTTTTGATGTTTTTGTGCAAAATTTCGAGTGCATCCTCTTTGGTAATCATCAGCTATCCTTTAAGTATTGTCCTTGAAGTATATCAAATCACCAGAGGAGTGACATCATTCAAAAGATACAAGACTACTCAACTGGGATAGCAATGGGAATTGATAAATAACTGGGCCTGTCCACTGATATTGAATTGATCCGCAGAAATCAAAAAAGCGAAGCATTGAGCTTCGCTTCTTTGATTACTTCAAGGAGAAGAAATTATTGGGGTAATAACACTGCGTCGATCACATGAATGACGCCGTTGGATGTTTCCAGATCGGTGATTATCACCTGGGATTCGTTCAACATGACCTTTCCATCCATCAAAGAAATGACGAGGTCCTGGCCAAGCAAGGTGGCAGCAGAACTCAGCTCAACCACATCAGCAGCCATCACTTTGCCATCCACAACGTGGTAAAGCAAGATGTCGGTCAGTGCAGGAATATCAGCTAATAACCCTTCCACGGTTCCTTCCGGCAGGGCTGCAAAAGCCTCATCGGTTGGAGCAAAAACAGTCAGGGGACCATCAGCTTTGAGGGCATCAACCAGACCAGCTGCCTGAACTGCGGCGACCAATGTGGTGAACCGGCCATCTTCTACTGCGATATCAACAATATCACGGCTCTCAGGAAGAACCACAGCGTCGATAACATGGATCACACCATTGCTGGCTTCGATATCAGTTATGATAACCTGGGCATTGTCTAGCATGACCTTGCCGTCCATAGTCACCTCAATATTGAGGTACTGACCCTGGAGAGCCATAGCGCTGCTCAGTTCCACAACATCAGAAGCCATCACCTTTCCATCCACAACATGATATAGCAATATGTCAGTCAGGGCAGGGATATCAGCCAAAAGCGCTTCTACTGTACCTTCGGGCAGAGCGGCAAATGCATCATCCGTGGGAGCAAAAACCGTCAATGGACCCTCACCTTTCAGCGCATCCACTAAACCAGCGGCTTCAACAGCCGCAACTAGAGTTGTAAAGCGGCCATCTTCGACAGCGATATCAACGATATCTCGGCTCTCAGGAAGGATCACGGCATCCAGAACATGGATTACACCATTGGAAGTTTCGAGATCGGTGATGATAACCTGGGCACTATCAATCATGACTTTGCCATCCATTACCTGGATGTCAACATACTGGCCCTGAAGTGTCATAGCCTGGCTTAATTCAACAACAGCCTCAGCCATAACTTTTCCATCTACTACATGGTACAGCAAGATGTCAGTCAGAGCTGGGATATCAGCGAGGAGCGCTTCAACAGTGCCTTCCGGTAATGCGGCAAACGCATCATCGGTGGGGGCAAATACTGTTAAGGGTCCCTCACCTTTAAGGGCATCCACCAATCCAGCTGCTTCGACTGCGGCAACCAGAGTGGTGAACCGGCCGTCTGCAACAGCTGTATCAACAATGTCCAACATTTCAGCCATCGGCTCTTCGGTGGGTTCCGGGATCGGGGTAGCAGTTGGCTTGGGTTCTTCGGTAGCAACCACTTCAACTGCGGCGGGGGCACATGCAGCCAGTACTAAAACAACAACTAAAGAAACGAGTAAAACGGGTTTGAACTTCATGACTTCCTCCAAAATATAGGTTTTGTTTACTTATTGTCTATATTTTGCCAAGCATTTGTGGTTTTGTCAAGGGTATATATGGACAAAATATGTACAAATTTAGTGTCGCTTCAGGCGGGAAGACATAAAAAATCATCCTGTTCATGTGACATGGCCGGATTTCTTCTTACCAAATCCAGATTTAGGATATTCTTTTCCAACTTTCATCCTGGGAAGTGGATATACTTCTCAAAAATAAAAAAAGCCCTGATCAGAATGATCAAGGCAAATCTAGGTCAATAGAGATTTCGTTAGGAAAATGAACTAGTAGAGATCGATCAAAATGACAATTCCTGCAGCCATCCCAGGTTATTTTTCTTGAAGAGCGTCTTTGGGATTTTAATATCTACTGCATCCAGATAATCTACGAAATCGGTCAGGCATGCTATCAAGGCATTATTCATGTGTTGGTCAGGTTCAACACCATCTTCCCACCACCAGTTATTGATCGTCAGTATCCGAGCCTTTTTGTCGAATCCCGGATCTATCCGGGCTACAAATCTATCCCCGTAAAGAACTGGCAGAACGTAATATCCATATTCACGCTTTTCCTTGGGTTTATAGACTTCCCACATATAGCTAAAATCAAACAGACGTTTGACTGTTTTTCGATCCCAGAGCAGGTTATCCAAAGGTGCGATGAAGGCTGCTTCGGAGGCAGGCACATCTTTTTTGACACGATTGATTATCTTGCGGTCTTCTTTCAGCAGATAGAAAATGTCTCCTGGAAGTTCTTCCACTTCAATCTCGATCAGATCCCCATTTTCAACCAAGCCCTGAAGGATCTTACGCCTCTGGGGTGTTTTGACACCTATCATGCCTCCCCATTGCTCACCCGCATTAGGATGGGCTATGCCCAAAGCGCTCATCCGGCGTTTGACATGCCAGCGTTGATATTCTTCCAGGGTCTGGTTTGGATCCACAGCCTGAAGAACCTCTGCTGGCAGCAGGTTTTCAATCAGGTCAAAATAACGACGGTTGTTGACACGGTGGTGCACCCCCAATTTCCCTATCTTGAACAACCCTTCCAGGCTGGCCCTGGTGACCCGGGTAGGACCCCAGGCCCAGTCGGTCTTCTCTTCAAAATGATAATCCAGGGAGCACTGCGGTCCTTCCTGTCGTATCTGAGCCAACACAGTAGGAGCCAGGCTCATCACCACTTCTGAAGGCACCCCAAAGATCTCTTCCATTCTGGAGCGATGATGGGAGAAAAAAGGCCAATCCTCTGCTAAACTGAGGCTGGCCATCTTGTCCCAGTTATCCACCATATGGCGGTCCTTGTACAGGAGCTCATCCAGCATCAAGGGACGGAAGTCTTTCACACGGGACTGTAAAACCAGATCGGGATTACGCCCCACTACGTTTATCGGGTCAAACTGGATCGAGCGAACTCTCTTCAGATAGGATTTTATCCCGCGTTTACCCGACCAGGTCCGCGGTGGAAATAAACCCTGGCAGGAAAGAAGGGTGCGGCAAGCTATCTGTTTGGAAATCACAAGGGGTTTGGACATAGATAATTCCTGAAAATGAACATCCAGGAAATATTGTAACATTTGCGCCTTGATCGAAGTACGCTATTCCAGTAAATCAGCTTTTAGTTGATCAATATCAGAATGGTGCAGGCCAAGCCCTGCGCTGACATAGTCCTCAAAACTCCCCCACTCTTTATCGATAGTAACAAATGCGACTTTCAGCCAATCCGGGTTGACCCTCATCAATGGTTTGATCATTTTGTATGCCCTATACCCCCGGGCAAATAAAGCGGGTATTGTCTTTCGATTCAAGCTTTTGACATATTGATTGCTGAGCAAATAATCCTGGTAAATGGTTTCCTGATCAACCCCCAATAAGCGAAGAAGGATAGCGCTAGAATAACCAGTCCTGTCCTTGCCAGCCGTGCAGTGCCACAATACCGGTTTTCCATGAGCTTCAAGCACAGTGTGAACGAAAGTCTTAAAAGCGGGAGTGAACTCGGTCGGAAATTGCCGATAGGCCTTAGTGATCAGTTTATCCGGGGAAAAACCCTCCAAGTGATTATTCTTTATTCTTTCCCGGATCTCTTTTGACATCTCCCGGTTGGCCTGATCCATAACAGGCAAATGAATTGACCTGACACCTGGGGGCAAACGGTCTGGATGATGGTGGATCTCGTAATTGGATCTAAAATCAACACTGACAGATAAATCTAACGCTGAGACTTTTTTCAATCCCCGGGGAGTCAGATCCGCCAGATGCCCGGCTCTATAAAGGCGACCCCATTTCACGGATCTTCCATCCCCGGTTTGATAACCACCCAAATCCCGGAAATTTGATACACGGGGGATTTTTATCAAACGTTTATGGGACTTCCTTTGTCCAATTTTCTGATTAGTAGTTATTATCATTTCCCTAGTTTTGATCCTCACCTATCTGAAAGCAATATCAAAAAGAAATCCAATCTGTCAGAATCTTCATGATTTTCTGCAGATCAGATAGGGTCAAGCTCAATCAACCTGGTTAGTAAAGGTCGGAATCAGGATAAAATCCTGTCCAGGCAAACCAGTATACCAGCTGAGCTGGAACAGGAGTTAAGGTAATCAAATCAATAATTCTATCATCTTGCTGATCTTCAGTTATATCCCCCAGAAAAACCCTGCCAGCTCCTTGAGTTTCGTCCCAGATAATACTTAGAGTAAAATCACCGACCTGGTCAACAATGATCCGTTCTTCCATGATCCCTACCAAAGAATAGGCCTTTTTATTTTCACCCAGTACCACACCTATCACGAGTTCTTTTGCCGGCAGCCGGGTATCAATCTCCCCTGAACTGCTCAATCCTGCTGCTCCACTCCCAAAGTAACCCTGATATGGATCGGGAAGTCCAGAAGCGTAACCCATTCTCTCGGTTGACAGTACCAGGGAATCCGGATAGGCCTCCCGCCATATCTCCCAGGATGTAATCGTGGAAGGTATCACCTGCAGCACGGATCCTCTCTGGGCTCCTTTAATCCCCTGCCCTAAGAGCTGGCTCCATAATGTATCAGTGGGATGATCAATCATTACCAAATTATCATGCAAAAGATAGCCAGAAGCGCGGAATGTAAATTCCTCTCCATCAACTATACGATCGAATACCACTGCCGAATAACACAACGGACACCATGTTACAGCAATAGCCCTATCCGCCACTCGATCATTGACTACCTCATGTAAACTGAGAAGGCGAACTGGATAAGCCCTGGAAAAACCACCAATAAGGAGACCAACAACCAGGTCTTCGTCTTCCAGATCCGCCTTCTCAACCTCCACGAAGTAGGACTCTTCCGCAAGGATGGAAGGGATATCCCTCTCCGATGCCGCTAAAACCAATTCCCCGGGTTTCAAACGATAATTTTCCGTTTCAGGAAAAACGCCAGCGATTGAGCTTCCCCTCCCACATGCTGCCGCTAAGGAGGAGAGAAACAGTAGGAGAGATACCATTTGTTTCACATATTTTAGATAGAGTTGACAGAAGAAATCTTACTTCGATCTCGGGAGAGGACCTTAGAGGTCCCCCCTTGAATCTGTTACAATCAAAAGATGTTCACAATTACATCCTGGAATGTCAATGGCTTACGAGCCGCATTTAAAAACAAAGCCAATCAATGGTGGGAGGAGTACGACCCAGACCTGTTATGCCTGCAGGAAGTGCGGGCCCGGCCGGATCAACTGACTACCGTCCAGAGAGAATCCCTCGAACAACGGAACCCAGTCTGGAATCCGGCAGAAAAAGCCGGCTACAGCGGGGTTGCCACCTTTGCGAAAACCGAACCTGCCGGAACTGAAATCGGGCTGGGAATCCCGCGCTTTGACAGTGAGGGCCGGGTCATCCAAACGATCCTGCCCGGAACCCGGATCTTCAACATCTACTTTCCAAATGGCGGACGGGATTTAAGTCGGGTTGGCTACAAATTGGATTTCTACCAGGAATTGTTGGAAATCTGTGATCAACTTCACAACGATGGTGAGAAGGTCATTATCGGGGGAGATTTCAATACCTGCCATCAGTACATAGACCTTAAAAACCCTAAAGCCAATGAAGGCAACACCGGTTTCCTTCCGGAAGAACGGGAATGGATCGACATCTATCTTGATCACGGATTCGTGGACATTTTCCGCCATTTATATCCGGAAAAGGAACAGTATTCCTGGTGGACATATCGGGGCGGGGCCAGGGAGCGGAATGTCGGTTGGCGGTTGGATTATTTCTTGATCTCGGAAGGATTGGTCGATCAGGTCGAAGATGTCATCATTCACGACCAGGTCATGGGCTCAGATCACTGCCCGGTGAGTTTACTGATAGACCTCGAATGAAGTTCTCTTCTTCCTTTGGGGTATAATTTTTTTAGGACAAACGTACTCTGGAGGCAGTATGGGAAACTCTCAAAGCAAGATCAGAGTATTAATTGCAAAAGCTGGGTTGGACGGTCATGACAGAGGGGCCAAAGTCGTCGCCCGCGCGCTGCGAGATGCTGGTATGGAAGTGATTTACACCGGCTTACGTCA
>Ga0180430_10000595_pt1 | contig 38745 bp, 35 predicted proteins | sample SS_ome_9_FD_132999 | JGI IMG/M metagenome (GOLD analysis project Ga0180430, IMG submission 132999) | Hypersaline lake sediment archaeal communities from the Salton Sea, California, USA - SS_1_S_2 metaG | ecosystem: Environmental > Aquatic > Non-marine Saline and Alkaline > Hypersaline >...
CGGCGCATCGGGGAAGGGGCGGCGATGATCCGCACCAAGGGAGAGGCGGGTTCGGGCGACATCATCGAAGCCGTGCGCCACATGCGCGCCGTGACCGAGGGTATCCGCGAACTGACGCAGCTACGCCCCGAAGCGCTGATGCACCAGGCGAAGGAACTGGGAGCGCCGTACGAGCTGGTGCGGTGGGTGGCGGAGCACGGCAAGCTGCCGGTGCCGAACTTCTCCGCCGGCGGGATCGCCACGCCCGCCGATGCGGCGCTGATGATGCAGCTGGGCGCGGAGAGCGTCTTCGTCGGCAGCGGCATCTTCAAGTCGGACAACCCGGCCAAGCGCGCCAACGCGATCGTCAAGGCAGTCACGTTCTACAATGACCCCCAGGTCTTGGGCGAAGTCTCCGCAGGGCTGGGGGAGGCGATGCGCGGCATCGACGTTGCCAAGCTCCCGGAAGGGGAGTTGCTGCAGACGCGCGGATGGTAGCGATCGGCGGGGGGATGCACCCGGCAGAGCAGGAAGGGCGAACGGTGTCTGAAACGAGGATTGGCATTCTGGCGTTGCAGGGTGACTTCGACGCCCACGCCCGGGCGTTGACCGCGGGCGGGCTGACACCAGTGCTCGTGCGGCGGCCCGACGAGTTGCGTTCCGTCGCGGGGCTCGTCCTGCCCGGCGGGGAGTCGACGACACTCATCCGCCTGCTGCGAGCCTACGGGCTTTGGGAACCGCTGCGCCGATTCCCCGCCCAGGGCAAGATCCTCCTCGGCACCTGCGCCGGGTTGATCCTGATGGCGAGGCGGGTACAGGGGCCGGAGCAGGCATCGCTCGGCCTGTTGCCGGCGACGGTCGAGCGCAACGCCTACGGCCGGCAGGTCGACTCCTTTGTCGTTCCCGGGACGGTCTTGCTGCCGGCCGACCTTGGATTCGAGCGGCCCACGGCCCAGTCTGAAGGACCGTGGGGAGCCGGTGCGGCCGGCCGCGTCGTGCCCGACGGCGCGGCAGTCTCTGGCTTGACCTCCACCGCCGCCGGCGCCGCGGTGGCCGAGTTCGAAACGCCGGCCACGGACTCCCGCCCGGCGGCGACCGAGTTTGTCTTCATCCGCGCTCCGCGCATCGTCGCGCTCGATCCGCGGGTCGAGGTGCTCGCGCGACACGCCGGGGCGCCGGTGCTCGTGCGGCACGAGAACCTGCTCGGGGCGAGCTTCCATCCCGAGCTGGCAACCGACGGAATCGTGGTTTCGATCTTTGCCGCGATGGTCGCGCAGGCGCAACGACGGCGCCCCGCGCAGGGCTAGTTCCAGGCGATGCGTGTCGACGCCGAGACGCTGCATCGGCGGGCCGCGCGACTGGCGGCGCGTCTTTCGAGCTGCGACCTCTGTCCTCGCCGGTGCGGCGTAGATCGCCGCAGCGGCGAGCGCGGTTTCTGTGGTGCCGCGCTGCAGGCGCCGGTGGCAGCGGCTCTGGCGCACCATGGCGAGGAGCCGCCCTTGGCCGGGCAGCGTGGGGCGGGGACGGTCTTCTTCGGCGGCTGTAATCTGGGCTGCGGCTATTGCCAGAACCGCCAGATCAGTCGCCGGGAGATCGCGCTGCCCGAACTCGATGCGGAGGCGTTGGCTGAACGCCTGCTGGCGTTGGCCGCGCAGGGTTGCCACAACATCGCCTTCGTCACGCCATCCCACGTCGTACCGCAGCTGCTGGCCGCCCTCGCGCACGCGCGCGCCGGCGGGCTCGACCTGCCGATCGTCTACAACTCCGGCGGCTATGATGCGGTCGAGGTCTTGCGCGCCCTGGAGGGCGTCGTCGATGTCTACCTGCCGGACTTGAAGTACGCATCGTCCGCGACGGCCGCTGAGCTCTCGCAGGCTTCCGACTACTGGCCTGTGGCGACCGCCGCCGTGCGTGAGATGCTGCGCCAAGTGGGCGGCTTGCAGTGCGACTCGGCCGGCATCGCCCAGCGCGGCGTCATCGTGCGCCATCTGGTCTTGCCCAATGATCTGGCCGGCAGTGAGGACGTACTGGCGTTCCTCGCCTCGCTCGAGCCACGTCCGGCGGTATCGCTGATGGCGCAGTTCTATCCCATTCCCGCCTGCGATCACCCCTTGCTGCAGCGACGGATCTCGGCGGCCGAGCTCGCGCGCGCCGCGGCGCGGCTTGCGGCGCTCGGGTTCGAGCAGGGCTGGGTGCAGGAGTTGGAGGCGGCCGAGCTCTGGCGTCCCGACTTCCGCCGGCCCGACCCATTTGCGGCTCAGGAGTGAGCCGCGGGGGCTTGCCAGTGGCGCTTCCCCGCCCTCGCGGGTGCGGCCATCCCGCAGGCGGTTCCTTTGAGCCGGTCGCCCACTCGGTTGCGTTCAGACGTCAAGCGTCTTGGCGCCACTGCCGAAACCGAGAACCAGAAGCGATTCTCCAACACGAGGAGAGCCTGTTGAAACGCTGGATGCATGTACTCGTGGCTGAAGCGGCCAGTGATCCGACCCTACGCCGAATGATCCGGCGGCGGCGACGCATTCGCCATGCCGCAACCGAGCAGGAATGTATGGATCTTGCCTACGGGGCCGCCGCGGACGTGATGCTGCTCGTGATCGATGAGGGGGAATTCGGCGATCCCGAACTGCCGAGCCGCCTGCGCTTCGTCTCGCGCAACGCCTTCCCGATCCTCGGAATCGCGCCGCGCAACCTGCCCACGCGGCGGGAGTGGCTGCGCGGCGGACTGCACGCGATCCTCGCGCGTGAGGATCTCCACCCCAACGAACTCGACCGCACGCTCCGTCACTGGGTGCGCTATCGCCGGATGCAGCGGCGCCTCTACGCCGCCGATCGGCGCGCGCTACAGTGGTGGAAGGACCTGATCGAGGCGTTGGACGAAGTCCGCGGGCGCCTGGAGCGAGGCACGGACTCGATCGACGCCTTTGTCGGCCTGCTCGACGGACCGGCCGAGCTGCCGGCTGCGCGCCGCCGGCGATACCTGGATCAGGTCCGCTCGCATCTGGCCGAAATGAGCCAGATCGCCACCGACCTCGACGTCGCGGCGCGCACGATTCAGCTCAAAGGGCTGGAACGCAGCGAGCGCAATGCGCGCACGCACCGCCCGGCGCTCAGCCCCGAAGATTGGCTGACCGGGATCGTCCTCGAAGAGGGCGAGGAGCGCGCAGCCAACGCATCCGGTGATCCGGTCGATGATCCGGCGGCCGACGACTCGCAGGAAGGACATCGACGGTTCGGAAGCTGACCGCGCCGCATCGCCGACCACGTGCCTTCTCGCTCCCACGCTGAGCACGGAGCGCCATCCACGCCGCCCGCGGGCCGATCTGCGGCCGCTTCCCCCGCGCGCCTAGCGCAGACGCAAGATGCGCACCCCGTTCGCCGGCCCTGGGACCGCGAGAGGGCGGGCGAAGTAGACGCCCGCGGCGACCGGCCGGCCGCCGGCATCGCGGCCGTCCCAGATCCACTCGCTGCCGTCGCCGGCCAGATCGAGGATGCGGATGCGTCGCCCGCCGGCATCCCAGATCGCCAATCGCCGGTGTGTGTCGCTTGCCGACCTTTCCTGCGCCGCGGTCGGGGGGCGGATCAACGCCAAGCGCGTCGGACCGCAGCTCGGGTTCGGGTGTGGGGGAGCGATCTGGAAGGCGGGTTCTGCCGGCCGCTGCGGCTCGATGCCGGCCGGGTCGCTGCCGGGGATGAAGTCGGCCAGGATCCAGTGGTCGGGGTCGAGCTTCAACCGCCGCGGAGGCGCCGGGGTCGCGACGAGGAAGGATTGCTCGGCGAGGCTGTCGTGCAAGACGGTGCGCCACAGCGAGCCGTCGGCGAGCTCGAAGACGGCGTCGATCGGCATGCGGAACGGTCGCGGCCCACTCCAGGCCTGGACGAGATCGATGCGGGCATGCGTGCGTCCATCCGGCTCGGTGGCGAGCGCTTCCCACGCGTAGGCATAGACCGGGCGCCCCTCGCCGTAGACCCACTGGCGGAAGAACCAGCTCAGGCGGCGCCCCGAGACCGCTTCAAAGGCCGCCTGCAGGTCGTCGGTGACCGCCGCTCCATACCCGTGCTCGGCGCCGTAGTGGTGCAGGGCGGCGAAGAACGTGCTGTCGCCGACGACGTGCCGCAGCATGTGCAGCACCCAGGCCCCCTTGCGATAGACGGTCGAGTTGAAGGTGAAGTCGGGTGCATAGACCGAGCCCGGGAACGAAGGCGCTTCGTAGCGCTCCATGATCGTGCGCAGGCTGTCGGGCCCGGCGAGGTGCTCCGCCCAGAGCGCCTCGCTGTAGACGGCGAAGCCCTCGTTGAGCCAGATGTCGCGCCAGGTGCCACAGGTGACCCAGTCGCCCCACCACTGGTGGGCCAGCTCATGCACCACGACCCAGTCCTGCGCCCCTTCGAGATCGAAGAAATAAGCCCCCATGCTCGAAATTGTCTGGTGTTCCATGGCGCCCGGCCAGGGCCACTCGGCCATGCCGTACTTCTCCTGCAGGAACGGGTACTCGCCGAAGCGCTGGGCCAGCGCGCCGATCGCTTCAGCAGTGAAGGCCCAGTCGTGCTCGGCGCGTGCGAGGTCCTCGGGGTAGGCGTAGAACTCGAGCGGCATCGTGCGGCCGTCGCGGGCGGTGTAGGTCCCTTCGAAGTGCGCGAAGTTGGTGGCGACGAAGCTGACGAGATAGGTCGTGATCGGGTAATGCTCGGCCCAATGGAAGCACAAGCGACCGTCCGCCAGCGGCGCGACTCCGACCTGGTGCCCGTTGGAGACCGCCGTCATCGAATCCGGCACGACGAAGCGCAGGTCGGCGGTGAACTTGTCGTCCGGGCGGTCTTTGCACGGCCACCAGGAGCGAGCCGCTTCGGGTTGACTGAGGCTGAAGACGACCGGCGCCCCGTCGTGCTCGGCCCAGCCGATGCCGTGCAAGGGGGCCGGCTGTGGCTGTCCGGAGTAGCCGATGAAGACCGACACCGTCTCGCCCGCCGCCCCGAGCTCGGTGGGGCGAATGTGCAGGCGATCCTCCGCTTGGACGTAGTCGGCCGGGCGGTCGTCGACGCTGAGGGCGTCGATCTGCATGTTGTCGAAGAAGTCGAAGACGATCTCGACCGGCGGCGGATCGGAGAGGCGCAGTTCCCAGCGCACCGCGCCGGTGACCGCCAGGCGGTCGAAATGCGGCTCGAGCGTCAGCTCGACGTGGAGCGCATCGAAGCCGCTCTCATCCGGGTCGCGCTGCGGCCGGAGGTGCCAGTCGGCGCCATCCGCGGGGCGCAGGTCGGCCGTCTTCCCCTCGCCCTGCAGGCCGGGCATGGCCCGCGCGGTCTTGTCCGCGAGGGCGGTCGCTGGTTCGGCGAGGTGCGCAGCGGCGCCGGCCGCGCCGGCGGAGACCAGCGCGGCGATCGCCGCCGTCCGCAACTGCGCCACGGCTCTCATCGCTCCCCCCCGGCCGACGCCGACTGCGGGGCAGCCTGGCTGAACGCCAGCAGGCGCCGGATCAGGCGCTGCGTTTCGTCGTTGGGCGTGGATGCTCCCGCGCTCAGACCGATGCGCTGCGGCGCGCGGGGCAGCCACCCGGTCTCGATGCGGGGATCGGTCGCACCGGGGGGCAGATGCCGGATGCGCTCGGCGCTGAGCAGATCGTCAGCCGATTCGACGTGGTAGGTGCGCGTCTCATCGTGGCCCAGGCGGGCCAAGTGTGCCGTGTTGCTCGAGCGGAACCCGCCGATCACGATCAGCAGATCCGGGCGGAAATCGGCGAGCAGCGCGCGGACCGCATCCTGGCGCTTCTGCGTCGCGGGGCAAAAGGTGTCGAGCATGCGGAAGTGACTGCGGCCGGGAGTCTGGCCGCGGCGGTGGGCAAGGGCCGCGCGCAAGAGCTCGGCGATCTGCTCGGTTTCCTGGCTGAGCATCGTCGTTTGATTGACGAGCCCGAGGCGCTCGAGGTCGCGCGCGGCATCGAATCCGGGACTGGCGCCCGCGCGCAGGACCGGGGCGAGAGCGATGGCGGGATCGGCGATGCTCTCGGCCAAGCGTCCGGCGCTACGCCGATCGCGGACCACGATCCAGGGGCCGGGGACACGCGAGGCCGTGGCGCGCGTCTCCTCGTGCTCGCGCTTGCCGTGAATGACCAGCGTCAACCCGGCCGCCGCGAATTCGGCGGCCGCCTTCCAGACGCGCCGCACCCAGCCACAGGTCGTGTCGATCACCTCGCAGCCGATGCGCTCGAGCTCGCGTTCCTCCTCGATCTCGATCCCGAAGGCGGGGATGATGACGCGGTCGGCGGGTGTGATCGCCGCCAGGCGGTCGGGCACGCCGGGCTCCGGGAGGCGCGCCACCCCGCGGGCGCGGAGACGATCGTTGATCGCCGGGTTGTGGATGATCTCGCCCGTCAGCCAGAGGCGCGGGGCCGGGTCGGATGCGCGCGCTGGCGATGCAGCCACGGCGGCGAGGGCCCGGGCGACCGCCCGCTCGACGCCCTGGCAGAAGCCGAACGCTTCGGCAAGCTGCAAGACGAGGCCGGGACGCTCGATGCGTCCGCCGGCGCGACGTAGTTGCGCCAGAGTGATCTCGTCGTCCATCGTCGCCACCTCGATTGGGGAGCGGGGCCGCGGCGCGCCTCCCGGTGACACTGCCCCACAATGCACGTGGGGCGCCGCCACGCTCTGCTGATGGTACCATAGCGCCCGGTCTGAGTTGCGTGGCCGTTGGGGTCGTCTCGTGCGGAAGGGAGAGGGGCATGGAGCAGGAGCATTTCGAGCGGGCGTCAAACGACGGCGCCGCGTCCGAAGCGGAGCCGTTTCGGTCGGGCTACATCGCCATCTGCGGCTTGCCGAACGCGGGCAAGTCGACGCTGCTCAACGCGCTCGTCGGGGAGCGCCTGGCGATCGCCACGCGCAAACCGCAGACGACGCGCCGGCGCATGCTGGCGATCCTTTCGGGCGAGCGGCACCAGGTTGTCTTCCTCGACACGCCTGGGATTCTTGAACCGCGCTACGAGCTGCAAGGTGTGATGATGCGTCAAGTTGAGCAGAGCCTTGCCGATGCCGACCTCTTGCTCTACGTGACCGATGTCCGCCAGCCGGAAGTGGCGCCCGGCGTGCAACAGGCCGCGCGCGGCAAGACGCTGTGCGTGGCGCTCAACAAGGCGGACTTGCTCCCGCACGCCGAGGCCGCCTTGCCGGCGATCGACGCCTTGCACCAAGCGGTGCCCGCGGCGGAGTTTCACGTCGTTTCAGCGCTCAAGAATGCGGGGATTGCGGCGCTGCGCGAAGGGTTGGTGGCCCACATGCCTGCGGGCCCTCCCTATTACCCGCCCGAGCAGCTGACGGAACATCCGGAGCGGTTCTTTGTCGGCGAGCTGATCCGCGAAACGATCCTCGAGCGGTATCGCCAGGAGGTGCCCTACAGTGCGGAGGTCGTGATCGAGGAGTTCCGCGAGCGCTCCGGGGCGAAGGACTACATCGAAGCCTTGATCTATGTCGAGAGCGAGTCGCAGAAGGGGATCCTGATCGGGCAGCGCGGCCAGGCGATTCGAGAGCTGGGGCAAGCGGCCCGGCGCTCGATCGAGGGGTTTCTCGGGCGGCCCGTTTTTCTGGCGCTCAGGGTCAAGGTGCTGCCGAACTGGCGGCGCGACGAGCGTGCCTTGCGCCGTCTTGGATACTGAGCGGCGCACGATCCGCGCGCTTGACATCATTCCGCGCTTGGCGGACCCTAATCCGCACTGCGTCCATATGTTAGTCAGGTGAAAGGAGTCGAGCTTGGGTCAGTTCAAGCGCACCCTCGTGACCAGCGCGCTGCCCTATGCCAACGGGCGGATCCACATCGGACACCTGGCCGGCGCCTACCTGCCAGCCGACATCTTCGTGCGTTTCCTGCGCTTGCGGGGTGAGGAGGTCATCTACGTCTGCGGCTCGGATGAGCATGGCGTTCCGATCACGCTGCGGGCGCTCGAGGAGGGTGTCACCCCGCAGGTGATCATCGACCGCTTTCATCAGGCGAACGAAGCCGCCTTTGCCGCGGCGCGGATCGAATTCGACATCTACGGTCGCACTTCGTGGCCCGAGCACCATGTCCTGACCGGCGAGTTCTTCCAGAAGCTGATGCAGGGCGGCTACATCGAGAAGCAACGCATCGAGCAGTACTACTCGGCGAAGATGGAGATGTTCTTGCCCGACCGCTACGTCGAGGGCACGTGTCCCAAGTGCGGCAACACGAATGCCCGCGGCGACCAGTGCGATGCGTGCGGCACCTCGTACGAGGTGACTGCCCTGGGCGACCCGCGCTCGGCCGTCCCGGGCGATGGCACGACGCCCGTCTTGCGTGAGAGCATGCACTGGTTCTTCCGCCTCGACCGCTTCCAAGAGGAGCTGACGCGCTGGCTCGAGTCGAAGCCGGACTGGCGGGCGAACACGCGCGGCGCAGCGATGAGCTGGTTGCGCGAGGGCCTGCGCGCCCGGTGCGTCACGCGCGACACGAAGTGGGGGGTCGAGATCCCGGTTGCGGATCCGGATCGCGAGGGGAAGCGGATCTACGTCTGGTTCGATGCGCCGATCGGCTACGTCACCAATACGCTCGTCTGGGCTGCGCGCCAGGGGGATCCCGACGCTTGGCAGCGCTACTGGAAGTCGCCCGACTCGCGCATCGTGCACTTCATCGGCAAGGACAACATCCCCTTTCACGCGATCATCTTCCCCGCGATGCTGCTCGGCCAAGGTGACTACCAGCGCCCCGACGTCGTCGTGGCCAACGAGTACCTCAACTTCCTGCGGGCGGGCGAAGCGGCGGCGGTCAAATTCTCCAAGAGCCGCGGCACGGTCGTCGAGGTCGGCTCTTTCGTCGAGACCTACGGCGTCGACCGCCTGCGCTACTACCTGACGGCGATCGCGCCCGAGACGGCCGATGCCGAGTTTTCCTGGACCGACTTCCGGCACCGCACGAACGGCGAGCTGGCCGATGTGCTCGGCAATTTCATTCATCGCTCGCTCAGTTTCGCGGTGAAGAACTTCGAGGGCCGGGTACCGGCGGCAGCGGCGCTGGGGGCGGCCGACGAGGCGGCCCTCGCGGTCGTCGCCCGGCAACGCGACGAAGTCGCGCGCCTGCTCGAGCGATTCCAGTTTCGCCAGGCGCAGGCGGCGATGATGGAGGTGGCGCGACACGGCAATCGCTATTTCGACGAGCAGCAGCCCTGGGTGACGCGTAAGGTAGATCGCGCGCGCTGCGGGACGACGCTGCACGTCTGTCTACAGCTCGCCGCCGGGCTGGCGGGGTTGATGGCGCCATTTCTCCCGGAGAGCGCGAGTCGTTTGGCGGGTATGCTCGGAATGGAGCAGGTTGCGGTGCCGGGCAGTTGGCCTGCGATCGGAGAGACGCAACTGGAAGCGGGCGCGGCGATTGAGAAGCCCCGCATCCTGTTCCCGAAGCTGGAGGAAGACGAGATTCCAGAGGTTTGAGGGTCCTCGCCCAGCGGGGGTGGGGCTCGGACAACGGTGTGTGTGGGAGGAAGCGATGAAATGGGCAGCGCAAGCGTGCGTCCGGTTCGTGCGAACCGTGGCGCCAGGTACGACGCTTCTCGGCTTGGCGCTCCTGATCGGGGTCGGGTGCGGCGGCGAGCAGGGCGAGGAGCAGCGGGACATCGCCGCCGAAATCGAGGCGCGCCGGCGCGCCGCGAGCGCTGAGCTGGCCGGGCGCGCGCCCGCGGAGGCGGCCAAGGATGCGGTCGCCGAGAATCAGCCGCCACAGGCGAAGTTCGAGGCGCTGCCGCTCGAAGCGTATGCCAACATGACGCCGATCAGTTTCGACGCCACGCTGACGAATGACGACTTCGACTTGTCGACCGAAATGCGCAAGCGCTGGGACTTCGACGGTGACGGCCAGTGGGACACCGGCTTCATGCGCGCCAATCACGCCCAGTGGACCTATCGGGAGTCGGGCGACTACCAGCCGCGGCTGCTGGTGCGCGATTCGGGCGGTCTGATCGACACGACCCGCGGGCCGGTGATCGCCGTGCGCCTGCCATGTCCAGCGCCGGATGTCGAGATGACCGACATCAACATCCGCTCGCCGCACATGAATGAGACGTTCAAGCTCTCGGACTACGAGGGAGCGCCGCTGCTCGTCTGGTTCGCGGCGCCCAGCAAGTGATGTGACATGGAGCGGCAGTTTGCCGTTCTGGATAGCCTCGGCGCCCGCGTGCGGGCCGAGGGCGACGGGTTGCAGGACCTACAGGTCGTGGCCGTCTTGGATCACAACCGCAGGGAGCGCGTCAACGCAATGGTGGGCGCAGTCACGCTTCCGGTGCTGTGGGATACCGAGGACGAAGATTTCCGCGAGCTCTATGGCGCCTCCAAGCACAAGTGCTTCTTTTTCTTCGACGCTGAGCGCTGCCTGCACGAGGCTGGTTTCGATGCCAACCTGGAACAGCGGGCAGGTCGCCTCGCGCTCTACAACAAGGTGCACGAGGTGCTGGGGGCCGGTTCGCGGGCGAGCGGCGCGGCGGGGAATGCGTCGGCCGGCCGCCCGGCGGCGGCCGGGTAGTCATGGGCGGGGAGTTGCGCAACCGATTCAGTTGGAGTCATAGCCGCAGCGAGACCTTCCGCGACTGCCCGCGGCGCTACTTCTATCACTACTACGGTTCCTGGGGCGGCTGGCGCGCGGATGCCGATCCCCGCGCGCGCCGGCTCTACATGCTCAAGCAGCTCAAGGCGCGCCAGATGTGGGCCGGTAGCCTGGTGCATGACACGATCGCCCAGTTGCTCGGCCAATGGCGGGCCGGGCGTACGGCGTCGCCCGAGCCAGGGGCGTGGGCGGAGCAGGCCATTGTGCGTATGCGCCGCGAGTTCCGCCAATCGCGTGACGGCGCGTATCGGGAACGCCCGGGCAAGGCGCTGGGGCTGATCGAACACCACTACCGTGAGCCGCTGCCGGATGACGAGTGGCGGGCTTTGGCCGAGACCGTGCGCCGCTCGCTCGAGGGTTTCTGCGAGCATCCGCAGGCCGGTGCCCTGCGCGAGCTCGAGCCGGGCGCCTGGCTGGCGCTCGAGGAGCTCGACACGTTTCCGGTCGCCGGCGTGCCGGCCTACGTCAAGCTCGATCTCGGCTACCGCAGCGCGGGGGGCACCGTGCGCATCGTTGACTGGAAGACGGGCCGCCGCCGCCCGCGGCCGGATGGATTGCAGCTCGGCTGCTATGCGCTCTACGCCGTTGCGCGCTGGGACATTGCTCCCGAGGAGATCGAAGTCTGCGAAGTCAATCTCAATACGGCCGAGGAGGCGGCGGCGAGCGTGAGTGCGGATTCCCTGGCCGAAGCGCGCCAGGCGATTGAGGCCTCGATCCGCGCGATGCAAGCGCGGCTGCGCGACGTCGCGCAGAACACGGCCGAGGTCGACGACTTCCCGGCGCAGGTGGAGGCCCGCACCTGCCGGCGCTGTCCCTTCCGGGAGGCCTGTCCCGAGTATCAGCAGGAGTGCGGATGAGGGCAGCGGCGAACGGCGAACGGCTGGCGGCGATCCTGGCACGCATCGACGGACGGGGATACCGCGCCTACCGGGACATCGAAGGCTGCTACGATCTCGGCCGGTTCGAAGTCGAGATTGCCCACGTCCAGGGTGATCCATACGCCCCTCCCTCGCGGGTGCACGGCTCGATCGATCTCGCGGCGGCGGGCTTCGCCGGAGCAGCCGCATGGCCGGCCGCCGAGCGGCTCGCGCTGACCGACTTCCTCGGCCGCGCGCTCGAGGCGGCACTGGCCCGCAACGGGGCGCGCGAAATCGAGGTCGACCGTTTCGGCCAGCAGGTCTTGGCGCGGACCGTCGTGCGTCTTCACCCCGAACGGCTCGAGGCGCGCCTGGCCGTTCATCTGCCGGCGGCGGGGCGGCGCATCAAGGGGCACCAAGCGGCGGAGATCCTGACGCGGCGATTGCCCGCGGTGCTGGCCGCCTCACTGCCGCGCACCGCCCTCGATGCAGAGGCCCTGGCGCGACACACGGCCGTCGTCGACGATCACCGGCGGCTGACCGAGATCCTGGCCGAGCGCGAGTGGATCGCCTTTGTCGCCGATGGCTCCCTCTTGCCACGCCGCGGCGGGCACGACGATCGTCCGTTGCGGGCGGCGGCGGATGCCCCGGTCGTCGCGTTCGAATCACCGCCCGAGCTGGCGGCGGAGATCGAGCTGCCGCATGCGGGGCGCGTGCGCGGCATGGCGATTCCGCGCGGGGTGACACTCTTCGTCGGCGGCGGCTTTCATGGCAAGTCGACGCTGCTCGATGCGCTGGCGCGCGGCATCTACCCGCATCGGCCCGGAGATGGGCGTGAGCTCGTCGCCGCCGATTCGGCGACGGTCAAGGTGCGCGCCGAAGATGGGCGCGCCGTGACCGACACCGATATCAGCGCGTTCATCGGTGACCTGCCGTACGGGCGCTCAACCGCGAGCTTCACGACGCAGAATGCGAGCGGCAGCACCTCTCAGGCAGCCAATATCATCGAAGCGCTCGAAGCGGGAGCGCGGGTGCTTCTGCTCGATGAGGACACTTCGGCGACGAACTTCATGATTCGGGACGAGCCGATGCGCCGGCTGCTACGCCCGGGGCAAGAGCCGATTCGGCCCTTTCTCGATCGCGTGCGCCGTCTCTATGCGGATCGCGGCATCTCGAGCATTCTCGTCGTCGGCGGCAGCGGCGAGTACTTCCGGGTTGCCGACCGCGTGATCCAGATGGATCGCTACCAGCCGGTCGATGTGACCCCGCTCGCGCGTCGCATCGCGAGCGCGGTCGCGACCGAGCGGCGCGCCGCCGAGGGCAGTGCCGCCCAGGGGGGTGCTGCAGAGGGCAGTGCCGCCGGGGAGAGCGCTGCCGGGGGGAGGGCAGGGCCTGCGTCGGAAGCGGAGGAACCGTTTCCCCTCGCTGGCTGCCCGCGGCGGCTGGCGCTCGCGGCCTACCGACGCCGACTCGGCCCGAAGGGGGTGCGCGTCAAGGCCCACGGGACGCGCCGGATTGTCGTCGAGCGCGAAGAGGTGGAGCTGGGCGCTTGCGAGCAGCTCGTCAGTCCGTCCCAGACACGTACGTTGGGGGAGATCTTGGCGCGCCTGATCGAGGGGCGGGGGGGGGATGCGCTCGGGGCCGAACTGCACGACGGCTTCTCGGCCGCGCAGTTGATCGCGGCCCTCGACGGTGAGGAGGCTGCGCTGCTCGATCGGCTGACGCGCTTTCCGCGGGGCGACCTCGCGGCCGTGCGACCGGTCGAGGCGCTGGCGATGCTCAACCGGCTGCGCGCCCTGCAGGTCAGCCGATGAAGGTGTCGCGGCGGGCGCGCGGGGCGCAGATCGCCAGCGCCGGCCGGGCCGTGGCGCGCGCCGGAGCTGGCTTCCTACGGCATCTGCCGGTTTGGTATCGCGATCTGCGCCACTGGCTGCGGGGCATCCAGCATCCGCGCGTGGCGCTGCGGCGTAGCCTGATCGTCTCGGTCTGGTTGCACGTCGCCGCCCTGCTGATCGTCTCGCTGCTGCCGCTCTGGTCGCGCCCCCCGGCGTGGCGCGCCGCTCCGCTCGTAGTCTCGTTGATTAGCCTACCCGCGCCGGTGCCCGAGGAGAGTGCCCCGCGGCTGGAGGCGCCGTCGGAGGTGAAGGTCCCCGAAGAGCCGGCGCCGAAGACACCGGCACCGGAGGAGCCCGAGCCGGAGCCGGAGCCCGAACCGGAACCTGAACCTGAACCGCCTCCCACGCCGGCGGCGCGCGATACCGTCGCGGCGCCGCAAGCGGAACCGTCGCCGCTCGCGCTGGCAGTCGAAGAGACGCAGTTCACGTACGACTACTACCTGCACGCGCTCGCCGGTAAGATCTCTCGCGCCTGGCTGCCGCCCGGCGGCGCGGCCGATCGGCCGGAGGCCTCGCGCGCCACGGTGCGTTTTCGCATCGATGCCCGCGGTCGCGTGCATGACGTTGCGGTTGAGAGCTCGTCGGGACGGGCTGTCTTTGATCGCTCAACCCAGGAAGCGGTGCTGCGCGCGCAGCCGTTTCCGCCGTTTCCACCGGCCTACCGTGGCAAGTGGCTGACGGTGCACCTCAGGTTCTCGCACAATGCTGACTAGTCGAGATCTCGGCCCACCGTCCGGGGGCAGACGGCCCCATGCCCCCTTGCTCGGCGCCCTGCTGGGTGCCCTGCTCGGCGCCCAGTTCGCCCTACCGCATGCGGTGCGCGCCCAGGGAAGCGAGCAACCGGAGGTCTTCCTCGAGATCCACAAGCGTGACGCCTTCCGCGTTCCTCTCGTGATCGAGGACTTCGCGGATGCCGAGGTCTCCGCAGCTTGGGGCGAGCGAGCGCTGATGCCCGATGGCCAACGCGTCGAGGACGTGCTCGGCCAGGACCTGATGCTGACCGATGCCTTCGTCGTCGCGCGTGAACGCGCCGGGGGCGGCGCCGATCCCGGCCTGCGGACCGACATGGAAGGCGACCTCGTCGACCGCGCGATTCAAGCGCGCATTGTCGGGCGCCTGACGCTGCGCGGGGCAGACGTATGGCTGGCAGCCGAGTTGCGCGACGAGGGGAGCGGAACGCGGATCCTCGCCGAGGAGTATCGTCTCTCGGCGCCCGAGGAGCCTCGACGGCTCGACCGCTGGGGACTGCACCGGTTGACCGATGCCGTGCTGCGCCACCTGATCGGAACCCCGGGGTGCGCGGCGACGCGGATCGCCTGTGTGCGCGCCTCCGGTGCGCACAAGGAGCTCTTCCTGATCGACTGGGATGGGCGCCAGGCCGAGCCGCTGACCGAGCTCGGCTCGATCATCGTCTGTCCGGCCTGGCACCCGGCCAGGCCGGAGCTCGCCTTCGTCAGCTATCACCGCGGCATGCCGGCGCTGCTGCGGATGAACCTCGAGGATCGCAGCGTCTATACGCTCAGCGATGGGGGCACGCCGGGCGCCGTCGCCTACGCGCGCGATGGGGCGCGCATTGCCTTCTCCTCGACCCGCGAGGGGAATGCCGAACTCTACGTCGCGCGGCACGATGGCTCGCACGCGCGCCGGGTGACCTACCATGACGGGATCGATACCGCCCCGAGCTGGTCGCCGCGCGGAGATCGCATCGTCTTCACGTCGGATCGCTGCGGCAATCCACAGCTCTTCCTGATCGACGCCGACGGCTCCGACTTGCAGCAGCTGACGTTCTGGGGGCGCTGGAACGACTCGCCTGACTGGTCGCCCCTGAGCGACCGCATCGTGCATGTGTGCCGGATCGACGGAGAATTCGAGCTGGCCCTGATCGACGCCTCGGGCTTCGGCTGGCGGCGTCTGACCGTCGGAGGCGGATGCGAGGATCCGAGTTGGGCGCCTGACGGCCGCCACATCGTCTTCGCGCGGATGCAGAACGGGGCGCGCTCGCTGTGGATCGTCGATTCCGAGACGGGTCGCCTGCGGCGATTGACAGCGGCGCGAAGCCAAACCTACAATCCCGCCTGGTCTTCACCACTGCCCGAGCGCATTCGTGCCTCCGGGAGTGACGGGGGGTAGGTCAGGGATTGCCTATCGGGAGGTGGAACGTGCGCACACGCCGGATCGGCTTCTGGATCGTCATGCTCGCCGCGCTCGCCGTGCTGGCGAGCTGCTCTCGCAAACCGGAACCAGAGGAGATCGTTCCCCCGCCCGGCAGCGATCGCCCAGCGGGGGATAGCGGCGAGCTGTCGGGCGCCCCGCGGACCGACGTCGCGGTCGAGGCGGAACCGGTCGAGGTGGGCGCGGAGCGTCTCGAGGATGTCTTCTTCGCCTTTGACAAGTACACCCTTGATGCGACGGCGCGTAGCGCCCTGATGCGCAACGCCGAATTCTTGATTGCGCATCCCGATGCTCGCATTCTCGTCGAGGGTCATGCGGATGAGCGCGGCACGCGGGAGTACAACTTGGCTCTCGGCGACCGCCGCGCGCGCGCGGTGCGTGATTTCTTGGCGCGCTACGGCGTGGAAGCCGAGCAGATCCAGATCATCAGCTACGGCGAAGAACGTCCCTTCGCCCTCGGGCAAGGAGAAGAAGTGTGGTCGCGCAATCGCAGGGCGCATTTCGTGATCGAGTAGCCGTTCGCGCTCAGCGTCGCGTGTGGGGCGCGGCGGTGCTCGCCTTGGCGGCCGGGTTGGCCGGCTGCACGCTTCCGGGAACCGGCGGCCCGCGGCCGGCCGAACCGGTCGCGCGCGCTCAGGCGGCCGCGGACGAGGCCCCCCGCCCCGCGGCGGCAACGTCACCTGCCGAGGCGTCTGACTGCGATGCCTGCGTGCGCCAGCTGGCCGATATCAGCCGCGCTCTGGGACGGATGCACGCCGATTGGTCGAGCCAACTCGAAGCGCTGCAGCTTTCGTTCGAGCAGGCCGAGGAGCGGTTGCGCGCGATCGAGGCGCGGCTTGACCGCTATCATTTCATGGCGCAGGGATCCGGCGCCGCGGGAGCGGCGGGCGGCGCGGCGGGGACCGTTCCCGCGGGTACCGATCCCTACCCGGCGGGTGGTTGGCCGGCCGACCCCGGCGATCTCTCCGGCGTTGTCCTGCTCGACTCGCTCGCGGCGGAGTCGGGGATGACCGCGCCGACGCCTGCGGCCGGCGGAGAGGCGGTCGGCGGGCAGCGCGCCGACGGCGCGGGGCAGCCGGCGGGGCAAGCTCGCGGGCCGCATCCGGGCGCGACAGGCGCCGCCGCTCTCGCGGAGCCCGACGACTACGGTCGCCAGCTCTACCAGGTCGCGTACAACGACTTGATGCAGGACAATTACCAGTTGGCCTTGATCAACCTGCGTGCCTTTCTCGAACGCTATCCCCAGTCAACGCTCTCCGACAATGCGCAGTACTGGATCGGAGAGGTCTACTACGGCCAGCGTCAGTTCGAGCGGGCGATCGAGGCGTTCCGCCGCGTGATCGAGGACTTCCCGGGCGGCGACAAGGTGCCGGCCGCGTACTACAAGATCGCGCTCGCATTCATCAATTTGCGCGAGAAGGCGACCGCCCGCCGCTACCTGCGCTACTTGATCGAGCACTACCCCGAGGCGCGCGAGGCGCGCTTGGCCGAGGCGACTCTCGGCGATCTCTAGCCGGAGCGTCGTTCTGCGTTAGGCGTCCGCCGGGTAGAGCGTTCCTTGCGCGTGCCGGCGCCCGAGCTTCTCGAGCATGTCGTCGGTCATCGCTTCCAGATCGTAGCCGGGGGCCCACCCCCACTCGCGCCGGGCGGCAGAGTCGTCGAGCGACTGCGGCCATGAATCGGCGATCGCCTGGCGGAAATCCGGCTCGTAGGTGACTTCGAACTCCGGAATGCGCCGCCGGATCGCCTCGGCCAACTCCGCCGCGGAGAAGCTCATCGCGCCAACATTGAAGTCGCCATGGTGCTCGAGAGCGTCGAAATCGGCTTCCATCAGATCGATCGTCGCCTTGATGCAGTCGGGCATGTACATCATCGGCAGGCGCGTCTCGCCCTGGACGAAGCAGGTGTAACGGCGCTCCTCGATCGCCTTGTAGTAGATCTCGACGGCGTAGTCGGTCGTGCCGCCGCCGGGCAGCGTTTCGGCGGAGATGATGCCCGGGTAGCGCAGACCGCGCGCGTCGACGCCGTAGCGCTTGACGTAGTAGTCGCACAGCAGCTCGCCGCTGACCTTGCTGACACCGTACATCGTCGCCGGGCGCAAGACCGTCTCCTGCGGCGTGTCGACGCGCGGGCAGCCGGCGCCGAAGACCGCGATCGAGCTGGGACAGAGCACCTGGGTTAGCTCGAGCTCGCGGGCCAGTTCGAGGACGTTGATCAGGCCGGTGACATTGACATGCCAGCAGAGCTGGGGATTCTTCTCGCCCACGGCGGAGAGGATCGCAGCCATATTGACGATCGTGTCGATCTCGTACTTGCGGATCACATCCTTGAGGCGCTCGGGATCGGTCACATCCGCCCATTCGAAGGGACCCGACTCCTTGAGCTGCACTGAAGGCTTCGTCTTGCGTCCGCAAGCGACGACGTTTTCTGCGCCGTAGCGCCGCCGCAACTCGAGCGTCAATTCGGAGCCGATCTGGCCCACCGATCCGGTCACCAGGATCTTCTTGATCTGCTTCTTCGCCATGGTCTCCTCGTTTCGTCGGCTAGGGGTGTGCGCACCCGGGTCTCATCCTCGTCGCCGCCGCACACGCGCTTGGATGCGGGCGGTGGAAGGCGGAACTCTACCGCAGGCGTGTCCGCGGATGCAATCCCATGGGGATTTTCCCGGTTGCCGGGTATGCCTGGCGGTGGCACCTTCTGGAGGGTGCACGTGATCGGTCCGCGCTGATCGACTTAGCAGGAGTGCGGCAGCGGGCCGTGAAAGGAGGTCAGCATGCGCGCCATTCCTCTCGCGGTGGGACTTCTCCTTGGCTGGCTCGCGTCTCTTGCCCCGCCGATGGCGGTTTCCGCCGCCGCCCAAGAGCCGGTCGAATTCACACGCTCGCGCGCCGACACGGTCGCGGGCAAGTGCATGACATGTCACAAGAAGGAGTCTCCCGGCCTCTACCGGCAGTGGTACATGTCGGAGCACGCGGTGCACAACGTGACCTGCATCGAGTGTCACGGCGCCGCCCGTGACGAAGTCGACGCCTACGTCCATGAAGGCGCCTACATCGCCACGCTCGTGACGCCGCGCGATTGTGGAGCGTGCCACGAGTCCGAGGCGCAACAAGTTGCGGACTCCTACCATGCGACGGCGGGCGAGATCCTGGAGAGCGCCGACGCCTACATGGCGCACGTCGTGGGCGGCCTGCCGGCGGTGATTGCCGGCTGCGAGAGCTGCCACGGCGCGCGCATCGAGATCGATCCCGCTGCGCCCAACCGGATCGCCCGCGAGAGCTGGCCCAACTCAGGCATCGGCCGCCTCAATCCGGACGGCAGCAAGGGCGCCTGCAATGCGTGCCACACCCGCCACAGCTTCGCCGCGGCGCAGGCGCGGCGGCCGGAATCGTGCAGCAAGTGCCACCTCGGCCCCGATCATCCGCAGAAGGAGGTCTATGAGGAGTCGAAGCATGGCAATGCCTACTACACGCACATCGATGACATGAACCTGGAGCAGGATCGCTGGGTCGTCGGGATCGACTACTTCGAGGCGCCGACCTGCGCGACGTGCCACATGTCGGCGACGGCGAAGCAGCGGGTCAACCACGACGTCGGCCGGCGTATCTCCTGGACCCTGCGACCCAAGATCTCGCACATGAAGGACGACTGGCAGGCGAAGCGCAAGAACATGCAGGACGTCTGCGCCGCTTGCCATCACGAGGAGTTCGTCAAGGGCCACTACTATCAGATGGACGGCGTCGTGCAGCTCTACAACGAGAAGTTCGCCCGCCCGGCGGTCGCGATCATGGAGCTGGCGGCGGCCAACGGGGCCGCGGAGCGTCCCTCGGCGTTCGGCAACGAGATCGACTGGATCTTCTGGGAGCTGTGGCACCACGAGGGACGCCGCGCGCGGCATGGAGCGGCGATGATGGGCCCGGACTACACCTGGTGGCATGGGATCTATGACGTCGGCAAGCACTTCTACTTCGACTTCCTGCCGGCGGCTCGGCGACTGGGAGACCCCGAGATCGACGCCTACATCGATCGGATGCTAGCCGAGGACGAAATGCACCGCTGGTTGCACCGCCCGACGGGTGAGCTGAAGGGTGACATCCGCAGTGGGCAGTTGCAGGAGATCTACCGTGGTTTCTTCCATCCGGCGGAGTAGGGCATGAAGCTCTGGCGTCGCTATCGGCTTTTCCTGCGCGGTCTCGCGACCAACTGGGTTGGGGCGCTGGGCGCGGTCTTGACGACGAGCGCATTCCTGTTGTTTCTGTTCGTGCTGGCGTTGCAGCTGCTCGGCGTGATCACCAACGCCTACGTCGGTCTTATCAGCTACCTGTTGCTTCCCGCGCTCTTCCTGCTCGGTCTGGCGCTCGTGCCGTGGGGGTGGCACCTCTATCGCCGGCGCACCGGGCGCCCGACGCGCGAGCTGCTCGATGAACGATTCGCGCCGGAGTTGACGCGCACGGGGCCCTTTGGGTCGGGTCTGCTCGGGCTTGTGCTCCTGCTCACGCTGGTCAACCTCTTCTTCCTCGGCGCGGGCGGGGCCCGCATTCTGCATTTCATGGATGAGCCGCGCTTCTGTGGGACTGCCTGTCACCAGGTGATGCATCCAGAGTGGATCACCTATCAGCGTTCGCCGCATGCGCATGTCAAGTGCGTGGAATGCCATGTCGGCGAAGGGGCGGATGCGCTGATCGATGCCAAGATCAATGGACTCTGGCAGGTGATCAGCGCCACGTTCGACCTCTACGAGCGGCCGATTCCGACCCCGGTGCACACCCTGCGTCCGGCGCGCGAGACCTGCGAGCAGTGCCACTGGCCGGACGTCTTCTATGGCGATCGCTTCCAGTTCCGTACACGCTACGGATTCGACCGCGCCTCGACGCCGGAGTATACAACGCTGCTGCTCCACGTCGGATCGGGCGCCCAGCCGGAGAAACGGACGATCCACTGGCACGTGGCGTCCGAGAACGAGGTGCGCTACCGCGCCGATTCCGCTCGCGAAGAGATGCAGTGGGTCGAAGTGCGTCGCGCCGATGGCAGCTACCATCGCTACACGCGCCGCGACGTGCAGCAGACGGGGGAGGCGGCCGCCGTGCGCGCGCTGGACTGTGTCGACTGCCACAACCGGGTGACGCACATCTATGAGGATCCCGAGGTGGCCGTCGACCGGCGCATGCACAGCCTGCCGCTCGATCGACGCCTGCCGTTCCTGAAGCGTGAGGGGCTTGGGCTGCTGCTCGCCGGCTGGGGATCGAAGACGCAAGCGTACGCGGGCATCGAGCGCGGGCTAAGCGGCTACTACGCCCGCTTCCAGCGACGCGAGACCGACGGCCTGCAACCGGAGATCGCGCGCGCCGTGGACGCTCTTCAAGACGCCTACCGCCGCAACATCCACCCCCGGATGCAGGTCGGCTGGAACCCCTATCCCGACCATCGCGGTCACGCCGGTGGTGGCGGCTGCTTCCGTTGCCACAACCGCGAGCTGGTCGATGCCGCGGGGAAATCGATCGGCTACGACTGCACCCGCTGTCACGGGATCCTCGCCCTGGAGAGTACGACGCCTTTCGCCTATCTCGAGCCGGCGCCGGAGCAGGGACGCGAGCGGGCGTTGCACCGCTACCTGCGTCAGGACTTTCTGGCGGTCCGCGGCGCCGCCGCCCCTCGTGCGGGCGGCATTCCGTTGCCGCTCGAGCTGCACGAGGGCGTCTCGGACTCGGGGCGCACGGCTCCTTGAAGGACCGCCAGCCGGAGGACCGACGCCGTTGGCTTGCTGGGCCGGTACGCGCGGGTCGGCCCAGACGGGGCTGCCGGCCTAGCCGATGACGTGTAGCTCCTTGCCGATCTTGGTGAACGCCTCGACCGCGCGATGAATGTGTTCGTCGGAGTGTCCGGCCGAGAGCTGGACGCGAATGCGCGCCTGGCCGCGCGGTACGACCGGATACGAGAATCCGATCACGTAGATCCCCTCATCGAGCAACCGCGCGGCGAATTTCTGCGCCAGCGGAGCATCGTTGTCGAACTTGCCGAACATGATCGGCACGATCGGGTGATCGCCGCGGCGGATGTCGAACCCCGCTTCCGTCATCAGCTTGCGGAAGAGCTTCTGGTTGTGCTCGAGCTTGTCGCGCAACTCGGTCGTGGCCGTCAGGAGATCGAGGACCTTGATCGTTCCCGCGGTGACGGCGGGGGCGAGCGTGTTCGAGAAGAGGTACGGCCGCGACTTCTGGCGCAGCCACTCGATCAACTCCCCGTGCCCGGCGGTGCAGCCGCCCGAGGCGCCGCCGAGCGCCTTGCCGAACGTCGTCGTGATCAGATCGACGCGCTGCATGACGTCATGGTATTCGTGCGTGCCGCGGCCCGTCTTGCCGATGAAGCCGGTCGCGTGGGAGTCATCGACCATCACCAAGGCATCGTGCTTCTCGGCCAGGTCGCAGATCTCACGTAGCGGAGCGATATCGCCGTCCATCGAGAAGACGCCGTCGGTTGCGATCAGCCGGTACTTGGCATCCTGCGCTTCCTTGAGCTTCGCATCCAGATCCGCCATGTCCATGTGATTGACGATGAAGCGGCGTGCCTTGGTGAGACGGATGCCGTCGATGACGGAGGCATGATTCAGTGCGTCGGTCAGCACCGCGCACTCCTTGTCGAGAAAGGGCTCGAAGACGCCGCCGTTGGCGTCGAAGCAGGCGGCGTAGAGAATGGCGTCGTCCATGCCGAGGAAGTCAGCGACCTTGCGTTCGAGCTCCTTGTGCACCTCTTGCGTGCCGCAGATGAAGCGCACCGACGACATCCCGTAGCCCCAGCGATCGAGTCCGCCATGCGCCGCCTGGATCAGCTCGGGATGCGAGGAGAGGCCCAAGTAGTTGTTGGCGCAGAAGTTGAGGACCTTTTGTCCCGTGCTGACGGTGATCTCGGCTCCCTGTTGGCTGGTGATGATGCGCTCTTCCTTGTAGAGCCCCGCTTCGCGAACCTCGGCCAGGCCTTGGCGCAGGTCCTCCTTGATCTTCCCGTACATGGACGACTCCTCCGGTTGGCGTTGTCGATGGTCCGTACCGGAAGCGTGATTCGCATTCCGGCCTGGAAGCGGGGAGTATAGGGAGCGGTTCCGGGGGGCGTCAATCCTGCTTCCGGAAGTGCCGGTTCGGTTTCCCGGGCTGCCGTTCCTGATTCTCGTGTCGTGCCACGGGCCTCGTGCGCGGCTGCGCGGCCCCCGCTCCCGCCGGCGGCCGGGGCGGCGCGTGCGCGGCGCGGGCGGCTGAGCGCGCCATGCGCGCCATCAGCCCGGCGGCGAGCCACAAGAGCCCGGCGCCGAAGATGAACGCGAGGCGCTTCGACCCGAACGTGATCAGGAAGTACCCGAGCAAGGGGGCGACACAGGCGCGGGCGCCGGTCAAGAAGGTATGCACCGCCTGATACGAGCTCGGGTCCTCTTCACGCGCGAAGTGCACGCTGCTCATGTGCCAGGTCAGGCTGACGCCGGCCATCGCCGCCCCGAACGCGAGGAAGGCGCCGTAGACGAGACCGAGGCGCAACGTCCCGAGGGTGAATCCGGCGGCGAGTAGGAGCAGGGGGTAGAGAGAGAGGAAGCCGAACGCGCGCGTACACATCCGCACCGGGCCGTTGCGCGCCATCCACCCGCCGACCAGCGGCGGGAAGAGGATCATGCCCGCCTGGCCCATCAAGCCCTTGGCGAGACCGATCTGGCGATAGTCGAGCTGCAGATCGTGGACCAGGAACAGCGGAACGACCGGGAGGAGGCCGAGAAAGGCGATGCCGTAGATGATGAAGTTCCGTTGGAAGCGCCGGTAGGCATGGTCCTCGCGCAGGATGCGAAAGACGAGCGTGACCGACTCGCGCATCGAGCGCAAGGCTGGGCCGAGACCGGGCTGTCCCGCCGGCCGGTAGGAGTCGGCGACCGGATCGCTGGGAAGCGGACCGCGAATGCGCTCGGGTCGGACCTGGGGGGCGCCGGGGAGGGGTGCCCAGCGCTCCAAGTGCTGCTCCATGCGCGTCAGCATCCAGACCCCGCCAAACCCGATCGCGCCCGCGATGCCAAAGTAGAGCCCATAGAGGTTCTCGTTCCAGTCGAGCAGCCAGCCGAGCGCAACCGTCGTCAGGAGGCGCAGCAAGGTCGTAACCGAGATCGTCAGTCCGAAGAGCGGGTCGCGGTACTCGCGCCGGTAGGCGCGGCGGATGATCGAGACCTGTGCGGTGACGATCAGAGCTTCCGTCAACCACGAGAGCCCGATGATCAAGATGAACCAATGCGGATCGCGCCAGAGCCCGATCAGCGAGAGCCCTCCACGCCCGATCAGCGCGAAGGCGAGCAGGAAGGGGGTCTTGCGCCGTCCGCGCATGGCACCGGCCCAGAAGAGGGCGCCGAGATAGCTCAGCCCGACCGTCAAGTGGATCGCCGTGACTTGCAGGGCGGAACCGTGGAGGGTCTTGGCCAGCGTTGCGTCGGCCAAATGGATGCATCCGATCGCCACTCCACTCAGGGCGGCGGAGATCAGGTGCAGCCGCAGCAGGACGCGCTCGGCCCCGCTCAGCGCGGCCGGGATGCCGAAGCGCTGTCGCAGCCCCATCCAGGGGGAGGGTGAGGACATGTTAACCTCGAACTTGCCGGGAGAAGCGCTAACGTTGCGGCGGTCGGGCTAGGATTGTCAAGCGCGAGGCGGTAGTCTCCAGCAGGGCGCCGGACGATGGGGCCGAGCGCAACTGGGCCCTGCGGACAGCGGAGATGGCATGCCCTTCTTCTTCATTGTCGCCGGAACCAAGCGACGCGTCGAGCGTGAGGATGAGACGGCCCCGCGCGTGCGCTTCTGTCCGCGTTGCGGCGGGCAGCGCCGCTTCTACCCTGCCCGTGAACGGCTCTATCTGACCGTCTTTTTCTTCCCGTTGCTTCCGCTCGGGAGCGGCCGGCAGTGCCTGGCCTGCGAGTCCTGCCAGCTCTGCGTTCCGGAGTCGGTGCCCTATCGGGAACCGGGCACCCCAGGCGACGGGATCTTCTGCCCGCACTGCGGGCGTCCGATCGGCGACAACGAGGCGGTCGGTTGGGGGCGGATCACTTGTCCGCTGTGCGGCGGGCGGTTCCGACTCGAATAGGCCGCATGCCCGCGCCGCACCGTCTCGCTCCCCACCGCGCTGCGGGCAGGTCCGCATGGAACCGCGCAGCAGCGTCCTGCGATCGGGAACTCAAGCCTCGGCCTGAAAGAGGGCGGGGGCGCGTTGCGCGCAGAGGCACTCCTCATAGAGCGCCACGGTGGCGGTCAGCATCCGGCCCAAACTGAAGTGTGCCCGCACGCGGTCGCTGCCGGCGAGGCCGAAGGTGCGCGCCGCGTCGGGGTCGCGCAGCAAGGCGGCCAGCCGGTTGCGCCACGCTTCCGGGCGCCCCGGCGAGATCAGATGTCCGGTCTCGCCCTCGATGATCGCTTCGCCAACGCCGGCGACGTCGTAGGCGACGACCGGCAGGCCGGTCGCCATCGCTTCGAGCACGGCGAGTGGGAATCCCTCCCAGCGGGACGAGAGGAAGAAGACGTCGAACGCGGCGCAGAGCGCCGAGGCGTCGACTCGCCGGCCGACCAGGTGGATGCGCTCGCGCACGGAGGCTTGGGCGGTGGCAGCGGTGAGTTCGTCTGCAAGAGGACCGTCCCCGATGAAGACGGCGTGCACGTCCTGCTCGGCCTGGAGCAGCGGGAGCAGTGCCCGCAGCGCGCCAAGCGGGTCCTTGGCATGGTCGAGGCGCCCGATGGTTCCGGCCACGCGGGCCGTCGCCGGCACGCCCAGCGCCGTGCGCGCGCGCTCGCGACTCGTGCGACTCGCCGCCTCGGGCATGCCGATGCCACCGTGAATCACGCGGTAGTCGCCGGGGTCGCCGATTCCCGCCTCCAGTCCGGCGTCGCGCACGGCGGCCGAGACGGCGATCAGCGCGTCCGCCCACCGCGCGGCACGGCGTTCGAGGTGCGTGTAGATTTGGCGCCACACCCATGGCGTGTCGGGCGTCATCGCCCAGGCGTGTGCGGTGTGCAAGCAGACCGGCGTTCCGGCCAGGGGCGCGGCCGCACGTCCGAGGATGCCGGCCTTGGAGCAGTGGGTGTGAAGAATGTCGAACTTGCCGCGCGCGAGTTCATCGCGCACGCGCTGCCAGGCGCGCAGGTCGTGCCAGGGGGACACCTCCCGCACGAGGTCATCGAAGATGCGCACCGGAATGCCGCGTCGGGCCGCCTCCGGCAGCAGCGAACCCTCGCGGCCGGACTGCGGGCCGCACCAGATCTCGCTCTCCCAGCCAAGATCTTGCAGATGACCCGCCGTCTCGAGCACGAGCCGCTGGGCGCCGCCGACGATCATGCGTGTGATCAGCTGACAAATCCGTGGCATGCCGGTCCCTTTCCGAACCCTCCTACAGCGGCCATCAAGCGCGGATCCTACCAAGTTGTCGGCTGGGATGCAGCGGCTTCGAGCCGCAGTGCGAGGATGCCAAGTCAGCGGGTCACGCCGGGCAGGAGCAGCCAGCGCCCTACGCGCGTTCCCTGGGGGCCCTCGAGGCGCACGAAGACGAGCCCGTTGGCGGGCGCACTCCCGGGGCCGAGGGGGAGGGCGATCGGCCAACCGTGACGCCCGGCGGCGAGGTGCTGTCGTTGCCGCGGTCTGAGCAGGCGGCCGGCGGCATCATACAGGGTGAGCTCATAGTCGCCGGCGAGGTCGGTTTCGAAAACGGCGCGGGTCGCGTCGCGGCTGATCGCCGGCACGAGACGCAACGTGGCCTGCGCCGGCGGAGCGGGCGTGGGCCGTCTGACGAGGCACGCGTCGTAGCCGGCTGGCGCCGGTTCGAAGCGCCAGACCGCGCCGCGCCAGGCGAACTCGACCGGATCGATGGCCAGGCCCGTGCCGCGCAGCGCGGCCTGGTGCCAGACGCGCGTTTCGCGGGGATCGATCCAGTCGGTGGCACCGGTTCGACCGCCTGGCAGCCAACCAGCCCAGCCCGGCGTCGGTTCCGCCGAGCCGGCTCCTCCCCAACCGATCTCGAGGCTCCCGTCCGTCTCGAGGCGGAGGGTTGCCTCGCGCCGCACCGTCCCCGCGTCGATGAACGTCTGGCGCAGTCGCAGCCCTGCTTCGTCGTGGCGCCAGTCGATCTGGAGCGTGTCGTACCAGGTGGCCGTGCCGGGCCGGCGCGCGAGCGCGGCGAAACAGGGCTGGGGCGCGTCCGGATCTGAATCGCCTGAGAGCCACGTGACCGACCCGTCAGCCTGCAGTCTCAGCGAGTCGGCCGCCTGCGTCACGCCGGTCAGGCCCGGCAGCGATACGCCGCCGTACCAGGGGATCGTGCGCGCCGCGGCCGCCGCGGGCAGGACGAAACTCCCGCCGGCGGGTCGCAGGCCCGCCGCGGAGAGCAGGTCTTCGGTGACGGCGATCACCCCGTGACCGAGACCAGCAGCTTCCATTCGCGCCGCCACCTGCGTCAGCGCCTCCGCCGCGTGCGCGAAGGTTGCCGCCGGTGTCAAGTAGTAGAGCGTTTCGCAGGCGGCGATGTCGGCCAGGCGGGCTCCGAGCGCCTCGCGCAGGCGCCAGAGGAGGCTGCCCCAGATCAGACCGTCGGAGTGGGGTTCGCCCGTCACATCTTCCGGCGCGCGCCGCAACGGCGCCAGATCGCGCCAGCACCCACCCGACAGGGCCACGCCGTCCCAGTCGCCAATGCGGCTGTCGCCGGTGCGCGTAGCGGCCAGATAGTCGCTGAATCCCTCACTGAGCGCGCGGGCGTCTCCGCCGATCGGTGCGCCGACGACGTCGTGGAAGATCGCGTGCCCGTACTCGTGGAGGATGATGTCGGCATCTTCGCCGTCGTCGACACCGCCGTCGCCGAGATAGATGCAGCGGCTCGCCGGGCTGTACCAGGAGTCGTCGTTGGCCGTCGCGTGCACGCAGACCTGCTGCGGGCGCGCATTGAGCGCGGTGTAGCCGAGCATGCGCAAGTAGCGTTGCGCTTCAGTGACATGGTAGAAGGCCATCACCTCTTCGAAGTGGCGCGCGCGGTGGGAGAAGGAAAACTCCAGGTCCGTTGCGTAGGCATCTCCCCCGGGGTTGTGCACCGCCGCCCACAGCCCGCGCAGGCCCCCCGAGCCATCCAGATCGCGCAGCCGGACCGCACTGCGGAAGAGGTCGACGTCGTCGCCATCGCGGAGCGATCGGTCGCCGGAGACGACGACCGGGTTTGGATCAAAGACGAGCCCCTGGCCGACAGCACGCTGGGCCAAGGGCTGGCGGGCAAGCAGGCGGCCGTCGCCGCCGAGCAAGAGCCTAGCTTCTGCCGGCCGAAGCCCTGCGCCCAGGGTGACGGCGTGGCCCCAGACCAACGTACCGGCCTGGACGATCCACCCGCTCTCGACCGCGGCCGCTTCGTCCACGACCGGGGCGCGGGCGGATCCCCCGGGAGCCCTCGCCAGGGCTCGAGCCTGCTGGCGGCGCGCGAGCTCCATCGCTGCCGCCGCCGATAGCCCCCCGGGGATGGCGCTCGCGACGGGCTGACCCGCGAGCCAGGCCGACACCGCGGCCGGCGCCGTGTAGCCGAGGGCGTTCCCGGCGACACTCTGATGCTCGTAGACGCGTGTCGCCAGCAGCGGGGCGTTGCACCAATGCACCGCATGGCGGCGGTGGCGCCCGCAGGGGGTGTCGATCCACGCACCGGCCGCGACGAGCTGCAGCTGTTCACCCGGTGCCGCGGGTGAGGGGGGAGCGGCGGCAACGGGCGAGGCGCCGGGGAGGGGAACCAGGGCCATGAGCGCCACGAAACCGAACCCCAGCAAACGTGGCGCGCGTGAGCCACGCGGCCCGGTCCGCGGTCCGCGTCCGGCAAGCGCACTCCAGTCGTCTTGAGTGCCGTCCGCGATAGGGACCTTGGGCTGCTGCTTTGGCACCTCAACTCCTTGCCAGGAATAAGGATACAGACGGCGAGGGCGCGACGGCCGGCGCCAGGCGCCAGGCGCCGGGCGGCGCGGCGGGACGAAGAGGGCGTCGGAATCAGTATACCAAAGCCGGGAGCGTTTTCGGCGTGTCCGTTGGCGGTGGGTCTATTGCTTCTCGCTGGTTGTGGATCGATTCGGTCCGGTCCTGGTGCTCAACGCCTTTCGGCGGCGTCGGTTGCGCGCTCGGCAATCGAGGCTGGCAGCGGCGGCCATGGCGACTCGGGAAGGGGGCGGGCACGCGCGCTCCCCCGCTCGCCGACGGGCACGGGGCTCGAGCTTCTGATCGATTGCTTCAGAATCAGTTAGGTCCGATTCAGCGGCTCATCTAGATCCACAATCAGGCGGGGACATCGCCGTCGTAGAACGACTCGGCAAACGCCACGTCCTTGCGGCTCCCAATAATCAGCGGCACCCGATGGTGCAAGCGCTTCGGCTCGAGGTCGAGAATGCGGTGCGAGCCGGTGGAGGCGGCGCCGCCGGCGTGCTCGGCGACGAAGGCGAGCGGATTCGCCTCGGGCAGAAGGCGCAGCTTGCCGCTCGGGTGCGTGGCGTCCCCCGGATAGAGGAAGATGCCGCCGTAGAGCAGGTTGCGATGGAAGTCGGCGACCAGCGAGCCGATGTAGCGCAGCGAGTAGGATTTGCCGCGGTAGTTCTTCTCGCTCTTGAAGGCGTCGATCAGGTTGCGGGTGGCCTCATCCCACTTGAAGTAGTTGCCTTCGTTGACGCTATAGATCGAGCCTTCCTCGGGGATGCGGATGTCGGGATGCGAGAGCAGGAATTCCCCGACACTCGGATCGAGGGTGAAGCCGTGCACGCCATGGCCGGTCGTATAGACGAGAATCGTGCTCGAACCGTAGATGATGTACCCGGCGCAGACTTGGTTCTTGCCGCGCTGCAGGATGTCTTCCCGCGTCCCGGTCGGGTCGGGACTGACCTTGCGCTGAATCGAGAAGATCGTCCCGATGCTGACGTTGGCGTCGATGTTCGACGAGCCGTCGAGCGGATCGAAGGTGAGCGTGTAGTTGCCGACCGCATAGCGCTCCGGGATGCGAATGATGTCCTCGTGTTCCTCCGAGGCCATCACGCATAGATGCCCGGTGTAGCGCAGATTGCGAATGATGATCGCATCGGCGTACTCGTCGAGCTTCTGAACCTTCTCGCCCTGGATGTTGGTCCGTCCGGTCAGGCCGAGGATATCGACGAGCGCCGCCTTGCGCGTCTCACGGCCGATGATCTTGGCCGCGAGCATGAGGTGCATCAAGAGGCTCGTCAACTCGCCGCGGGCGGCGGGCGAGAGCCGGTGTTGCGTCTCGGCGATGTGCTCGGTGAAGCTGATCCCGATGCGTTTCTCGCTGTCGTGGTCGATGTGATCTGCGGCCATCGCTGCCTCCCGTGTCGGTCACCGGCCCCGACCGAGGCCTGAACCTGATTCCAACGGCGGACGTGCGAGTATAGCGATCGTTTCGGCAGACCGAAACTTTTTGTTGCCCGCTCTCTCTCCTCTCTCTAGTGTTTTTTCGGCTTGCGGGGCGCTGTCATCAACCCGAGGAGATGGCGCTCGGTGCGATGCATCGCCCGGTGATATGGCCGGGGGCATAGTGTAGGCAGGGAGCGGAACCTCTGGGAGGAGGTGGGACGGTGAAACTCACTCCGATGGAAGTTCGCAAACAGACGTTCCGCAAGACCATGCGGGGGTACGATCCCGACGAGGTGCACGTCTTCCTCGACGTCCTGGCCGAGGAATACGAGAAGCTCTCGCAGGAAAACGGCATGCTGAGCGAGAAGGTGCGCCATCTCGATGAGCAGCTGGAGCGCTACCGCGGCATGGAGCGCACGCTGCAGAATGCGCTCGTCACGGCCGAACGCGTGACCGAGGAGGTGGGCGAACGGGCTCGCCTCGAAGCCGAAACGGTGATCGAGGACGCCCGCGTGCGCGCCGAACGCATCCTTGGCGATTCGCGTGAACGGCTGCAGCTCTTGGCGCGCGAGATTCAGGTGTTGCGGCGCCAGAAGGAGGCGTTCCGGGAGCAGTTCCAAGCGCTGCTTCAGGCGCAGAGCGATCTGTTGCGTGACACGAGTGAAGATCTGGCATCGATCGATGAACTTGACGCCCGGGCGCGCGCGCTCGGCGAGCGCGCCGATGAACCGGTCGGGGGGCCGGCGAGCGAGCCGGCCCGCGAGGCACAGGATGCGCCGCGCCAGGTGGCGGGCGATGACGGGATGGATGCGGGGGGACCGGACGGGCCGAACCCGGGGCCGCTTGCAGACGAGGCGGCGCCGTCGCTGGAGTCGTCCTGGCCGCGTGACGCGCACGCACGCGAATCCGAGGGGCCCGCGGAGGAGCGCCGCCAGCGGGCGGAGCCGGCGCAGGCGCGGCTGCTCGAGGCCGATCCGGCGCAGGAGCAGGATCGCGAGACGCAAGCGCGCGACGGGTTCTTCGAAGCGGCGCGCCAGCCGGAGGGCTTCTTCGAGGTCGGGGCCGAGAAGGGGATCGGGCGGTGAGCGAAGCGCAACAGCCTGCGCTGCGCGCGCGCCTCGAGGCGGCGGTGCAGCATCTCGTCGGCGCCGGGGTCGGATCCGCGCGCGTCGGCCTCATCCTCGGGTCGGGGCTCGATGCGTTGGCGAGCAAGATCGAGGTCAGCCGGAGTGTGCCCTTCGGTGAAATCCCGCACTTCCCCGTTTCGACGGTTGCCCACCACCGCGGCGAGCTGATCAGCGGGCGTTTCGCCGGCCAGGACGTCGTCGTGATGAAGGGGCGCGTGCACGGCTACGAGGGGTACCCCCTTTCCCAGGTCGTCTTCCCGGTGCAGGTGATGCGCCTGCTCGGCATCGACACGCTCGTCTTGACGAGTGCCGTCGGCGGGCTCAATCCGCTCTACCGGGAGAGCGATCTGATGGCGGTCGTGGATCACATCAATCTGATGGGTGACAACCCGTTGATCGGCCCCAATGACGACCAGCTCGGACCGCGCTTTCCCGACATGAGCGAGCCCTACGATCGCCGCCTGGTCGAGTTCGCTACTGGCGCCGCATTGAAGGAGGGCGTGACGCTGCATCGCGGCGTCTTCGCGGCCGTGATGGGGCCGAACCTGGAGACGCGCGCCGAGTATCGCTTCTTGCGCATGATCGGGGCCGACGTCGTGGGCATGTCGCTCGTGCCGGAGACGATCGCCGCCGTGCATGCCGGCATGCGCGTCCTGGGGCTCTGTGCGGTGACGGACATGTGCCTGCCCGACGCGCTCCAGGCGGCGGAGATCGAGCGCATTCTCAAGGCGGCCGCCGATGCGCAACCGGCGCTCAATCGGATCGTCGCGCGGGTGCTCGCGGCGCTCGCCGTGCCGGAACGGGAAGACGAGGGGGCGTGAAACGCTTTGTGGCGAGCAGTGCCGCGCTGGTGATCCTCGACCAGGTGACCAAGCTGCTGGCGCGCCGTGGTCTGACCGGCGACGAGCCGGTTCAGCTGCTGGGTGATGTGCTCCGTTTGCGTCTGGTGCACAACGCCGGCGCCGCGTTCGGCCTCTTTCCCGGCAATCGCCTTGTCTTCATCCTGGTTTCGATCCTCTCGATTGCCTTGATCCTCTATCTGATCTTCTCGCGGCGCTATCTGTTCCGCGGTAGCTTCATCGCCTTCGGAGCGATTCTGGGCGGAGCGATCGGCAATCTGATCGATCGGCTCTGGTTGCACCGCGTCGTCGACTTCATCGACGTGGGGGCCGGGATCCACCGTTGGCCGACGTTCAATGTCGCCGACATCGGTGTCACCCTCGGGGTCCTTTATCTGGCGGGACACTTCCTGGTGTCCGAGGCGCTGCCGCAGCGGGCGAGCGAGCAAAATGGATGAGCACGCCGGCGATGGCAGCGGTCGTCTCGTCGTTGACGAAGAGGCGGAGGGGACACGTGTCGACCGCCTGCTGGCCGAGTACCTGAGCGATGTATCTCGCAACCGCATTCAGAAGCTGATCCGCGAGGGGCGCATCCTTCTGGACGGCGCGCCGTGTCGCGCGAGCACGCCGGTCAAGGCGAGTCAGGTGGTGACCTGGCCGGCCGACGCCGGCTGGGTGACCGTCACGCTCAATCCGCAGCCCGTCGATTTCGAAGCCGTCTTCGAGGATGAGTCGCTGCTCGTGCTCAACAAACCGCCGGGCCTCGTCGTGCATCCCGCTCCTGGCCATTGGGAGGGGACCTTGGTTCACGGCCTGCTGCACCGCTGGCCGCAGTGGCGCCCGCCGGGCGGCGCGCTGCGTCCGGGCATCGTCCATCGCCTCGACATGGAGACGAGTGGGTTGATGGTGGTCGCCCGCACGGGCCGCGCGTTTCAGGAGTTGCAGCGCCAGATTGCGGCGCATGCGGCCGAGCGGGCATATGTCGCGCTCGCCTGGGGCACCGTCGAAGGTGATGAGGGCTGGATCCAAGCTCCGATCGGGCGCGATCCCCGACACCGTCAGCGGATGGCAGTCGTTCCCCAGGGGCGCCCATCTGCGACGCAATGGCAAGTGCTTTCGAGGTTTGACAGCTTAACTCTGCTTCGCCTAGTATTGCGCACGGGCCGCACCCACCAGGTTCGCGTGCACCTCGCAAGCCGGGGACATCCGGTTTTCGGCGATTCGCTCTACGGCGGAATCGAGTATGCTCGCCGCCTGACGCCGGGGCGTCGAGCGGCGCTCGATCGCCTGCGGGGGCAGATGGGACGCCTGGCGTTGCATGCCTATCGGCTCGCCTTCCGGCATCCGCGGGACGGCGAGTGGCTGGAATTCGAAGCACCGGTTCCGAGGGACATGGAAGGCGTGCTGCTCGCTTTGACGGGCTCAGGAGGGGACGCATGAAGGTCACCAAGCGGATGGAAAACGATGTGGCGGTCGTCACGTTGAGCGGCAAGCTGATGGGCGGTCCCGATGCGGAGTCCGTCCGGCAGGTCATTCGCGATACCCTGGACGAGGGGACGCGCAAGATCGTCGTCGATTTGGGCGGTGTCCCGTGGGTCAACTCGACCGGCCTCGGCGTCCTGATCGCCAGCCACGTGACCGCATCCAACGCCGATGCGGCGCTCAAGCTGGCCCAGGTCGACAAGCGCATCAGTCAGATCTTCATGGTCACGAAGCTTCATACCGTCTTCGAAACGCATGGCAGCGTGCAGGAGGCGCTGCAGAGTTTCCAGGGCTGAGCGTTCACTGTGGATTGCTGCCGCCGCGCCGTGTCTCCCCAGGGCGATCCCGAGCGCATTTGCGCGCCGAGCACTGAGGAGTAGCGATGACCACGTCAGTCAAACCGAACGAGATTCAGTTGCGCATGCCGAGCCAGATCGAGCTGCTCGACGTGGTCGACAAGGTGGCGGCGGCGATTGCCGAGCAACTCGAGTTCGACGAGGAAGAGGCCCACAGCGTCGCCAACTCGGTGCTCGAGGCGGCGACGAATGCGATTCAGCACGGGCATCTGCTCGACAGCTCCCAGGCCGTCGACATCACCTTCGAAATGACCCCCGAGGCCTTGCGCGTCACGGTGCACGACTTCGGCCCCGGCTTTGACGTCGACGCCGTCCTCAATGCCGATCCGACGTCGCCGGACAGCCTGCTGCGCCCACGCGGGCGCGGGATCTTCATCATGAAGAGCTTGATGGATGAGGTCAGCTTCGAGATCGATCCCGAAGCGGGGTGTACGGCAATCCTGACCAAGTTCCGGCGCACGCGCTAGGATGGCGCGGCCGGTCGGACCCACACCGATGACCGACGAATCGAGAGCCGCCGACGGCGGTCGCATCCTGGGTGTCGATCTGGGGCGACGCCGCACCGGACTCGCGCTGAGCGATCCGGGCGCCACGCTGGCGACGCCCCTCGAAACCCTCACCGGCTCTCCGCCGACCCTGCTCGCGCCCCTGGCCGAGCGCGTCGCGCACCACGGAGTGGTGTGCGTCGTCTTCGGCTTTCCCCGCCTGGCGAGTGGTGATCCGGGCGAGATCGCCGGGCTGGCGCGCCGCATCGGGGATCGTTTGGCGCAGCGGACGGGCGTGACGGTCGTCTACTGGGACGAGGCGCTGACGAGCTGGGAAGCTGAGCGCATTCTGGCGCACGATTCGCCGCGTCGGTCGCGCTGCGGGGCGGGTGCGGGCGGCCGGCGCGCGCAGCGTCGCGCGGGCGAGGTCGATCGGCTGGCGGCGGCGCTGATGTTGCAGGACTATCTCGACACCCACCGCCAGAACCTGGCACGCGGCAAGCCGGGGACGGGAGAGCAGGCGTGAAGCTCTCAGGGCTGGCCGCGTTGGCGGCCACACTGCTCACCTTGGGGCTGCTCGTGGCCGGCGCCGGAGTGCTGTTGCTCGTGCTGCCGGGGAGCGACGATGCGGCGCCGGTACGCTTCTGCATTGCCCCGGGCGAGCGTTTCGCCGCGGTCTCCGAACGACTGGCAGCCTGTAACCTCATTCCCGCCTTGGCCCCCCTGGCGCTTTGGGCGCGATTGACCGGCAGCGATCGCCAGATTCAGGCCGGTTGCTATGACTTGTCACCTGCCGCCAGCCCGCTCGAGGTTCTCGCGACGCTCTGCCAGGGGCGCGTCGTCCTCGCCCGCGTCACGCTGCCGGAAGGGCTGACGGCCTGGCAGACGCTCGAAGTGTGCGCCGGGGAGCTGGACGTCCCGCACGCGGAGCTCCAGGCGTGCGCCCGGGACGAAGCCTGGCTCGCGCGACAGCGACTGCCGGAGACGGGTGTTGAAGGCTACCTCTTCCCGGAAACCTACCACTTCGCCCCCGGCGTCGGTGCGGTAGAGGTCCTCGATGCCCTCGTCGGCGAGTTCTGGCGGCGCTTCGACATGCGGCGGCAAGCGCGGGCGGTCGAAATCGGGTGGTCGGTGGCCCGGGTCGTCACGCTTGCGTCCATCATCGAAGCCGAGGTGACCGATCCGGCCGAGCGGCGGCGCGTCGCGGCCGTCTATCACAATCGCCTGGCGGCCGGCTGGCGACTGGAGGCCGACCCGACCGTCGCCTACGCCGTGCGCCGGCCCGGCCGGCGGCTGACGCGCGCTGATCTGGCCGTCGATTCACCCTACAACACCTACCGTCACTACGGGTTGCCGCCGGGGCCAATCTGCTCGCCCGGCTTGGCGAGCCTCGATGCGGCGCTCTGGCCGCTCGAGAACTGCCGCGACCGGTTCTTCGTTGCACGGGGAGACGGCACGCACGTCTTCTCGAGTACATTGGAGGCGCACCGCCGCGCCGTGAGGGAAATGCGTCGGAGGAGGCCTAGCCCGCGCTAGTGGGGCGTACGATTGCCGCGCCCCGGCATCCGTGCTAGGCTCCGGCGCCTGGCAGAGCCGGAGATCAGGGGGAGCAAAAGATGCAACGCACGATGCGCAAAGCAGATCGGGGCCCGGTCCGCCGCCGGCCCGCCCCGCCCGAGCCGCACGCGCACGAGATCCGCATGCAGCGCAAGAACCTGATGTGGCTCAGCATCGCCATCGGCGTGATCGTCGTCGGTTTCGCGACGCTGGCGATGGGCTCGCTAACGGTGGCGCCGATCCTTCTAGTAGGCGGGTTCCTGGGACTCGTGCCCTACGCACTGATGACGCGCGGGCGCCAACATGAGAGCTAGTGCATTGTCCGCAAGGGAGTTGTGACTCGAGTCCTTCCGTCCGGCGACCTGCCGGACACGGGACGAGAGGGGCGGATAGCTCAGTTGGTTAGAGCGCCTGCCTTACAAGCAGGAGGTCACAGGTTCGAATCCTGTTTCGCCCACATGAGCATGCCATTCGAGTGGCCGCCGGTGCCGGTCGTCTGGCGGAATTGCTTTCCTGAAAGCGAATTGGGGGAACGATCGCTTGACACCTCCCGGGGCCGCTGCTATGCTTCTTTCGTGCAAGCTAGCAGTGGTGCTTTCGGAAAGGAGGTGCGGAGGCAACAAGGGTCGATCTAGATCTGCATCTTGAGACTTGTGGCCTTCCACGAAGGCTGCGCTCACAGTGCATCGTCAACCAATGGAGGTTCGAGAAACATGAAAAGAGCATTGTTTGCGCTGGTAGTGCTTGCACTCCTGGGCACCCATGCTTATGCGAGCGTGCCGGATCCGTCCATGAGCACGGTCGAGCCGTGGGATACGAACGGCAAGGCCGTGGGCGTGCCGGATGTCAACGGTGCCGCTGGCGCTGATATCGATGTGACGGTCAACGCCAACATCGGTGGCGTCGCGACCCCGATCGAGGGTGCGTTCGTTGGTGTCGAGTTCAGTGCGGGCTGCGAGGTCTGCATCTGCTCCAACGCTGGCATCGAGGCCTACACGGATGCGTCCGGTATGGCCACGTTGAACGTCGGCGTCGGTGGCTGCTGCGATCTGGGCGCCGCTGTGGTGGTCAAGGCTGGTGACGATACGGTCGTTCCGCCGGCGTTGGTCATCATTCGTTCGTACGACCTCTTCGCGTCGACGGACTTCAACAACGACTGCGCCACGTCGCTGGGTGACTTCACGGCGTTCGCTGGTGCTTACAACAACTGCGACGTTCAGTGCGCCGACTACACGGGCGACGGCTGCGCGACGTTGGGTGACTTCACCTTCTTCGCCGGCAACTACAACACCGGGTGCACCCCGGCCGAGTAGCGCCTTCGAGAGTCGTCGAGCAGCGATGCTCGGCTGTTGTTTGAACGGCCCGGGTCTCTGCGACCCGGGCCGTTCGCTATGCCTGAACGGGGAGGGTGGCCCAAAGAAAGCGCCGAACCCGGCCGATCGGTTCGGGTAGAGAGAGACGACGGGAGTTGCTAGGCTCCCGCTTCATGAATCAGCGGGGAAGAGCACGTCCATGAGGACGACACCGGCAGCCTTGACGCACACGCGGATCCGATGCGCCGGCCGCCGCCGGCCGCAGCCGGCGGGCACGGCAGCCCGCCGCGGCTCAGAGTGCGCGCGCCTCGCCGCGCCTCGCCGCCGGCTCAGGGCAGGGGTCTTCCTGATCGTATTGAGCGGGCTGGCGCTCCCCGCGGCCTGGCCCGGGCCGCATGACCGCGGCGTCTTGATCACGCACCTGAACACCGAGCTCGAGTACACCTCCACGATTCCGACGTACGAAGGGCAGGCGGAACTGCGCGACTGCGAAGATGCCGTCTGCGTCGGCCCGGTCGATCCCGAGCGCGGCCAGGTCTGGTTCGTGCTGGCCTCGTTCGAGAACTCCCCCGGTCCGGTCGATCTCGGGGGCGCTCAGTTCGGCTTCGAGTCCTACGACACCTCCCGGCTGCAGTTTGTCGACTACGGTGCCTGCAACGAGGGCTTTCTGGAGATTCCCACCTCGGGTTGGCCCGGGCCGTCGAGCGGGACGGCGCTCGTCTTCGAGCGCAGCCGACAGGAAGACGTGGTCGAGCTCTACTGGTTCGCCTCCTACGTGTATGGCGAAGTCGCGATCAAGCTGGCCCCGTGCCCCGATGCCGTCGGCGGAATCGCCTTCAGCACACCGCCGCCGGATCAAGAGGAAGATGTCGCCTTCGACTTCGGCAAGCTCGGCTTCGGGACCGAAGGCTACAATCCGTGCGACCCGGTGCCGCCCGATCTGGATGGCGCGTGCTGCATCTTCGACGAGTGCTTCGTGCTGACCGAGGATGAATGCACCGCCCAGAACGGCGTGTTCCAGGGGGTCGGCACCGACTGCTTCCCGAATCCATGCCGCGGTGACTACGTCGACACGTCTTGGGGCGTCCTGAAGCGGCTCTATGAGTAGTCGCCTCGCGCCTGGTCGCCCACCGCACGCGGCTCCCTGAGCCGTCCGCCGCCCGCGCGCTTTCACCAACCAACCTCAGCGCCCCGCCCGCGGCTCGACAAAGCCGTTCGACGCGCCTAGGCTAACGACTGGCAGACATGCGCTTGGAGCGTTCGCACGGCGTCTCTGGCGGCGGAAAAAAGCCTTGTCTCGGCGGGCGAGGATGGCATACTCGCCTTCGTCCCGGACCGCAGCGGGGCCTCTGCGTCACGCGAGGCCCACGGCGCGCGGGCGTTGGGTTCTGGCATGCTTTCGGGGTTGTATCTCGTAGCGTGCTCATGTATTAGGATACCGTAGATTCGCCGCTAGATGCTCCCGCGGTGGGTGTGTCCGGCGCCCCCGTGAGGGCAAGGCAGAGGAAGGGTTTCGAAGTCAAGGAGGTCGAGCCAATGAGACGGGTCTTCTGGACTCTGGCGATCATGGTCTGCGTCGGAAGCGCTGCGCTGGCGGATCCGGCGGATCTTGCGGGCGGTGCCTTTATCGCTCACTACGAGGCGGCCATCGAGTACACCGACTCCGGCTTCGCCGGCTGCGAGGAGTACACGACGAGCTACGCGATCGAGGACTGCGGCAGCCAG
>Ga0180430_10000596_pt1 | contig 38727 bp, 31 predicted proteins | sample SS_ome_9_FD_132999 | JGI IMG/M metagenome (GOLD analysis project Ga0180430, IMG submission 132999) | Hypersaline lake sediment archaeal communities from the Salton Sea, California, USA - SS_1_S_2 metaG | ecosystem: Environmental > Aquatic > Non-marine Saline and Alkaline > Hypersaline >...
CCCTCCCTTTCGCAGGATGGCAGAACCCTTTATTTTTCAGCTGATTTTGAGGATGGCCTGGGAGGATATGATATCTATCGTTCCAGGTTCAGAGGAGGTGCCTGGTCAACCCCGGAAAACCTGGGCCCCCGGGTTAACAGTGAGGGTAATGAACTCTATCCCTTTATTCACCCCATGGGTAAGCTCTACTTCTCCTCCGATGGAAGAGACAATGACAAGGCTGGCTATGATATTTTTGTCACAGCGTTTACGGGAGGAGAATGGTTTGAGGCCATCAAACTGACGACCCCCATCAACAGCCTGTCCGATGATTACCAGCTATGGTTTAATGAGGACTTTAAGCAGGGTTACCTGACCAGCAACCGCCGTAGCCGCTCCAAGGAAATCTTCGAGATTAACACAGATATCCCGGAATTTGTAGCTCCGGAACCCATAAAGAAAACGGTTTATAAATACCAGATCCTTGACCGGAAACTGGATACGGTCGATACCAATCTTTTCAGATACTCCTGGGTGATTAATGATACACTTGAAATCCCCGGCCACAAAATCATCTACGAGTTCCCCGATACAGGCACCTATAAGTTGACCTTGAATGTATTTGATATACAGCTGGATACTCTTCTTGAGCCTGAAACTTTCAAGACCCTGAACATCAGATTGAAGGAACAGGCAGTCATTAGCTGTCCCGATACCATTACCGTCGGGAGCCTGGTAGAGTTTGACGGTACGGATACCTATTTACCCGGTTTTGACGACTACAGTTATATCTGGGACTTTGGCGATGGCACTTACGGGCAGGGAAAGCAGACCATTCACACCTATATGTATCCCGGGAGGTTCCGGGTCACACTTGGTGTGCAGGAGCGACAGCAAAACAGAAGAGATACTCCTGAAATGAGGTCGAATTTCAAGGATGTCATTGTGGTCAAACCCGGACAATAGTAAACCTTCCTTTTCGTTTTCACGTACAACTATGTTTGATAACTCTTGGTCAAAGTTGCATGGATTTTGCATATTTTTAGTAAATATTGAAAAATGAGAAGAATGAACCGATTAATATGTATTTATATACTACTAATAAGCAGCACTATAGGACATTCTCAGCCCGTTCCAAACGTGGAGGAGAACATCCCTTATCTGATGACTTTCGGAAGAGACGGGGAGACAGATTGGGGGGATGATGATTTTTCCCAGACATTTTTTTTCCAGATTCCCAAGAGCTATGACCAGCCCTTTTTTATCCGGGTTTTTGATCCCGATACAGGAGGGGAAGTAGATGAGCTTTCACCCCCTGAGTTTAATACACGTTGTGTTTTTGAGGTATTTGGAGGAGCAGGAAACTGGTCAGACCCCGCTGCAAAGGAGACCAGTCCTGTTGGAAACTATAAAAGTGGCACGCTTCTGGCTACCCGGGCCTTTGCTGAAAATCCCAGATACGATAACCAGTGGTTTTCCTTTGGCCCCTTTAATCCTGCCCAGGGGGAGTATTCGGAAGAGTTTGACAGCTATATTTTCAAGGTCATCTGTGAAGGAGTATCCGGCGATGACGGAAACATGTATCGATACTTCTTAAGTACCAGTGATACAGAAAACCGCCCCATTGAGGATGCCAATGCTTTTGCCTACGAATACTCTTTCAGAATGCATAATGTGGTGGATGAGGTAGCTCACATCTATCCGTATATTGAGGATGGAACTACTTCGGTCCAGATCCAGAATTTTGACTGGGACTGGGATGGTAATATTGTGGTAATCTCAGTGGCCAGGCAGGGAAGAGAAGTGATGATTTCCGGTGAGGATGTCTGGGCCAGAGATGAACTAAGAGTACAGGATGAAGAGATCAGGACTTCTATGGATTTCAGGTTTGTAAAATCCAAGACCCTTGTCAGGAACAACAATGTGGTAGTCAATGTGAGAAATCAGTTTGGTGATGCTCTGCGCTTTTACTCCATTCCCATAGGGGGTGTACCCAAGTACAAGGGTGAAGTGGAGTTTATTCCCATTGAGTAATATGAACTAATCTAATTTATGTGAAAAGCTTTCCGCTGCTTATTTTATTTTTCTTACTGCCCTTTTCCGGCTTTACTCAGACCTATCAGTTCACTACCTACGGGCTGGACGACGGCATGTTCGATAAGTTTAGTTACACGTTTAACCAGGACCGGCAGGGTTTCTTATGGATCGGGACCGGGGATGGTTTATGCAGGTTTGACGGAATAGAATTTGAGAACGAGTTTAAAGGTGATTCCATTCCGACCAGCATTGCTCACGCCAGTCTTTTGGATTCCAGGGGGCGCCTTTGGTTTGGTCATGAGAATGGATTGTTATCGGTATACCAGGATGGAGCCTTTCGCCTTATTTCGCCAAGCGATAATCATCGCTCAAAAATTACTGCCATCAGGGAGGATGAGTCCGGAAACATACTGGTCCTCTGTCAGCAGAGTGGCTTACTGGTGCTTAACAGGGATATGAAAATCATTCATGAACGGGATCCTGAAGATCAGGATGATCCCTTTGCAGATATGTTTCTTTACGATTTTGAGATTACACCGGGAAACAATCTCCTGGTTGGCACACAGAATGGAGTTAGCCTGTTCAGGTATGATCAAGAATTGGGAACTTATATCCATACTGGGATTCTGCCCGATCTTCTGTATCTGGGAGTGCAGGAGCTTGTTAGTTCACCCCGGGAGAATGAGTACTGGGCAGGGACGCAGGATGAAGGAATATTCAGGATTACCGGTAGTGGCTATGACCCGGAAGGCTATCAGGTGGAGAAAATCGGAAAGGGAACGGGTATTGAATATGCTGGTGTTGCTTCCATCGTTTTTGACGGAAAGAGGAGGGTCTGGATCAACAGCCTGAGCGAAGGGGTTTACCGCTTTGATCTGGATGAGAGTGGGGAGTTGGGAGCGTCCCTGTTGTTCAACACGAAAAACGGACTCCCCAATGCCTATATCAATCAGATTTTTGTGGATGAAGAGGGGAACCAGTGGTTCTCAACACCGGGCAATGGTATTGCTGTGTTGAGGGACCAGGCCTTCACCTTTTATAATATATGGGAGGATGAAGCATATACTGATGTAAGTGCAGTTGTTGTGGATGGCGAAACGCGATGGTTTGGAGGGAAAGGGCGGCTTGCTGCTGTCCGCGGAAGCGGGGATGAGGATATTAGCTATTTGGACAGGGCAAATGGACTTCCGGAAGATGAAGTAAGTGCCCTTTATGCCGATGAGAATCATAACCTCTACATAGGAACTGAAACAAAAGGGCTGTACAGGAAAAGGGCCGGCAGTTCAACAATTGTTCCCCTGCTGGTTTCAAGAAATTCGCTGGAGAATAATGTGCATGCCATTGACGGGGATGGTGAGCTGATCTATGTGGCAACTAATAATGGGGTCTATACCCTGAATCCTGTTACAGGTGCACGGACCTTTCGCACCACAGCCAACGGACTCCCGCACAATAAAATCAATGATATTCTTGTGGACGGGAAGGGGGTGGTCTGGATTGCCACCCTGACGCCCGGACTGATAAGTATTAATTCGGACACGCAGTTCCTGATCAGCGGAAAACCCAAGCTGGAGTTTAAGACTCTGGTGGAGGGAGAGGATGGAGTAATCTGGGCCGGAAGTGACAGGGGGGTGTTTAAATTTGATATGAACAGCGATACCCTGGTTCACTATGGTACCGGAAAGGGACTTAAATCGGACTTTATCTATGCCATTGCCGCTGATCCTATGGGGAATATATGGGCGGGGCACAGGATGGGCATGAGTGCTATCAATCCGGAAAGGGAAGCAGTTCGTAAATATGGCCGGGAAGCAGGTTTCAATTCAGATGTACGCAACAATGCCGTGGATCTTACCTCCGGCGGGCAAATGTTGTTTGGCTCCTCTGGGGGGGTAATACAGTATGATTCCTACCAGGCCAGGGAAGACACTATGGCTCCCAGGTTAAGTATCAAAGCCATTGATATTTCAGGAGTTGCATATGAACCTGATGAGCCCATTAAACTTAAATATGGCCGATACAGCGTTCGAATCGATTTTGTGGGTATTAATTTCAATAACCCGGAACAGGTAAGCTACCAGTATAAACTGAATAATTATGATGAGGATTGGTCTCCTATCTCCAGTCTGAGTTATGCTTCTTACGGGCGCGTGGAAGATGGGGATTATACCTTTATGCTGCGTGCATGCGACGGGAATGGCAACTGTTCCAAGGAACCGCTGACTCTGGATATTTCTGTGAAGATTCCCATCTGGAAAGCCTGGTGGTTTATTTTGGCGCTTGTCTTGCTGGTGCTGAGCATTATTTTTGCTGTCTTCAAAATCAGGGAGCGAAACCAGAAAGCAATCCAGGAGTACCTTCAGCGACAATTGGATGAACGGACAAGAGAAGTGGTTCAGCAGAAGGAAGAGATCGAGGTTAAGAACAGGGACATCACAGATTCGCTTAACTATGCCCAGCGTATTCAGGCAAGTATCCTGCCTCCCATAAAAAAACTGCATGATGCCTTTACAGGAAGTTTTGTATTCTACCAGCCACGTGATATAGTTTCGGGCGATTTCTACTGGTATGAGCAGGTGGATAATAACCGGTTTATCGTGGTTTGTGCCGACTCCACGGGACATGGTGTTCCGGGTGCATTTATGTCCATGATCGGGACCACACTTATAAAAGATATTTGCCTTCGAGCAGGCATAACAAGGCCATCACAGGTGCTTACCACCCTGGATAATGAGGTCAGGGAGGCCCTGAACCAGAATGTAGAAACCAGCGGATCCAACGATGGAATGGATATCATCGTGGCAGAGGTTGATATGAGAACTAATAAGATAACTATTTCTTCGGCCATGCGACCGGTAATCATCTACTCAGGTGGAGAGCAAATCTATGTTAAGGGGAGCAGGAGTTCAATCGGTGGTCAACTGGACGAGGACAGGGTGGAAAAGGACTTTATCGATCAGGAGTTCCATTTGAAGAAGGGGGATATCGTGTATATGTTCTCCGATGGCTATCCCGATCAGTTCGGCGGTCCTCTTGGCAGGAAATTTAAGATGGTCAGGCTGAAAAATCTGCTCAGGGATATTCACGATAAACCCATGGATGAACAGTACAACTACATCAAGAGCAATTTCTTCCTCTGGAAGGAGGATCTTGAACAGGTTGATGATGTACTGTTTATGGGAATCAGAATCTAATCAAAAGTCGTCAAGGTCAATACCGCTCAGGACAATGACATCGGTGGTGTCGGTGTTACTGCGGTTATAATCCCGGTCGTAAATATAGAAGGTGTAGTAGATGGTATCGTATATAATGACGGGATAGGAAATCTCTAGGTCCAGCGTTCCTGTTAAAGGTTGTTTATCCAGATAAGGAATCCTGTATTTTAGCAGGCCTCCGTCATCCTCTGGAACCTCCACATAATCATAGCCCTGCAGGTCATAGAGCTGGAGGAAAAAGTTGTATTTTACTGTGTCGGGCAGACTCAGATCAGTTGTGTCCACCAGGGGAAGTAAACCAATGTTCCCGTCACCATCGGTAAAATCAAAACTGAGCTGCCCCATCAGGGTTGTGTTGCCCAGAGCATCGGTGGTAATGAAAAGCCCGAATCCCTGGTAGTCCACTATGGGTTCGTCGGGGTAGACCGGGTCGATCTCCTGGCAGGAGATCATCAGGAGTAGCGCACTGAAAAGGATGGATGTAATTGTTCTCATCAGACTACAATACTACAAAAATCCTGCCTATTTTTTTCGCATAAAGATCCGGATGGGAACACCCGTAAAATTGAAATGCTTCCGTATCTGGTTTTCCAGGTAGCGTTTATAGGGTTCCCGGATGTATTGAGGAAGATTACAATAGAAGGCAAATGCCGGGGCATGTGTGGGTAGTTGAGTTACATACTTGATTCTTACAAACTTGCCTTTTATTGCCGGGGGATGGTTTTCTTCAATGGCTTGCAGCATGACTTCATTCAGCTTTGGAGTGGGGATCCTGACCTGGCGATTTTTATAGACTTCAACGGCCAGTTCAAGTGCTTTGTGAATTCGCTGTTTGGTAAGAGCGGAGACAAAAAGAACAGGTACATCAACAAAAGGTTCGAGCCGCTTTTTAATGCGTTCTTCAAACTGTTTAATGGTCTGAGTCTCTTTGTCCACCAGGTCCCATTTATTGACCAGCACTACCACTCCTTTGCGATTGCGTTCAATCAGGTGAAAAATATTTACATCCTGTGCCTCGATTCCGATGGTGGCATCAATCAGCAGCAGACATACATCGGCATATTCAATAGCCCGTACCGATCTCATCACTGAGTAAAACTCCAGATCTTCTTTTACCTTCCCCTTCTTCCGTAAGCCGGCGGTATCCACAAGGTAGAAATCATGATTATACTTGCTGTACCGGGTATGGATCGAATCACGTGTGGTTCCGGAGACGGGAGTTACAATATTTCGTTCTTCTCCAATAAGTGCATTGACCAGGGAGGATTTTCCTACGTTGGGGCGACCTACCACGGCAATTTTTGGGACCTCAACTTCATCTTCCTCCTCCTCCTTTTTCTTTTCAAACATAGAAGTGAGCTTATCCAGCATATCGCCTGTTCCGCTTCCGTTAATGGATGAAAGCGCAAAATAGTCACCCAGTCCCAAGCCATAGAAAACACTGGCATCGTAGAGCCGGTTGGCATTATCAACTTTGTTGACCACAAGCAAAACGGGTTTATTTATTTTGCGTAACAAGCCGGCAACGGTCTGATCCAGGTCGGTAATCCCCGAAATTACATCAACCAGGAATATTACCACATCGGCTTCATCAATGGCAAGCATAACCTGTTTACGGATTTCCTCCTCAAAAATATCATCGGAGTTGGTCACATATCCTCCCGTATCTATAATGCTGAACTCATGACCGTTCCAGAATACCTTACCATAGTGCCGGTCGCGTGTTACCCCACTTACCTCATCCACAATGGCCTGACGTGTTTCAGTCAGACGATTAAAGAAGGTGGATTTACCCACATTGGGCCTTCCTACGATGGCAACGATATTTCCCATACTGCTCTTAACTTAATGGTAACCAAAATTCTTTATGGAACGTTCATTGTTCCGCCAGTCCTTTTTCACTTTCACGCGGAGTTCAAGAAAAACTTTCTTTTGAAAGAAGGCCTCCATATCCAGTCTCGACTCCCTGCCCACTTTTTTCAGTGCTTTCCCCTCGTTCCCGATAAGGATTCCCTTCTGACTTTCCCTTTCCACATAGATCAATGCGCTTATGCGGATCAACCTGGCTTCCTCTTTAAAGGATTCCACCTCCACTTCCACTGCATAAGGTATTTCCTGCTTGTAATAAAGCAGGATCTTCTCCCGTATCATCTCCCCCGCAAAGAAGCGTTCAGATTTATCAGTGAGGGCATCTTTGGCGAAGTAGGGAGGCGATTCAGGCAGGTGCTCCAGTATCCTGTTGAAAATTGAATCCACATTGAATTTTTTCAGGGCAGAGATGGGGATAAGCTCGGCTTTTGGCAGAATCTTTTCCCAGAGCTCCATGCAGTTTCTTACTTTCTCCTGGTTGCTCAGATCAATCTTATTGATCACCAGAAGAACCGGCACTTTTGCCCTGGCAACTTTTTGGAGGAAGCTATCTTCCGGATCGGGTATATCATCAATTTCCGTCAAATAGATAAGTATATCGGCATCTACCAGGGCCGATCTGGCTGCCTTGAGCATGCTCTCCTGCAATTTGTAGCTGGGATCAAGAATCCCGGGAGTATCAGAAAAAATTACCTGGTACTCGGGGGTGTTCAGTATCCCGTGGATTCTGTGCCTGGTGGTCTGCGCCCTGGAGGTAATAATGGAAAGTTTTTCACCAACCATGGCATTCATCAGGGTGGATTTACCCACATTGGGCTTACCGATTATATTAACATATCCCGCTTTATGCTTCATATTATTCGTAGGCATTCATTTTTAACATATTTATCTCTTTATCGGTCAGGAGCCTCCACTTTCCCCTGGGAAGATTCTTCTTCGTTAAGCCCCCGAAATAAACCCTGTCCAGCTTATCCACCCTGTAACCAAGGGCTTCAAACATCCTTCGTACGATGCGATTCTTCCCTGAGTGGATCTCCAGTCCGACTTCGCGCTTATTTTCACTGCTGGCATAGCTAAGTGCATCGGGTTGGATAAAACCATCTTCCAGGGTCACCCCTTCGGCCAGCTTCTTCATATCGGCTGCCGATATGGGCTTGTTCAGGAAAACATGGTAGATCTTCTTTTTATTGCTAGACGGATGGGTCATCTTTTTGGCCAGCTCCCCGTCGTTAGTAAAAAGCAGAACGCCTGTTGTGTGGCGGTCAAGGCGACCAACAGGATAAACCCTTTCACTGCAGGCATCCTGGATAAGCAACATGACTGTCTTCCTTTCCCGTGGATCATCGGTAGTGGTCACATAATCCTTGGGCTTGTTCAGGAGCACATACCTCTTACGTTCGGTACGTATGCGTTCGCCATTATATTTCACCTCATCACCGGGATTTACCTTGCTTCCCAGTTCGGTGACTGACTTTCCGTTGACGGTGATCAACCCTGCTGTGATCAGCTGGTCAGCCTCCCGACGCGAACAAATACCGGCAGCAGCAATGTATTTATTCAGTCTGACCTTGTCACCATCAGACTTTTTCATTCCAGGTTTCCTGGTCCCTGACCTGCCGGCTTTCAGGGAGGATTTTCCCTGGCCGGGCCCCTTTGATCCCCCCCCGCGCCTCTCTTCCAGTGGTCTGGCCCCGCTTTCCCCGGTAAGCAGGGGTCGTTTAGCCCCTGGCTTGCGTTGATTTCCCGGACCTTTCCCCTGTCCCTGATCCGGGCGAGGTGATCCTGTTCTGTGTCGTGGAGAAGAAGATGAGCTTCTGCTCCCTTTTTTTGGTGCTCCTGCTTTACTCAATGGGCTGATTATTAAATAGTGTTAAAGGCTACAAAGATACAGCTTATAACTTACATTCTTGGAATAATAATTCTAACTTTGGTAGCGTTTTAAAAAACAGGATAAAATGAGTTTAGTTATCTCAATTTCAGGCATTCGCGGGACCATCGGAGGCAGGCCTTCCGAAGGTTTAACTCCCATTGATACCGTCCAGTTTGCATCTGCCTATGCTTCCTGGTTGATTCAGGATTCAGGGAAGGACAGACCATCTGTGGCCCTGGGCCGGGATGCCCGGATCTCCGGGCCCATGGTGGAGCAGCTTGTTTCGGCCACCCTTTCGGCCATGGGTGTGGATGTACACCTGATGGGATTTGCCACCACTCCAACGGTGGAGATGGCTGTTACCGAGACCGGTGCTGATGGAGGTATTATATTGACAGCCAGTCATAACCCTGCACAATGGAATGCCCTGAAATTATTGAACGGAAGGGGTGAATTTCTATCAGGGGAAGATGGAGAGGCGATCCTGAGAATGGCCCGGTCCAACGATTACAGCTATGCGGATGTGAAAATGTTGGGCGAGATTAAACCTCTGAGAGGAATGGACGTCAAACACATCGATCAGGTACTGAAACTGGACCTGGTCAAAGTTGAAAAGATTAAACAGAAGAAGTTCCGCGTGGCTATAGATTGTGTAAATTCTGTTGGAGGCATCATTATACCGCAGCTGCTCAAAGAGCTGGGTGTGGATGAGGTGATTGAACTTTACTGCGACCCAACAGGCGATTTCCCTCATAATCCCGAACCCCTGCCCGAACACCTCACTGAAATAGCCGGGGCGATGGTAAGGGAAAAGGCAGATGTGGGCTTTGTGGTGGACCCGGATGTGGACCGCCTGGCCATTGTATGTGAAGATGGCACAATGTTTGGGGAGGAATATACCCTGGTGGCTATCGCAGATTATATCCTTTCAAGAAGCCCTGGAAATACTGCATCCAATCTCTCGTCAACCAGGGCATTGAGAGATGTGACCGAAGGGCATGGGCAGTCCTATTTTCCAGCGGCAGTGGGAGAAGTGAATGTGGTCAATGCCATGAAGGAGCACGATTGTGTGATTGGCGGGGAAGGCAATGGCGGGGTCATCTATCCGGCCCTGCATTATGGCAGGGATGCCCTGGTCGGTATCGCCCTGTTTCTGACCCACCTGGCGGAGAGTAATATGGATTGCAGCGTGTTGCGCAAATGTTACCCGGATTACTATATCTCCAAGAATAAGATCACCCTGCCCGAAGGCGCAGATGCGGATCAGCTGCTTGCAGGCTTTGAGAAGGCGCATGCAAGTGATGAGATCAATACGGTGGATGGGGTAAAAGTGGATATGCCCGAAGGATGGGTCCACCTTCGAAAATCCAATACCGAACCTATTATAAGGCTGTATGCCGAGGCTGGCAGCAGCGAAGAAGCAGAACGCCTGGCCGGGGAGGCCATGCAAACTATAAATGAACTGATTAATTAGGATTATTTTTAAGAAGCATGAAAAGAAAAACCATATTTGCTATTGCCATTCCGGTTGTGCTGATCGTAGCACTGGTGCTTTACTCAGCGCTGTCTGGTAAAGAGAAAGAGGTTGTACTGGAAACCGAGGTGGAACAGGGAACCTTTGAGATTTCCGTTATGGTAACCGGAGAGCTACAGGCCATCCGCGAAACCGAGATCAAGGCACCCTCGCAGCTGCGAAGCAGGAACCTGAGGATCCGGAGTGTGAAGATCCAGGACCTTGTTCCCGAAGGTACGGTTGTTGATTCGGGACAATGGGTGGCTACCCTGGATCGTTCCGAAGCGGATAACTCGCTGAAGGATATCCTGGACAATCTGGAACAGAAGGAATCGGAGTACATGCGTACCAAGCTTGATACGACCATGCAGCTCAGAGAATTGCGGGATCAGCTCTTCAATCTGAAATTTGCAATGGAGGAGGCCGAGATTACCCTCGAACAATCTCAATATGAGCCTCCTGCGGCTATTCGGCAGGCCCAGATCGAACTTGAGAAGGCCAAGAGGGCCTATGATCAGGCTGAAAAGAACTATGGGTTGAAGGTGCAACAGGCCAAGGCAGAGATGCGTGAGGCGGAGATCAACATGGCCCGGGATCGCAGGAGCAAGGAGGAGATGGAAGCAGTGATGCAGAAGTTTGATATTTATGCCCCTTCATCGGGGATGGTGATTTATAAAAAGGACTGGAGCGGACAAAAGAGGACGGCCGGTTCGGAGATCAATACCTGGGATCTGGCCGTGGCCACCCTGCCCGATCTTTCCACCATGATCTCCATGACCTATGTGAATGAAATAGATATCAGCAAACTGGAAAAGGGACAACAGGTTGATATAGGAGTGGATGCCTTTCCGGAGAAGAAGTTTACCGGGCAGGTGACCGAAGTGGCTAATATCGGACAGCAGCTTCCCAATACCGACGCCAAAGTATTTGAGGTAAAAATTGAATTGAATGAGCGCGACACCATCCTGAGACCCTCCATGACCACCAGTAATATGGTGATTACCCAGGTATTGGATAGCGTGTTGTTTATTCCGCTGGAAGCGGTGCATGCCAATGACAGTCTCACTTTTGTCTATACCCGGAATGGGAATAAGCAGGTGGTGGTGCTTGGAGAATCCAATGAAAATCACATTGTGGTGGATATGGGCCTTGAAAAGGGCGATAGACTCTATCTCTCCATGCCGGGAAATCCGGAGACATTTAAATATACCGGATTGAAGCTCATGGAGGAGATTCAGCGCAGGAAAGCGGAAGAGGAGCAACGCAGACTGGAGATGCAGGAGAAGATGAATCAGCCCAGGCAGCAACGTCAGTTCAGGATGCCTGCCGGGGGAAGTGGAAATGCAAGCAGAACCAGGGGGTAACTATGGGACGCTATTTCCATGACATTGTCATTGCCATTGAATCCATCATGGCAAACCAGATGCGAAGCATTCTGACCGCCCTGGGTATTATTTTCGGGGTAGCTGCCGTGATTACCATGCTGGCCATTGGTAAAGGGGCCCAGCAGGAGATCCTGGAGCAGATCAAAATGGTGGGTGTGAATAACATAATTGTAACACCCATTATTGAATCGGGAAGCGGGGAGAACGGAGATGATTCGGGCGGTGAGACTCAGAAAAAGAAGTTTTCGCCTGGCTTAACCCTGGAAGATGTGGAGGCCATAGAAAAGGTCATTCCCACGGTGAATACTGCCTCGCCCGAGATTACCCTGAACTCTTTTGTAATCAAGGAGGGGAAGCGGGCCAGCGCCAAATTGCTGGGTGTATCGACTTCCTATTTTGAAATTTTTAACCTGCCCCTGCAGGAGGGTAGTTTTTTCAACGAATACCAGGAAGAGAACGGCATTACGGTCTGCGTGATCGGGGCCAATATAAAGAATAAGTTCTTTAGCAAGGAGAACCCCATCGGGAAGTACATCAAGTTCGACCAGGTATGGTTGAAGGTAGTGGGTGTGCTGGAGAAGAACGATGTGAGCCTGACCCGCTTCGAGAACATTGGGGTCAACGTGATGAACGACAACATTTATGTGCCGGTGAAGACCATGTTGATGAGGTATCAGAACCGTGCCCTGGTGGGTTCCAGGATCAAAGCGAGTAGCAATATGGTTTTTTTTGGTCGCATGGCGGCAAGTTTCTCTTCTACCAATGACAGCGAGTCCAACTACAATCAGCTGGACCGCATCATTGTGCAGGTGAAAGAATCAAACGAACTTTCCCCGAGTACCGATCTTCTGGCTCGCTTACTGCTCAGGCGTCACGAAGAAGTAAAGGACTTTGAGATTACCGTGCCGGAGTTGTTGCTTAAACAGGAGCAGCGCACCAAGGACATCTTTAATATTGTGCTGGGGGCCATAGCCAGCATCTCGTTGCTGGTGGGAGGGATCGGAATCATGAATATCATGTTCGCTTCGGTGATGGAGCGTATTAAGGAGATCGGGACACGTCTGGCCATTGGCGCCCAGAAAAGAGATATTGTGGTTCAGTTCCTGGCCGAAGCAGTGCTGATCAGTGTGATTGGCGGAGTTCTCGGAGTCATTATCGGCATTACAGCCTCCTGGCTGGTCAATCGTTTTGCCGACATCGCTACCATTGTCACTCCCATTAGTGTTATTATCTCATTTGCGGTTTCCGCATCTGTTGGCGTTATTTTCGGATACTCGCCTGCAAAAAGGGCCTCTGAGAGGGATCCCATTGAATCTTTAAGGTATGAATAAAATGTTTCGAAAGCTTATTATATCTGCGGGACTGCTTCTTGCGGTCCAGTTTACAGTAAAGTCTCAGTCTGAAGTAGAAGTAAAAACCCTTACACTTAATGAGGTGATCGAGGTGGCACATGAGCAGAGTCTCATGGCACTGATGTCGAGGCACCGCTTTCGCAGCAGCTACTGGGAATTCCGGTCCTACCAGGCCAGTACCAGGCCCGGGCTGACCCTGGAAGGGACGCTGCCTTCGCTGACCATGGCCACCGAGAGTGTGATCCAGCCCGATGGAACGGAAGAGTTTGTGGACCGTTCCTTTATGAATACCTCCCTGGATTTGCAGCTGAATCAGAACATCCCGCTTACAGGTGGACGTGTATATTTAAGCTCACAATTGCAGCGGAACGATAACTTTGGAGAGGAACCGCCTACCACCTACCTGAGTTATCCGGTGACCATAGGGATTATGCAGCCCATAAATGGCTACAATGAGTTTAAATGGGACAAGAAGATTGAGCCCATGAAATATGAAGCAGCCAAACTGCAGTACCTGAATACCATGGAGGTGGTTAGCCAGCAATCGGTCCGCTACTTTTTCGACCTGGCCCTGGCCCAGATTAACCTGGAGGTTGCATTGAAAAACATGGCCAATTCGGACACCCTGTACCAGATAGCCACAGGCCGGTACCAGCTGGGAACCATTGCAGAAAACGAATTGCTGCAAATGGAGCTGAGCATACTTAATTCTGAGACCGCCCTGAATGAGGCAACCATCGATCTGGAATTGCGTAAATCGAGACTTCGCTCCTTCCTGGGCTTTAATGAAAGGGTAAGCCTGGAGCTGATACTCCCCAGTGAGATTCCGAGTATCGAGATGGAGTATGAAAGGGCCCTGGAGGAAGCCAAGGCCAATAATCCGGAGATTCTGGAGATGGAGCAGCAGCTTATTGAAGCCGAAAGAGCGGTGGCAGAGGCACGATCGCAAAAAGGGATCCGGGGCGATCTCTTTGCCCAGTTCGGACTTAGCGGGAATGATTACGATATTCCCAGCGCCTATTCAAACCTGGAGCGGCAGCAACGTGTTGAAGTCGGGGTGCGGGTGCCTATTCTGGACTGGGGCATGGGAAAGGGACAGTACAAAATGGCCCAGTCGTCCCAGGAGGTGGTCAAAATGGACGTAAGTCAGTCCATCATCGATTTCGATGAAAATATCTTCCTCCAGGTCATGCAGTTCAACCTGCAGGACGATCAGGTCCGGATAGCCTCAAAGGCCGATACCATTGCCGATCTGCGTTACGAAGTAACCAAGCAACGCTTTCTGATCGGGAAGATCGATGTGCTGGACCTGAACGTGGCCCTGGAGGAAAAGGATGTGGCCCGCAGAGGCTACGTGGAGGCATTGCGGAATTACTGGAACTACTATTACGACCTGAGAGGCCTCACCCTGTTCGATTGGCAGAAGGGCCTCAAACTCTCGGAGGATTTTGATGAACTGCTGGATTAGCAGATCAAAGCCGGAACCCCTTGCTGTATTGGCTGATGTGATCCAGGATGGCTTTGTCTTCCCGGGATAAGACTATTTCCCGGCGTTCCATCACCAGCTTGGCGGTTTCCAGGACTTTCTCCATTTTATATTCCACAAATCCATCGGCTCCTCCCCAGCTGAAGGAGGGAACGAAGGTGGGCGGAAATCCCGTTCCGAAGATATTGGCCGAAACCCCCACTACGCTTCCCGTGTTAAACATGGTGTTGATCCCGCATTTGGAATGATCGCCCATGATCAGTCCGCAGAACTGGCCGCCGGTATCGATAAAGGATGCGCTGGGGTAGTTCCAGATCTTCACATTCGCATAGTTGTTTTTCAGGTTGGAGTTGTTGGTGTCGGCCCCCAGGTTGCACCATTCGCCGATCACTGCGTTTCCCAGGAAGCCATCATGGGCCTTGTTGGAGTTGGCCAGCAGCACCGAGTTGTTAATCTCACCCCCGGCCTTGGAGTAGGGCCCCAGGGTCGTGGGGCCATAAATTTTAGCACCCATTTTTACAACGGATCCCTCACAGAGCGCAAAAGGCCCGCGAATAACGCTCTCCTCCATGATCTCACTGTCAGCTCCCAGGTAGATGGGTCCCCGTGATGCATTCAGGGTAAAGTATCCACCACTGAACCCAGGCTCCACAAAGACATTTTCCGGACGGTCAACCCGCACGGTAGCACTCAGTTTTTCACTCTTTCTCCCCCTGGTGATCCTGTTAAAATCGGCCCTGATTTCCTGCCCGTTCAGGCGAAAGATCTTCCATGGATAGTCGATCAGTGAAATTTTTCCGGCATAGGCAATCCCCTTTTTGATCCAGAAAGCAGGATCAAAGGATTCACACGCGTCCTCAGCGATCCGGGCAGCCAGTAAAACACCCTGCTTCACCAGGGCCTGGTTTACCTGCAGCCTGCCGATGTGTTCAACAATCCCGGCTTCGGGCAAAAGCGAGCTATTGACATAGAGCTTATCATTTCCTGCCTTGCAGGGAAACTTCTTCCTCAGGTATTCCCTGGTCAGGGGTGTGGATTTGCCTTCCAGCTCATGTTCCCACTTTTCGGCAATGGTCAGGATCCCGACCCTTAATTCTGAAACGGGCCGGGTGAATGTTAGGGGCAATAGATTGTCCCAGGATTGATCGTCGAACAGGATCAGCGACATCTTTTTTATTTATGACTAGTCAAAAGTAAAAAAAAAAAGCCATCCTTGAGGGGATGGCTTTCTAACAGGATGTGACTGCCTGCTACTTATTTTTTTTATCCAGGTGGGTCTTGTAACGGTTCATAAACTTATCCACACGCCCGGCTGTATCAACCAGTTTCATCTTACCCGTATAGAAGGGGTGAGAGGTACTTGAAATTTCAAGTTTGATCAGTGGGTATTCAACTCCGTCTTCCAGTTTTATGGTCTCTTTGGAGGGAGCTGTTGATTTGGTTACAAAGGTAAAATCATTGGACATGTCCTTGAATGCGACAAGCCTGTAGTTCTTTGGATGTATGTCTTTCTTCATCGTCTTATTGTTTTCAATCGCTTCGCTTTTTTCAAAACGGAATGCAAAGATAGAAATGTTTGTTACAATTTCAAAACATTTTCGGGAAGTTTTGACTCATCCACAGACTCTTCCATAAATCTCCGGTAGGGTCTCTCCCGGTCGAAAAGGTACCTGTAGGTGAAGTGTGTTTTGGCGTGAACGGCACCGGTATTTATGTAGAGGGAAATCATTTTAGGATTGAAATCACCCACCCACGAAAGTTCAAACTCTTTGTATTGAGGTTTTCGATCCATCACTTTTCTCAGCTCATAGAAAATTCCTGATTCCACTCCGGAGTTCTGAAACTTCGGGACAACTCCGGCGGCGGTTCCCCGGGCCCTGGTGATGGTATGCCTTCGTTTGTAGTTGAGGAATCTTAATTTGTTTATCAAATGAAGCTTGCCATTCAGGTGCCTGAAAATCTGGTTGGCATCAGGCAGGAACATATAGAATGCAATGGGTTCGCCATGATGAAATGCAAACCAGATCATTTCGGGATCCATAATCGCTTTTATCTTTCGCAGTTCATCATAAAGAGAAGAGGGATCCATGGGGGTGAAATCTTCTTTGAACTTGCTCCAGGCCTGATTATAGATGCTGGTTGTATGCTCAACAAACTCGGCTGTTTTTTTCAGATCGAAGTGCTTGTATGTATATCCATCTCTCTTATGGATCCACTCTGCAATTTTCCAGAAGCGTTCCGGAAAAGGTTTCACAATGTCCAGGTGATAGCTCAATTGCCTGTAGTATAGTTTAAAGCCATAGCTTTCAAACAGCTCTTTGTAATAGGGAAAATTGTAAGTCATCCCAAGTGCCTGGGGCATAAATCCCTGAACCAGGCATCCCCAGTTGGTATCATTCTCCCCGAAATTGACGGGACCGGTCATGGCTTCATAGCCATGCTTTTCCAGCCATGCTTTTGCAGTATCAAAAAGCAGGAAGGCCACCTCCCGGTCATCAATGCACTCAAAAAAGCCACACCCCCCGCTGCGCACGTAATCTGCTTCGTCCTTATGCCTGTCATAAAAGGCTGCAATACGTCCCACAGTTTCACCCTTGCCGTTCACTGCAATCCAACGGACCGCATCACCATGTTTGAAGTAGGGGTTGATCTTCGGGTCGAAAGCATTTCTGATTTCACTGTCGAACTGGACCACATGCCATGGATCGTTCAGGTACAGTTTCCGGGGAAAATGCAGAAAGGCCTTTTCTTCTTTTTTACTATGAACAGGTATAATGCGCATAAGAGATCAGGGTTGCTTCTTTACATCCTGAACCAGTCGGTCATTATTTCATCTTCAGGCAGTTTTTCCACGTGACTTTGATGAATAAATTCGTTCTTCTTTGTAAGATAGACATAATCTTTGATCCACTCGGAATGGTGCAGGGAGACCTCCCGGATGGCATGGAGAATATACCGGACCTCCTCATTGGTCATTGTTGGATGGAGGGACCATCTCACCCAGCCGGGTTTTTCACTCAGGTCTCCATGGTTGATCTTTTCCGTTATTTCCTGACTCTGGTCGTAGCTGACCTCCAGCAGGAAGTGGCCATAGGTTCCTGCGCAGGCACATCCCCCCCGGGTCTGTATGCCAAAACGGTCATTGAGTAGTTTCACGAAGAGATTAAAATGAATGGCGGGATGATAAAAGGAGATCACCCCCAGCCGGTCGTCCACATTGTTTGCCAGGATCTCAATTCCATCAATTTCTCTGAGCCCGGGCAATGCAATGTCCAGTAGCTCCTCTTCCCGCTTCATTATATTCTCCACACCCATCTGCATCTTAAGTTCAATGGCCAGGGCTGCTTTGATGGATTGGAGGAAACCGGGAGTTCCCCCGTCTTCCCGGACCTCGATATCATCCACGTATTTGTATTTTCCCCAGGGATTGGTCCAGTCCACCGTGCCTCCACCGGGATTGTCGGGAACCTCGGCTGTATACATGGCCTTATCAAAAACAAGCACTCCCGAAGCCCCCGGACCTCCAAGGAATTTGTGTGGAGAAAAGAATATGGCATCCAGTTTTTCCATGGGATCCTCCGGGTGCATGTCAATGTTCATGTAGGGTGCGCTGGCTGCAAAATCGATAAAAACCAGTCCCCCGTATTCATGCATCAGCTTGGCCAATTTGTAATAGGGTGTGTTCACACCGGTCACGTTGGAGCAGGCCGTAAAGGAGCCGATCTTAAACTTCCGGTCCTTGTATAGCTCCAGTTTTTTCTTCAGATCATCAAGGTCAACCCTCAGGTGTTCATTGGGTTCTATCATCACCACATCGGCAATGGTTTCAAACCAGGAGGTATGGTTGGAATGGTGTTCCATATGGGTCAGAAACACCACGGGCCTGTCACCCTGCTTTACACAATCGCTGTTGCTGCCCCCGCAGCCTTTCAGGCTTAGAATCCGCATTAGTTTATTGATCACAGCGGTCATGCCATAACCGGCCGTGAGAATCACATCATTGGGGCCGGCATTCACATGCTTTTTTATAAGTTGATGGGACCTGTGATAGGCCTTGGTCATCAGGGTGCCGGTCAGTGTGGTCTCTGTATGGGTATTGGCCACATAGGGACCGAATTGGGTCAGCAATTTATGCTCAATGGGTCCATAGAGCCTGCCACTTGCAATCCAGTCGGCATACAGAATCTTCTGGGTTCCATAGGGCGACTCAAATGTAGCATCGTTCCCGATGATCTGCTCCCTGAATGGTTCAAAATACTTTTCTAATTCACTCACCATGTTTGTTTTTAATCTCTTCCGGCGAACCTGGACAGCAGTCTCAGGAACTCGATATAGAGCCAGATCAAAGTGACCATCAGCCCGAAGGCACCGTACCACTCCATATATTTTGGTGCTCCCATCTGGGATCCCTTTTCAATAAAATCGAAATCCATGATCAGATTCAGAGCGGCAACTACAATGATGGCCAGGTTGATCAGGATGCCAAGCGGTCCGGCCGAATGCATAAACCCCATCGACATTCCAAACAGGCTCATGATCCAGCTGATCAGGTAGGCAAAAAACACAGCTCCTGTAGCCATCATCACTCCGCGTCTGAACCTGGGCGTGGCCCGGATTCGACCCGAACGGTAGAGAAACAGCATGGTAAAGAGGGTGCCAATTGTAAGCAATACCGCCTGAAAAGCAATTCCTGGGTACCTGGCGTTGAGAATGGCACTGATTGCACCCAGGAAAAGTCCTTCCAGGATGGCATAGATGGGTGCAGAAATGGCTGCTGATTTGGGCCTGAAAATGGTAATCAGGGCCATTATAAAACCACCGATTGCACCTACAATGGCCAGGGTTCCTGCCCTGCCAGGATCGGCTCCCATCACCATGTTCCACGTGTACGCGGCGGCTGCGATCACCAGCAGCAGCATGAGCCCTATTTTATTGATCGTTCCATTTATTGTCATGGCACTGCTTCCAGCGTCAGCGGTACCGGCTTTCTCGAAAATCCTTCCTGTCATCGCAGGGTTGGATGACCTCATTGCTCTCATCTTTCTCAAATTTGCGTTAAATATATATGTTTTTATCATGATAGTGGAAGTCAAATGTTATGCCATTGAATAGCAAAGGGCAAATCCTGACAGAATTGCAGTATAATTCCTATTTTTAGATTATGAATCGGGCCTTTCGTAAAATCTGGAACAGTGAGTTCTTCAGGAATGTGGCCACACTGATTTCCGGAACCTCCATGGCACAGGCCTTTTCCGTGATCATCTATATTGTCCTTGCGAAAATCTATACCGAAGAGGATTTCGGGGTATTCGGACTGTACATGAGTATTCTGAATATCACGGTGATATTTTCAACGGCCAAGTACGAACTGGCCATACTGCTACCCAAAAGTGAGAAAGAAGCTGTGAACCTGCTGGGCTTATCAGCTTTGATTAGTGTGGGCATCAGCCTGTTGTTGCTGCTCCTTATTATTCCGATGAATCCAATGATATGCAGGTGGCTGGGCAGTGAGGAGATTTCGGCTTGGCTCTATTTCATCCCCCTGTCCACACTTCTTGTGGGATGGTTCACCTCCTTCCGGAACTATTCCAACCGGCGGAAACGATACAAACTGATTGCCGGGGCCAATATCGGGCAGAGCGTTTCCAACTCCCTTTTGAAGCTTGGATTGGGTTTCCTCATGGCCGGGGCAGCCGGTCTGATCTTCGGGGTCATTTTTGGCCAGTTTGTTGGATTCCTGGTCTTTTTCGTGGTTCACTGGCGAGTCAGGGATGCCAGAACAAGCTGGCTCAGGTGGAGCGAAATGAAACGGCTGGCAAGAAAGTACAGCCTCTTCCCAAGGTACAATATGTGGCAGGGACTGATAAATAACCTTTCCGGAGCTTTCCCGGTTTTCATCCTGAGTTCCTATTTTTCTACGGGCATTGCCGGGTTTTACACCTTTGGATATATGATCCTGTACCGACCTGTGAATCTGGTTGCCAACGCCTTCTACCAGGTCATGTTTCAGCGTTTTGTGACAAAGACCCATGAGGATCGTTCCCTGCGCCCCGAGGTGCTGCTCTACCTGAAGCGCAGCACCCAGGTCATTTTGCTTCCTTTCATCGTTTCAGGGATCTTTTTTCCTGAAATTTTCGCATTCATTTTTGGTGATAAATGGATGGAGGCAGGGAGGTATGCCCAAATTCTATTGCCATGGATCTTTATGGTTTGTCTGGTCATGCCGCTTACCTTCATCCCCGACCTGTATAAGAAACAACGAGTGGCCATGATTATAGATGGCGTCAAGCTGGTGGCCCGGCTGGGTGGATTGATGGTCGGGGTAATCCTTGAAAATGTTTATATTGGATTGGCTTTGTACAGTGGGCTGAGCGCAATCATTATCGTATACAACCTGTTCTGGTATCTGCAGCTGGTAAAGACAAGTCCTCCGGCCGATGAACAGCTTCTACCAATGGAAAGGAATGAGTAAGGCAGGAAAAGCAATAAAGGCCCTCTGGTGGATTCTCCGGAAGCCGGTCCTTTTAAACAGGGTGCTGACCGATGAGGATACATGGCGATCCTATGTGGAGAGAAAGCATCACCTGGGGGGCGGACTGCCTGTGGTGGGGATGGACCAGCTTATGGGTGCGGGACCTGTTTCACTGGGGCCCATGACCTATCTGGATGGAGGCTCCCTGCCTACCGATCTGATGTTGCTGGCAGGATTGGCTGAGGGAATTAAGGAATGTAGCTATTTTGAAATTGGAACCTGGCGTGGCGAAAGTGCAGCCACAGTCTCTTCCAGGGCCCGCAGCTGTCATACGCTCTGCCTGAGCGATGAGGAGATGCGGCAGATGGGAATGCATCCCAGCACCATAGCATCCCACGGCATGTTTTTAGAGGGGCTCAGGAATGTGACCCGTTTGTATGGAGATTCCCGGCGCTTTGACTTCGCTCAGCTTAACAGGAAGTTTGATTTGATCTTTATTGATGGAGACCACCATTACGATTTTATTCTTGGTGACACAAAGAATATATTCAGACACCTGGTGCACGAGAAGAGCATTGTGGTCTGGCACGACTATGGTTTTCATCCCGACCGGGTTCGCTATGAGGTCATGGCTGCCATTCTGGATGGAGTTGGTCCTGAACGGGCAGCAAAGGTCTACCATGTGGCGCATACCAAGTCGGCGGTCTTTACAGGAAAACAGCTGCATTCCATACCGGCCGGATTTCCGGCTGTTCCGGAAGCTTACTTTCAAACGGAGATCTCCAGGCATCCTGTGAATAAGTCTCTTACCTGACTGGCATTGCTTATGAAGAATGAAAAACGCATCCTGATTATCCCTTCCTGGTATCCGCCTGATGGAGGCTATTTTTTCAGGGAGCACAGTGAAGCCATTCAAAAGATGGGATGGAAGGTGGATGTACTGGTCAACAGGCTGGTGGGGATCCGGAAGCTGATCCAGGTGGGATCTTCGGCCCTCCGCCCTTACAGGATTGTGGAGGAGGGGGCATTGCGGGTTATCCGCTCCTCCTATCTGAAGCTGCCCGGAAATGAAAAACTTAACATACACGGGTGGGCCAGGCAAAGCGCCAGAATCTACCGGAAGTATGAAAAGCAGTTCGGGAAACCCGAACTGATCCTGGCCCACAGTGTGACCTGGGCCGGCTATGCTGCTTACCTGATCAATCGTGATCATGGCGTACCCTACCTGATTGTGGAACACCGCAGTTTTTTTGTCTGGAGCTCTGAAGAAGCCAGACAAATGGTTAAGCCTTATCATCTTCCCCTGTTTCGCCTGGCATACGGACATTGTAAAAACCTGGTGCTTGTTTCTGATAGTCTGAAAAAGGGTATTGAGGCCCTGGTTCCCACAGTAAGGAAGCAAAGCATTGTGATCCCCAATATGATCAGGGAGGATCAGTTTGTTCCACCTTCCGGACCCAGAAAATCTGAGCCCTTCGTCTTTCTATGGGCGGGCAGGCTGGAACATGTAAAGGGAGTGGATATCCTGCTTGAAGCAGTTAAATTGCTATCCGGCACATCGGACCGGCCTTTCCTTGTTCGCCTGGCAGGTAAGGGCTCTCTCAGGAGTGAACTGGAACAGCAGGCGGAGGAATTGGGAGTGAATACTGATGTCAGCTTCCTGGGCAGGCTCTCCAGGGAGGATATGCTCCTGGAGATGCAGGGGGCCAACTGTTTTGTCCTGCCTACCCGTTATGAAGCATTCGGGGTCGTGCTGATCGAAGCCATGGCCACCGGTCTGCCTGTGATAGCCACACGTTCAGGGGGACCCGATTCCATTGTCACTCCTGAGAATGGTATGCTGATTGAACGGGATAATGCGCCTGAACTGGCCCGGGCCATGCAGGAAATGATGGCTCGCATGGATGATTTCCCTGCCGAAGAGATCAGGAGCCGGACCCTGGATCGCTACGGCGATACAAGCGTGATGGAACAATATAATCAGCTCTTTCATCAGCTTCTGGGGGAATAATTTCTCCCAATGGATTCGGGGATAAAAAATTTTTGTAAATTTGCACACCCAAATGGTGGATGTAGCTCAGTTGGTTAGAGCGCTGGATTGTGGTTCCAGAGGTCGCCGGTTCGAACCCGGTCTTCCACCCAAGAAACAGAACCGTCGGGCAAAGCCCGGCGGTTTTTTTATGGCTGCCTTGAAAGTTTGCATTCAAAAGCAAATGATTAGCCCTGCCCTTCCAGGAGTCCGGTTTCACTGTATTTATTTACCTTTGCTCCTGAAAAATGGTAAAGGAAATCATAAAAAAAGTTCCGCTCATCGGACCTGTCGCAGTAAAAATACACAGGCGTCTGACGGGAGCACCTCAGCTTACACCTTCGGGTGAATACTGGGAAGAGAGGTACAGGACGGGTGGAAACTCCGGTGCGGGCTCCTACGATCATTTTGCTGAATTCAAAGGGGAGATAATCAACGCTTTTGTCTCTGAAAACAGCATCGGGACTGTCATAGAGTTTGGCTGCGGTGATGGAAATCAACTGGGGTATTTCCAATTCCCTTCCTATATAGGATTCGATGTAAGTCAATCAGTTATTTCCATCTGTACAGAAAAGTTTAAACATGACTCTTCAAAACAATTCAGGTTAATGAGTTCCTATGGTACAGAGCGGGCCGATTTAAGCCTCAGTCTCGATGTGATCTTCCACCTGGTTGAAGATGAGGTATACCTGGATTACATGAAAAAGCTTTTCTTTTCTTCAGATAAATATGTGATTGTATACTCTTCAAATTCGGGTGAGGATGAGAATCCCCCGGTGGCTCCTCATATTAAGCACCGCAGGTTTACGGACTGGGTAGATAGTTATGCTCCTGATTTTAAAATGATTAAGCATATACCAAATATCTACCCCTTTGATGGTGACGGCTTGAAGACCACCTTTTCAGATTTTTATATTTTTCAAAGGCTCAATGAGGGTTAATGCCATTCAAGCTTCGATGTAGTCCCAATCCCTGATGGCATCAAATTTCTTCCATCCTTCCTTAACCGAAGGGTGTGTCAGAACTGATTCAATACTTACCTCTGGCAGCTCCTTATCTGCCAGGCCATTCTTAAGGAATATGAAATTAAAACCAAGCTCATTGGCTCCCACAAGACGGTAGCCCTTCTTGTGGGCAAGTCTGGTCATTGCAAGGGGGGAGGCACCATGATAGACCGGATGCCTGCCGGGGTAGGAATAATCTGCATCATAGGGCACCACAATGTTGTTCATGCCAAATTCAGTGTGCGTTTCAATGATAACAACCTGTGGTTCAACCGCGGTGAGTGCATCCCACACCCAGTAGTCATTGCCGTCAATATCAATGGATAGCAGGCCGATTTCACCTTCATAACCCGCTTTTTTAATCAGATCGTTCACGTTCTCCCGGGTCACTTTTGAGCATACGAATTTTGGATTATAGTACCAGGGGTGTGGATATTTGGCAAAAAACCTTCTTCCGCGCTTAATGCTTCTGCTGTTCCCGTCGATGAACAGGCCATGCCAGCCAAAGTTAAAATACAGGTTGGCCGAATTGCTGTTTACTCCGTCATCTGAACCAATCTCCACAAAGCTTTTATTATTCATCCCAAGGATGGAAAAAATAAAGAGAAGTTTCCCGTCTTCTTCAAACTGAGAGAATACCCTGAAGCCCGTATCACCCAGGGAGGGTAAGCCGCCCTCTTTTGCCTTCTGCTGGTAGTCGTGGAACAGGTGCCTTTGGGATATCTGTACAGCAGGCATGAACCTGTTTCTGACTTTTGCTATAAGGAATATTCCCTTCAGGAAGCTTTTGATCATATTCAGGCTTAGAATTTCTTGAAACAAGATATATAAAGATATCATCATGTTCAAGAATATTCTCGGTCAGCGGCTCCCGGCTGCTGCTTATCAGTTTATTCAGTATCTTTGAAAACAGGAGCCGGGCTCTTTTTTTCTATAGCATGCGTATTCGGAACATATGGCTTTTTCTACTGTGCTTTTTTTGCTTTCAAGCGAGTTTAGCACAGCTACGCGATCTGCGTGATGAAGATCAAATGATCCGCTTCATCGATGCGGATGAATCGGAAGAAGAAAATGCTGTGAAGCTGGCAAAGCTAAAGCGTGCGAGTAGTCAGCTCTACAACAACAAACTGCTCTTTTCCCATGAATCCGGGATCTTTTATGAAAACCTTTCTTTAGAGATACAATCCAGCCTTTATTATTCCGATACCATCTATTATACCCTTGATGGCAGCATTCCTACGCCCAGTTCAAATAAATATGTGGGACAGATCTCCATTGAGCTTCCTGAGGATCCTGAGCTATCCTTTAAATCTCTTGCAGTTCGGGCCCGTTCCTTCAATGGAGGCGAAGCAAGCAGCAACATTTTCTCCAAATCCTATTTATTGTACCGGGAACAGGGCGATGAGTTTGCTTTTCCGGTGATCTCCCTGATCACTGATCCGGGAAACTTCTTTGATTACGATACCGGGATATACGTGGATGGGGTGAATCTGGATCCCAACAATCCTACCTGGACCGGCAATTGCTTTATGACCGGGATCGAATGGGAAAGGGATGTACGTATTCAGTATTTCACCACTGCCGGTGAGCTGGTTCTGGATCAGGATGCCGGTGTCCGGATTCACGGCGGGATCATGCGGAATCTGGCCCAGAAGTCACTGAGGTTATATGCACGGGAAGAATACGGGCAGAATACCTTCGATTACCAGCTTTTGCCTCAGAAAAGAAAAGATAAGTACAAACGATTTGTCCTGAGGTCATCATTTGGGTGCTGGAACAATACCATTATTAAAGATCCTCTTTCTGCAGTTCTGGCTAAAGGTTTGCATTTTGAATGGATGGATTACCGCCCTGTCATCGTTTTTCTGAATGGACAGTACTGGGGCATCCATTCCATTAGAGATTATCTGGGCGTATTCCATTTTGCAGATAAATACCATGTGGATAAGGATGCTGTAAATATTGCAGCGAATGATTATGTTTTTGAGGGGTCCTCTGCTAAATATGTGGAGGTAGATCAGATTCTTGATAGCATGGATATGACAGATCCTGAGACCATGCGGGAGCTGGCCCTCAGGATGGATATGGAAAGCCTTATTAATTATTACAATGCTGAGATATATTTGAATAATTATGACTGGCCCGGAGGGAACAGGCGCTGGTGGAATTCTCCTGAATACGACGAGGGGCGGATCCGTTGGATTTTTTATGATCTGGATGCTGCCTTTAACGGCAGAGGTGGCGTTTCACATGATAAACTGTATCAGGCCACCGTTCCCAGTGGTGGTTGGCCCAATCCTCCAAGTACCACCAAACTGCTAAGCAGTTTATTGGAAAATCAGCATTTCCAGAACGAATTCATTACAAGGGCTGCCTATTTGATGAATTATTATTTTCATGCAGATACAATCATACCGGAGATTGAGCGGATGAAGGCTGAATACGCGCCTGAAGTAGCTGCTCACCTGGCAAGATGGAACGGTGGCAGCTATTCAAACTGGGAAAATAATATCCAGAGCGCACTGATCAACTTTGCACGTGATCGCAGGCAATACGTCAACCAGCACTATATTTCAAAATTTGGTCTCAGTGGAATTTCTGAGCTAAGAGTGCAGGTAAATGCTCCGGAGATGGGGCAAGTGTATATAAACGATATGCCTGTTCCCTATGTGAATAATGCGGGAGTTTATTTTAATGATGTTCCCATAAGACTTGCAGCCATCCCTAAACCAGGTTACCAGTTCAGTCATTGGGAAAGCCACGGTGCTTCCACCTTCGATACCCTGAATGTTTCACTTTTTTCTGACACATTGGTCTATGCTGTATTTGAGGCCGGGGAGGAAAGCGAGGCCAACATCAGGATAAACGAGCTTATGTCGAAAAATGCCAGCTCGGTTCTTGATGACCACAATGAAAAGGAGGACTGGATCGAACTGTACAACCACAATGATGTCCCCTATAACCTGGGGGGGCTGTATCTAACAGATGACCCGGAGCTTCCGTTTAAATGGCTCATATCAGACCTTTATCCCGATTCAGTTACCCTGGGCCCCTACGGATTTGGATTGTTTTTCGCTGACAATGAAAGCTTTCAGGGTGTGAGGCACTGCAATTTCAAGCTGAATTCTGATGGGGAGACGATTTCCCTGATTAAAAAAGTTGCCGGAATCCCTGTCATACTGGATTCAGTGACTTACCATGGCCTGTCCGAAGATATTTCATGGGGCAGAATTCCCGACGGAATGCCTGCATGGAAGGAATTTGATAAAGCTTCGCCAGGGAAAAGCAATGTTGCTCTGTCATCAAATCAGATAGAGGCTTATTCAAGCAAGCTTCATTTGTTCCCCGTTCCGGCTACTTCCTTCGTGAATGTTCATTTGGAATCCGATGAGCATGTGGCCCATCGCCTGCACATTTACAGTCTGTCCGGCGCCATCCTTAAAACTGTGGAATTCACCGGAGCAAATAAAACGATCCACATAGCCGATCTTTCTCCTGGCATATACATCGTGGGAATAGAGGAAGAGCCAGTGCTAAGAACGAAACTGATCGTTCAGTAGCATACCTATCTCTCAATAAATTATTATCTTGCAGGCGTAGCTGTGTGGTCAGGCCATGGAAAAATACAGTGATCTACATATTATTGAAAGCATTCGAAGACGGGAGGATGCGGCATTTAAATATCTCCAGGTAAAGTTCCAGGACAGTATTCGTCTGATGGTAATCGAGATGGGAGGGACACAGGAGGATGCCAAGGACGTGTTCAGCGAAGGCCTGATTGCATTAATCCGTCTGGTGGACCGGGAAGATTTTGAGCTGAATTGCAAATTGGGAACCCTGGTCTATGCCCTTTGTCAAAAATCCTGGAAACAACATCTTGAGAAGCAGGTTGCCGTACGCAATTATCATGTACGAAAACTCGAGACTTCCCCTGAATGGGATTTTACTGAAGAAACAGATCAGCACCTGTACCAGGAGATCTTCTGGGAGAGCTTCAAGAAGCTGGAAAAAGTCTGCCAGGAGATTCTTGAAGGGTACCTGAAAGAGATTTCCCCAAAGGACATTGCTGCAAAGTTGGGATATAGTTATGGCTACATCCGGAAGAGGAAAAGTATGTGTCATAGTTTTCTGATGAAGATGATCAAGGGCCATCCCACCTTTAGAAAAATTAAACAGACCGAGTTGACTCTTGACATTGAATAGCTTAGACTGAAGTCATGGAGCATAAATTGGACAAAGAAAATAGAAGACTGGCAGATTATCTCTACAAGGATCTGAATCCGGAGGAACTCGTGGAGTTTGAGCAGGAATTATCCAATGATCCTGAGCTATTGGAATCTTACAAGTTGAATAAGGAGGTAGCCGACTATTTACGGACGAAGTTGCAGCTGGAGGAGATGAGATCTGATCCAATGCTGGAAGACGCTGAAAAACTGGCAGATCTGGCCTTTGACATGCCTTCTGAGGGGGAGCTTCTTTTGGAATCCGCTGAGAAATCCATAGAGAAGTCCGCTGAAGGAATGCAGGGCCCGGTGCGAACTGTTAAGCACAGAAAAAGCAGGATAAGAAATCTGACTTTTACAGCAGCTCTTGCAGCAAGCCTTGCCATTCTTCTTACCCTTGGCCTCCCTGCAGGGCTCGACCAGGATGTTCTGTATGATCGCTACTACCTGCCCCTGGAAGCTTCTGATTATGCCCAGCGCGGCGAAGCCAATGATGCTTACAGGGAGATTGCCCTGGGGATCAATAATTACCTGGATGGAAATTACGATGCATCCATTGAGCAGTTCAGGCAGCTGGCTGCAGATCCGGTTTTCCAGTCGGAGGTGCATTTTTTCACTGCACTTTCCCATATGGGACTGGGACAGTATTCGAATGCACAAAAATTATTTGAATCGCTCATCAACAGTGATAGCAGGTATCACCCGGAGGCGCTCTGGTACTTAAGCCTCTGTTGTCTTAAAGCGGGTGAAATTGAACAGGCTTCTCAGTATCTTGGACAGCTGGAAAGCTACGATGGGATGTATCAAAAGGATGCTCATACCCTCCGGAATAAATTCCGTCGTCTTAAATAACAGAACACCAGGAAGGCAAGCAGGATGGATCCCGCCAAAAGAGCACAATTCCTCTTACTGTGGACCGGCGAAGGATCTCCGGTGATCTGGAATGCGGCCCAGTAGTAAGGGTGGGTATAGAAAGGTGGTTGCTGATCCAGGTACTGTCGCTTTACCCTGCTCAGAGCAGTGCTTTTGCCATGTCCCTTTTTTAATTCTCCATAGAAGCCCACCATGATCTCCCTGCTTTTCGCGTCCTCCACCGGCCAGAGGGAGTGAACCACCGAAGGGGCCCCGGCCTGCAAAAAGCTTCTGGAAAGACTCATGATGCCTTCGCCTCCGTATAATTGTCCGCCAGCAGTCTGACAACTGCTCAGCACCACCATGGGACTGGCAAGATGCAGCGCGTTTATCTCGTAATCGTGCATCTGATTGCTCAGCAGGGAGTCCGGTTTTGAATCCAGGATGAAATAGGGCGAAGTGCCAGAGTTTTCTGTGGCCAGTGAATGCATGGCCAGATGAAGAATGGAGGGCTCCTGCAATATCTTGATAAGATCCTGCTTGGCCGGGGTTTCCTGAATGCTGCGGCCCTTTACCAGATCCAGTATGTCCTGAACCTCCTGGACGGCTCCCTCCAGGTTCCCGAAACTGCCGGGTGCGGTACTGTTCTCCGGCAACCAGGCGGTCACAGCAGGGAAACGCCAGGCTCTGGGGTGCTGATGAGAGATCAGCTGGGAGGTATACATGTAGGAAATGTCATACTTGTGCAATAGATAGGGCGCTCCGGCATAATTGCCTATGGAATCGCTGTTAATCCTTGTAATTAATGCATCAAAGGGGATATAGGATAACATTTCATCCGGAACAATGATCAGATCCTTTCCCCTGAATAGCGATTCCACAGGAAGGACCGTTGTCCGGTAGACCCCGTATAAGGCAAGCCTGAGGCTGTCGAAGCGTTCCCTGCTTTCAAGGTAGGGGACAAATTCATGAAGATTCTGAGTAATCGTTTCCAGGTGCTGATGGAAAGTAGCATCGACGGTGGACCGGCCTACATGGCATTCTTTATTTGTCAGCACAAAAATGAAAAGCTCTTCCCTGCCGGTTGCATCCGTACCTGAGAGGAAATATTCCACGAGGGTCTCCTTTCGCTTTAGCTTCCTGCGAATCTGTTCAATGGTGAAATCCATTCGGGCGGATTCAAAGTGAAGAAGCTGAGGAAGGTCCCGGCGAAGCTCCTCCATCTGCCTGTTAAAGGAGTCCCGCGTATGAAATAGCTGGTCCTGCCAGTTTGCCAGGCGGGAGGAGTCGGGGCTCATCTTCAATGTTTCCGTCCGGATTAAATTTGACAGTTGATCCACTTGTTGCTTTAATTCTGTGGTGATGATGGCTGTGGTATCAGTCAGGCTTTCCAGATAGAGCCACTCTTTGTTATTCATTTCAAATATCAGTTCCCCCGATTTCCCTCTCGCTGCTGTAAGAAAAGCCTCTTCATTGTATCGGGTCAGCCCCGTCTGTTTATGCAAGTCCAGGTTGAGGCGAATCCCGGTGGTAAATAAATCTTTTTGCCTGGAATTCAAATAGATGCGACTTTCCGCACTGAGATAAGTGTGCCGGATCTGTTCAAGCGCAGCCCTTGAAAGATGATTGGAGGCCAGGGCGGCTTCCAGGTACCTGACGGATTCATCTGCCCGGGCCGTGGAGGCGGCAGTTTTTTCCAGGACTTCCGTTTTTGTGGCAAGAATCTTTAGCAGGATCAGGGAATGCCTGGACGGGTCCAGTTGCGGATTTGATAAAGGATCCATCTCCTTGTAATTTCCGGAAATGGATTGCAGGGCCTGCTGCAGATGGAGCAGGGCTTCATCATATTCAGAGCGATCCAGGCTGTGTCTAGCCAGGGATTCAAAGCAGGAGGCAGTAAGCGGATGCTTGTTTCCGTAGTTCCCCTGGTAGTTCCGCAGCGCTTTCTGCAAGTATTCATAACCCTGCTCAGGCTCTCCCCTGGCTGTCAGGAACTCACCGTAATGGAGGTAGATATTGGCCAGTTCATAGTAGTCAGGATCATATTCGGAGCTCCATTGTTCAATGCTAAGCATATAGTATTGCTTGCAGAGTTCCGCATTTTCCAGGCTGTGGTATACGCGTGCAAGGTTGAAATAGACAGAGCCCAGGTAGGGATGCTTATTCGCTTTCTTGACCTTTTCACATTCCAATAAGACCTCCAGGGCTTCTTCATATCTGCCCATTAGGTAAAGCGTAATTCCCTTATTAAGTAGGAGAGTTGATAGTTTATTTATGGAGAGTTCATCCCAATCAGGGATTAGGTTCAGCATCCTGACTGCCTCACTGTTTTGCTCAAGCGCATTGGTGTAATCTCCAATGCCGTTATAGTAAACCCCCAGGTTGATATGGATACTGATCCTGACCGGAAGGGCCGTTGAGTCGGCATTGGATACAAGCTCTTCAGCCATTCGGTATTGCTGAAGGGCATCTGCTAATCGCCCTATCTCATAATATAGATACCCCAGGTTGTTATGAACAAGGGCGAGTTGATACTCAGATAAGGAGTATTCTATACTAAAAATTTGTTCAAGCAGATTAGCACCGCGATGAAAATCCCCTGCATTTCTAGCCTGTATGTGTTCATTGAAAAGTTGACGGGCAGAATCAATGGGATTCTGCCCATGGCCCATAGCAATTACTGCAATGCCAATAGTTAGAGAAACGAAAAGTTTTCTTAATATTTTCAGGTTTCGCTTTTGATGTAAATTTATTCAAAAAAAACTTACCTGATAAAAAAGAAAAATTGTACTGCCTCAATTAACTTATTATAGATTGTTACAACCATGGATCAGGAGGAGCACCCTGGCTTCCATCTCCATCTCCACCTACCAGGTAATTCATTTTCCTGCGTTCGATCTTCTCTTTTCTGAACTTGTCTGTAAAGTCTTTTGTTGTCTTCTTTTTCATAATAGCTTGTTTTTAAATTTGAATTACTGTTTAATCAGAAAGGGTAAGGAATTGTTACCCCGAATTGGCAAAAAATTGATAGAAAAATTAAAATAACAGGTGGCACAGTTCCTGGAGGCCGGCTTAAAGCCCTGCCAGTGAAGCTATGTGCCACCTGTGGACGGGGATTCCATATTTTTTCGACTTTCATTGTAGGCAAATGCATTGACGGGATGCAGATTTTCAATATTTAAAGGATCTTCATCCTTCAGCTGTCCGCTGGCCTCGATGGTCCAGCCAAACCTCGAATCTGTTCTCCCGAACTTGGACCACATCATTATTTGGCCGTGATCATCCCAGCGCAACACATCCGGTGAATAGTCCGGATTGATGTGCCCTTTTCTCCAAACGGCCTCCTTAACAGCCTTCTCCCAGATTATTTCTTTTAATTCCATAATCTCTTCCTCATTTCCAATCATCTGTATCTGTATTAGAATCTTTTAGTTGTGCTCTTTCAAGCAGATCATTTTTAAAGCGTTTCAACTCAGGCGTGATCCAGATATCGGTATTCATATAGATCAGAAAATCTTTATCAGCCTGGGAGAGAAATTCGATATTTCCCTTTCCTGTTTCATTCCGAAGTGATCTCATATCAGTTGTTTTAAATAGTAAGCAATGACAAACCCACAGGGGATCTAAGCCAGAGGATAAAGCCCATGTGTTTTTTAACTTTCTACCGTTTAATCAGAAAGGGAAGAGAATTGTTACCCGAAATCGGCAACTATTTTCATTTTTCTTCAAAAAAACCTGAAAACTGCCCCAAACAGGAGGGCAGGGATTATGAATAACACTTATATATAATTTGCATATATATAATAATGTTATATATTTGTCCTTATGATAGCAAATGATTTGTTAAAAGGGACCTTGAGAACCATTGTTTTAAAGTTGTTGGCCGACAACGGACGGATGTACGGGTATGAGATTACCAAAAAGGTGGAAGAGCTATCCACCGGCAAGATCAAACTCACATTCGGGGCACTCTATCCGGTTTTACATAAACTGGAGGCGGACGGACATATCAGTACCGAAGTTGAATACATCGGTAAAAGGGTCCGGAAGTATTACTCTCTTACAGAGAAGGGGCAAACGTGGACAGCACAGAAGGTGGATGAGTTTTTTGATTTTGTAAACACATTAACCTACGTACTTAAACCGACCCCTGCCTGAAATGATTGCCGCAGTTATTGACGACAATTATGAACGTATCAAATCCGATCTGCTCAGGCTGGGCCTGACATACGACCGTTTGATTGATGATATGCTGGACCATGTTTGTTGCATGGTGGAAGAGTATATGGATGAAGGAGGTGATTTTGAATCTTCCTACAGCCAGGTACTTGATACCATCGGCGAGAAAGCCTTACCTGAAATCCAGCATCAGACACTGTTAAACCTTGACAAAAAATATCAAAGGATGAAAAATTTCACATATGTATTTGGACTGAGCTCGGCGATCCTGACCATCCTGGGTTCCTTTTTTAAACGGATGCACTGGCCCGGTGCCGGCATCATGATCACCGTGGGCATGGTATTAATTGTCCTGGTCTTCCTGCCCCTCTACTTTATTTCCAATCACCGGGAACAGGTGGAGAAGAAAAACCCTGTCTATGCCATTGTGGGCTACCTGACCATAGCTCTTTTACTGGCCGGAGCTACCTTTAAGATCCAGCACTGGCCCGGAGCAGGATATATGATTTATGCCAGCATCGGCTTCATCCTAATAGGATTCATACCCCTTTATGTGGTTAATGCCTTTCAAAGAAGTGGGAAAGAAAAAGCAAATCTACCCTATATCGTGATGTTGCTGGTGGGCATTGCCTGCGTGATGTTAATGGGAAATATTAATATGTCCAAAGACCTTCTGGATATATATCTGGAAGAATCCCTGGCCAATGAGCAGCGGGTCGAAGCTGTTCAGGAACGGACTTCCAAACTCATGGAGCTCTCAGCTGATAGTGCGCATATGGATCAGACAGCTATCATTTCCGGGATACATTCTCAGGCCAGGGACCTGCAGGTGATGATAGCAACCATGCAGGAGAGAATGATCGATTTTGTTGGTCAACCCGGTGTTTCTATCGACCAGGTAAAAGGGAAGGACAATAAAAACGCCGGCAGAGAAGTGATACTTGAACAGGGAGAAGGCATCGCATTTATCACAGAAGCAAAACAATTTGCTGCCATGCTGGATGAGCTGGTAACAGATCCGGTGATCAGCAGCCAAATCATGGATCATCTCGAATTTACAACGCTCGTCTGGGATTTCGAACATGGATGGGACGGTGTGCGGGATTCCCCTCTGATGAAAAACTACTTCAAGAACACCGATGCTGCCAAGGGCATTGCCCTGGCCGAGTACACAGCCATAGCCTACCTGCTGCATCAATAAATAGCTGGAGAAAAAGATAAAGAAAAAAGGGGCCGACCAAGGCCCCTTTTTAACTAACCACTTAAACCTAAAAAGAAATTTTACTGTATCACCCGTTAGTGAAATGTAAAAGGACGTAAGATTTGTTTTCAGGTTATTTATATCATATTATGTGCCAAAAGCTGCAACTGTTTTAAAGGCAGATAATTAAGAATTTTCCTCCTGTCTTGTTTATTTAGAAAAGTGAACGCTTGCGGGAATCAGTTGTACGGTTCCGGACGATTTTATAACTCTTTAACAGATGTAAAAGTATTGGGGATTTTTCAACAATACTTTATAGTACTGCCATGGACCATCTCTAATAAGCTAGATGAATGATCTGACACAAAAATGCTTCGATACTGCGGGACTCCTTTCAGGCAAAACAGAAAGTCACAGAGGTGTTACCTTTTTACATTGTTGCTACTCAAATGTTTTTTGACGGAGCTTGATCATTGTTGGTAATTAACAGATATTTAGAGATTTAAAGGAAAGATTCCGGCTTCCGGAAATCCCGAAAACGAGACAGGCTAAAATTTCACCAGAGATAAAATAAAAAACAGAGGCCGCCCACAGTGAGGCGGCCTCAAATTCCTTAGGGCCTGAAATCAGTATTAAAATGGAATCCTACTTCTTTGCTTTCCAGGTGGTTTTACGTCCCAGCGCTTTGATGCCTGCAACATATCCTTTTATATAAAGCACATCGTAGTTGTCATCTTCGAACCAGGCATAACAATCATAGGTTTTTCCATTGTCCGGATCATAGATCGAGCCATCTATCCACCGGTCTTTCTTTGGATCATAATTAAAACCACTGAGCAGGGGCAGTCCCATAATGGGCCTTTTTGCAAGTACCGGATCATCATTTTCTTTGTCAACCTTTGGTTTGCCATTTTCATTGGGCTCTTCAAGCCAGTTTATTTTACCAGCATAGGTTCCATCGGAAGTTTTTGCCACTTCCACTGAAGAGGTTCCCTTTTCTGTAATCCAGGTTCCCAGAATTTTGTCGGCCTGAGCGTGCAGAAATAAAGGAACAAACAGAATAGTAATTGCAATAATCAGATGCTTTTTCATTTTGATCGATTTAGGTTTGAGTCGGAAAAAATACTAAAATCAGCGCTCAGTAACAAAAGGAAGCCGATAATTATCCAATAATTGATCTCCGCCTTCATGACGCACCATAATTCTGGCATCCACCGGTTTGAGCAGGAGATCGTCAATGGTGATGTATTTCCCTTTCACTGTAAGCTTATATCGTATTCCCGGTTCCGGACGCAGCTTCTTCCCGATTCGAACCCACAGGCCATCCACATTATGTACCCCGCGGGAGTCCAGCTTCTCTCTATCTATCAATTTGTTATCCTGATCCCACAGGGACAGGACGGGCGTGGGCATGTTGTCGGTTCTGTGGTCCACATAGAGCCAGAAGGAGAGTTCCAGTTCGGAAGCTGAATAGCGCTCAAACAGTTTCTCATTGAAGAGTTCCAGTTCCCCTTTTTTAAGGTAAGTGGAACCGGATCCGCTATAGGCCCTCTCCGATGAGAGTTCCTCAAAATTCCTGTAGACCACCTGTTCAGGTTCAGCATCCATACAAAATATATCCTTGCCATTCAGGCTGTCAGCCAGGCTGATTGCCAGCTCTTTCCAGGCTTCAAATCCCTGGTTGAAGGCATGGACCGGTAAACTGGCCAGTGAAAACCGGTCTCCCTTAAATATATACTCAGCCCGCTCCAGCAGAGCCGTTTCCCGGGGATTCAGATCTCCCGGGCCAATCACCAGCAGAATAGGTTCCCGGTTCATATCATCTACCCGCTGCTTGTATATGGTGCTGTCGGCCAGCAATTGAATCGAACTCATGGCCTGAGAAAGGGAAATACGGGGAGAAAAGCTCTGAACAATGGGAATCCCGGTCTGGTCGGAGCAGCGCATGGCTTCTGAAAATGCCTCCAGTCCTCTTTCAAACTGGAGCTTATCTCCACAGGTATTGGCAAAGGGGAGGAAAAAAATACCCTGGAATTCATCCGGAGACTTGCCGCCCTCTTCCAGAATCAGGCCCACATCCACGCTGCCCTCACTGAGAAGCTCATTTTTATTGAATAGCCTGGCGGTACTATGTTTCGTGTGTGTTGCAGCTTCCAGTCCCCAGTAAGATAAAATGAGCACTAAGGCAGTCATTGCCTGGCGGCCATATTCCTTAAGCCGGGCGATCCGGTACAGATAATAGAGATAGGTGGCTGTAAAGACAGAGAATACATAATAGAATATCCAGGAAAAGCGTCCCAGGCACCGGAACTGCTTCAGAGGAGGAAGCAGCTCCGTCAGGAATCCCATTCCCCATTTAAAGGGGATGCACATGGAAAACAGCAGTACAATGAAGGCTGCTGACAGGTAGAGATTCAGCTTTCTGTTGGGAAAGTAAGCCTTCCACCGGGGGCGCTGCCGTCGGCTGAGCTGCAGAAACAGGCCAATCAAAAAGGTAAGTGCCAGCAAGGTGGCAGGCAATCCCACATAGGCGCGCCCTTCCCATTTATAGCTTATGGGAACAATGCCGCTCAGCAATTCTCTGAAGAGGGAATTGGGTGGCAGGAAAACACTGAATACATTGGCATGGAAGATGAAAAATCCCCAGGGATTATCAGGTCTGTCATCCACCCAGTCGGTGATGGATACCAGGCCCCTGACTATCAATAGGGGGAGTATGGCTATCACGAGCAGGTGTAAGCCCTCCGGGAGATATTTCCTGAGCTCTTTTCTGTGTACCATGAGTTGGACCAGGATGATGGCCATTGGGAATATGGCCAGGAAGGCAGCGTAGTATGCACTGGTGAAGCCTCCAAGCAGGGCTGTTATTAACAGGAGCAAAGTCCACCAGCCCTTTTTGTTTGCCTCATGCCAGCGTATCAGCAGGTACCAGAACAGTGGGATAAAGAAGGCATAGACCATTTCGAAATGTCCACCCAGCCGGTCTATCTGCGGACTCAGAAAGAGAATGAGCAGTGAGGCCACTGCAGCGTACCAGGGAGGGAGGGAAAACTTTCTCAATATCAGGTAGATAAATGGAATTGCTGCCAGCAGTGACAATATCATGCTCAGGTTCAGAATGCCCACGCCATGATCCGAAAGGGGGAAGAGAAAACGGTCCAGAAATTTAATAAGTTGCAGGTAGAGGGGATGGGAGTTCATATATTGCAGATGATCCCCATAGGGATAGTTGACGCCCTTGTGATCAATCCCCGAGTCGTGCTTCAGGTAGTAGCTGAAGTTGTAATAGCTCTTCACGGCGTCGCCCGATGCAGAATAAAGATAGGAATCGGGATGTACAATCACCCTTCCGAAAACAGCAGCCAGGATCAGGATTCCAGCCCCCAGGACGGCAATCAGGACGATTGTGTTTTTCTTCATAAATCAGATGCTAAGGTGACCGGAAATATAGCAAAAAATGGTTACTTTATGAGCGCGTAACCAAGCTGTAAATCAGATGGAGAAAGTCTCTTTTGTGGTACCCATTTTTAATGAGAAGGAAAGCGTTGAAGCCTTGTGCCGGGCCATTACAGCTGCCATGGAAGCCACTTCCTACCCCTTTGAGATGATTCTTGTGAACGATGGAAGCAGCGATGACACCTGGAAAGAGATTACACGAGTTTCGGCGCATTATAAGAACCTGGTGGGCCTGGATCTGAACACCAATTACGGACAGAGTTCGGCATTGTCAGCAGGGATCGATCAGGCGGAGGGAGAGCTGATCGTGTTGATGGATGGTGACATGCAGAACGATCCGGCCGATGTACCCATGATGCTTGCATTACTCAAGGAGAAAGACTGTGACGTTGTCTCCGGTGAGAGGGTGCATAGAAAAGATTCCGCAATCTCCAGACGGGTACCCAGCAAAATTGCGAATTTCTTTATTCGGATGATTACCGGAGTAAAGCTGAAGGACTATGGCTGCGCCCTTAGAGTTTTCCGGAGCGATATTGCCAGGAACCTTGGATTGTACGGGGAGTTACATCGTTTTATCCCGGTGCTGGCAGTGCTTCAGGGTGCCC